>JAESFL010000540.1_pt1 | contig 24833 bp, 23 predicted proteins | sample 9269401 | NCBI WGS metagenome assembly JAESFL01 (sample SAMN14506025, study PRJNA617098) | algae metagenome | isolation source: Gloeocapsa sp. UFS-A4-WI-NPMV-4B04 and co-occurring heterotrophs from desert... | place: USA: Utah | collected 2006-10-01 | reverse complement strand
ACATCGGCGGCGTCCTGCTGGAGGCCTCCGCGCCGGAGATTGCCGCAGGAACCCCGGTCACGCTGTCGATCCGCCCCGAGAAGATCCTTGTGCGCGATGCTGGCGCAGGCCGCCTGGAGGGACGTGTTGCCAGCCGCTTCTTCCTGGGTAGCCAGTGGCTCTTCACTGTCGAGACTCCGATCGGGATCATGACGGTCTCCACGCCCAACCTGGGCGTCGAGCCGGCCGCGGAAGGCTCCCCGGTCGGGCTCGACTGGTCGCCGGACAACATGCGCATCATCGCGGGTACCGCCGCAGCGGCTTGAGGGAGGGGACAATGATGACCTCGCGCTCCTCGAGCCCTTCAGCCCCATGGCTGCTTGCCGGACCCGGAGCCCTGTTCTTTTTCGGGCTCGTGCTCCTGCCCCTGGCTCTCACCGTCATCCTGTCGTTTCAGGCCTACGATCATTCCACCGGCATCCAGAACACCTTCACGCTGTCGCACTACATCACCGTCGTCACGGACGGGTACTATCTCGAGATCTTCTGGAGGACGCTGCGGATCGCGGCGCTGACCACACTCATCTGTGCCGCCATTGGTGTTCCGGAGGCCTACATCCTGTCGCGCATGCGGGATCCGTGGCGCTCGGTTTTCCTTCTCGTCATCATCGGCCCCCTGCTCGTCTCCGTCGTCGTCCGCACCTTTGGCTGGAGCATGCTGCTCGGCTCGCAGGGCCTCGTGAACCAAGCACTCCAACTCGTCGGTTTCGCACCGGCCAGGATCCTCTACACCGAGACCGCCATCGTCATTGCTCTCGTCCACGTCATGCTGCCGTTCATGGTCATTCCGGTGTGGACGGCCCTGCAGAAGCTCGATCCCATGGTCGAGGCGGCAGCCTGGACCCTCGGCGCCTCCCACTTCACGGCTCTTCGCCGGGTGGTCATGCCGCAGGTGACGCTCGGCATGCTCTCCGGCAGCCTCATCGTCTTCGGGCTGTCGGCCAGTGCCTTCGCCGTTCCAGCTCTCCTGGGTGGCCGTCGTCTGAAGATGGCGGCGACCTTGGTCTACGACGAGTACCTTCAGGAGCTGAACTGGCCCCTCGGAGCCACCATCGCGATCATCGTTCTTGTCGCAAACCTCTGCATCATGCTGGCCTACAACCGCATGGTCGAGGCCCGCGCACGCCGGACTCTTGGATGACACCATGCAGAAGAATGGCACCATCGCCCTCACCTTTCACGTTCTTGTTCTAGCGTTCGTCCTGGCACCGCTGGTCATCATCTGCCTTGTCGCGTTCACGCCCGAGAACACGCTAAGCCTGCCGACGACCGGCCTGTCGCTGCGCTGGTTCAAGGCGGTGTTCGCGCATCCCGATTTCATGGCGTCCTTCTGGAACAGTATCTGGCTGGCAGCGCTCTCTGCGACATCGGCGGTCGCGCTCGCTGTGCCTGCCGGGCTCGCCATCAGCCGCTACTCGTTTCCAGGCCGGGACTTCCTGAATGCCCTGTTCCTGTCGCCGCTGATCATTCCTCATCTAGTTCTCGGGGTGGCCTTTCTGCGGCTGTTCGCGCTCCTTGGCGCCACGGGCAGCTTTGCTTGGCTCGTCGCGACGCACATAATCATCGTAACGCCCTATGTCCTCCGTCTCGTGCTCGCTGCCTTGTCCGGGCTCGACCGCAGCGCCGAGCAGGCCGCGAGGACGCTTGGCGCCGGGGAATGGACCGCGTTTCGCCGCATCACAGCTCCCATGATCCTGCCCGGCATTACGGGCGGCTGGCTGCTAGCCTTCATCAACAGCTTCGACGAGCTGACGATGTCGATCTTCGTCACCTCGCCAGCAACCGTCACGCTGCCGGTCCGCATGTACATGTATGCGACGGAGTCCATCGACCCGATGATGGCGGCCGTTTCGGCTCTGATGATCGCCATTACGGCGGCCGCTATGCTGGTGCTGGACCGCGCGTTCGGGCTCGACCGCATTCTCGTCGGGCAGCGCTGAGGACATGGATATGGCTCTTCTCAAGCGCCTTGCTCGGCACGAGCTTCCCGTCGTTTCCTTCACGCTGAACGGTGAGGCCTGCTCCGGCCGTGCTGGCGATACGGTTTTCACCGCTATTCTCACCCAGTCCGATCGGCTGCGTCCCAGCGACTTCTCAGGAGCACCCAGAGCCGGCTTCTGCCAGATGGGCGCATGCCAAGACTGCTGGGTTCTCACAGGCGACGGCGGGCGCATCCGCGCCTGCAGCACGGCTCTGGAACCGGGAATGAATCTTCGAACCATGATGGAGCCGTGATCGTGAGCGACGCCACGCGACCGCTGATCGTCGGCGCCGGCCCTGCCGGCATCCGTGCCGCCCAGATCCTCGTGAGCTCGGGCATCAGGCCAGCTGTCATCGATGAAGCGCCATCGGGCGGCGGACAGATCTATCGCCAGAGGCTCGTGCCTGATGAGCGCTCCGCGAAAGATCTCTACGGATCGGAGGCCGCGAAGGCCACGGCCCTGCACGGCACCTTCGAGGGGATCCGCGACAGGATCGATTACTATCCCGAAACCCTGGTGTGGAACCTCCGTGACAAGGCTGCGGATGCGGTGACGGGCCATCGCACGCGCCGCATCCCATTCAGCCATCTGATCCTGGCTACCGGCGCAACCGACCGAGTCCTCCCCTTCCCGGGCTGGACCCTTCCGGGCGTCTTCACCCTCGGCGGCTCCCAGATCGCCTTGAAGTCGCAGGGCTGCGCCATTGGCGAGGAGGTTGTGTTTCTCGGCTCCGGACCGCTGCTCTATCTCGTTGCATGGCAATACGTGAAAGCCGGCGCCAACGTTGCGGCCGTTCTCGACACGTCACCGTTCTCGGCCAAGCTTCACCTCCTTCGCGGATTGTTCGCTCAGCCGTCCGTCGTGCTGCGCGGTTTCCGCTATGCCGCCGAACTCATGGCGCGCGGCGTTGCCGTTCGCTTTGGGGTTCAGCCGGTTCGCATCGACGGCGCAGCGAGAGTCGAGGGAGTTGTCTGGCGCGAGCGCGACGAGGAGTATCGCCTCGCCTGCGACGCGGTGGGTTATGGATTCTCCCTGCGGTCCGAAACGCAGCTCGCCGATCTTGCGGGATGCCGCTTTGTCTTCGATGCTCGGGACCGGGCATGGCGGCCTGAACGCGACGGCGCGGGACGCACCAGCATGCCGGGCGTCTATATCGCCGGTGACGGCGCCGGCATTGCCGGCGCGGATGCTGCCGAACTGGCTGGCGAGCGGGCAGGCCTCGCGCTCCTTGAGGATGCGGGCCTGTCCGTCGATCATGCGCGGATCAGGGTGCTGGAGCGCAAGCTCGCCAGTATCAGTAAGTTTCGTGACGTTCTTGAATCTGCGTTCCCGTTTCCGCAGGCCTGGGCCAACGTCATTGCCGACGACGTGACCCTGTGCCGATGCGAGGAGATTTCCATCGGTGACGTGCGCGATGCCATGCGCGATCAGGGTGTTTTCGAAATCAACCGCCTCAAGGCCTTGACCCGTGTGGGGATGGGCCGGTGCCAGGGGCGGATGTGTGGAAGCGCGGCGGCGGAAGTGCTGGCTGCCGCCTGCGGTCGATCGCCGGACGCGGTCGGGCGGCTGCGCGCGCAGCCGCCCATCAAGCCCATTCCGTTGGGGGTTTTGGTCGAGGAGGAAACCGCATGAGCCACGCCCTTCACAGGGATATCGCCATCATCGGCGGCGGGCTCGTGGGAAGCTCCGCGGCTCTTGCCCTGCGGCGCATGGGCTTCTCCGTTGTCCTTCTCGACAAGGGCTTCTGCGGCGCGCAGGCCAGCGGCGTGAACTATGGCGGCGTGCGCCGTCAGGGCCGCCCGGCGGAGCAGATCGCTTTGTCTCAACGGGCTCATGCCATTTGGCCGCGCCTGAAGGATCTCATCGGCGTCGATGGTGAATTCGTGCGCTCAGGCCACCTGAAGCTCGCACGAACCGAGGCCGAGATGGCATCGCTCGAAGCCTATGCGGCCCGTGTCGCGGATCTGGGGCTCGACCTGGAGCTGATCGGCGGAAACCAGCTGCGGGAGCGTTTTCCCTGGATCGCCGGAGACGTCATGGGCGCGTCCCTATGCGCAGGTGATGGACATGCCAATCCGCGCCTTGTCTCTGCGGCCTTCGCCCATGCGGCGCGGCGGGCCGGCGTGGATGTTCTCGAACAGGCCCGGGTATTCCATGTCGAGAAGGCGTTCGACGGTTTTTACCTGTCCGCAGGCCCGAACATCGAGATCAAGGCGCGCTTCGTAATCAACAGCGCCGGCGCCTGGGCAGGTCCCTTCGCGGAAGCGTTCGGCGAGCCCGTACCGCTCCATGCGATCTATCCAAGCATGATCGTCACTGAGCCCCTCGACGTCTTCATGAGCGTGAACATCGGGGCCGAAGGCGGCGGCATCTATGCGCGCCAGGTCGAGCGCGGCAACTGCATCGTCGGCGGCATGCGCGGCGAGCCGCTTGCGGAGCCCGACTTCTCCCGTCCCACGGGCTCGGGCGCCGTGACCATCATGAACCGCGCCGCGGCCCTGTTCCCGGCACTACGCCATGCCTACGCCATCCGTTCATGGAGCGGTATGGAAGGCGAGATGGCAGACCGGAACCCGGTGATCGGCTTCAGCCGGACCACACCAAACCTCATTCACGCCTTCGGCTTTTCGGGAGCCGGATTCCAGATCGCGCCGGGAGTTGGCGAAGTCCTGGCCGAACTCGTCCGTGACGGTGAAAGCCGCACGCCGATCCAAGCTTTCGCCATCGATCGATTTGCCCGCACGATCCAAGGCTCCCGGGCGGATAACGGACCTGAACCAAAAAAGAGGGAAACAGCACAATGAAAACCACCATGCTTTTGCAAGCCACGGCCCTTGCCGCGCTCACCATCGCCGCCTCCGGCACAGCCCAGGCGCAGACGAAGACGCTCTATGTCGGCATGAACGGCGGCAACTTCGAGAAGACCTTCACGCAGCATGTCTTCCCGGATTTCGAGAAGGCGAACGACGTGAAGGTTGTCGTTGTGCCGGGCACCTCCGACATTCTGGCCAAGGCCACCGCGGCCAAGTCCAATCCCCAGATGCATGTGATGTTTCTCGATGACGGCGTTATGATCCGCGCCATCGGCGCAGGCCTGTGCGAAAAGATCAAAGAGACGCCGGTTCTGGCCGATCTTGCTCCTGGCGTTAGGCTGAAGGATGACATGGCAATCGGCATCGACCTCGGCATGACGGGCCTCGCCTACAACAAGAAGATGTTCGAGGAGAAGGGCTGGGCTCCCCCGACCTCGTGGATGGATCTCGCCGACCCCAAGTACAAGGGGAAAGTCGTGTTCCAATCCGCGGCCGCCTCGTCCTTCGGGCTGCATGCCTTCCTGATGTTCAACCGCATTCAGGGCGGCAATGAGAAGAACGTCGAGCCGGGCTTCTCCAAGTTCAAGGAAACCATCGGCCCGAACGTGCTCGAATACATCCCGAGTTCGGCCAAGATTTCCGAGATGGTGCAGACCGGCGAGGCTGCGATCTTCCCGTTGACCCCTACCGCCGTGTCAGCTCACCAGGAGAAGAACATTCCGGTGGAATACGCACAGCCTAAGGAAGGCTCCGTTGTTCTGATGGTGACCGAGTGCGTCATCGCTAATAACAGTGAGCCCGAACTGGCTCAGAAGCTTGCCACCTATCTCCTCTCACCAGAGGCTCAGACTAAGGCGCTTCAACACGGCAACATCGTTCCATCGAATGTGAACGCCAAAGCCCCCACGCCCGGAGCAGAAGCCAAGCTCAAGAAGTTCCACGAGTACATGAAGACTGCTGTCACGCTTGACTGGGATACGATCAACGAGAAGCGGCCGGAATGGAACAGCCGCTGGAACAAGACGATCGAGCGCTGATAGGTTCACGAAACAAGGCGGATGCTCGGTGCATCCGCCTTGTCCAAAGCCCATACTGCCTGAACCGCGGCGGAAGCCCCGGCTGACACAGTGGCTAGCGTTCCCGACCGTCTCCGATTCGACCGATTAACTTGGACGATCTCCAGGCTGAAGGAAAGGCCTCTGCACCCGTTCGGATAGTCCGCTTGGGGTCAACCATTCACGTTCCGGACGCTCAACGAACGTTAGCTATTGGGCGCGGAAGCGTACCAAGCGGAACTCTCTCATGCAGGCCCAGCAGCCGGAGACCACCTCGGATCAGGGCTGGATTCGAGAGCCAGTGCTCACGATTGAAGAGCTGGGTGCGCTCGCGCAAGGCCTGTGCCTCGTACTCCGCTTCTCGCCTGAGACGTTGTACAACGTAGGTGTGGCCGAGGCGCGGTTTGAGGCTGGCAAGAGCCATCTTCTCGTCGGGTGTGAGACCAGGCTCACTCTCCAGGTGAGGAATGAAGGACTCTGTCATGCGAAGACCGGGAGCGTCATGAGTAAAGTGGCTTAGCGGATCATTGGGATCAAGGCCGCATCAGGAAAGCAGGTCTCGGCACGCTGATTTCTCGTCTGCCACTGGCCAATGGCCGTGCGGGTCGCAAAGCCGATTAGGCCGTCGACCTTGCCAACATCGTGGCCTTGGACCTGCAGGCGCTCCTGCATGACCCAAATATCCCCGCGCCGCATAGGATCAGTCGGCGCCCACGTCGCTCGAAAGCCGGAGCCTCCACGCAGCCGATCTGCGAGGTGGCCGATGAACAGTGCATAGAGGTCGGACTCGTTGTATTGCTTGAGCGCGTAAAAGTTCTCAGACACCAGAAAAGCCGGCCCCAAGCGACCCGCTGGCATCAGCAAGAAGGCGGTTGCATCGCTGTTCTCGTTCGGCAAGAGGGCATGATCAGCCCGAGTGAGGCCGAGCTGTCCCCATTCCCGCAATGGCCTACCCTGTCTCGGTCCTTCCAAGGTGCAGGAGACGCTCGCCGGAACGTGAACCTCCATTCCCCAGCCCTGCTCCGGCTTCCAGCCGTGTTCGCGCAGGTAGTTAGCAATGGACGCGAGGCTGTCCGGCACAGAGTGCCAGATGTCCCGCCGACCATCTTCGTCTGCGTCAATGGCGTAGCGCAGGAACTTCGAGGGCAGCAGTTGCGGCTGTCCCATCGCGCCGGCCCAGGAGGATAGCAAGGTGTCCTCCGGCCAATGATTCTGCTCCAGGATCAGCAGTGCCGCCAGAAGCTCCGGATAGTAGAGGGTGTGTCGGCGGCCCATGAAGGCTTGTGTGGCCAGGACCCTCACGGCCTGGTGCTTGGGTCTGACTCGGCCGAAATGCGACTCGCGGCCCCAGATCGCCACGATGATCTCTCGCGGCACCCCGTGGCGCTGCTCGATCATCGTCGGAGCGTTTGCCCACTGCGTCAGAAGGTTTCGGCCGGCTGTCGCGAGCGAGGTGAGCTGGCCTTCCGAGAAGTAGCGGCCGGGGCTCTGGAACTCGGCTTGCCGCTGGTCATCCCGCGGGATTGTTTGACCGGGGGGCTGCAGTTCCGGGAGGCTCCAGTCGAGTGTGAGAGGCACGAGAGCGCGATCGAACGTCGCGCGCGAAAGACCTTGTCGTTGCGCATCAGGCCAGACAGTACCAGCGAGCCATTCGCGGAACTGATCCTCAACGTGTTGTCGCGCACCTGATCTCTGCGCCTGTGCAGGCGATCGCTCTGCGGCCACAAGGGCGCAGGAGCTTCCGGCAAGCAAAACGGCGAACACGCAGCAGACAAAACGGATGAGCATCATCAGCACTCTCGATCGGGACGATCATGCCGGGAATAGATCTAGTCCGCGCCCGGATGGCTCAAGTCCTTTTCTCTCTGACAGGCTTTTCCTGAGTTAATGGGCTAGCAGGCAGGGTCATGGCCTGCGGAAGGGACGAGAGCCAATCAGCGATCCTGCCCGGCTCAGGACCCATCTTGGGGCGTGCGCCTGCAAGTCGCTGCTCCTCAAGCCTCTGCTGGCGCTCAGTCCACTCGTTCACCGCAGTGACCACACGCCCAAAGTAAGCAGCCGGCGCACCCGCGCCCGCAACGGCGTGTCCGCTCTCGCCGCGGCGCCGCCCCATCCAGACACCGAATACCCGCTGCTCACTCCAGCCGATAAACCAGGCGTCTGCATTGCCAGTGGAGGTCCCGGTCTTCCCGTACGCGATCCAGCGCTTCAACCCCGCTGCACGTCCGGTGCCATTCTGAACCACCTCACGTAAAACCGTCTGTGTTGGATCGATGCATTTCTCTGGGATGACCCTCTTGCGCATGGAGGTGAGGAAGTCAGCTCGAACCTGGCCGCGGCCATCAACCACGGCCAGCACGCCGGACGGGTCGACGCGGTAGCCGCCATTGGCTACCGCCGTGTAGGCTGCCGTTATGGCCATGACATTGCTCGAGGAGGAGCCGAGAACAAAACCGGCATCAACTGCGGGGCCCGGATCAATCCCAATGCGCCGGCTGACCTCAGCGACAGTGTCAGGTCCGATCTCTTGCGCCAACCGCACGGCAGCGGCATTGCGCGAGGAGGCAATCGCCTCTTTGAGAGTCGTAACGCCTCGGTAACCCAGCTCGCCGTTGGCCGGCCATGTTCCCCTGATCGGCTGGTCCACGACCCGGCTCTCTGGCGTCATGCCGGCCTCGCAGGCGGCAACTAGCAGCGGCAGCTTGGCTGTTGAGCCAGCCTGGACGCTGGCCTTCACGGCGTTGTTGAACTGCCGCTGGGACCAGTTGACGGAGCCGACCATGGCCTGCACACGCCCATTGGGAGCCATCATCACTGCGCCAGCATCATACTGGAGCGGAACAGCCCCATCCTTGACCAGTCTGCTGAGTTGTTGCTCCGCTATATGTTGGACCCGCGGGTTCAACGTGACAAAAAACCGGACCGTCTCGCCTGGCTGCACGTACTTGTCGGCCCAGGTTTCCACCACCCATTCGGCAAAAGCCTGCGGCTGGATCTTGAACTCCGGCAACATGCCGGGGCGGATTCCAGCCTTTTCAGCCTGGCGACGCTCCTTGTCGCTGATCCTGCCCTGCTCGGCCATCAAATTCAGGACGAGAAGCGCGCGTTCATGCGCCCGCTCCCGCGTTGTCTCCCGCAGCGGGTTGAGCCGGGCCGGCGCCTTGACCATGCCGGCCAAAAGAGCAGCTTCGTACAGGGTCAGATCCTTCGGCTCCTTGCGGAAGTAGTGCCGGCTCGCCCGGTATAGCCCGACGATGTCGCGGCCACCGAACTCAATCTGGTTGAGGTACGCAGCTAAAAGATCTTCCTTGCCCACCGCCTCGTCAAAGAGGCCAGCGTACCAGACCTCCGCACCTTTGCGCTCAAGACGCGTGAGTACGTCACCGGTGCGCAGATCATGGAACACTAAGTTCTTGAGAAGTTGCATCGGGATTGTGCTGCCACCCCGAGAGAGGCCGCCTTTGAGGACGGACAGCAGCGAAACCACATCGATGCCGCCGTGGTCGAAGTAGCGCTTGTCCTCGACGGCGACGATGGCCTTCTTCATCACCTCGGGGATCTCTGAGGGGGCGAGCACGACCGGGCAGCGGCAGTAGGCATCCCACCCTGTCTTGGTGCGGGTGACCATCACCTGGGGCGAGGCCACCAGGAGGCGCAGCGAGCGAGGCTGGAGATCCCAGAAGTGCACCGGGTCTGCGGCTTGTGCGATGGGTGTGTAGGAGAGGCTGGTGAGGAGGAGAGCAGTGGCGAGCGCCAGAGCGCGGGTCATTGGAGGCCCTGTGACGCGCCGACCGATTCGGCGCCAAGACCTTCAACAAACATGATGATTATGGCCGAAACCGGTATGATGTTACGGCTAAGCTGACGTGCTGTGTCTCAGGGCTCTATGGTCTGCTCGCAGTATTGCTCGCCGAAGGGACACAGCCTTACCTCCTGGCTGCTTCTCGCCTTTGTTGAGCGGCACCACCTCTGAACGAATGTCCGTTGCACGATTGTACGACAACTGGGAGGGACAGAGCCCCTCCCCCGCGGGTAAGGTTTGAGGAAGTCCAGAGCCGGCACCCCGCCTGAACTAGAACCCAAGCTAGTGGTAGCTATACGGTTGCTAGACTGCTCGGCTCCTGACCGTTCGACGTAGGCGACGGCGATGCGGCCGAGGGCTCCCCTTGCGATGGCCTTGTGGACCGCTGGTGACCGAAACTCCTCGATGAAGCCCGAGCGCTGAAGCGCCTGCTCCGCTGGCGCCATCGAGGATGACACGTCCACGGCGAGCACGAGGGCAAGGTCAAGTGTCGTCTCGGATGCGGCGACGGCGCTACCCCAGAGGCAGGCCAGGGACAGACCCAGGCACGCACCGTGATGTCGCCGCGGCATGATGGCCTCTCTGTGGGATGCTGTTCGGGACTGTCATGCCATGGACTTGGGGCCAATGAATGTCGGCCACGGTTCAACTCACGAAACCACCTGCCCTTGGCGAACGTCCGGTGTTCGCGGCTTGAGCCGACATTCGGAGTACTTCCGGAATGTGCCAGAAGACGACATTGCCGCTTGTGAATCATCTCGGTCGAGCCTCTCAAACACTGAGGGCAGATCTTCGCACAGTGTCAGCGCTGCTAAGCGTCAATCATATTCCGCTGCGCCATGGGGGTGAAAACGCTTTGCCTGTCTCTTGCAGAGGATGTCACGCGCTCAGCACGCAGAACAAATCTGCTCCCAACGATCCTGAAACCTGCTGCCGAACAACCCGGCGCGGCACTTTGTCTGCCCTACATGGGCTTAACGCTCTGCGTCCGAACTGAGGCGCATCCGAAATCCAGGTCTAAACTTGATGAACTACCCCTTCGGAGTAGTTGCCAGCTCCCAGATTAGTGCAGAACCTGAACCATTCCAAAGTTCACTAATTCCATTCTCCTGAATTTTTTCCAAATTGGATGGTTTCATGCCTGCTATTGCTCCTAACAGTGTGTCTGGAAACGCTTACATTGATGGCATGATCAGCGAATATAGATGGGCAGCCAACAGCCTAACCTACAGCTTTCCAACGCATGGCTCTGACTACGGCTCCGCTTACGGCTCGGCGGAGAACCTCACCAACTTCGGAGCACTGAACGCTTCGCAGCAGACGATGGCTCGCTCTGCATTGGCCATGTACGCGTCGGTTGCGAACCTCCGATTCATCGAACTTACCGAAACGGCAACCCAGCACGCGGATCTTCGCATAGCCATGTCGGACAGGCCGGGCAGCGGTTGGGCCTACCACCCGACCACGGCTGCTGAGGGTGGCGATGTTTGGTTCAGCGAAGCAACGGGTTTGTACACGAGCCCGATGAAGGGCAATTACGCCTCCTATGCGTTCATGCACGAGATCGGGCATGCCCTCGGTTTGGGGCATCCTCACGAGGATGGCATGCCCCTGGATCGGGACTCGATGGAGTACACCGTCATGAGTTACCGCTCGTACGTAGGGGCCTCCACGACCGCAGGCCTCACAAACGAGACCTGGGGCTATGCGCAGTCGCCGATGCTGTATGACATTGCCTCCCTTCAGCATCTCTATGGCGCCAACTACACCACCAACAGCAGCAACACCCTCTATTCCTGGAGCCCAAGCACCGGCCACATGCTCATCAACGGTGTGGGGCAAGGTGCCCCTGGAGCCAACAAGATTCTTCTGACTATCTGGGATGGCGGCGGCAACGATACTTACGACTTTTCGAACTATGCCAGCCATCTGAAAGTCGACCTTCGTCCTGGCGCCTGGACCACGACGGCCACGAACCAGCTTGCGAAGCTGTCCGCGAATGGCTCGAAGATCGCTGCCGGGAACATCGCCAATGCGCTGCTTTTCCAGAGAGATGCACGCTCACTCATCGAGAATGCAGTTGGCGGATCCGGGAGCGACACGCTGACGGGCAATGAGACTGCCAATGTGCTCAAAGGAGGGGCCGGGCAGGACAAGCTGTCCGGCTTGTCCGGCAACGATACCCTGGATGGCGGCTTGGGAAGCGATACGCTCCTCGGGGGAACGGGAAGTGATGTCTTCGACGTCAACTCCGTCAAGGAGACGTCTCTAGGTGCGCGCGACACGATCCAGGACTTTCTGCAGGGTGTTGACCACATTGATCTGCGCACGATTGACGCCATTGCGGTGGTCGCCGGAGATCAGGCGTTCTCGTTCATTGCTGCCAGATCCTTCACGGGCCAGGCGGGGCAGTTGAACTTTGCCAATCGTATGCTGTCGGGCGATGTCAATGGCGACAAGGTCGCCGATTTCCAGATTTATGTTGCGGGTTCGTCGGCACTCGCCGCAACGGACTTTTACCTCTGACGACGGGCGTGAAAGCAAAACCTTGAGCAACTGAGGGAGCTTCGATCATTGGCTGGATGATGCTCCCATCGAGCGACCGAACTTCCTTTGAAATTCCAGCTGATCAGAATGAACAATGTCGAAGCCTGTTGATCATCGGCACTGTTCCCTTTCAACCGCCGTTTGACCGGAGAACACTAGGGATGGAACTCCGGCTAGTCGCGGCACCCAGCTCTCATCGCGAGGCTGCAGGCCTGGAAAGCCGGATCACATGCTGATCGGCTCGCTTGACGCACTTTGGCTCCATATGCCCCTCCGAAGTCAATTTGTGCGTTCCGGAGGTGGATAAGGATGCTTCAGAGCCACTGAAGGTCAGCATCGGGTCAGGCGCTGACGATCCCCGCCTTCTAGGAACGTCCGCCGTTCCTTGCGAAAGCAGACCCTCGGTCTACCTCTGAGAAGTGCCAAGACCGGACCTTTGAGGATATGTGAAGTGATTGGTGCGCGACCGGAGCAGACAAGGCGTTGCCTCAACAAGTCAAACGGAAATTGTAAAGAGCTAACTCGCCCGTCCGCCAGCATCATCGAAGAAGTGCAGTCGGTCGGGCGCGATGGTGAGCCCAACGGCGGTACCCGCATCGATGGCGCACCCTTCGCAACCCACGAGGAAAACCGCGCCGCCGGGGAGTTCCACGTGCAGCAAGGAGGATGCGCCGGTATACTCGCTGAGAAGCACCTTGCCGCCGACGAGGCCCGCGCCGGGATCGGTCAGCTTGAGATCCTCGGGGCGCATCCCGACATGGGCCGCACCGGCAGGACGGCCAGGCCAAGCGCCCGCGACCGCGTCGATTGGAAGGATGTTCATTTTCGGACTGCCGATGAACTGCGCCACGAACAGATTGCCCGGACGCTCGTAAAGTTCGCGCGGCGTGCCGACCTGCTCCACCAGCCCGTCGCGCAGCACCACGATCTTGTCGGCCAGGGTCATTGCCTCGATTTGATCATGGGTCACATAGATCATGGTGTTGCCGAGGCGCTTGTGCAGCGATGCGATCTCGGAGCGCATATGGACGCGCAGTTCCGCATCGAGGTTGGACAAGGGTTCGTCGAAGAGAAATACCTCGGGGTCCCCGACGATGGCGCGGCCGATGGCGACGCGCTGCCGTTGCCCGCCTGAGAGCTCGCGTGGATAGCGGTCGAGGAGCGGTTCCAGCTTGAGCGTGCGGGCAGCCTCCGCCACGCGGCGGGTGCGCTCGTCGGCTGGCACTTTGCGCACCTTCAGGCCGAAACCCATGTTGTCGCGAACGTTAAGATGCGGATAGAGCGCATAGGACTGGAACACCATTGCGACGCCGCGGCGAGCAGGCGGCATTTCGTTGACGACCCGGTTCCCAATCCTGAGTTCGCCTGAGCTGATATCCTCCAAGCCTGAGATCATCCGCAGCAGTGTGGATTTTCCGCAGCCAGAGGGCCCGACGAACACGACGAACTCACCTTCGTCGACCGAGAGGTCGACGCCACGAATGACATCGACCTTGCCGAAGTGCTTCTTGACGTTGCGAAGAGAGAGACTGGTCATGACAGGGTCCGATGGAGAGCTAACCCTTGACGCCCGAGAGCGCGAAACTCTCGATGATCTGGCGCTGGGCAATGAGGTAGACGATAAGGATCGGCACGACGGCCAGACTGGTGGCGGCCAATTGGAGATGCCAGAGCGGCATCCCGTAGGGATCGGTGAAGTTTGACAGCGCCAAGGGCAGCGTGAACTTCTCCAGGGACGAAACGAAGATCAGCGGCTCCAAGAAGAGGTTCCAGGAGTTGAGAAACGTGATGATGGCAACCGCAGCAAGCGCCGGCCGCGACATGGGCAGCGCGATGCTCCACCAGACACCTAGCCGCGACAGACCATCCATCTTGCCTGCGTCCTCGAGCTCCTTCGGCAAGGCGAGGAAAAACTGCCGCATGAGGAAGGTCGCCATGATGCCCTGCGGCCCGAAGGTCGGCAGCAGGATCAGCGGCCAATGGGTGTCTACGAGGCCGGCCCAGCGCATCATGAAGAAGTTGGGGATGATCGTCACTTCCTCCGGCACCATCAACGCGGATACCAGGAAGAGACTGACCAGCGCCGCGCCGGCGAAGCGCATGCGCGCCAGTGCATAGCCGGCGAGAGAGGAGACGACCAGCGTTAAGGCCGTTACGGTGACGGCGATGTAGAGCGAGTTGAAGTACTGCCGTGCGAAGGGCTGATGATTGAAAACATCAACGAAGTTCTGCCACTGCCATTCGCGCGGAACGATACTGGGCGACCCGAAAATTTCGGCAGCACTCTTGAAGCCGGAAGTGACCATCCAAAGGAAGGGAAAGACGAAGGGGATAGCGACGACACAGAGCGCAAGCGTCCAGCAGATCTGATTGAGAATGCGGACCCGCCGCCGCGTGAGAGACGCTGTCACGTGTCCCTCCGGCGCAGCACGAGCTGGACGAGCGTCAGAGCCATGACGACCGCCAACATGATCATAGCGAGCGCTGAGGCGTAGCCGACATCGAAGAACTGGAATCCCTGCTGGTAGATGTAGAATGCGAGGACGAGTGTGCCGTTCTCCGGCCCGCCGCCGGTCATCTGGTAGATATGATCGAACACCTTGAACGACCCGATCGTGGTGATAACCATGATGACCAGCGTCGTGGGGCCTAAGAGCGGCCAGATGATCCAGCGGAAGATCTGCCAGCCCGATGCGCCCTCGAGCCGGGCAGCCGCCTCATAGTCGCGCGGGATCGCCTGCAGTGCGGCGATATAGAGGATCATGTTGAGGCCCACCATCTTGATGACGCGGGTCACGATCACGGCCGCCATCGCCCAGCTCGGTTCGCGTAGCCAGTTGGGCCCGTCGATGCCGACCAGAGCGAGGATCTGGTTGACAAATCCAGCTTCCCCCTGAAGCAGAAACTTCCAGACGATCGCCCAGGCGACAGCCGATGTGACCACTGGCGCGAAGAACACGGTACGGAAGATCACCACGCCCCTGAAAGGGCGCGAAAGGGCGAGTGCGAGCGCGAGCGCTAGGGCCATGTTGAGGGGCACCAGTCCGATCGCGAAGATCACCGAGTTGCGGATGACGTGCCAGAAATCCGGATTGCTGAACAGCGCATCGTTGTAATTGTTGAGACCAACAAAGGTGGCCTGCTGGGTCAGCAGGTTCCACTCGGTCAAGGAATACCAGACTACCGCAATCAGAGGGCCGACAAAGAAGATGAGGAAGCCAGCCAGCGTGGGGCTGATGAAAAGCCATGCCTCCATCGCCTCACGCATCTTCAAGGTGAGCCACGGCGCATCCTTGTGATGCGCCGTGTCCCGCATAGGTAGCGCTTCCGCCACTACCCTTTCCTCAGAGCAGCGGCTGGATGGCGGTGCAGACGGCCTTCAACGACACGTCCACGTCGGCGTTGGCGCGCCACAGGGCATCGACGCGCGGCTTCATCGCAGCGAGGATCTGCGGGCTCTTCTCATGGGCCGGCAAAACCTTGCCCTTGGAAATGGCATCGCCGACGACCTTCATCTGCTCCGGCGGAATGAGGTTGTTGGATTTGGTGAAGGATTCGCTGTCGAGCACGCTCTTGCGCGCCGGCGGGAAGAACTGCGCGGCGGCGGCGACGTTCTCCTTGGTCGTCATGTGGGCCACGAACTCGGCTGCGAGCTCCTTCTGCTTGCCGGCCGCGAACACGACGATGCCGGCTTGCCCGATGACGGGCGACTCGCCGCCCGCGCCTGTCGGCAACGGCGCGATGCCCCATTTGAAGCCCGCCTTCTGCATGAGCGAGGCACGCGAGATCTGGTTGATGGTCATCGCAGCACCGCCGGAGAAGTAATCGCCCTGCTCACCGGGAGGCACAATGGACTTGTCTTTGAAGACCATATCGTGCAGCTGCTTGACAGCCGTCACTGCCTCCGGCTTGTCGAAGCCGCACTGCTTGTTCGCCCACACGTCCCCTCCAGCCGCGCGGATCGGCGGCATCAGCGCGTGCATGATGCGCGTGTCGTAGCCCTGGCCGTCCTTGAACTCGAAGCCCCATTTGCCAGTGGCGTCCTTCAGCTTCTTAGATACCTCCTGGAACTTTGCCATGTTCCACTGGCCCTTCGCCGCCAGCGCGTTCGGATCTTCCAGGCCCGCTTTGTCGAACAGGTCCTTGTTGTAGAAGATCACGAAGGGCGAGGTCGAGAACGGCACACCGTAAACCTTGTCGCCGGCCGTCCACAGGCCGAGCGAAGGCTTGGAGAAGTCTGCGAAGTCATAGCCTTGGGCCTTCTGCAATGCCGGCGTGAGATTTTCCAGGACACCTGCGGCGGCGAAAGTGGGTGCGGCATCTTCCATCAACCATCCGGCATCCGGCGGATTTCCGCCAGCCAGCTGGAAGGTCAGCTTTTGGGTGTAGTCGCCCGGAGGGATCGTCTCGTATTTGACGGTCACGTCCGGACGCTTCGCCTTGAAGCTCTCCGCGAACCCATTGAGCATCTTGAGATGCGCCTCGTTGCCCGTCCAGATGGTGAAGCGGAGCTCGGCGGCACTGACGGAGCCCGACATCATTCCGAGCGCCAGCACTGTGGTCGTCATTCTCTTCATTGTGGTTTTCATCGTCTTCCTCCCTGCTCGCTTTATTTGTTTGCAAACTCGCCTGGCAGCGAGCCCGGCGCATCACCGATCATCCATCCTCCATCGACCGCAATATCCACGCCGGTCAGATAAGCCGCCTCGTCCGAACACAGGAAAATTGCAGGCCCGACGCAATCCTCCGGCCGGCCGGGACGCCCGACTGGGATCTTAGCCGCAACGGCACGGCGGAAGGATGCATCGGCGTAGCGATCCGCCGTGCGCTCTGTCTCGATGGCGCCTGGGGAGATCACGTTCATGGTGACTCCGTGCGGCGCGACCTCGCGGGCGATGGCGCGAAGGGCCGTGAGCTGCGCGGACTTGAACGCGGCATAGGCCACGGTCTCGGCCCGCGGCCGTGCCGCCATGACGCTGCCGGTCGCGACAACACGCCCCCATCCCCGCTCTGCCATCGCAGGAACGAGCGAACGGCAGAGCGCCATGAGGGATGCGAAGTTTGCAGTGAAATGACGCGCGAAATGCTCGTCCGTCGCGTCTTGCCAAGACACGCGGTGCTCGATGGCCGCATTGACGATCAGGATGTCGACAGGGCCGAACTCGTCCGTGACCCGGAGTGCGAGCGCTTCGGGCGCAGCGGGATCCAGGAAATCCGCCTCACATGCCATTGATGCCCGGCCGATGGCCTCGATCTCAGCACGAGCCGACGCCAAGCCGTTCCGATCGCCATGACCGTGGACCGCCACATCTGCTCCCTGCCTCGCCAGCCCCAGCGCAATCGCGCGCCCGATGCCCGAATTGGCACCGGTCACGACCGCGCGACGACCGAGGAGGGAGAAGGCGCCGGTCATCGCTGCCGATCCAGACCTGTGCCAAGCTTTCCGGCCAGTTCGAGCGACGCAATGTCTGCTGCCTCGAAATGAGCGATGATCTTCTGCTCGGCGAGCTCCGGCTCACCAGCCGCAATCGCCTCAAAGATGGCGCGATGACGCTCGACGGTTGCGTTCCAATCGGCATCAGTGCGGTTGGCCCGGGTCGAGAAGAGTTCGGAGACCTCGCGCTGGACGGAGCGCATGCCCTCCATTTGCACGCGGATCATGGTGTTCCCCGTGGCAAGCGCGATGCCGAGGTGGAAAAGGATATCGGCCTCAGTGAAACCCGCCGGCTCCTTAATGGAATCGACCATGTTATGCAGCGCCCGCTCCATGGCGGCCAACCCTGCCGGATCCCTGCGCTCTGCTGCCAACCGGGTGATCCCCGTCTCGATTACGCGGCGCATCTCGTTCGCCTCGCGCAGGCGTGCGAGGCTCGACCGCGCGGCATAGCCATAGATGCGCTCCATCGGCTCGCCGTTCATGGCCTTGGCGCGCGCCACCTTGCCCTGCTGGGTGAGGATCAGGCCAGCCGCCGCCAATTGGCGCAACGCCTCGCGGGCAATGGGCTTTGAGACACCGAACGCGCGGGCGATCTCTCCTTCGGCCGGCAGAGCCTCCCCCGGCGCGATGCGGCCGTCGAACAGTGCCGCCGCGATCGCGTCAGAGACTGTATCGGCGAGGCGAGCCGGGGTGACTGGCTTGTCGGCGAAGATTGGCTTTCTGACTGCGCTCATGGGTCTTCCGATCTGCACCATCTGTAACATACCAACAATAAACATAGCAACTATGTTTTTTAGTTGCTTAGATGCTTTGTCATGCGGTATGACCGTGGCCAAAGGACAGGAGAAGCAGGTGCTCACGGCAACAAACAGCGCAAAGATACGCATCACGGACGTGATTGCTCATCCGCTGAGGCAGAGATTGCCGCAACCGACCGTGACCTCCTGGGGGACCTACACCGAGGTCTCCATCGTGCTGGTCGAGGTGCGCACGGATGCCGGAATCGTCGGCGTGGGCGAAGCGCTGGCACGCTTTTCGCCCAAGGCCTATGTCGATTTGATCGAGGCCTCGTTAAAGCCGCGCCTGGTCGGCGGCAATCCCATCGACATCCAGGCCCATTGGCGCACGATGCGGCGCGCGCTGTCCGGACGCTCCGGCGGCATGCTGTTCGAGGCGATCGCCGGCGTCGACATCGCCTTGTGGGACATCCTCGGCAAGGTGGCCGGGCTGCCCATCTATCGCCTGCTTGGAGGCATGGGCCGAACGGAGGTGCCTGTCTATGCGGCATCCGTCAACTGGGGCAGCGAGGAGTTCATGGACCGCGAACTCGACAATTATCTCGAGAAAGGTTTTCCGCGGATTAAAATCAAGGTCGCAAATCCGGTCAAAGACGCGTGCCGGCACATCGGCCGCCTGCGCAAGCGTGCCGGCGACGATATCGAACTCTGCGTCGATGCCAATTGGGCCTACACGCTGGAAGAAGCGGTCGAAGTGGGCCGTGCCTTATCCGACAACGGCTATTTTTGGTTCGAAGAGCCGCTGCGGCCCGAGGATGAGGCCGGCTACGAGGAACTTCATCGCCGGTGCGCCACGCCACTCGCGGCAGGCGAAAGCAATTATACGCTTGATCAAGCAATGCGCCTCGTCGCCAACCGGACGCTCTCCTATCTCCAGCCCGACGTCGCCCGCTCCGGCGGCATCAGCGAAACGCGCCGCATGGCTGAGTTCGCGGCTGCGCATGACGTGCAGTATGCGCCCCATATCGGCATGTCCGGCATCGTCTGTGAAACTGCGAGCGTACATCTGGCCGCGGCGATGCCGAACATTCGGGCCATGGAATGCGAGACCGATGCCAGCCCATTCAAGACCGCGCTGACGGGCGCAGCACCCGGTGCCGACCGGCAGAAGAACGGTATGCTGTCGGTGCCGACTGGCCCCGGACTCGGGATCGAGATCGACTGGGATGCGGTCGCGCGGCTTCGCGCATAGCCGAGCGTGGAGACAAAGATGACTTCAACTGTGCCGACGAATGACCTGACCGAGGCTCTGCGGCTTGCGCTGCTGCGCGCCGACCCTAAGCTCAGCCGGTTCGATCCTCTCCCGCGCATCATCAGTCACGATTGCTTTTCCAACGGCCATTGCGGCTGGTCGCAGCTCGTCGGCAATTACGAGAACGATCTCGATACGATGCTGCCAGGCTACGCTCAGCACACGAGCGCCATGCTCTCGACCCTGCCCCATTGGGATTCCGGTTCGCATGGCGGCATGGGATCCTCCTATGCGCTCAAGATCGCGACGCGTCCGCGCAAAGGAGCACAGAACGTCGCCATCAAGCGCCATACCTTCCGCCATCGAGGGAGGATCCGGTTCGAGGTCTACTTCACGTTCAAGCCGGAGGCGACCGAACTCAAGCTCAGCGAAACCGACGTGCGTTCGGTCGGCTTCCTATTCGATCTGCAATCGGGCGATCAGGATGGCGGCAGCGAACGGGTAATGCCCCATCTGCGCTTCCTCAACGCGCTGGATGGCCAGCATGTGCAGAAGTGGCAGTTCAAGCGCAGGACCACAGAATTGAAGCCGATCGGCAGCGGCGACAAGACGCTCAGCCACTACCACCTGGCGCCTGAAGACTGGGAAGACTTGCCCGGAGGCGCACAGCGCCTTTGCTACAACGAGATCCCAACCAAGATTAACTGGACCTATCTCGCGTTCGACTTCGATCTAGCCGAGATGAAGGTCCTGTCCTTCCGCTGCAACGATCGCACCTTCGACATGTCGAACTTCGAGTCCATCCGCATACCGGCGATGAAAAATCTTTGGTGCATGCTGAATTTCTGCCTTTTCGCCGAGACCGATTCCGACAAGCGCGCCTTCCTCTATGTCGATTCCGTCTGCATCTCGGGAGATTTCTGATGCTGCCCGAGAACGTCACCCTTGTGGTCGGCCGTAACGAACGCTGGACGGGCTCTGCGGCAACGGAGCCCTTCGAAGCGGGCTGGGCGCGCGAGGCCGTCATCTTCGTCCGCGCGCTGAAGGAGCCCAAGGGCGAACAACCCTTGGCGCGGGTCGAGATCTCGCCCGACGGCATGCGCTGGATGCCCGAAGGCACCGAAGCCCCGATGCCGTTACGCAAGGATGGCATCGTCGCTCTTCGCGTGAAGTACTTCGGCAACTGGCTGCGCATTTCAGCGGATTTTCCGCCGGAGGCCGAATGCACGGTCCTCGTGACCGTTCACTTGAAAGCTTGAGCCTCAAGGCAGAGGCCGCGGGCTGTCTGCCATTCGTTACAAAGGGCTTGGAATGCCGCGCTACCTGCCGCTGTGCCGGATGAGGCAGCGAAACACATTTCGCTAATCTGGATTGATTAGTCTCGCCCAAGCGAGGGCCGAAAGCCGCTATGCTGGGAGCGTCACTGCCGGCTCCGGGTCAAAGTGTAATATAGAGGGGATCGAATGAAGGTCTGCTCAGCGCGCGGCTTCGGAACTTGGGAAAGGTTAGCCCAGCGCCAGGAGCGACCTTACCAGCTAGCCTGAGCGGTATCCCTGCTGTGGCAGGATCTGCTCGGGAGTACCCGCCCTCTCAGTGTCGCCATCCTCCAATCCAGAGCCATAAGAATGCGTGGCGCCGCTTCTAACCGGTTGATCCGGCGCCGGCTGCGACCAGTTTGCGGGTATCGGTCACGCTCGCGCTTGACGCGGCGGCAAGGAGGCGGACGTCGTTGGGCAGCGTCACCAGATCAAAGCCCCAGCTTACTGCCTTGGCAGCGTAGGCTGACCCACCGCAGTGGAGAGCCGCGCGGATGCCGGCCTGATGCGCCGCGTCCAGGATTGTGTGGATCGCCTCCACCATCTCCGGCTCCTCCCGATCAAAGCCGAAAGGGTATCGCCGCCCGGTCAGCCCAAGGGTCAGATCGGACGGACCGATATAGACACCGTCCAAGCCAGGGGTCGAAACGATCTCCTCCAGGTTTTGGAACCCTTCCGACGTTTCGATCATGGCAAAGCAGAGAACATTGTCATCGGCCTCTGCCCCATAGTTCGGGCCAGCGGAGAACACGGCCCGAGTCGGACCGAAGCTCCGGGTTCCTGCCGGGGGATAGCGCATGTAGGACACGAGTTCGGCTGCCTGGGCGCCCGTGTTGATCATGGGGCAAATGACCCCGTAGGCTCCAGCGTCAAGCACCCTCATGATGGCGGCGGGATCAAGCCATGGAACGCGCACAAGAGGCGCAACCTCACTGGCGCGCATTGCCTGGAGCATGCCGACTGCGGCCTGATAGTCGATGAGTCCATGCTGAAGATCGATCGTGATGGAATCGTATCCCTGTTCCGCTAGGATCTCGGCGGTGAACGAATTCGGGATTGAAAGCCAGCCATTCAGCACAGGCCTCTTCTCCGCCCAGAGTGTCTTGATCCGGTTCGCCCTCATCTCGTCTCCGATCGGCTGGCCTATTCACTTCCGTTCGTTATCCTGGCGCCTTCCCCGCAGGTCTAACGCCCGTTGGCCCTGCGCCACGCGGCGAAGTCGATGTTGGTCTGCTCGTCGGTGGCCGGATAAAGGCCGAGGATCGAGCGCCCCTTCAGGACCTCCTCGGTCACGAAATCCTCGAACGCTGTCATCTCGACCGTCTCTTCGGCAATCTCGTCCGCCAGGTGGGCCGGGATTACCACCACGCCCTCGGCATCGCCGACGATGACATCGCCCGGGAACACCGGCGCATCGCCGCAGCCGATCGGCACGTTGATGTCAATGGCTTGATGCAGGGTCAGGTTGGTCGGAGCGGACGGGCGGTTGTGATAGGCTGGGATGCCGAGGGTTTCGATCTCAGGCGTATCGCGAAAACCACCGTCGGTGACCACGCCGGCTACCCCGCGCACCATCAGGCGGGAGATCAGGATCGAGCCGGCCGAGGCCGCTCGGGGGTTCTTGCGGCTGTCCATCACGAGAACCGCACCCGGCGGGCAGATCTCAACCGCTTTGCGCTGCGGGTGCTCCCGGTCGCGGAAGACGCTCAGCTGGTTCAGGTCCTCACGGGCCGGCATGTAGCGCAGTGTGAAGGCCTCACCCACCATCGGGCCAGCATCGCGGTTGATGCGATGGACGTCCTGGATCCACTGGTTGCGCAGACCGCGCTTGTAGAGCGCCGTCATCAGCGTCGGAGTCGCGACTTTCTTGAGCTTGTCGCGCGTTTCGGGCTTGAGTCCGGTCATCGGTTCATCTCCTGGCATCAGAAAATATCGGGCTCGGCAACGGGCGCGCCGTGGCTCGTCTCGAGGAAATCGAAATCGCAGCCCTCATGGGCTTGGCGGATATGCTTCGTGAACATCCAGCCGTAGCCGCGCTCGAAACGCGGCTTGCGCTCCGGCAGCAAGGCGCGCCTCATCTCGAGTTCCTCGTCGGAGACGTCGAGGTTGATGCGGCGCGCGGGAATGTCGACGGTGATGATGTCGCCGGTGCGCACAAGGGCGAGCGGCCCGCCCACATGCGCCTCCGGCGACACGTGAAGGATGCAGGCGCCGTAGCTCGTGCCGCTCATACGGGCGTCGGACAGACGCAGCATGTCACGCACGCCCTGCTTCACGAGCTTCTTCGGGATTGGCAGCATGCCCCATTCCGGCATGCCCGGGCCGCCTTGGGGACCGGCGTTGCGCAGAACGAGAATATGGTCTGCAGTCACATCGAGATCGTCATCGTCGATAGCGGCCTTCATGGAGGGATAGTCGTCGAAGACGAGGGCAGGTCCCGAATGCCGGCGCAGGCGCGGCTCGCAGGCGCTTGGCTTCATGACGCAGCCGTCCGGTGCGAGGTTGCCCTTGAGCACGGCAAGGGCACCTTCCTCGTAGATGGCGTTGTCAACCGTGCGGATGACATCGTCGTTGTAGACCTCCGCACGGGCGATGTTCTCGCCCAGGGTTTTGCCGGTCACCGTGAGGCAGCCGAGGTGCAGTTGCTCCCGAATACGCGTCATGAGCGCCGGCAGCCCGCCGGCGAAGTAAAAGTCCTCCATCAGGTAGGCGGCACCGCTCGGACGAACATTCGCGATCACCGGAACCTTGCGGCTGGCGATCTCGAAGTCGTCGAGGCCAATGTTATGCCCAGCCCGGCGGGCCATCGCAATGAGGTGGATCACGGCATTCGTGGAGCAGCCCATGGCCATAGCAACCGCAATGGCGTTCTCGTAGGCGGGGCGGGTCTGGATTTTACTGGGCGTGAGATCCTCCCACACCATCTCGACCGCCCGCCGGCCGGCCTCCGCGCACATGCGGATGTGGTTGACGTCAGGCGCAGGGATGGAAGAAGCGCCCGGCAGCGTCATGCCGATGGCCTCAGCAATGGCTGTCATCGTGCTGGCGGTGCCCATTGTCATGCAGTGACCATGGCTGCGGGCAATACCGCCTTCCACCTCGACCCAGTCCTCCTTGGTGATGTTGCCGGCCCGGCGCTCATCCCAGTACTTCCAGGCATCGGAGCCCGAGCCCAGGGTCTTGCCCTTCCAGTTGCCGCGCAGCATGGGGCCGGCCGGGATGTAGATCGACGGCAGGTTGGCGCTGGTTGCCCCCAGCAGCAGGCCCGGGGTGGTCTTGTCGCAGCCGCCCATGAGGACCACGCCATCCACCGGGTGGGAGCGGATGAGCTCTTCCGTGTCCATGGCCAGCATGTTGCGGTAGAGCATGGTGGTCGGCTTGACGAAGTTCTCCGACAGGGAGATCGCCGGCAGCTCGATGGGAAAGCCGCCCGCCTGGAACACGCCGCGTTTCACGTCCTCCACCCGCTGCTTGAAGTGGGCATGGCACGGGTTGATGTCCGACCAGGTGTTGATGATCGCGATAGCAGGGCGCCCCACCCAGTCCTCGGGAGCATAGCCCATCTGCATGATGCGGGAGCGGTGGCCGAATCCGCGCAAATCATCCGGAGCGAACCAGCGGGCGCTTCGAAGATCTTCCGGCTTTCTGTTTCTGGTCGTCATGGGACTAGCGTCGAACCTGTGGTGTCGGGAATGTCATAAGGTGCGGAGAAGGCCCTAGGCCTCCTCCTGGAAGGCCTCTTCACGTTTTCGGCGAACGGTGGGAGCCAGGACGCTCGCGAGCAGGATCAAGGCCAGAACGAGCATGGTGGCACTGATCGGGCGGCTCAGGAAAACCATGGCATCGCCCTTGG
>JAESFL010000539.1_pt1 | contig 24922 bp, 29 predicted proteins | sample 9269401 | NCBI WGS metagenome assembly JAESFL01 (sample SAMN14506025, study PRJNA617098) | algae metagenome | isolation source: Gloeocapsa sp. UFS-A4-WI-NPMV-4B04 and co-occurring heterotrophs from desert... | place: USA: Utah | collected 2006-10-01 | reverse complement strand
GCCATAGCCGATGCCGGCTACCGAGTGGCCGACATCAAATCGGAACGTTGGCCGGCTTCGCGTCGGAATGGGTGGCCGGCTTCCGTCGGAATCCGCAGTTGCGCGACAGGCCGGAGCCACGGATCGACAGCCGGGCGTCCGAGCCGAACCGGGGCTGTACGATCACGCCGGGTACAAAGTCGAGCACGTCCTTGAGCGTCTGCGCCGGGCGGTTCTTGAACACCAAATCGGGGACGAGGGCGACGCCACCGGGGGTGCGCTGGATGTCCGCGCGTGCCTGGGCGGTGGTCGGGACGGTCAGGCTTGAGGCTTGCACAGAGGGATCGAGCTGCGTGGCAGTTGCGCGGGGAGCCGCCCCGCTCCCGCCGACACCGACAACGCTGATTTCCTCTAGAGTTGTAGTAGTTTGCGCCAGCGCAGCGGTAGACGTGAGCAGGGTGGAAAGCAGGGCGGCAGGTAGCCTAGCCCGCGGGTGGAGATACATGGCATGAGGTCCGTGGCCTGAAGGATCGGGGAAGGGCGATCGATCAGGCGACGGGGGGCGCACGTGCGCTGGTGCCGGTTCCAGGAGGCCCGCGCGGCAAAGCGAGGACTTCCGAGCGCCAGATCACGGCAACGGCTTCGCGAGGGGGCCAGACGACCAGCACCGCCTCCATGGACGGAACCGCGACGGGACCTGGGATGTAAGCAACGAGGCAGCAATCCGGGTGCCCATGCGAGGCGCGCGCCTTGGACAGCCCCTCGCCGCCGCCTTCATCCTGCTGGCAGAGGACGTGTGCGGGGTCGGGAGAGACTGCGAGGCTCGCACCACCGAGCACCGCCTGCAGCGCGAGTGCGTACAGGGCAGCGACCGCGATGGCCGCACGCCAAGCACGCATTCGAGAGACCTGCCAAGCCACCGACGTTGCGCTGCTTGAGGGCATCAGAAGGACAGCCGCATGCCGCCGACGAAGTTGCGCGGCGCGCCCGCGAACACCGAGCCAGTGGTGTTGGCCAGGACGCCCGCGCCGTTCTGGAGGCCGGTGGTGGCGCTGATCGAGTTGGCAAGGTTCTGGGCCGAGGCGATGTAGGTCTTGTCGAAGACGTTCCGCGCCTCGAAGAACAGGTTCAGCCGCTTGGCGTAGCCGACGAGTTCCGTCGTATAGTGAACGTTGAGGTTCACGATGGCGTAGCCGGGCGCCTTCAGCAGGTTGGCGTTGTCGATGAAGAAGTTGTCCTGAAAGACTGTCTCGACGTAACCACCCAAGCCCACCAAGGGGCCGGTCGCCTGCTCGTAGCCCACCCGTGCGAGAAGCTGGTGGGAGGGCACGCCCGGGATGTGGTTGCCCGCGCGGTCGAAGCGTCGGGTCAAACTGCCGGCGCTGAGCTGCTCGACGTACTTCGTGTAGATCTGGTCGTCGAAGGTGTAGGCGGCTGTCGCCCGCCAACCCGGCGCGAAGGCCCAATCCGCCCCGACCTCGACGCCGCGATGCTCAGAGGCCGGAGCGTTGAAGGTGTAGCTCAGGAGGCCGGCGCCGGGCGACTGCGTGACGAGTTCGTTGCGGAAGAACTCGTAGAAGCCGGTCACGCTGAAGCGGACGCCGGGCAGCGGCGTCCAGTCGGCCCCGATGTCGAAGCCCAGGTTCTCCTGCGTCTGCAGCTGCCCGTTGTTGCCCGGCACGCCAGCGGACGTGACGGTGAGGTTCGAGGCCGCGGGCGTGGCGTAGCCGGTCGCCACCCGCCCCCGGAACTGCCATTCGGTGTTGGGCCGGTAGAGCAGCGACAGCTCGGGCGCAACGTTCAGGAAGCTACGGTCGATGTTAGCCAGGGTGGTCGTGACGCCCCCTGCCGCCGGGAAACCGTAGGTGATGTTGCGGCCGTTGATCGTGGTGTTCTCGGCGCTGATGCCGGCCACCGCGATCCACTGGTCGGAGAGCTGCAGCTCGACGCGGGCGCGCCCGCCGAGGTTGGCCTGGGTGGCCTCCAAATCGGCGGTCAATGCTCCGAGCGGCGCCCCGCGGTAGGGCGCGCGATTGTAGGTCAGGCTGTGGCTGTCGAGGGTGTTGTAGGCGAGCGCCACGTAGCCGGTCGCCGGAAGGCCGAACAAGTCGCCGCGCCGGGTCACATCGGTGAAGAAGTTGAAGCCCGGGAAGTCGCCGCGCCCCGAGGACGTATAGAAGGGCTGGTTGATCTGGCGGTCGTCGAACACGAGCTGCGTGCGCCAGGTCGTGAAGGCGTCGAAGTCGTGCTCCCAACGGCCTCCGACGATGGTGCGCCGGTCGCCGCGAAAGAACGCGCCCTCGTCGGCGGTCAACGGCACGGTGGCACCGTTCCGGCCGTTGAGGAGCAGGTTGTAGGTCACGCAGCCGGGTGCGGCCGCCGCGGCCGAGGCGCAGCCCCGCTGGAAAGGGTTGAGCCGGAACTGGTTGAGCGAGCCGCGCCCGGGCAGGTCGGTGGCGACCTCGTTGTTGATGATCTTCAGGGTGAAGCGGTCGTCCGGCGTCGGCGCGTAGGTGCCCAGGAAGTTGATGGTCTGGGTGTCGAACGAGTTGTGGCTGATGAAGCCGTTGCCCCGCGTGTCACTGGTGAACAGGCTGTACTCGAACGGGCCGCTGACCCCGCCGAAGGCGGCGTAGTTGTTCAGGTAGCCGAAGCTGCCGGCATCGACGCCGTACTCGACGCCGTTGATCTCGGAACCTCGACGGGTGACGAAGTTCAGGGCGCCGCCGGTGGCGAAGTTGCCGAAGAACGGTGACTGCGGTCCCCGGAACACGTCGATGCGCGAGTAGGCACGCGGGTCGACGAGGTCGAAGCGCGACGAGCCGTCCGCTTGGGTGACGGGGAAGCCGTCCTCCAGCACGACCATATTGCGCGACACGCCGGTGGCGCGGGCGTTGTTGCCGCGGATCGAGACGACGACGTCGCGGGGACCATTGCCCTGCCGCACCGTCACGCCGGGGCTGTTGCGCAGGATGTCGGCCACGCTCGTGGCGGCGCGATTGTCGATGACGCCCTCGCGCCCAACGCTGGTGACCACTTCGCCGACAGGCTTGTCCAGCGGCGTCGGGGCGGAGACCGGCGGCAGGCCGGGCCCGGCGGTGCCGGCCGACACGGTCGGCGCTCCTCCGGGGAGACCGTTGCCCTCCGAAGTGACGGAGATCTCCTCCAGGGCGACAGCTTGGTTGCCGCCTTGGGCCTGTGCGGCGGCGATGGCTAACGGGCTCGTGGCAAGGATGAGGGTCAGCGCGCGGGCGCATCGGCCTGGACGGCGGTGGGACATGACGGGCACTCGTCGAGTGGCGGCAAGCGAAGGCGAACGCTGCGACCGGAGAAGGGGAATGGGACAGGCGCGCGCCGGGGACGCGTTCGTCCCCGGTTGGGCAGTCAGGACGCCAAGCGCGGGCGCAGGGCCTGGATGGCCAGGTCGACGACGACCATGACGAGGATGGCCAAGCCGGTCAGGGGGAACAGCGCGCCAAGTCCCAGCACGATCACGGTCACCGCTGCGGCGACGCGCCGGTCGCGGGGCCAGGGCGGTACACCGAGGCGGCCGGCAGGCCGGCGCTTCAACCACATCACCGCGGCCGTCACCGACAGCAGGATGGTGGCGAGGCAGAAGGCGAGCATTGCGAGCTGGTTGGCCCGGCCCCAGTGCTCGCCCTTGTGGATGCCGATGCCGTACTGGATCGCCCGGGCGACGCCGCCGAGATCGTCGAAGCGCACGTCGACGAGCGGCTTGCCTGTGTACTGGTCGAGCGAGATCATCCGCTGCGAGGCCACGTCCTTCGGATAGGCTGCTGCCGCGTAGACTCCGGTGTCCCCCGCAGGCAGGGAAATCTCGAAGCCGGGCGGCATGCCGAGGCCGCGCAGGATCTCGACGGCGCGCGCTGGGCCGATGGAAGCCGCCGCGCTCGGCTTGGAGACCGGGACCGGCGCGTCCTCCATCGCCCATCCGGTGGTGGTGAGCATCTCCTGCATCGGCACGTTCGAGACGGGCTTGTTGGCCCAGAGCGCGCGCGGCTGGCCGACGCCGGCCTCGTTGGACAGGGTCCGCACCTGCTGGCCCCACCAGGCTGACCAGGGCAGGCCGGTCGCAGCGAGGAAGAACAGGCCGGCGCCCGCGACCAGGCCGGTCACGGCGTGGAGGTCGCGCCACCAGACGCGCTTGCGCGGCGTGCCGCGCACGCTGACGACCCCGCCACTCTGCCGACGGGGCCACCACAGGTAGGTGCCGGTGACCACGAGGATGATGGCGAAGCCGGCCACGACCTCGATGACGCCATTCGCGATTGTGCCGAAGTATGCGAGGCTGTGCAGGCGGCGCACGACCATCATGAACTCGTCGTTACGGTCGACGCGGTCAAGCACGTCGCCGTTGTATGGGTTCAGGTAAACGAGGGTCCGGCGCGGCCCCTCAGCCATCGTCACCACGGCCGTAGCGGTCGGGTCGGCGGGATCGGCCATCGAGACCGGCACTGCCGCGGGTTCGGCTTGCGAGGCGTTGAAGAGCAGGACGTCCGGGCTGAGGGTGCCGCTCGCCTGGGGCGCCACCGTCGTTCGGTACGCGAACAGGGTGCCGTTGATCTCGTCCTTGAAAAGGTAAAGCGAACCGGTAACGGAAAGCAGGATCAGGAAGGGCAGGCAGAGCAGGCCGGCGTAGAAGTGCCAGTGAACCGCGCCGGGTTTCCCGGAGGCCATTTGGTTTGTGTCAGGCGGTGGCCAAGGCTTGCCCCGCAGCCTGAGTGAAGTAGCGCGCTTCGGCCTCAGCGGGAGGCACGTTGCCGATCGGTTCGAGAAGCCGGCGGGTGTTGAACCAATCGACCCATTCGAGGGTGGCGAACTCGACCGCCTCGAAGGACCGCCACGGTCCACGGCGATGGATCACCTCGGTCTTGAACAGACCGTTGATCGTCTCGGCCAGGGCGTTGTCGTAAGAGTCGCCGACGCTGCCGACCGAGGGCTCGACGCCCGCCTCCGCCAATCGCTCCGTGTAGCGCAGGGCAAGGTACTGCGAACCCCTGTCGCTATGATGCACGAGCCCAGCGCCCTGGAGGGGCCGGCGCTCGTGCAGGGCCTGCTCCAAGGCATCGAGCACGAAGCCGGCATGGGCGGTCCGCGACGCCCGCCAGCCGACGATGCGCCGGGCGAAGGCGTCAATCACGAAGGCCACGTAGACAAAGCCGACCCAGGTCGCGACATAGGTGAAGTCGCTGACCCATAACGTGTTTGGCCGCGGTGCCTTGAACTGGCGGTTCACCCGGTCGAGCGGACAGGGGGCCGCCAGATCGGGGATGGTGGTGCGGACCTTTCTGCCCCGCACGATGCCTTGCAGTCCCATGACCCGCATCAGTCGGGCGACCGTGCAGCGGGCCACCACGACCCCTTCCCGGCCGAGCTGCCGCCAGACCTTGCGCACGCCATAGACGTGGAAGTTCTCCTCGAACACGCGTCGGATCTCGACCATCAGCGCCGCGTCCGAGCGAGCCCGAGCCGGCAGCCTGCCGGGATCGGCCCGCCGGGCGGCGTGGGCGTGGTACGTCGACGGGGCGATCGGCAGAACCTTACAGATCGGCTCGACCCCGTAGGCGGCGCGGTGATCGTCGATGAAGGCGATCATGTCCGCGACCGGCGGTCGAGCTCCGCCAAGGCAAAATACGCGCTGGCCTTCCTGAGGATCTCGTTGGCCTGCCGCAGTTCGCGGTTCTCGCGCTCCAGCGCCTTGATCCGCTCGCGCTCGTCCGTGGTTGGGCCGGCTTGCTGACCTCGGTCCCGCTCAGCTTGGCGCACCCAGTTGCGCAGCGTCTCGCCCGAGCAGCCGATCTTGGACGCGATCGAGCGGATCGCCGCATATTGCGAGCCGTGCTCGCCCTGATGATCGAACACCATCCGGACCGCGCGCTCGCGGACTTCAGGCGAAAAGGGTGTGCTGCGCTTCGTCATGGCTCCATCCTCTCAAGAGTGGGAGCCTCCGGGAAACCCGGCGCGGTTCACAGCGCCAAACGGCGCGGTAGACGGCGTCCTGCGTCGTGCGCGCGACGGCGACGGTGGTGAATGCCGCCGCGTCGCCCTGGAGAGACTGTGACATGGGAGAGGTCCGGGTCTGAGCGATCTGGGAAGGGGATCGATCAGACGGCCGGCGGACCTCGTGGGCTGACGGATTGGTCGGGGGGCGCACGCGCCTGTGCCGTGCCGGCGTCGCGCCAAGGGGCGGGGACTGCCCGGGGTGGGGCCCAAGCTACCGTCGCGAAGGCCGACAGGAGTGGGTGAAGCAACTGCGCGGCCTGCGCTGCCGTGCAACAGGCGTGTTGGTTGCAGGCGGGCCCATGATCGCCGGGCACACTCGAACTGTCGTGCTCAGCGCAGATCACGCCGCCGAGAGGCGCGGCTGGTAGTGGAGCGAGGCCCCCGAGGAAGGCTTGCAGCACGAGCGCGTAGAGCGCGATCACGGCGATGATCGCGCGGCCTTGAACCGTCTGAGGCAGGCACCCGCGCATGGCCGCACTTAAGGTTCGCCGAAAGTGCAGGTCAATCCGCCCAGCGGAGATTTACTGGCGGTTTGGCTTCCGAAGCCAAGAGGTGTGGCGTCCGTGCCTTACCCCGTGGGGATCCGCCAAAGTTGAGCGACCTAATGTGCTACCACATGATCAGGCCGTGCCCCCCAGACTGCATCTCTCGCGTCAGCGGCAGCTGTTGGTAGGCAAGCGGCCATTCCGCCGATCCTGAACGAGGGTCCGCAGATGGCGCAAATCGAACCTACAAGCTGGTCTGTTGCAAGGTCCGCTTCGGAGACGCCGCAAGAGACAACTGAGCGTCCGAGATGGGCGCGAAGCCAAACGTCCGCCTACTGTGAGTGTCAATGTTGGCATGTAGTTCCGGTTAAGCGGACTGGATGACATTGCCAAACTTTGACACACAAGGCGGGCCAAGGCCGCTCAGCCGAGAAGAGCGAGAGCCTCCACGAGATCAGCGACCAGATCATCCGGATGCTCAATCCCGATTGAGACCCTGATCGTCGCGTCCGTAATGCCCAGGCGGTCACGCACAGCCTTCGGCACGCCCGAGTGAGTTGTGGAGGCTGGGTGGCTGGCGAGCGACTCCGTACCGCCCAGGCTGACGGCGAGCTTGAACAACTGAAGAGCGTTGAGGACTTGGAATGCCTCCGCCTCGCCACCGACGATGTCGAACGAAAATGTCGAGCCTGGCGACGCGCATTGCTCAGCATAGACACGAGACTGCGGCGATCCCGGCTGCAGATGGGCGAGATGGTGGAGGCGAGACACCTTCGGATGCAAAGCCAGCATTCGGCCGACGATCTCGCCATTGCGGTTGGCCGCACTCATCCGCAGCGACAAGGTTTCGAGCGACCGTCCGAGCATCCAGCAGGAATGGGGATCGAGACCGGTCCCAATCGCTGAGCGAAGCAGTCGTACCGGCCTGATCCGCGCTGCCGAGCCGAGGGCGGCGCCAGCGATCAGGTCGGAGTGGCCGCCGACGTACTTTGTCAGCGAGTAAACCGAGATGTCGGCGCCGTGGCGCAGCGGGTGCTGGAAGAGTGGACCGAGGAGGGTGTTGTCGCAAACCACTACCGGAGCCTCGCTGCCCTGTCGGGCGCCTACCTCGTCGGCGACCGCGCGGATCAGGCTGAGATCGACGAGGGTGTTGAGCGGGTTCGACGGTGTCTCGACCAAGATGACGCTGATCCGCCCTGCCTCGGCGGCTTGGTTGGCCGCGGCGCGTACGCTCGCCGGATCAATCCCGTCGGCGAAGCCGAACGGCGTAATTCCGAAACCGGCCAGGGTCTTGGCGATCAGTGTCTCGGTGCCCCCATAGAGTGGCTGCGAGTGCAGGATCGCGTCGCCGGGTCGCGCGAAGGCCAGGATCGTTGTCGCGATTGCTGACATCCCCGAGGAGAAGACTAGCCCGGCCTCCGCACCCTCGAACACGGCCAGCCGATCCTCGACGATCTCACTGTTTGGGTGATTGAAGCGCGAGTAGACGAGCCCCGGCGCCTCGCCGACCGGAGGTTCACGCCGCCCGGAGACGTAGTCGAAGAAGGCTTTGCCGTGCTCAGCCGAGCTAAAGACGAAGGTCGATGTGAGGAAAACTGGCGGCTTCACCGCGCCCTCAGAGAGGGCGGGATCGTAGCCATAGCCAAGCATCAGAGTCTCGGGATGGAGCGGGCGGCTACCAAGCGCCTTCCTGTGGTAGCGATCGTTGGACATACTGGCCTCGCTCCGTGACGGCTCCAGCCCGGGGCTGGGGAGCCCGATTGCGCTCTGAATTCGGTCCTCCGGACGACGAGGATGGCATAGCCAAGCCCGCTTCGAAATGTTGCGACGACCTCGATGAGCATGTGAGACTCCGAGGACGGTCACTCTTGGCCGTAAGCGGCTCGTCCGCTTCGGGGATTCGGAATTGGGAGAGCGGACGTTCGGCGCGGTTCACGAGAAGGGGCTAAAGTACCCCTCTACGGACATGGTCCCGGCCATCCAGCGCACGCGGCCTTAAATCGACGACTGGTGGCGGATGACCTGACCGGCTGTCGTAAGCCTTGGTCGTAAGCCTTGCGCTGAAGCAGCTTGCGCGAGGTCGGGAGCAGGCGACTTTTCTTGATTAGCAGGCGTTTTGACGTGGATGGACTTGAACAGCCCGACCCCCATCACCTGGGCTCTGCCCATCGCGTCGTTGCGGTCGGTCTTGTCGATGCGTGCCGAGAGGGCAGCATGCATGTGGCGGGTCTCGACAGAGATCGCCGGCAGTCCGGCCTCCACCGAGCCGGCGTAGAGCCATGGCGAGAACGGTCCCGCCTCCCCAGGCCAACACGCGCGTAGCTGTGGCCCAGGTCGATCGAGTGCCGGCCGATCGCCTTGGGATGGCTCTCGACGGTGGCGCGGTGCACGACCTTACCATGGGGATCGACGATGCAGATGGCGGTCTCCTTCACGGAGACATCGAGGCCGACGTGGTGCTGCTCGCTCATGATGGGGCTCCCGGATTGGATCGAAGCGCCATCATGCCGCCACTTCCGCCGCGCGAGGCACCCCGAATACCTCATCTGGCCCCCGAGCGACGCCGGCGGGCGGTTGGCGCCATCCAGGAGAAGTACGGCCTCTCGGAACGTCACGCTTGCCGGATCGTCGGTCAGCACCGCGGCACGCAACGCTACGTGCCGACCGTGCCGGCCGACGAGGATGCGCTGACCCGCGCCATCATGGGCCTGGCGTCCGAGTACGGGCGCTATGGCTACCGCCGCGTCACCGCGCTGCGGCAGGCAGCCGGCTGGCAGGTGGGCAAGGATCGGGTTCAGCGCATCTGGCGTCGCGAGGGGCTCAAGGTCCCCAACCTACAGAGATCCCGCAGCCGCCTCTGGCTGAACGACGGCTCGTGCGTGCGACTACGGCCGCTTCGGTCCAATATACCGGTCAGGTCAATCCGACTGCCGCCCACCCATTCGAGCCAGCCTTAACGCCTCGCTTACCCTCTTCCGCGAGATTGCATGCGCCCAGCGAGCATGAGGAAGGCATGACCGACACCACGGATACGGTAGGCGTCGCAGGTGAGCGGATTCGCTCCATCATCGAACGCGTCGAGCGGATCGAGGAGGAGATCAAGGACCTGATGGAGACCAAGAAGGAGATCTTCGCCGAAGCCAAGGGTGAAGGCCTCGATGTGAAGGTGCTCAAGGAAATCCTGAAGCTGCGCAAGCAGGACAAGGACGAGCGCGACGAGCAGGAGAGCCTTCTGGAGGTGTACCTGCGCGCCATGGATGCTCCTGCGCCCGTCGCACAGGCAGCCTAACGCTTCCATGTGGGTGGCAGCCCTTCCGCTGCCGCCCGCTGAGCCTTCTGCCGGATAAACTGAACGTCTCCACACAACTATGTTGACGCAACTGTGTTGCACTACGGAAGCTGTCGTGATTGTGCTGCCCTCGTAAGGAGCAAATCACCATGGAAGACAACACATCGCCCGACCTGCTGACGATGACGGCAGATATCGTTGCCGCCTTCGTCAGCAACAACCCCGTTCCAGCAGCCGAACTGCCGAGCCTGCTCGTTCAGGTGCATGTTGCATTTTCGAGCCTGCTGGCGACGTCGCCGGCGGAAGCTGTGAATGAAATTGAGAAGCCGACGCCGGCGCAGATCAAAAAGTCGATCACGCCGGACGCGCTGATCTCGTTCATCGATGGCAAGCCGTATCGCACCCTGAAGCGACATCTCGGCGTGCATGGCCTTTCCATCGACGAGTACCGCACGCGCTATGGGCTGCCGAGCGACTATCCCTCGGTATCTGCGAATTACTCGGCGAGCCGCTCGGCGCTGGCCAAGCAACTCGGCCTGGGAAATCAGCGCAAGAAAGCAGTGCCTGCGCCTGAGCCGGTATCTGAGCCGACGCCACCCTCTAAGCCAAAGCGCGCTAGTCGGCCTCGCAAGGTCGCCGAACCGGCTTCGAGGTAAGCTTCATACAGGGCCCGGCGTAAAACGAGATGCCGAGCCCTGGCCGCATGTCAGGTCGGCTGCTGCTCAATGTCCTTCACCGCAGGGTCGTCCTCTTCTGGTACCTCCGCCTGCGGCTGCGGTTGAGGCTGGAGGTTGGTTTCCGTGTCCTCTTGGATAGGAGCGCCAGCATGTCGGAGCATTGCCTCGCCGGGATGCGTTTACGTGGTTCCGTCCTCGGCATCCGCCAAACTCAAGGGCCCAGACTGCCGGGCTCCGAAGCGCCGCTCGCGATGTAGCGGTGGATCATGAGCGGACGGGGTTTGCCAACGCCCATAGCCCAGGCGATCACCGAGCCTCCATGAGGAGTTTCTCCACCATGAAACGCGTGGCCCTGCACCCATCCGACTGATCCCGGAGTGCCGTGCCGCTTGCCGAGCCTCCGCTCCTGCGTGAGGCTTCCGTGCCCCAAGTCTTCCTCTCCTCCGACCATCATTTCGGCCATGCCCAGAGTGATAGGCCCGCGTCGGTCCAACTCCCGCGACTGGTGCGTTCGCGGCGCCAGCCCGAAGTGCGCGCCGACCGCGCGAGACTGGCGGAAACGGGCCGGCCCGTCGACCGCGGCGCGATAGGTCAACGCGACGAACGGGCCGACACCGGGCGCACTCATCAGCAGGCGGCAGGGCTCGTCCTCACGAGCCAGCACCATCATCCGCTTATGCAAGAGTACGTACTGCTCGCGCACCACGCGACGCACGGTCAGCATCGGCTCGATCACGGCGATCAACCCGGCTCGGCCGCCCGTCAGCTCGCGGATGCGTTCCTCTTAGCAGGCGCGGGTCACGGTCCCGACCTTCAGGCCGAAGTTGCGCAGCAGCCCCCGGATGCTGTTCTCGATGTCGATGAGCTTGGCCTGCAAGGTCCGGCGCCCGCCGAGCAGGGCACGAATCTCCTGGCTGGCCAGGATCTTCACGTGAACCGGCTTGTAGAGGCCGACTCGCATCATCTGGGCGATGCCGCGCGCGTCGTTGCGGTCGGTCTTGTTCACCTGAGCGCTCAGCACCGCCCTGGCGTGGCGCGTCTCGATGCACACCACCGGCAGGCCGGCCTTCGCCAAGCCGGCATAGAGCCACTGGCAGAGCGGGCCGGCCTCGATCCCGACCCGCCCGTAGGTCAGGCCACGACCGTCCAGGAATGCCGCGATAGCCTCTGGCTCGCTCTCCACCTTGCCCTCGCGCACGACCTGACCGTGTGCGCTCAGGATGCAGATGCACGTGCTGCGCACCGAGACATTGAGGCCGACATAGTGGTCCATCGCTCACCTCCCTGACCCGCATGGGCTGAACCGGGGAAGCGTAAGTCCCACGCCGGTCACCGTCACACCCGCCGCCTCAGACGCCGCGGGAGCCCAATGACCCATCCTTTTTTTTATCCCTGGAGACTCGGACATGCCTCCGGCGGCCGGCGCGTCGCGGGCCAACCATGAGGATGTTTGCGGGCTTATCTGCTGAAGCCTGGTCGCTCTCGCTTAGGGACTATGCGGTCGAACAATGCGGCTCATCACACCTAGCGTGCGGCACCCGGCTTTCACGCGTGAGTCGATACATCTCCCTCCAAGCTTCGGCGACGCGGGGAGATTTGATCTCGCTTTCAAATTTTTCCGCGGCCGAAATGCATGATCGACATGACGATGCCAATCTTTTTCTGCATCGCGGCGCCGTCTTGCGTATAATGCTATTCGTCGCAGACATTAACTGTCGCGATGCCGCCAGAATCTATATTTTTGAACGTCTTGATTGCTTCGAAAGGGTTCTGAGGGCTCAGGCGATCGAGGGCAGCATCCCACGAAGGTACCGGAGCGGCGGTGCGGGCGAAACAGGTTACGACATGCGCCTCTTCGGCCCGCCTTCGCTGTCGAATGGACGCGAGCCGCATCCAACATGCATGCGGCGCCGCACTTGAGACAAATCAAGGCATCGTTGCGACGTCCGGACTACGCGAAGGCGATGAAGCATTGGGTGCTCCCATGACGAAGCATACGGGGCCAGTATTGGTCGTCGATGACGACGAGGCCGTCCGTCACTCGCTGAAGTTCGTGCTCGAGCTCGAAGGGCTCGACGTGCGCCTCTACGAGGACGGGGCCGGCTTGCTCCGCGACGCCGCGCTGCCCCACATGGGATGCCTCGTCGTGGACTACTGGATGCCCGACATGGACGGGTTCCAGCTTGTCGGGCGATTGCGCGACCGAAACGTGGACCTTCCCGCGATTCTGATTACAGCTCGACCTTCGTTCGACCTACAACGTCGCGCGGCCGACGCGGGCTTCCGCCGTGTCGTCGAGAAGCCGTTCGAGGATAGCTCGCTGCTCGATGGCATCCACGACGCTCTCGCGGCCTCCGCCTGAGGAATGTCGGGCCCTCCGTGAAACCTTTGATCGGAGGCTTGGAATTCCCTCCATCAGTCACGGCGCAGCCATTCCGGATCGGTTGAGGAGCGCGCCGTCTCCCACGGTGCATCTCCATGTACTTCCGCGTCGAACGGCAACCCTGTCCAACGACATCGCCGCCCTCGGCGCGGCGGCTATCGATCTCCTGACCGGCGAGGATCGACGCTCGACCTAAGGCGGCGGCTGTCGCGCTACGCCATGCGCGTGGCGATTTGGTAGGGCCACGTCGGCTTGCACGGCTCGGCTTCACCAAATGCATTGCGTGCCGCACCGCGCGATTCAGCTTGGTGGCCTGAACGGGTACGTTGAAGACGGTCCTGCAATAAAGCAATGTCCCGGCGACAACGGTCCACGTCCGCCCAGAAAGTCAGCTCCGCCGGGTAGCTCGGCAATGCGGTAGCCCATTCGACCGAACATGACGACGAGGTGCCGGTTCGACCGACAACTGTCGGTGAGGCTCGCGTGCTCGATGCCTGTTCCGAGAGGTCTCTCGCGCGCGAGTTTGGAGCAGGGGAGCGTTGCGGGCTTCTCCATGGTCGCGACGAAGCGGCGACGTCGGACCGACGCGGCATCCTGGTTTATGAAAGCGGGCGGTGCATCCTGATCCGCGGCCTCGTTCGCAATCCTTGAGCTACATCAAGGACTAGCTCGGCCCCTCAAGCCGAAAGTCCATTCGCGCCACCGAGGGACCGAAGCGGGCCGAGGAGTCCCTCACCCGACCCATAACGGTCAGCGTACGAAAGGAGTCTCCATGTCCCACGCACCTCACGAGCTCCCCGAGGAATTCCCAGGACAAACCGGCCGCATCCACGCGCTCAAGCTTGCCGATGGCCGCTTCGCCAGCCTGGTCGAGCGCTATCATAGGGTCAATCGCGCCCTGCACCGCATGGAGGAGCGCATCGAACCGGTCTCGGAGGAGACCGAGCGGGAGTTTCGTCGCGAACGCCTGCGCTTGAAGGACGAGATCGCCCGTGCCCTCGAGATCGCAGCAGTGGCTGCCTGAACGAGAAGGAGCGGAGCCGTGCAACGATCCTCGCATCCTACCACGCCGGACGAATGGCTCGCCCTGTGGCGAACGCTCTGGTTCGATCTTCCGCTCGAATTCGCGGGCGGACCGCGTTCAATCGAATCGGGAGCGGGACACGTATCCGCCGAGACCAACGGCGAACCTACCGGTGAGAACGTCGCAGCGACTACCATCGACCGTGACGCGGCTCGATGCCAAATGTCGGTAAGAGCCCGCGGCGCGAGCCTCGGCGATGACGACTTCGCACAGGATCTGCTCGAGGAATTGCAGGCGGGCTGCTTCGCCTGAGCACGAACGCGCCATCCCCTCCACGCCATGGATGACGCAGTCGGCAAAGCCGTCCTGGCCACACTGATCTCCCGCCTCCTGGAGCCTCCATGTCCATCGCCAGCATCATGGTATCCCTCGACCTTGGACCGTCGGCCGCGAGCCGCGTTCGGCTCGCGGCCGATCTCGCCGGGCGGTTCGAGGCGACCCTCACCGGCGTCGCCGCTCGCAGGATCCCGGGTCTTGGCCCCGTCGAGGACGTCAAGTCGGCCCAGGCCGCCTACGATAAAGAGAGAAGTAAGCTGGCGGCCGAGTTCGAGCGAATCAAGGAGGTGTTCACTCGCAACGTCGGCCCTGAAGTGCGTATGGGCTGGCGTGAGGCCGAGGGGGGAGCCGAGGCCTTCCTGATCCAGCAGGCGCGCGGTGCAGATCTCGCAATCCTCGGACGTAGCTCGAGCGAAGAGGGGAGGGGGGCGATGGCCGCCGATCCCGGCGCAGTGCTGATGGAGGTCGGCCGGCCGGTCCTGGTGGTGCCGCCGGATCTCGACCACCTCAAGGCCGCGCGTATCGTCATCGCCTGGAAGGATGCGCCCGAAGCGCGCCGTGCCGTTACCGCGGCCTTGCCATTCGTGGCGCACGCGGATCAAGTCTACGTCGTGAGTGCAGGCGCCGATGCACCCTTCGAAGGAGCCGAGGAGGTTTCCGAGTTCCTGGCCCGCCACGGAGCTCACGTTACCCCGCACTTTCTCGACGTCCGTGCCGGGAAGATTGCCGACGAAATTCAGCGATTCGCCAGTTACCAAGACGCGGACCTCGTCGTGATGGGCGGCTACGGCCACTCGCGCCTTCGCGAGTGGCTGTTCGGCGGCGTCACGAGAGACATCCTCCGAGTTTCGCCACTCTGTTGCCTGATGAGCCATTGATGCGCCGCCCGTCGCTCATGGCAGGCGCGTTGGCACTCTTGCCACTCCTCCACCCGGTGCCAGCCGGCGCTTGGGATAAGCAGGTCGAGCGCGGCAGGGCGCTAGCGCGGTCGCAATGCGCGCGCTGCCACGCCGTCGGCAGGATGGGGGCGAGTCCGCTACGGCAGGCCCCGCCCTTCCGGACCCTCCACGAACGTTATCCGGTCGAAGATCTGGCCGAGGCACTCGCCGAGGGCATCCGTACCGGACACCCGACCATGCCTGAGTTCCGGTTCGCTCCGGACGAGGCTGAGGCGCTCATCGTCTATTTGAAATCGCTGGAGCGCTGAAGCACCCTCAGCTCGCCGCCAAGCGCTCCAGCCGATCTAAGTCGAGCAGGCGAACTCCGCCGGGCACGAGCAGGATGATATGTGCTCGGTCGAGGCGCGACATCATGCGGCTGGCAGTCTCCATGGTCATTCCGAGATGGTCGGCCATGCCCTGGCGGCCCATCGGCAGCTCGACCGTAACGGAGTTATGCCCAATGCGTGCGAACCGAGCACGTAGAGAAAGCAGGAAGGCGGCGACCTTCTCCTCTGCCGTTCGCCGTCCGAGAAGCAGCAACTGGTCCTGGGCGAGCGTCAGCTCGTGGCCCGCCCGCTCGTACAGGCTCTTGAGCAAGTGCGGCTTGGCCTCGACGACCGTGGCAAAATCCTGGCGCTCGAACCGACAGGTTCTCACCGGATCGAGCGCCTCGGCCGAGACCGAGTAGTGCTCCTGCAGGGCGAGGCCTAGGAAGTCGCCCGGCAGTGCGAACCCCATGACTTGGCGCCGGCCGTCAGGGAGCAAGCGAGTGAGGCGCAATGTTCCCTCGATTACGTTGAAGACCGAATTCGCCGGTTCGCCCTGTCGGAACAGGGTCTGGCCCTTGCCGAGGGTGAGATGATGGCTGAGCGCCTCCAACTCCTCCAGTTCAGTCAGCGCAAGCACGGAGCAGACGCTGATCAGGCGCACCTTGCAGTCGGCGCATCCGTTCTCCGAGCGCCTGTGACGGCAGACGTGCGCCGCTCTCTCGCACGAGCCTGTCTCAACCAGCATACCGCCTCCAAAGGGGAGGGGGCCGCACAACCGGCCGATCCAGACCGCTCCCGCCCAGCCTCAGATGGGATGGCCTTGACGACCGCGCATTGATCCAACGCAAGCTCAGGCCTGCGAGGCGGCTTCAACCCGCCCGTTGCAGAAGGCTGTCCTACGGCAACACATATGAGCGCAGACCAAGCCGAATGCGCCGAGGAGGAAGACGATGGGAGAGGCGAAGAAGCGTAAGGACCAAGCTGCAGCTTGGCGCAGCAGTTTGAGTGTGGACGAGCAGAAGGTGGCGGACGTCGCCCAGCGCCTGTGGTCGATCTTCCCGGCGCAGGGGGCGTGCTACCGCACGTCTCTCTTCCTGAGATATCACCTGTCGAAGGCGCATGGCATCGACGGTCAGGCGATGGTCGGCTTCGTCAACGACGGCACCGACGATCTCTACAGCTCGCACGCGTGGTTCGAATTCAACGGCAGCAAGACCGATCTCGGGCTCTCGCGTCCTCTGCACCCAGAGCTGCAGAAAGTTGGCCCCCTGCTCATCCACGGGAAAGTCGTCCGTCCCGGATGGCCATGGTCCTACCATGCCACTCGTCCGCCGGCTGGGTTGACAGCGGTTCGTAACATGCTCGCTCACCCGGGGACGGCCGCCCACATGGAGGCAATGGAGCAGCTGCACCTGACCATGAAGGCGACAGCGCGAAGCGACGAGCTGATCCGTGCCTATCTCGACAACGCTCCGGACGGCCTCACATACGATGTCGTCGCCCGACAGGTTGGTTGAGTGCGGAAGCGGTGGCCCGCTTGCACCGCACATCCTCGATCGGATCGTCCACGCTTTCGAGGACCAAATGACCCTGCCCTCGCCGACGTAGCGCTCAGTCGACTCCAAAACCGCATCGGCACCGTCGCCCAGGGAAACCCTGGTCTGTCTCGGGGCTAGGCTTTGGCACCACTCCGGAGTGGATTGGCACTCCGCGACATACCGGTCCGCAACTTTGTCACTACGCGTCCGATGCGGTTGCTCCTTCCCTGAGATGCAGCCTCGAAGGCGCATCGGAGGCCCCGCGCAATAGAAACCCCGCCGGAGGGTTCTCTCCGGCTGGTCGGGTGTCAGCCACGCATCCTGCGCAGGAAGGCCGCTTCCCTGCGCGCCTGGGCCTCCGCCGACTGCTCGACGTGCTCGTCGAGGGCGCGGCCGAGCACTGCCGCCCGTTCCAGCAGGAGGCGGTCGAGGGAGGTCTCATCACCGCGGTAGAGTACCTCGGCCAGACGGTTGGCGAGATCCCCGGAGGGGGCGCGGCCGTCGAGTTCGGAACTCGGCGGCAGCACCGAGGTAACCGCCCAGCGCTGGCGGTACTCGAACATCCCGGTGAACCGGGAGCCAGAGAGGAACGCCTCGCAGGTTTCGAGAGGACCTCCGTGAACCGGGCCGTGTCGGTGACGTCGGGATGCTCGTCGCCGAAGCCCGACAGCCAGGCGACGTACTCGCGGCAGGTGAGTTCGGGCGCGCCCGCAGCCATGAGCTTGAACGGACCCTCCGCGTCGTTCGCGTTCCTTTCGGTGAAGGGCTAGCCCTCAAACGCGATCTCTGGCTCGCGAAGCCAGAAGCCGGAAGCGGTCGAACGCGGGCCACGACCGAGCCCCGTCCAGGGTTCCAGCAGGAAGCGCGCCCTGACCTTGTTGCCTGGCGCACCGGTCAGGTGAAGCGACCCCGCGTAGACGAGGAACGCCGGAGACCGCCCGATGAGGCTGCGCGTGCCGCGAATGTGCGATTCCCTGTGCCGGCCTACCCAAGCGAGTTCGAGATCCCCGACGAGTGGCTTGCGGGCCTACCGCTCGATCGGCGTCCGTTTCCCGGCACTGCATACAGGGCGACCGGCCGTCCAGTCTTGGTGCCGCTCGCAACCGTTCAGCCCCCTCGCCGTAACTTGACGGTTACGAGGGATTGGCTCGGCTTCGATCGTGTGCGCTTCCGGCGTGTGCTTGAGGATGGTTTTTGGGCAAGACCTCGATCCCATGCCGCTGCGTGAGGTGCCACCGCTGGAGTGGTCCAACCAGCTTTATACCTACGTCACCGCCGACGGGTACCATCGCTTCTTCGCATCTATTGCCGCCGGCTTCGACCATCTGCCCGGGGATCTTCCAGGCGCCAGATGAGGCAGTACGATGCTGTAGGCCTTCTACACCGCTCCGTCGTGGCGCGGTCCTGCTGCGTGTGCCTTGCGAAATGAGTACGTCGCATGAGCGCTCGTATGACTTGGCAGTTTTCCTTCATTTCCCTGCCGGTCGATGGAGGCGGACCGACAGTTGAAATTTCTGGTCGATCCCGGCCGACACGGCCTCGAATCCGGAGGTGGCCGGCAGCATCACCGGCTCGGCGGCGCGTCCGGGAGAGCGGGCCGGCGCCTCTCGGCTCCCGAGCGCAGCATTGACCGTCACGTCGATCCGGACTTCCCGTCTTCCTGCGCAGGCGATACCGACGCACCGAGATATACGGCTCCGATCGCAGACCAGACGCCGCTGTCGGAGCCCTGCTTGGACCTTACGGAAAAAGGAATGTCCGGCCGGCCCAGTAGTCCGCGAACATCCTGACCACAGCAGCGGTGAACAGATAGAACGTCAATTCCTGGAAATTGATAGATCCCCATGCGATAACGACATCGGCGGCAGAAACCAGCGTTGCCGCATCGGGTATGGACGATCCAGCCCCGTAGCAGAGCCCCGCCAGGATCAAGTTGGCTGGGATCCAGACGAGGTACGACGAGAGGTCTGCCCTCTGTGCGCCCGGAGTCTTCAGGAAATCCACAGCCAGCACCATGACATCAAACACAAGCATGACTGCCATCAGCTTGTAGAACATCGAGCTTTCCGCCACGCTATAGAGGTGGCTCTTCTTCGGATCGGCATGAGGGATTGCTTCGGCAATACATACAAAAAGAATGGCCGTTATTACAAGCATGTAAACATCCCAGATGTAGGCTACCCTTCTTCCCCCTGTTATCTGATTAGAGTTGAGGTACTTCAGATCGAGAGATCGATCCCCCCCGTGAAATATTGGTATGATTGTGACCAAGAATGTGCCGAATATCCAAATGGATGGCCAAGTGATTTCCTGCGACGGCGACGGGTACACGCGCTTCACGGCTTCAGTGATAGCCAAGCCGGCGACGATTGCGAAAAGACGTTTGAAATAGTCGATCAACCGCGACCGCTCGGCGCTCACGGCCGCCGGGTTCGGAGCAGGGGAGTTCGTCATCGGAGAGACCCGCGCGCGAGGAATTGGTAAACGATTGCCGGTAAGGTAGACGTTTCGAGCCCACTTCTCCCGTGGGCGCCAAGCAGCGAGCGATGTCATGACACGAGAGCGCATCTACCTCGCCGGTCCGGACGTCTTTCTGCCGGACGCGATCGAGATAGGCAATAACAAGAAGGCTCTCTGCCAACATTACGGTTTTGTAGGACTGTTTCCGTTCGACAACGAGGTTGGGCCCTCGTTGTCGGGCGAGCCATTAGATCATCTGATTTATCGAGAAAACATCGCAATGATTCGGCAAGCAGATCTGGCGATCATTAATTTGACTCCGTTTCGCGGGCCCAGCGCCGACGTAGGTTCCGTGTTCGAACTCGGCTTCGCGCACGGGCTCGGCAAGCCGGTATTCGGATATACGAATGTCACTTCGGATCTCGTGGAGCGCGTCGCCGAGCACTGCCCGGGACTTCGCATGGATGCCGACGGCCTGTGGCGCGACGAAGACGGCATGTCCGTCGAAAACTTCGGCAACGCCGACAACCTGATGATCGACGCCTGTTTATCAGGAGCCGGGCGCCCTTTGATCCGTGTTCCGGTCGCCCGCAGCGAACGATATCGCGATCTTCGTGGGTTCGAGGAGTGCCTGCGCCTGGCGGATCGGGAACTCCGCGGCCCTCTCCGTCGTGCGAGTTGACCGGTTCATGGCCGCGAGCCCGCCGGAGGATGAGAGTTGGGCAGAGGCTTGATCGGCCACGGAGAAGCCGAGTTCCTTGTCGCGCGTCGGCCTTTCCCGCGGCCTAGTCCACACTGCCGCTGGGCCGCCGCAAGGATCGTCCGCACTTATCCTACCGGACGGGGGATCGCCGACGGTGCGTGGTTCCGCTCGCTGCGCCTGGAGCGTGATTCACAGCGTCGGACTCCGCAGGTTGCATCCGCCGCGCGCCCACCGCGAGGCCGGCTCCGCCTGCACGCGATGCGCGGCCTCCCGTCCGCCTTCCACTGCGTCGGCCGAAGCTCCGCAGTCTACTACGATGCGAGCCGGACAGCGTCCAAGGCGGTCAGATCGGCTTGAAGATGCTCTGAGACGTGTCCGAGTGCAGACGCCCATAGAACTCGATGGCGTATCGATCAGTCATGCCCGCGACGAAGTCGCAGACGATGCGCATCCGAGCTCCGCGATCGGCAGCGGCAGCGTCGTACTCGTCCCGAACGTCGTCGGGCATGAGTAAGTTGCCTCGATGGCCGGAAAGTGCCTCGAAGATGCCTTCCACGACCTCATAGCCCCGAAACTCGGGAACTTTCACTCGCGACGAATAGATCGTCGCATGATAGACGTACTGCTTGATAACCTCGACCACCAGTCTGGCTTTGTTGGTCAGAGCGGCCCGTGATAGCATGGGGTACTCATGATCGACCTTCAGCTCCACGGATGCGATCGCCTGCTTGACTAGCTGCGATGAGAGTTTCGTCCTGATGTAGCCAGATGTGACGATTTTGTCTGATGCCTTATACCACCGTACGAGATCTTCGAGAGCATGCCCGGAGGGTGTTCCGGCCTCGGCCTTGACGAGATCGTCGAAGACGTCCGTGAAGACCGCTATTACCACGCCCTCGTTGATCTCCTTGCCGGCTTCCGCGAGGAAAGCCTCCCCGAGGCCCTTCCGGACCGCTTCGGCGACGACGCTGAGGAGGCCGTCCTTCGACGAGAGAATGCCGATCGGAGTGAGGAAGCCGGCTTTCAGCGCGTCCTCAAGGTCGAAGGTCGAGTAGGCGATGTCATCCGCGAGGTCCATGATCGAACACTCGATCGTGCGCCACTCCGCCTTTTCCCTTCCGTCCGGCCCGCTCACCGCCATCTTGAGGCTCCGGACCAAATCCGCCTCCGTCGCGTAGTATCCTTTCACCAGTTTGGCGTCGGGCGGCCGTTCCGACGGAATGGGCCGATCGTACTTGAGGATGGCGGCCAACGCTCGAGCGGTAAGGTTCAACCCGTGTCGGCCGCCGTCCGCACCCTGCATCTTTTTCTCGAGGCGGGTGACGATCCGAAGGCTTTGTGCATTGCCCTCGAAACCGCCATGCCCACGCATCAGGTTGTCGAGGGCTCGCTCCCCGTTGTGTCCGAACGGCGGATGTCCGACGTCGTGGAGCAAGGCGGCCGTCGCGCACACGCGCAGGTCGATGCAATGCCCGGCAGCTCGAAGCTCCGCATCCTCCCCGTTCAGTCGCGCCGCGATTCCCTCGGCGATCTGCGCGACCTCGAGCGAGTGCGTCAGTCGGTTTCGGAAGAAGTCGGACTCGTGGCTCGGGAAGACCTGCGTCTTTCCCTGCAAGCGCCTGAAGCTTGGCGAGTGAATCGCACGGCCGTAGTCGCGGTCGAACGGCGTGCGATAAGCAAGTTCGGGTTCGGCGCCACCAAGCCGACGATGGTCACCGTCCCCGTACAGCGAAGGCACTAGCTCTGAGCCTGCCCGGCGGCCTTCTTCTCCTGCTCGGTGGATGGTCCGAGCTCTGCGGTTTGCGGCTTCGAATGGGGCCGGTCGAAATCATCCAGGCGCACCTTCATGGCCTCCCGGAAGGTGCCCATCTCCTGCGACGCCAATCTGACCGCCTCTGCCACAGCCTCGTAATGGGCCATCTGGAGCCTCCTGCTGCTGCCCGGACCCTACAGGCGACCATTCGCCGGGATCCACGTCGTTCCTCAGGGTGTCCACACGTTTCGTCCGGCTGCTCAAGCCGTTCGATGCCCGTGCCTCGCTCCCGACAACGCGACCGATCGAAAGAAGTCCGCGTCCCGCCAGCCGATTGTTCCATCTTTGTGCCGACCCGCGCATGACGCAAGGCGCATTCCGTGCCACTCTCAAGGTCGCCTTCGGGCGAGATCAGATCGACCACATCCGCGGAGCTCTCATGCGGCGATCCGCATTATTGTCAGAGCTCTGGGCGGGGCTCGTTGCACGGTGGGTACCGGCCGTCGACGCCGCCTGCGACGACCACTGGTCCGTGTATCGACCCTTCACGAACCGAACCACGTCCGGTCGGCAGCAGAGATCCTGAGGCAGCGCGAAAGCGGTCGGGCGCCGAAGTTCCCGCACGAGCGGTGGACGGCCCAAATCTCGTCTCCTGCAAGCCGCAACGCCGCATGCGTGCCATCCCTGCATCGGACCACGGCCGCCGTCACGCCTCTGCGGCGCCTCTTGTTCGATCAGAATTTGGGGCGCTCCGGAGACACGGGCAAAATGTTAAGTTTCGGCCGGCAACGTCGCGGAGTTTCAGAGCGTCGTTCGTCGCCCCATCGTGGACCTAATCATGGATACCCTGCCTCAGCACCGGCGCGAGTCTCCGGCCGACGGGCGGCACGAGGCTGAAGCGGCGTGCGGTGCATCGTCGAGTGAGGGCACCCGAATGGATCCCGGTTCCAGCACGACACGGACGCCGACCGTGGCAGCCGAGAACCTACGCAAAGACAAGGCTCTGGTCCTTCTGGCCGAGCGCGGCGGCAACGTAGCCCAATTCGTCAGCTTCGTGCCGACACCGGCGGGGACCTTGGACGTTGCCCACTCAAGGATCGCGGGTCTCGAAGCGGATCACCTCTTTCCCGACGCTGCGGCCGCACTCGGCACGTTGCTCGAGCGTAGCCCGGCGCGAAGCATCAACCTGCGCAGCTACACTCCGGACAGCCCGCGGAGCCGGACCTTCCTCTACGGTCTCACCGATGTAGGTGCCGCGCTCGAAGCTGCGGAAGGATTGGCGCGCGATGGCCTCTACGTCATCGCGAACGAGACGATCGACATCCATGACGGGGGCGTGTCCGGCGTCGTCCTCGGAACCATGATCGAGTTCGCGCCGGACGATACGCCCCGGTGCGTCGAGAAGCCGGGTGTAGCATCGCTTCCCCTCGCGTGGGGCCGGTCCATACTGCGGACCGTCTACGGCTTTGCTCCGGCGCTCGAAGCCGGCTCGGGTCGGCTCGAGTTCAGCATCCATCCCGAGCGGCGCGGCTGGCGGCGGGACCATACGCTTGTCTGGGAGTACGAAGACGGAGGGGGAAGCGAGGCGAAGCCAGCGCTGCAGTGGCCCAATCGGTTCAGCCGGTTGATCGGCGACAAGGCCTTCGGCCTGTTGATCGCACACGAGGCCGGCCTCGACGTGCCCTGGACGACCGTCGTCGGTCGGCGCGTCTCGCCGTTCTCGTTCGGAACGCGGACGGGCGAGACCGAGGTGTGGCTGCGGACCTGTCCGACCGAGCCCGAACCTGGGCGCTATTCGACGTTCAAGGGCTGGCGCGATCCGTACCGCCTTCTCGCCGAAGAGGATCCGGATGGAGACCGCATCATGTCCGTGCTCCGTCAGGACGCCGTGCCGGCCCGCTATTCTGGGGCTGCCATCGTCGGCGGCGACGGAACGCTCGTTGTCGAGGGCTTAGCCGGTGAAGGCGACCGCCTGATGTTGGGTGAGCAGCTCCCGGAAGTGCTGCCTCGGACGGTCCGGGACGCCGTCGTGGCGGTCTACGCAAAGGCGGAGCGGGTTCTCGGCCCGGTCCGCTTCGAGTGGGTGTACGACGGAACACGCCTCTGGATCGTGCAACTCCACATAGGTGCGACCGTGTCCCTGCCGGATGCCCTTGTGCCCGGAGACGCTCGGAGTTGGGTGGAACTCGATGCCCAGATCCCGCTGCCGGAACTTCGCCGGCGGCTCGCCGCGCTCGCACCCTACGAGGGGCTGCGGCTAGTCGGCATCGTCAATGCGACGAGCCACATCGCCGATCTGTTGCGCAAGTCCGGCATTCCCACCCAAATCGTCAGGAACGCCACGAACTAGGGTCGAGACCGAACCAAGATAATGCGGTGGCTGAGGAGTGCTGCTTCTTTACCGCGCGTCGACGCACGAATGCCTCCCATGGCGCACCTGTCCCGGCTGTCGGACGAGTAGGGGGCGGTGATCCAACCGTTCATGACCGGCAACAAGCCGGGACAGGAGCACAACGACGATCGTCAGGTCATCTCCGGCATCGTCCACGTTCTGGAGACCGGCTGCCGCTGGTGAGATTGCCCGCCGGGCAACGGGTGTCCGTCGTCAGATGATTTGAGACGCTTTGAGGCGCTCAGGAGCGGAGGCTCTGGTCCACTTGGGCTGAGAGGTTAGGCGGCCTGCGCGTGATGGCGCAAGCGGCGATCCATGAGGGTGTGGCGCTTGATCCGCGCCCGTTCACGCAAGATCGTCTCGCCGCGGTCGAAGTAGACGTCGGCAGGGGTGAGGTTGCCCAGGCTCTCGTGAGCCCGAGCGTGGTTGTAGTGCTCGACAAAGGCGGCAACTCGCGCCTCCAGTTTGCCGGGCAGGTAGGCGTGTTCGAGCAGGATGCGGTTCTTGAGCGTCTGGTGCCAGCGCTCGATCTTGCCCTGCGTCTGCGGATGGCGTGGCGCACCGCGGATATGGGGCATGCCCCGACTGCCGAGCCAGTCGGCCAGATCAGGTCGTGTCCGTCAATGAGGTGGAAATTCGGGGTGGAGTTGGAGCGGCCATCGGTCAGGC
>JAESFL010000538.1_pt1 | contig 25016 bp, 20 predicted proteins | sample 9269401 | NCBI WGS metagenome assembly JAESFL01 (sample SAMN14506025, study PRJNA617098) | algae metagenome | isolation source: Gloeocapsa sp. UFS-A4-WI-NPMV-4B04 and co-occurring heterotrophs from desert... | place: USA: Utah | collected 2006-10-01 | reverse complement strand
CGCGTCGCTCGCGGTGCTGCGCGAGATCGGCGTCGAGACCGGCGGCTCGAACGTGCAGTTCGCGATCGACCCGAAGACGGGCCGGATGATCGTGATCGAGATGAACCCGCGCGTGTCGCGCTCCTCCGCGCTCGCCTCGAAGGCCACCGGCTTCCCGATCGCCAAGGTCGCGGCCAAGCTCGCCGTCGGCTACACGCTCGACGAGATCGCCAACGACATCACCGGCGGCGCGACCCCGGCCTCGTTCGAGCCGACGATCGACTACGTCGTCACCAAGATCCCGCGCTTCGCCTTCGAGAAATTCCCCGGCGCCGAGCCGACCCTGACCACCGCGATGAAGTCGGTGGGTGAGGCGATGGCGATCGGCCGCTGCTTCGCGGAATCCTTGCAGAAGGCCCTGCGCTCGCTGGAGACGGGGCTGACCGGCCTCGACGAGATCGAGATCGAGGGCCTCGGCAAGGGCGACGACCACAACGCGATCAAGGCGGCCCTCGGCACGCCGACGCCCGACCGCCTGCTCAAGGTCGCCCAGGCGATGCGCCTCGGAATCAGCCACGAGGAGATCTACGCCTCCTGCGCGATCGATCCGTGGTTCCTGGAGCAGCTCCAGGCCATCGTCGATCTGGAGAACCGGGTGAAGGCGCATGGCCTGCCGATAACTGCAGGCGCCTTCCGCCAGCTCAAGGCCGCCGGCTTCTCCGACGCACGGCTCGCCGTGCTGGCGGATACCGACGAGGACGCGGTGCGCGCCGCCCGCCGGGCCCTCGGCGTGCGCCCGGTCTTCAAGCGGATCGACACCTGCGCCGCCGAGTTCAAGGCGCCGACCGCCTACATGTACTCGACCTACGTCGCCCCCTTCGCCGGCCAGACCGCCGACGAGGCGTACCCGTCCGACAAGAAGAAGGTCATCATCCTCGGGGGCGGCCCGAATCGGATCGGTCAGGGCATCGAGTTCGATTATTGCTGCTGCCACGCCTGCTTCGCGCTGACTGAGGCCGGCTACGAGACCATCATGGTCAACTGCAATCCGGAGACGGTCTCGACCGACTACGACACCTCCGACCGGCTCTATTTCGAGCCGCTGACGGCGGAGGACGTGCTCGAGATCATCGAGACCGAGCGGCAGGCGGGCCAGCTCCACGGCGTGATCGTGCAGTTCGGCGGGCAGACCCCGCTCAAGCTCGCCCGCGCCCTGGAAGGCGCCGGCGTGCCGATCCTCGGCACTTCGCCGGACGCGATCGACCTCGCCGAGGACCGCGACCAGTTCAAGCGCCTGCTGGACAAGCTCGGTCTCAAGCAGCCCAAGAACGGCATCGCCTACTCGGTGGAGCAGAGCCGGCTGGTGGCGGCCGAACTCGGCCTGCCCTTCGTCGTGCGCCCGAGCTACGTGCTCGGCGGGCGCGCCATGGCGATCATCCGCGACGAGACGCAGTTCGCCGAGTACCTGCTGGGCACCCTCCCGAGCCTGATCCCGTCCGACATCAAGGCGCGCTACCCCAACGACAAGACGGGGCAGATCAACACGGTGCTGGGCAAGAACCCGCTCCTGTTCGACCGCTACCTCTCAGACGCGACCGAGGTCGATGTCGATGCGGTCTGCGACGGGTCGAGCGTGTTCATCGCCGGCATCATGGAGCACATCGAGGAGGCGGGCATCCATTCGGGCGATTCCGCCTGCTCGCTACCGCCACGCACCCTGTCGCCCGAGATCATCGCGGAACTGGAGCGCCAGACGAAGGCGATGGCGCTGGCCCTCAAGGTCGGCGGCCTGATGAACGTGCAGTACGCGATCAAGGACGGCGCGATCTACGTGCTGGAAGTGAACCCGCGCGCCTCGCGTACGGTCCCCTTCGTCGCCAAGGTGATCGGCGAGCCGATCGCCAAGATCGCCGCGCGGATCATGGCCGGCGAGCGGCTCGACAGCTTCGGCCTCAAGCCGAAGCAGCTCGACCACATCGCGGTGAAGGAGGCGGTGTTCCCCTTCGCCCGCTTCCCCGGCGTCGACGTGCTGCTCGGGCCAGAGATGCGCTCCACCGGCGAGGTGATCGGGCTGGATGCCGGCTTCGGCGTGGCGTTCGCCAAGAGCCAGCTCGGCTCCGGCACGGCGGTGCCGCGCACCGGCACGGTGTTCGTCTCCGTGCGCGACGACGACAAGCCCCGCGTGCTGCCGACGATCCGGCTGTTGTCGGAGCTCGGCTTCACCATCCTCGCGACCGGCGGCACCCAGCGCTACCTGGCGGACGAGGGCATCCCGACCCAGCGCATCAACAAGGTGCTGGAGGGCCGGCCCCACATCGTCGATTCGATCAAGAACGGCGACATCGCGCTCGTGATCAACACGACCGAGGGGGCCGGTGCGCTCTCCGACTCGCGCTCGCTGCGCCGGGCGGCCCTCTTGCATAAAGTGCCGTACTACACCACTCTCGCCGGCGCGATGGCGGCGGCCGAGGGGATCAAGGCCTATCTCGAAGGCGATCTCCAGGTGCGTGCCTTGCAGGAATACTTCGCGGCCTAAATAGACGTTCGTGTGCCGGGTGGCCCGCCGCGCGGAGGCGGGCGGCCTGGGACCACACATCGAGAGCCGTTATCCCGGCCCGGAAGGAGTGTTTCGCTCCGGCCGGGCCTCTTCATTGTGGCGCGAGACCATGAGCATCGACAAGCTTCCCATCACGGCACGCGGCTACGCAGCCCTCGAGGAAGAGCTGAAGCAGCGCCAGCAGGTGGAACGTCCCCGGATCATCCAGGCGATTTCCGAGGCCCGCGCGCTTGGCGACCTCTCCGAGAACGCCGAGTACCACGCCGCCAAGGAGGCCCAGTCGCACAACGAGGGCCGGGTGCTCGAACTCGAGAGCATGATCGCGCGCGCCGAGATCATCGACACCTCGAAGCTGTCGGGCTCGAAGATCAAGTTCGGCGCCCGCGTGAAGCTCGTGGACGAGGACACCGAGGAGGAGAAGACCTACCAGCTCGTCGGGGAGCCGGAGGCGGATGTTCGCGAGGGCCGCGTCTCGATCTCCTCGCCCATTGCCCGCGCCCTGATCGGCAAGACGGTCGGCGACACGGTGGAGGTCACGACGCCGGGCGGCGGCAAGTCCTACGAGGTCGTCGCCGTCGAATGGGGAGCCTGAGCCCCGTGCGCGTCCTCGGCCTCGCGGCCGCGCTCGGCCTCTTGGCCACGCTTGGCCTCTCGGCCGGAGCCATGCTCACCGTCCCGGCCGCGGCGCAGGATTTCGGCCGTTTCGGCGGCATTGCCGTCGATGTGCGACCGTTGCAGGCCTATGCCAGGGGCCCGCAGACCGAAGCGCTGCGGGCAGACCTGACGGAGGCCCTGCGGCGCAGCTTCAGTGACCGCATCATGCGCGGCGGCCCCACGCTGGTGGTGCGCGTGAGCGGCCTGTCGCTCACACCCTATGCCGGCAGCGAGGGCTTCGGCCGCGGCGGCAGCCTCGGCGGCGGCGGCGCGACCGATTACCTCGACGGCGAGGCCCTGCTGGTCGGGCGCGGAGGCGAGATCCTCGCGCGCCACCCGCAGCTCTCGGCTTTGCCCGCGAGTTCCGGCGGTGCGTGGTATGATCCGGCCTCCGAGCGGCGGCGGGTCGCAGCGCTCGCCGAGCACTACGCGCAGTGGCTGCGGCGGAGATTCCCGGCGCAGTAGGCCGGGTTTCGTGGGACCAAGGGTTTGCGTCGCGTGAACGAACAAAGGCCGGCAAAGGCCGACCGCAGCGGACCGCCGGAACTCGCGCGGGCCCGCACTTGGATTCTCACCGACGGCAAGGCCGGCGACGAGAACCAGTGCCTCGGCATCGCCGAGGCGCTCGGCCTCACCTACGAGACGCGGCGGATTCCGGACGGACGCCCCCTGACTTGGATGGCCCCCTGGGGACCGATCGATCCGCGGGACGCGCCGGGCCGGGCCGGGGGCCTGCTGCAAGGCCCGCTGCCCGACGTGCTGATCGCCTCGGGGCGGCGCGCCGTGCCCTATCTGCGCGCCCTGCGCCGGGCCTCCGGCGGCAAGACATTCACCGCCTTTCTCAAGGATCCGCGCACCGGCCACGACACCGCGGACTTCATCTGGGTTCCTGACTACGACGACCTGCGCGGGCCGAACGTCTTCACCACGCTCACCGCGCCGCACCCTGTCTCCCGCGCCCGGCTCGACGCGGCCCGCACAACGCCCGACCCGCGGCTCGCGCGCCTGCCCTGGCCGCGCATCGCCGTGCTGATCGGCGGCGATAGCCGGCACCTGCGCTACCGCAAGGCCGACATGCAGCGGCTCGTGCGGGACCTCACCAAGCTCGCCGAGGGCGGCTGCTCGCTGATGCTGACGGTCTCGCGGCGCACGCCGCCGGAGCTGCGCACCGCGCTGGAAAATTTGGTGAGGGACAAGGGCGGGTTCTTCTGGGACGGCAGCGGCGATAACCCTTACGTCGGCATGCTGGCGATCGCCGACCACATCGTCGTCACCTCCGATTCCGCCAACATGGTCGGCGAGGCTGCGAGCACCGGCGTGCCCCTCCTGCTGTTCGACCTGCCGCGCACCTATATCCGACACAGGCGGATGTTCGCGGGCCTGGCCATGGCTGGTGCGCTGAAGCCCTTCATCGGCCGCCTGGAGGCCCTGCGCTACGCCCCGATCGACGCGACGCCGGAGATCGCCGCAGCCCTGGCCGAGGCGTATGGGCAGCATCGACGGCGCTTCGCGCCGGGGTCACCGGGGGACGATCGTCCCGCGCTCGCCTCGTCAGCGCGCAGGTCGCTCTAAGGCTGCGGCTAGACAAGACGGGACGTTTCCACGCGTCCCGATCTTCGGAAGGAAATGTTTGCTCGTGCCGTGCAGGATCGGGCGGGACGCAACATAGGACGAGTGGACGGCCGGCCTTTCAGAAGACCGTGCCCGCCCCTGACAGGAGACGGCACAGATGGCGCACACTCATGCGAGGCTCGTGATCATCGGCTCGGGGCCGGCCGGCTACACCGCCGCGATCTACGCTGCCCGCGCCATGGTCGAGCCCCTGCTGATCTCGGGCTTCCAGCCCGGCGGGCAGTTGATGATCACCACCGACGTGGAGAACTATCCGGGCTTTGCCGAGGCGATCCAGGGCCCCTGGCTGATGGAGCAGATGCGCCTCCAGGCCGAGCATGTCGGCACCAAGATCGTTTCGGAGTACATCACGAGCGTCGATCTCAACGTCCGCCCGTTCCGGCTCGAGGCCGATTCCGGCGAGACCTACACCTGCGACGCGCTGATCATCGCCACCGGCGCCCAGGCGAAATGGCTCGGCCTTCCCTCGGAGGCGAAGTTCCAGGGCTTCGGCGTCTCGGCCTGCGCCACCTGCGACGGCTTCTTCTTCCGCGGCAAGGACGTCACCGTGGTCGGCGGCGGCAACACCGCGGTCGAGGAAGCACTCTATCTGGCCAACCTCGCCAAGTCGGTCACCGTCATCCACCGCCGCGGCGAGTTCCGCGCCGAGCGCATCCTGCAGGAGCGCCTGTTCAAGCACGCCAACGTCACGGTGAAGTGGCACCACGCGGTGGAGGAGATCTGCGGCTCCGACGCGCCGCCCTCCGTCACGCATCTGCGCCTCAAGGACCTGCGCACCGGCGAGATCGTCGAGCAGCCCACCGACGGCCTGTTCGTCGCCATCGGCCACCAGCCGGCTACCGCGATCTTCGAGGGCCAGTTGCCGATGCGGCACGGCGGCTACATCAACGTGACGCCGGGCACCACGGCGACCGAGATTCCGGGCGTGTTCGCGGCCGGCGACGTCACCGACGACGTCTACCGCCAGGCGATCACCGCGGCCGGCATGGGCTGCATGGCCGCGCTGGAGGCGGAGAAGTTCCTCGCCAATCTCGATGTCGGAGAGAGCCCGGCCAAGGCCGCGGCCGAGTAAAAGACCTCTCGAAACGCCCGATCACCGGCCGTCGTCGCACCGGCAGCGGTCCGGCGGGCGTTTTGCGAGGACACCGAACCACCGGGCCGGTGGCCCGCGCGCGTTGGGTCTTGTGTGCGCGTTTCAAGTACTGCTCAAAAGAAGGCCCGCCCCACCGTCGTGTCGGACGCGCAGACCGAGCGGGAACCGACGCTGTCGAAGCATTCAAGACGTTGTTCGATACGCATTTCCCTGTTGATGGCGAAAAAGACGCAACGAAATCGCAAGCTTGCCGCCCTAACCTGAAGGCTGCGGGAGCCGGCAGGTTTCGCAAAGGAGCCTTCCGCTGGGCACGGCGGAGTAGCAGACTGGCGTCGTGCAACGCCCGAAGGTCGTGGTCCCCGTGACGGGCTGACCGCGACGGGCCGACCTCGACGGGCGGGAGTGACGGCCTTGGATTGGGATAAGATCCGGATTTTCCTCAACGTCGCGGAGGCCGGGAGCTTCACGCGGGCAGGCGACGACATCGGCCTCAGCCAGTCGGCGGTGAGCCGGCAGATCAGTGCGCTCGAGCGCGAGTTGAAGGCCCCCCTGTTCCACCGGCACGCCCGCGGCCTGATCCTGACCGAGCAGGGCGACCTGCTGTTCCGCGCCGCCCGCGACATGAAGCTTCGGCTGGAGAACACCCGCGCCCGCCTCGTCGAGACCAGTGAGCGCCCCTCCGGCGACCTGCGGGTGACGACGACCGTGGGGCTGGGCACCTCTTGGCTGTCACAGCGTGTCTCCGAGTTTCTCGATCTCTACCCGGACGTGCGGATCGAGTTGGTGCTCACCAACGAGGAACTCGATCTCGCCATGCGCGAGGCCGACATCGCCATCCGCATGCGCCGTCCGGCCCAGCCCGACCTGATCCAGCGGCGGCTGTTCACGGTGCACTACCACGCCTTCGCGAGCCCCGATTACGTCAAGCGCTTCGGCGAGCCCAAGACCATTGCCGATCTCGACGAACACCGCCTCGTCTCCTTCGGCGGCAACGAGCCGTCCTACCTGCTCGCCACCCACTACCTCGCCAGCATCGGCCGCGAGGGCGACGAGCGCCGTCCGGTCCATTTCACGGTCAACAACATCACGGCGCTCCACAAGGCGATGGAGGCGGGCGTCGGTGTCGGCATCCTGCCGGACTACGCCGTCGACGGGAACGAGAGCCTCGTCCAGGTGCTGCGCGAGAGTGAGATGCCGACGATGGAAAGCTATCTCGTCTATGCCGAGGAAATGCGCTCGGTCGCCCGCGTCCAGGCATTCCGTGATTTCCTCGTGAACAAGGCGCAGCGCTGGACTTACTGAAAGCTTGGCCGCAACGTCCTTCACGACTACCCTTGTCGCGCCCCGACTCCCTCGTCTAAGACCGCCCCTCTTGCCGGGCGGTTCGCGAAGCCTCCGGCCGACGATAGCCGGACGGCATGATCGCGATTCACTGCCTCAACGGGCCGAACCTCAACCTTCTGGGCCAGCGTGAGCCGGGCATCTACGGTGCCGCCACGCTCGCCGACATCGAGCGAAACCTGCGGGATCACGCGGTTCGCCTCGATATCGCCCTGACCTTCCGTCAGACGAATCACGAGGGCGAACTCGTGACGTTCGTGCAGGAGGCGGGTGCTGCCGGGGCCGGCGTTCTCATCAACGCCGCCGCCTACACGCACACCTCGATCGCGCTGCGCGACGCGATCAAGGGAGCGGGGGTGACGGCGGTGGAGATCCACCTCTCGAACGTCCATGCCCGCGAGGAATTCCGGCACGTGTCGCGGATCGCCCCGGTCTGTGCCGGTGTGATTTCGGGCTTCGGACCCCACAGTTACGTTGTCGGGCTCGATGCCCTCGCCCATCTCCTGCGTGGACAGTTCCTGTCCGCCTCCTGACGTGAACCAAGAGCCGATGGCCAAGAACGAACCCTTCGATCCCGAACTGGTGCGCGAACTCGCCCGGATGGTCGCCGAGACCGACCTGAGCGAGATCGAGGTCGAGAAGGGTGACTTGCGCATCCGCGTCGCCCGCAAGATCGAGGCGGTCTCGGTTCAGGTCGCGCCCCCTGCCCCGGCCCTGGTCGCGGCGGCACCGGCCGCGGCGCCGCCCGCCGCCCTGGCGCCGGCTCCGGCCAAGTCCGGCGCGGGCCATCCCGGCGCCGTGCCCTCCCCGATGGTTGGCACCGCCTATCTGCGCCCCTCGCCGGACGCCAAGCCGTTCATCGAGATCGGCACGAAGGTCCAGGCCGGCGACAAGTTGCTGCTGGTCGAGGCCATGAAGACCTTCAACGAAATCGTCGCGCCCCGCGCCGGTACGGTGACCGCGATCTTCGTCGAGGACGGGATGCCGGTCGAGTACGGCGAAGCCCTCCTCGTTCTCGAGTAGCCTCCCCGCGATGTTCGACAAGATCCTGATCGCCAACCGCGGCGAGATCGCGCTCCGCATCCTGCGGGCGGCGAAGGAGCTCGGTATCGCCACCGTGGCGGTCCACTCGACGGCGGACGCCGACGCCATGCATGTGCGGCTGGCCGACGAGAGCGTCTGCATCGGCCCGCCGGCCGCCCGCGACAGCTACCTCAACATCCCCTCGATCATCGCCGCTTGCGAGATCACCGGGGCGGACGCCGTGCATCCCGGCTACGGCTTCCTCTCGGAGAACGCCCGCTTCGCCGAGGTTCTGGCCCACCACAATATCGGCTTCATCGGCCCCAAGGCCGAGCATATCCGGGTGATGGGCGACAAGATCGAGGCCAAGCGCACCGCCAAGCGCCTCGGCATCCCCTGCGTGCCGGGTTCCGAGGGCGGCGTCACCGATCCGGACGAGGCCAAGCGGGTCGCCGCCGAGATCGGCTATCCCGTGCTGGTCAAGGCGGCCTCCGGCGGCGGCGGGCGCGGCATGAAGGTCGCCCGCTCGGAAGCCGAGCTGGAACAGGCCCTCGACATGGCCCGCACCGAGGCCAAGGCCGCTTTCGGCGACGACGCGGTCTACCTGGAAAAATACCTGACCAAGCCGCGCCATATCGAGGTGCAGATCCTCGGCGACGGGCGCGGCGGGGCCGTGCATCTGGCCGAGCGCGACTGCTCGCTCCAGCGCCGCCACCAGAAGGTCTGGGAGGAAGGCGGCTCGCCCGCGCTCAATGCCGAGATGCGCGCCGAGATCGGCGGTATCTGCGCCAACGCCATGCGCGAGCTCGGCTATATCGGTGCCGGCACCATCGAGTTCCTCTACGAGGACGGGCGGTTCTACTTCATCGAGATGAACACCCGGATTCAGGTGGAGCACCCCGTCACGGAGATGATCACCGGGATCGATCTCGTGAACGAGCAGATCCGGGTCGCGGCCGGCGGCGGTCTGTCGGTGGCACAGGAAGACATCAAGGTCGAGGGCCACGCCATCGAGTGCCGGATCAACGCCGAGCATCCGGCGACCTTCCGCCCCTCGCCGGGGCTGATCACCTACTTCCACCCGCCGGGCGGCCTCGGCGTTCGGGTCGATTCGGCCGCCTTCCAGGGCTACCGCATCCCGCCGCACTACGACTCGCTGATCGGCAAGCTGATCGTGCACGGGCGCACCCGCAACGAGTGCCTGATGCGTCTGCGCCGGGCACTGGACGAGTTCGTGGTCGACGGCATCGACACCACGCTGCCCCTGTTCCGGACGCTGGTGCGCAACGCCGACGTCCAGAACGGCCAGTATGACATCCACTGGCTGGAGAGCTTCCTCGCCCGCGAGGAGGCCGCCGGCGTCGAGCTGCGGCGCTGAGGGACAGGGCTTCGTGCCCTGTCACCTTCGCTTCCTCGTCACGCCTGCGCCCCCGTGCCGGCTGGCGTTCGGGCCGGGAGCGCGCGACAACGCTCCGATGCACGACAGGCATCCCGTGGACATCACGCCTGACATCCTGCTCAAGGCCTATGCCGCCGGGATCTTCCCGATGGCCGAGGATGCCGACGATCCGACGATCTACTGGGTCGAGCCCCGAGTTCGCGGCGTGCTGCCCCTCGACCGCTTCCACGTGCCGAAGCGGCTCGCCCGCACCGTGCGCTCTGACCTGTTCGAGGTCGTCAGCGACCGGGACTTCGACGCGGTGATCGACGGCTGCGCCGCGCCGCGGCGGGACACGGCCCGGACCTGGATCAACGCCCGCATCCGCGATCTCTACGGTGCCCTGTTCGATCTCGGGCATTGCCACACGATTGAGGTCTACCACGAGGGACGCCTCGCGGGCGGCCTCTACGGCGTCTCGCTCGGCGCCGCCTTCTTCGGCGAGAGCATGTTCCACGAGGTGCGCGACGCCTCGAAGGTCGCCCTGGTCCACCTCGTCGCCCGGCTGCGGGCGGGCGGCTACCGGCTCGCCGACACGCAGTTCCTCACGGAGCACCTGAGCCAGTTCGGCGTCGAGGAGGTGCCGCGCCACATCTACAAGCGCCAGCTCGCCGCCGCGATCACCGAGCGCGCCGAGTGGGGCCCGCCCAACCGGAGTTTCTGCGGAAGCGAGGCTCTGGCCGCCCTCGGAATCGGCAGCGCTCCCGCATAGTCGGGGTTTCGAAAGGGCGAGTCCTTGTCATTGGGTCCAGGGCGGAGCCCTGGCTGAAGAGAGAAGCCGGGGCTCTACCCCGGCGCCCCGCCAAAGGGATGATCCCTTTGGGAACCGACTTTTCTTTATCCGGGAATCGGTTCGAGCCGCAGGAGCCGGCCAGCCAGGGCTGCCGCCGCCCTCGGATCGGCCTGCACGGCGTCTCCGACCATGCCGTCGACGACGAGCGAGGCAATCCCGTGGACCAGCGCCCAGGATCGCAGGGCTTCCTCGGCCGCGGTCGCGGGCGGCACCAGAGTGGCGACGCGGTCGGACAGCACCGCGTAGGCGGCAGCCGAGGCATCACACAAGTCCTGAGGGCGTGACCCGCCGGCGCGGGCCGCAAACATCAGGCGAAACAGGCCGGGCTGGGCGCAGGCGAAGGCGACGTAGGCCTCCCCTTGAGCGTACAGCGCCTCCCGCTTCGCCTCTTCGCCCTCCCCTCTCCTGTCAGCCAATTCCAAGGCCGCACTCAGTCGCTCGAACCCGACCGTCGCCACCGCTGCGAGCAGAGCTTCCTTGTCGGGGAAGTGCCGATAGGGCGCCATGGCCGAGACACCGGCCCGGCGCGCCGCCTCGCGCAAGCCGAGAGCGGAGGGATCCCCTCCCTCCTCCAGGATCGACAGGCCGGCCGCGACCAAAGCCTCGCGCAACTCGCCGTGGTGGTATGCGCCCCTACCCGATCCCGACTCACCCCTTGATGTTGACACTGTAAGCAGCACACCTATGATGACACCGTAAACATGGAGGGGATGCCATGCGAACGGTGGACGAGCAAGCGGGTGCGAGCGGTCGACCCCGGCGGGACTCGGTCGATCTCTCGGCCTATCCCAGCCTCGTGGTGGTCTATCTCGGCTTTCGGGTCGGCCGGTTGCGGGGCCTGAGGGCGTTGCTCGGCATCGGACGCGGCCTCGCGCAGGTGCAGCGGGCGATGCCGGACGGGCTGCTCGCGCACGAGAACCTCGTCTACGGCCTCAACCATATCGGCATGCGGCAGTACTGGCGCGATCTGGAAAGCCTGGAGGCCTTCACCCGCTCGGACCCGCACAAGACGTGGTGGCGGGAGTTCGGCCGCGATCCGGCCGGCAACGGCTTCTGGCACGAGGCCTATCGCCTCTCCGGCGGGATGGAGGCGATCTATGTCGGCATGCCCCACCCGGTCGGGCTCGGCACCTTTGCCGCCGCTCGCCAGCCGGAGGGTCCGTTCATGACCTCGCGGCAGCGGCTGGCTTCGTAGGAGCCCCCCGGAGCCTCGTCATACCAAATCCGGATGATCCCTTCGGGATGGCGGATTTGGCCGTCGCTCAAGCCCCGCGCGGGCTTGCTGATCCGAACTCCGCTTTGATCAAGCGGCGACCGTATCAGACAAGCCGACGGCCACCTTTCGGGACGATGCTCTACCGGAAGAGCGCGTCGAACAGCGATTGCGGCTCGCGCGGGGGCGGCGGGGCCGGTGCGGGGCCCTCGTTGTTCGGGAAGAACTTTCGCGAGGGCTTCTGCTTGGGCTGCACCGGCACGCCGCGCGGACCCTCGACATCGACCTGACCGTTCTGGTTGACCTGTTGAGCCGTCTTGGTCGGGTCCGCGCCCTTCTTCTTCGGCTTCTCCTGGCGGGAGGCGAGCGCCGGCACGTCCTCCTGCTCCTTCGCCTCGGCGATCACGTCGGTGCCGCCCTTACAATCGGTCAGCCACACGTCGTAGATCGGGTGCTCGATGGCGTGGAGCCCTGGGCTCGACGCGAACATCCAGCCCGTGAAGATGCGCCGGTACTTGCTGTCGAGCGTCACCTCGTCGACTTCGAGGAAGGCCGTCGTCTTCGGCGTCTCGGTGGGCGGGCGCGAGTAGCAGACCCGCGGCGTCATCTGCAGGGCGCCGAACTGCACCGTCTCGTCGATGGCGACCTCGAAGGTCACGATCCGGCCGGTGATCTTGTCGAGGCCGGAGAACACCGCAGTCGGGTTCTTGATCTTGTCGGCGGAGGCCGGCAGCGCGGACAGGATCAGCGCCAGCGTGCCGAGCGCGGTCCGGCGCAGAACGGTTGCGGGGTTGCGGCTCAAGGCGCCCTCTTGAGTCTGGCTCCGGCCACTACGGCCGGCAAACGATCCGGCCGTTCCAACACCGCAAGGGTGGTCGAAAAAGGGCGAGTGGTCGAAAAAGGGCGGCCGGACCGTGTTCCCTAGTTCCGCACCGGCTTGGCGCCGATCGACATGCGGAAGATCGTGGTCGGGAAGACGATCTTCGACGTGCCGCCGTTCATGCCCTTGCTGCGGTTCATCTGCGCGGCCGGAATCCACAGGCCGCCCTCCTCGTCGATCCACATCGCGTCGCCCCAGACCAACCGCGGGTCCTGCACCAGCGTGCTCTGGCTACCGTCCGGGGCGAATTTCAGGATACGCAGATTGTCGGTGTCGGAGGCGTAGATGTTGCCGTCCGCATCGATCGCCGTGCCGCCGGTCGAGACGGTGGCCGCGAACAGCTCGACATGCTTGGCCCGCTCCGCATCGCTGAGCCCTGCATCGTCGAGCCATTGCGTCTCGATCCGGTAGAGCGGGCCGGTGCAGGCTTGGAAGTAGAACCACTTGCCGTCCGGCGAGACTTCGAGCTGGTCGGCGTGGATCGCGATGGGTTTGTCCTTCGCGTCGAGCAGCACCTTGTTCTCGCCGGTGAGCGGGCGCTGCGCCACGGTCGAGGGATGCCCGTCGAGGACGCGCCGCAGCGCGCCGTCGTCGAGGTCGAGCACGATGATGCCGGGCTGGCCGGCATCGGTCAGGTAGACCTTGCGGCCATGGAAGCGGAAATCGTCGATGAAGCTCTTGTCGGTGGTGCCCTTCTCCAGGGGGAAGACCTTGCGGACGGTATTGGTCGAGAGGTCGATCTGTACGAGCTTCGGCCCGCCGGGCAGCGGCGCCCCGCCGAGTTCGGCCGCACCCTTGTCGACCACCCACAGGTCGCTATCCGGGCCGATGCGGATCGTGTTGGCGCCGACGAAGGCCTTAGAGGCATCCTCGCCGGTCTTCCAGCCGTTCCAGGCGGTGTCCGGATAGGGCACGGGCTTGCCGTCGATCCACTCGCCGAGTTGGAGGCCCTTGTCCTTCTGCTGCCGCTGGAACGGCGAGAACAGCCGCCCGTCCTTCGAGCGGGTGATGCCGTTGAAGACGAGGTTCTCCGATTTCAGGACCGGCGTCAGCTCGGCCTGGGCCCCGGCATCGGCCTCCTGCGCCCGCACCGCGCTCGCGCCGAGGCACAGCAACAGGGCCAACATCGTCGCTCGCATGGATTGTCCCGCTCCATCTTCCGATGGAGGGACAAGGCCCGACGCGCCGATCCGTTCACCGGCAAGCCGGCGAAGCGATCAACGAGCGAGGGAGAGACCGGCTACTCGCCCGGCGTCCACGGCACGTAGTCGCCGGTGGCAGCGGGGCGCTGGCCCCAGGAGAGCTGCGAGCCCTTCGGCCGGTAGGCGGCCGCCGTGCCGGTGAGGTTCTCCTCGTGGGGCTTCTGCCACTCGCGCGGGCGGTAGTCTTCCTCGCTCGGAGCCGTGTCGCCGTTGTGGCACAGCCACGCGCGCCAGCCCGGCGGCACGCGGGAGGCGTCGGCGTAACCGTTATAGACCACCCAGCGCCGCTCCGAGCCGACCGAGCGGTCGATCAGCGGGCCTTGCGCCTTGTAGTACTTGTTGCCGAGTTCGTCCGAACCGACGAACGTGCCGCTGCGCGCGGTGTAGAGCGCGAGCGATAGGGTCTGCCCGTTCCACCACGTGAAGATGCGCAGCAGCGTGTCCTTGAGGGCCATGGTTCCTCCGGCAGGCGACGGCTCGGCGGGCGCCGTCGCCGCGCCGTTATGGTCGTCACGCGCGCGCGAGTCCAGCGCCCTACGGCGGTGTCGCATTTTCGGCACGCCCGCCCCCGCCCGGCGCGGTCGTTAACCCTACCAAATCCTTGGGTCAGCGCCCGGCCCTCGGTCACGCCTGTGAATCGAAAAAATTTCCCGCATGATTCATCCAGGCCGAAAGGCCACTTAGCGCGACGCCCCGGATATCCACAGATTTATAGCGCAGAACACAACATCTAGCGCGGAACACGGGTAGCCGGCACTAGTTGTTGACGCAGATGGCCACCCGGACGTAAGCTTCGGGCATCGCTTCGGACGGCTCGGCGGGGTTTCTCCAAAACCCCGTTTCCGCATGACGGACAGGCTCGCACTTCATCTGACGCGGGTCGACGAACCGGCCGAGGGCATTCCGGCTTTTCATCCATGAACCGCGGCCCGCGCCGCGGCACGGGGTCGCTTGACTCCGAGGGAGAGGGATTCATGCGGTTCGAGCGGCGCTACACCACGGCAGGCCAGTCTCCCTATGCGTCCATCGCCTTCCGCAAGGCGGTGAGCGAGATCCGCAACCCGGACGGCTCGATCGTCTTCCGGCTCGACGGCATCTCCGTGCCCGAGAGCTGGAGCCAAGTCGCCGCCGACGTTCTGGCCCAGAAGTATTTCCGCAAGGCCGGCGTCCCCGCCCGCCTGAAGAAGGTCGAGGAGAACAGCGTTCCCTCCTTCCTGTGGCGCTCGGTGCCGGACGAAGCCGCGCTCGCCGCGCTGCCCGAGGAGGAGCGCTTCGTCTCAGAGATCTCCTCGACCCAGGTGTTCGACCGGCTCGCCGGCTGCTGGACCTATTGGGGCTGGAAGGGCGGTTACTTCTCCTCGGAAGAAGACGCCTCGGCCTTCATGGACGAGCTGCGCTTCATGCTCGCCCGCCAGATGGTGGCGCCGAACTCTCCGCAATGGTTCAACACCGGCCTGCACTGGGCCTACGGCATCGACGGCCCGAGCCAGGGCCATTTCTACTGCGACCCGAAGACCGGTGAGCTGACGAAGTCGGCCACCGCCTACGAGCACCCGCAGCCGCATGCCTGCTTCATCCAGTCGGTCCAGGACGACCTCGTCAACGAGGGCGGCATCATGGACCTGTGGGTGCGGGAGGCCCGCCTGTTCAAGTACGGCTCCGGCACCGGCTCGAACTTCTCGATGCTGCGCGCGGAAAACGAAAAGCTCGGCGGCGGCGGCAAGTCGTCGGGCCTGATGTCCTTCCTCAAGATCGGCGACCGAGCGGCGGGCGCGATCAAGTCGGGCGGCACGACGCGGCGCGCCGCCAAGATGGTCATCGTCGATATCAATCACCCCGACATCGAGGCCTTCATCGACTGGAAGGTGAAGGAGGAGCAGAAGGTCGCCGCGCTGGTGACAGGCTCGAAGGTCGTCTCGAAGCACCTTACCCTGGTGATGAAGGCCTGCACCCAGTGCGAGGCCGAGGGCGACGCCTGCTTCGACCCGGAGCGCAACCCGGCGCTGAAGCGCGAGATCAAGGCCGCCCGCAAGGCGATGGTGCCCGACGCCTACATCAAGCGTGTCGTGCAGTTCGCGCGCCAGGGCTTCACCAAGATCGAGTTCCCCGTCTACGACACCGACTGGGATTCCGAGGCCTACCTCACGGTGGCCGGCCAGAACTCCAACAACTCGGTCTCGCTGACCGACACGTTCCTGCGCGCCGTCGAGGCCGACGACGACTGGAGCCTGACCTCGCGCACCACCGGCAAGGTCACCAAGACCGTGAAGGCGCGCGAGCTGTGGGAGAAGATCGGCGAGGCCGCCTGGGCCTCGGCCGATCCGGGCCTGCACTTCAACACCACGATGAACGACTGGCACACCTGCCCGGAGGGCGGGCGGATCCGGGCCTCGAACCCGTGCTCCGAGTACATGTTCCTCGACGACACCGCCTGCAACCTCGCCAGCGCCAACCTGCTGACGATGTACGACCGTGAGACCAAGCACTTCGACGTCGAGGCCTTCGAACACCTCAACCGCCTCTGGACGGTGGTGCTCGAAATCTCGGTGATGATGGCGCAGTTCCCATCCAAAGAGATCGCCGAGCTTTCCTACAAGTATCGCACGCTCGGCCTCGGCTACGCTAATATCGGCGGCCTGCTGATGACCATGGGCCTGCCCTACGACTCGGATCAGGGCCGGGCGCTGGCCGGTGCACTCACCGCGATCATGACGGGCGTTGCCTACGCCACCTCCGCCGAGATGGCGGCCGAACTCGGCACCTTCGAAGCCTATCCCGACAACGCCGAGCACATGCTTCGGGTGATCCGCAACCATCGCCGCGCCGCGCATGGCGAGGCCGCCGGCTACGAGGGCCTCAACGTCGCCCCCGTGCCGCTCGACCACGCCAACATCCCGCAGGCCGATATCGGCGCCCATGCCATCGCGGCCTGGGACCGCGCGCTCCGCCTCGGCGAGCAGCACGGCTACCGCAATGCGCAGGCCACCGTGATCGCGCCGACCGGCACGATCGGCCTCGTGATGGATTGCGACACCACCGGCATCGAGCCCGACTTCGCGCTGGTGAAGTTCAAGAAGCTCGCCGGCGGCGGCTACTTCAAGATCATCAACCAAGCCGCCCCCGATGCCCTGCGGGCGCTGGGCTATCGCGAGGCCGAGATCGCCGAGATCGAAGCCTACGCTGTCGGCCACGGCTCGATGGGCCAGGCACCCGCGATCAACCCCGGGTCGCTCCGCGCCAAGGGTTTTTCGGATGACAAGATCGCGGCGGTGGAAGCAGGCTTGAAGTCGGCCTTCGACATCAAGTTCGTGTTCAACCGCTGGACCCTCGGCGACGACTTTTTGAAGGACACTCTGAAGGTGCCCGCCGAGAAGCTGGCCGACCCGACCTTCGAGCTGCTGCCCTTCCTCGGCTTCTCGAAGAAGGACATCGAGGCCGCCAATACCCATGTCTGCGGAGCGATGACGCTGGAGGGCGCACCGTTCCTCAAGCGTGAGCACTACGCGGTGTTCGACTGCGCCAACCCATGCGGACGCACGGGCAAGCGCTACCTCTCGGTCGAGAGCCACATCCGCATGATGGCGGCGGCGCAGCCCTTTATCTCGGGGGCGATCTCCAAGACCATCAACATGCCCAACGACGCCACGGTGGAGGATTGCAAGGCGGCCTACCTGCTGTCCTGGCGCCTCGCGCTGAAGGCCAACGCCCTCTACCGCGACGGCTCCAAGCTGTCGCAGCCCCTCAACGCCGCACTGATCTCGGACGACGAGGACGAGGCGGAAGACACTCTCGAGGCGATCATCCAGGCCCCGGCCGCGGCCAAGGCGGCGGCCGCCGCGGAGAAGATCGTCGAGCGGGTGATCGAGCGCGTGGAGCGCATCCGCTCGCGGGAGAAGATGCCGGACCGGCGCAAGGGCTACACCCAGAAGGCCGTCGTCGGTGGGCACAAAGTCTATCTCCGTACCGGCGAGTACGACGACGGACGGCTGGGCGAGATCTTCATCGACATGCACAAGGAAGGCGCGACCTTCCGGAGCTTGATGAACAACTTCGCCATCGCGATCTCACTCGGCCTTCAATACGGCGTGCCGCTGGAGGAATACGTCGAGGCCTTCACCTTCACCCGGTTCGAGCCGGCAGGCTTCGTGCAGGGCAACGACGCGATCAAGAACGCGACCTCGCTGCTCGACTACGTGTTCCGCGAACTGGCGGTCTCGTATCTCGGTCGCACCGATCTCGCCCACGTCAACCCGGCCGAGATCGGCGGCACGGTGCTCGGCGGCGGCGAGGGCGACACCACCCGCGAGTCGGCCAAGCCCGCTCCGGCCGCCTCGGCCATCGTCTCCCGCGGCCTGCTGCGCGGCTCGGCCGACCGGCTCACCCTGATCCAGGGCGGTCCGGGGGGTGTCACGACGGGGGTCGCCGCTTCCGCCACAGGCCAGACGACGCCGGCCGGCGGCACGGTCCACGCGGTGCGGGGTGCGACCGCCCTCAAGGCGGCCCCGCAGAGCCTCGGCAGCGTCGAGACCCTGCCCTTCGCCAAGCCGGAGCCCAAGCCGGAGCGCAGCGTCGCCGACCGGCGGGCCGAGGCGAAGATGAAGGGCTATGTCGGCGAGGCCTGCCCGGAATGCGCGAACTTCACGCTGGTCCGCAACGGCACCTGCCTGAAATGCGACACCTGCGGATCCACAACAGGGTGCTCTTGATTATGCCGTGTTGGCTGTATGTAGCCTGAGGCAAAAGATGAGCACTGTGGGGGAATAGATGGTTTTCAAGCGCCCCTCCTGCGGATCCACAACAGGGTGCTCTTGATTATGCCGTGTTGGCCGCTTGTGCCGACGCAGGAAGTTTGCCGGTAGGCTAGGCGGGTGTGTCGTGCTGGGCGACCCAAAGTTCCGCACTCGGCCCTCTAAGTTCCGCACCCGCGAAACCTAGAGTAAATAAATGAACTGGGCGGCCGTGTCACGGCCGCCCAAATCGAAAAGGGAACAAAAGGGGCACGGAGATTTCCATCCCGTCGCGGACGGGTCTGCAGGCGCAGCCGTGGGCTGCCGATGCCATCGAATTCCAGCCCGTGTGGCGAGCTTTCGGGCGGCATCATTCCAAAGGGGGAATGATTACCCATGGCTGATGCCCAGGCATCCGCGGCGAGCTACTTCGCCCGGAACTATCCGGTGCTCGCGATCCCGGTCGCGACCGACGACTCACCCGGCTTCCGGGAGGCGCAACGAGCCGCCCTGTTCTCGCTCGGGGCCCACTTCGCCCAGCGCAACGACCCGGCGATCGTCACGATGCCAACCGGCTCCGGCAAGACCGCTGTGCTTCAGGCATCTGCCTTTCTCCTCCGCGCACTCCGTGTCCTCGTCGTCACGCCGAGCCGGCTCGTGCGCGAGCAGATCTACGACGACTTCCGCCAGCTCGGTGTCCTGAAGCGGCTCGGGGCGGTCCCGGCGGCCCTGGAAGCCCCGGCCGTCTTCAATGCGGACGCCAAGATCACCGATTGGGAGGCGCTGCGCGACTACGACGTCGTGGTCGCCACGCCCAACAGCGCGAGCCCGGCGGTGGAGGGGGTGCCGCCGCCGCCGGCGGACTTCTTCGACCTCGTCCTGGTCGACGAGGCTCATCACAGCCCCGCATTCACCTGGACCGAGCTCCTAAAGAGCTTCCCTAACGCTCGGAGAGCCCTCTTCACGGCGACGCCCTACCGGCGCGACGAGTTGGAGATCAAAGGGAAGTTCGTCTTTACCTACGACCTGAAGCGCGCCTACGACGACGGTGTCTTCGGCCAGATCTCCTACGTGCCGGTCGAGGGGTTCGGTGAGGGTTGGGAGGACAGGGCGATTGCGGTCGCAGCCGAACGGCAGTTCCTTGAGGACAAGGCCGCGGGTCTCCAGCACCGCCTGATGGTACGGACGGACAGCAAGGCACGGGCGACGGAGTTGCTCGACGCCTACGAGGCGGTGACCAAGCTGAAGCTCAAGCTGGTCAAGAGCGACCACAGCGTCGGCCACGTCAAGCGCATCCTTGCGGATCTGCGCAGCGGCCAACTCGACGGCATCGTCTGCGTCAACATGCTAGGCGAGGGGTTCGACCTCCCCAACCTGAAGATCGCGGCCATCCACACCCCGCACAAGTCTCTCGCCGTGACGCTCCAGTTCATCGGACGGTTCGCGCGGACCTCGGGCCAGGCGCTCGGGAACGCGACCTTCATCGCCGCCCCGTCGAGCATCAAGGTTGAGGCGGAGAAGCTTTACGCCCAGGGTGCCGCCTGGAGCGAAATCGTGCCGAACCTCAGCGCGACCCGCGTCCTGCGCGAGGAGCGAGCGCGGGAGATCCTGGATTCCTTCGACCCGGACCGTGGCCACGACCCCGACATCGAGGAGATCTCGCTCTACGGCCTGACGCCGTACATGCACGTGAAGGTCTGGCGGCTGACCGAGGCCGTCCGCATCGACGAGACGATTGAGTTCCCGTACGGGCTGAACGTCGTCTACTCAGCCGTGAGCGAGGATTTCAACACCGCGGTTTTCGTGGTCCGTGAAAGCAAAAAGGTCCGCTGGTCCGAGGACGAGAGGTTCACCGACCTAAGCAACCACCTCTTCGTCATCCACCACAACCGCGAGAAGGGCTTCCTCTTCGTCTGCGCTTCCAAGCGTCAGGACGGGACCTACCAGCGGCTCTCCGAGACCATCACTGGACGGAACCTGCGGGGCCTGTCAGCCGATACCCTCAACCGCGTCCTCCTCGATCTGGAGGACATGAAATTCTACAACATCGGCATGCGCAACCGTGCCTCCAACAGTAGCGCCGAGCAGTACCTCACCAAGGCGGGCGGGTCGGTGGAGCGCACGATTGACCCCGCGGATGCCCGCCAGTACCTGCGCGGGCACTTCTTCGGCGGCGGCACGCGCGACGGCGTGGACATAACCATCGGGGTCAGCAGCGCTTCGAAGATTTGGCAGAACAGCTCGGCGCGGCTGTTCGAGCTCGTCGATTGGATGGACGGGCTGGCGGAACGCCTCGCGAGCACCCGTCGCGTGGTCACGCACTCCGGCCTCGACCTCCTCTCCACGGGGAAGGACATAGACCGCCTCCCGGCCCGGGTCTTCCTAGCCGACTGGGACAAGGAGGTTTATACGCGTCCATGGTCGGTCGTTGTTCCGGGTCAGCAATCACTCCAGCTCACGAGCTTTGACCTCGTCGCCGATCACGACGGGTGCACGGACCATCAGGTCCCGGTGTCAATCCGGGGCCACGGCCTCGATATTAGGCTCATTTACGACGTCCGCGGCGAACCCCACTTCAGCTACCGGTCCGGCTCGGACGAGATCGAGCTTGAACGCCACGGCGCCTCCTGCTCGTTGATCGACCATCTCAACGAGCGCCCCCTTTCCTTCTACACGGTCGACCTTGGGACGGTTCGCGGGAGCGAGTATCACGCGCCCTGGAACCCGGAAGATGCTCCGTTCGACCCTGCATGCGTGGTGCCCATCGACTTCAAGGGCGGTGGCGTCTGCATCAACACCGAAGTCGGCGTACCCAAGAACGGACGTCTCTCGATCTTCGAGTTTATCGAGGCGCGCCTCAACGCTGGCACGGCTCCGGTGATCTTTTTTGACCACGGAAGCGGTGAGATCGCTGACTTCATTGAAATCCGCGAGATGGGTGACGAGACCGAGGTCGAGATCTACCATTGCAAGAGCACCAAGAGCCCGAAGCCAGGGGCGCGCGTGGTCGACGCCTATGAGGTGATCGGGCAGGCGATCAAATCGGCCCGGTGGTGCGGTCGCAAGGGAATTCGGGCGAAGATCGAGGCCCGGATGACGACCGGCGGTGGCAATCGCTTTCGTAGGGGCACCTTCGCGGACGTGGAGCGTCTCCTCGCCCGCCCCAAGCCACCAGTGTTCCACATCACGGTCGTGCAGCCCGGGTTTGCAGGCGGCAAGCTCACTACCGAGCTCCGGCAGTTGATGGCTGGAGCACACCTCCACCTTCGCCACGCGGATGTCACAGGCTTTAAGGTGTTCGCCAGCCCCTAAGTTTATGATACGTCGCGGATGCCCTCTCTGAAGAGGACAGCGCAAGCCGAGCTACCAACGCCGATATGCGCGTGACCCAGCCCATCGGAGACGGCCTACTGTTGCCGAACGCGTTGATCAGTCTGGCCCCGAGGAAATGATCCGCCCCCACTGAAGTGGTTCATCGCCGAGTTTGGTGGATCGAGGTGCGTGACGGTTGGGGTCTTGGCGTGGTCGGTTCAGTCTCGCAGATCGGGGCATGACCCAGCTCTTCCCTTTGCCTGGCTGCCGCCTCGTCCGCGTCGCGCAGGACGGCCCCACCGCCCTCACCCTCGTCGCCGAAGCGAAGCCCGACCACGCCCGCTGCCCGACGTGCCGAGCCATCAGCACGTCGGTCCATAGCCGGTATCGGCGACGGCCTGCCGATTTGCCGGCCAGCGGCAAGGCCGTTCGGCTGCAGTTGGAGGTTCGGCGCTTCTACTGTTGCGACCCAGCCTGCCCCCGCCGAACCTTCGCCGAACGGTTCCCGAAGCTACTCGCCCGCCATGCCCAACGCACCCGCCGGCTGGCCGGGGCGCAGGCCCGGACCGGTCTCGCACTCGGCGGACAGCCAGCTGCCCGGTTGCTCGCACACCTGGCCATGCCGTCCAGCGCCACGACTCTGCTGCGGACGATCCGAGGAGTGCCGCTGCCGAAGGCGCCTCGACCCTGTGTCGTCGGCGTCGATGACTGGGCGCTGCGCAAGGGGCGGACCTACGGCACGATCGTCGTCGACCTCGAACGCCATCGCCCTCTCGATCTGCTCCCTGACCGCTCGGCCGAGACCTGGGCCGCATGGCTCCGCCGCCAGCCGCAGATCCGGCTCGTGGCGCGCGATCGTTCGACCGAGTATGCCCGCGGCACCACGCTAGGCGCGCCGGCGGCCGTGCAGGTCGCTGACCGGTGGCATCTCCTGCTCAACACCCGCCAGATGATCGAGCGTTGGCTCGCCCGTGTCCACCCGCGCCTGAAGCTCTTGCCGCCGATCACGGCGCCAGCGCCTTCGACCCGGCGCACCAGAGCCTATCCGCGTGCACCCGCCGAGACGCTCGCCCGCGCTGCAGCGGTCGGCCGGTGGGAGGAGCTCTACGACGATGTCCGTCGCCGCCGTGCGGCCGGGCAGTCGCTCCGGCTCATCAATCGCGAGACCGGCTTGGCTCGCGCCACGGTGCGCAAGTACGCCTTCGCCGAGGGCTTCCCGCGCCATGACCGGCGCGGGCCGGGGCGCAGCATCCTTGATCCTCATCTCGATCACCTGCACGCTCGCCAGGCTGCGGGGTGCGAGAACGCCATGCAGCTCTGGCGAGAGCTGCGGGATCGCGGCTTTCCCGGCACCGTCAAGAAGGTCAGACGCTGGCTTTCCGAGCGGCGCACGCGCCCCGCCAGGACTACGATCTGGCGCCTCCAGACGCCGTCGCCCATGGCGCAGGTCGCGCCCCCGTCGCCGCCGCTGCCCTCGCCGAAGCAGTTGTCGTGGCACCTCCTGCGCGAGCCGGATGATCTCGACGCCGACGCCGCAGCAGTGGTCGCGCGCGTGCTGCAGGATGACGAGGCTGCCAAGGTCGTCGGGCTCGGTCGGCGGTTCTGTCGAATCGTTCGCAGCCGTTGCGGCGCCGCGCCGGCCAAGCCCGGCATTACCACCGCCTTCGACGCTTGGTTGTCCGACGCTCGTGCCTGCGGTGTGCGGGTAGTCGAGAGCTTCGCCGTCAGCCTCGCTCAGGATGGAGCCGCTGTTCGTGCAGGCCTTCGCCTGCCTTGGAGCAGCGGACAGGACGAGGGGCAGGTCAACCGCCTCAAGCTGTTGAAGCGTTCGATGTATGGCCGCGCCAAGCTCGACCTCCTGCGTCGCCGCTTCCTCCTCGCAGCGTGATCCACCAAACCCGACGAAGAGCCACTGAAGTGGTCCGCCCTGAGGTATGGCTTTTGAGCCAGATGAGGACGGACAGATGGGAACGAAGCGGCATCAGCCGGAGGACGTGGTCGCCAAGCTGCGGCAGGTGGATGTTCTGGTCTCGCAGGGCCAGAGCGTGGTGGAGGCGATCCGGGCCGTCGGCGTGACGGAAGTGACCTACGGGACGAGCTTTTGAACGGTGAGATTTTCTACACGCTCAAGGAGGCGCAGATCGTGATCGAGAGTTGGCGTCGACACTACAACAGCGTGCGTCCGCACGCCTCGCTCGGCTACCGACCACCGGCCCCGGAGGTGTTCGTTCCGGCCTTCACCGCTTGGCCGGCTGCGCTCACCCGGTCGGCTCCGCCGGCCAAGCGACCCGTGGAGCAAAGGCCGACCCTGCACTAACTTAGAACTTGGACCACCGCGTGGGGGCCGATCACAGAAACCGCTTATCCCCGGGATTGACCCTTGGCCCTGACCCAGCAAACTGGTCCGCGCCGAGCGCAAGTTTTTCGGGCATCCTGAACCCTGAAGGAGGGTGGATGCCATGCCTCGCAAACGCTTCACGAACGAGCAGATCGCCTTTGCCCTGCAGCAGGCGGAGAACGGTGCAACGGTGGACGAGGTCTGTCGGAAGATTGGCGTGTCCGAGCCGACGTTCTACCGCTGGAAGAAGCAGTTCGTCGGCATGGGCGTGCCGGAGATTCGGCGGCTCAAGCAGCTGGAGGACGAGAACAGCAAGCTCAAGCGGCTGGTCGCCGATCTGACGCTGGATCGCTCCATGCTGCAGAATGTGCTCAAGCGAAAGTGGTGAGACCCGCTGCTCGCCGCGAGGTCGCCGGTCACCTGCAGGTGGCCTATGACGTCAGCGAGCGACGGGCCTGCCAGGCCACCGGCTTCGGTCGCTCGTCCCAGCGTTACAGGAAGCGCCCTGATCCGCAGTGGCGCTGCGGATGCGGCTGAAGGAGTTGGCTGCCGCACGGGTGCGCTACGGCTACCGACGGCTGCACATCCTGTTGCGGCGGGAGGGCTGGGCCGTAAACCACAAGCGCACCTACCGGATCTACCGAGACGAGGGACTGTCGATCCGGCGCAAGCTGCCTAGGCGCAAACGGGCCTGGCGCTACCGGCAAGGGCGGCCGGCTGTCAGCGGGCGTTGAATACTCCCTGATTGTGGGCATCGAAAATTCCCTGGTCGGTGCCCTGGCCCGTAGGGTCGCGACGCCCCGCGCCCTCTCGGGCTTTTCCATCCTCAGCCAC
>JAESFL010000537.1_pt1 | contig 25068 bp, 19 predicted proteins | sample 9269401 | NCBI WGS metagenome assembly JAESFL01 (sample SAMN14506025, study PRJNA617098) | algae metagenome | isolation source: Gloeocapsa sp. UFS-A4-WI-NPMV-4B04 and co-occurring heterotrophs from desert... | place: USA: Utah | collected 2006-10-01 | reverse complement strand
TTCTCCAGTTAATTGCTTTGTCAATATTCTGGGCGGATTGATTGGTTACTGCCATCAGCCGAAGAAGCCCTCAATCGCGCTTGACCACAATTTGATTCTTCCGGCTTAACCCGAACTGACGTTAAATTAAGCTCCTCTTTGAATAGAACTGAAAAGTGGTTAAATGTAACTGCTTTTATCTATTAAGAATTCCATTTACTTTTGAGCAGCGGCTTTTAATAAATTGGCATAAAAATTTTGGTAGTGTCTAATATTTCTTTCCAAGTTTACTAACGCTTTATAATTTACGTAAATCTACTTTTACTCTTAAAATAATTATGTAATAATGCGGTAATTTATTATTTTATTAATACTGGAGTTTCTAGAAATTAACTTTAATATCTAGTTCTAAATATACATAAATTAAGCGTCTAACTATCTAGAAATAAAATAGTAATAAGTAGGTAAACACAATTAATTGCTCTGAAGATAGGGCAGGTGTAACACATACACCACAATTAAATTGTCTGTCAGAGTTTCTTGAACCCTTCAAATGTACTTTTTTTCAACTAGCTCATGGGAACCAACTTGTGGCAGACAATTCAGCAACTAGGCGATTGTCAGTTCCGCTACAGAGCAGCTCGGTTGAGCGATAAATTGGCTACTTAGCAACACGCCTAAAGCAGCATGGAATCTGCCAAAGCTTGAGAGATTGATTTAAGCTTCTAAATCAAAGCGATCGTTATTTGGAAGTAGGGCTTTTGTGTTCTTTTTAACAAATCAAGTTAACACTCTGCCCCTACCTTAGCTAGAAGTTAGTAGAAATAGAGTTAATAACATTTAAGCTACCTAGCGTGTCATGGAATCTTCAAAATGCGGGAGCGCACTGGGTTAATCAAGAAGTTGTAGAGCATGGGTTGGAGAATCGCCGCAATCCTGATGATATTCTGGCTTTCAACCGGAAGATAATCGAAGTGTTTAGCGATCGCACAGGCACAGCAAATAGCGTAAGAATCTATATATATTACAGGAGAATAAACATGACAGTTCTTTCAGGACGTGCTTGGATTACTGGTGCTAGTAGCGGAATTGGCGCAGCGACAGCTAAGATGCTGGCGAAGAACGGAGCGAAAGTAGTTTTATCTGCACGCCGCACCGAGCAACTTGAACAGCTGTCTCAAGAGATTGAGCGTGCAGGCGGTCAGTCAATGATTAAAGCGTTGGACGTGAGCGACCGTGAGGCAGTGGCACAGCTTGGGGCTGAACTTGAAAGTATGGGTGGCATAGATATCTTGATCAACAACGCCGGACTAATGCCTCTGTCACCAGTTCTGGAAGGGCGCGTGGATGAGTGGGAGCAGATGATTGACGTGAACATCAAGGGGCTGCTCTACGCTATTCATGCCATCCTTCCCGGCATGGCTAGGCGCAAGCATGGTCATATCGTGAACATTGGCTCGGTGGCTGGACGCTTCGCCTTTAAAGGGGCGGCTGTTTATTGCGGGACAAAATTTGCGGTACGTGCCATCTCAGACAGTCTACGCCGGGAAGTGATCGAATATGGCATACGGGTGACTGACATTGAGCCAGGTGCAGTAGCAACCGAGCTTGCAGATTCAATCAAACACGAGGCAACGAAAGAAGCCGTTACCGGAGAAGGTGGTTTTTATGCCCCCAATGCCAACATTCTTCAGGCTGAGGATATTGCTAGTGCAATTCTTTACGTATTGAGCCAGCCTGATCGCGTCAATGTTGGTGAGTTGTTGATTCGTCCACGTATCCAGGAACTCTAAGCTATCCAAATACTGAGCGGATAGCCGGGAAAGTAGCGCGATCGCGTTACTTTCATCTATCGGCAGACGGCTACAATTGTGAACGCCATGAAGCTTTTATAGCAGCCGACAATACAGTTTTAGTGGTTGCAGTATCTACCAAAATTAATACTTGAATATTAGTAATGAGTGCTTTGAATAAATTTTGCACAAATCGTAATCCCAACTACGCGAGTCAAGAAGTATCTTTACCTTGTCAGGCACTAAAACTGTAGATCACTTCTTGCACCTGGCAAGTGAAATGACTAATAGTTGCTCAACTAATTAATCTGAAATTACTGAAGTGTCTGGAGAAAAAAGCTTAAACAATCTCTTAAAGTCAATGCAGCCTCACTTTGAGAGAGTATTTGTTAGCGTTGGACAACTTGTAATATGAATCAAGGTAAAGCCTGATGCCATGTTTTAAATGTAGTTCTACGCATATCTCTAAAAATGGCAACACCAGAGGTAAGTACGTATTATAAAATACGCAATCGCGGCACTATCTCGACCGATTATATTAGAAAACTCTCTACTACTTTCAGCCTGAAGAAATGCTGAAACACAAATTTTCGGTTATTGCTGCACTATCTTAAATTCATTATTTGTGCAACACCATTTTTGATTTATTACACTTTTGTGTAACTTTTTAATTATCTAAGTAACCTTGTTTAATTAAGGCTGCGTTTAAAGCATCAGGAAAATTCGAGTATTTTCCAGCATCTTGATCGCCTTGATAAATAGTCAGACCCCAATCAGATGTAGGATCATAATTTGCAAGCATGAACTCCCAGCCCTGCTGATATTCTCCTAGCAACGCTTTCTGTGCCACATAGCCTGCCAAAATACCATTTACTTCAAAATTTTCCTTTTTGTTTTCCAAAAATGCTTGATACATTTCCCATGCCCGTGACTTAAGTTGCTTAACGTATTTACGGGTAACATTTTCAAATTTCCCATTATTGAAAGCATAAATGAGAGACGGAGGAAAAGAACCAGCATAAGAACTAAACGCATAAAGAAATGAGTTATCACTGGTAGAAAATTCAAGCTTTCCATCTTTATCTAGGTCTTCAAATACGCCACCTTCACCATCTAGGAAGCCAGTTTCAGTTTTAATAAACTGATTAGTTTGCCATGTGTAAATAGTAATATCAGTGCAGCAGTGCGCCCCGCCGCTAAAAGTTTTGACGATAACTTCAAAGCTACCGTTATTATCTAAATCTTTCAGAAATACACTACCAATAAATCTGGTATAAGCACTAGAATTTATCTTGAGAATTTCATCGTAAAAAATTTGATATTGCAGATTATTACTATTATCGGCAAAATCTTCTTTATTATAGCTAACTGATACCTTCACTGCTCCTGATATCAATTCTTTGTTTTTAAATGAAGCAGTATCGTTATCAATTTCAATTTTGGTATTGGCAAAGGCTGGGCTAGATATAAGTAATGTTATTGAAATTAAAAAATTAGTAATTTTATTTTTACTTCTCTTCATATTATGACTACTGTACTAATAGTTTGAACAAATAATTACTTAATAATCCAAGTTTATTTCAGCTTACTATTTATTTGAATTAAAAGTTGATTATTCTAACGCTGGAAACTCTAAAATTTAACACTTTTTAAACAACTGTTTTTAGCAGCTAAATTTTTGTTAAGATTAAATAAGGTAAAAACACATATTAGAAACTTAGAGTCAAAATCAATGGTGCTATTTAGATTTGGCAAGAAATCAGCTATGCCCACTTCCTCTGAGGCATTACCAGGAAGGGCAGAATCCATGCCAGTGCCATCACATCACTACGTAAATGGTAATCCTCTGAAGCCTCCTTATTCTGCTGGATTAGAAATAGCCATGTTTGGTATGGGGTGTTTCTGGGGTGCGGAACGCAAATTCTGGCAGCAAGAGGGAGTTTTTACTACTGCGGTGGGTTATGCAGCGGGAATAACGCCGAACCCCACCTATGAAGAAGTATGTACGGGGAGAACAGGTCATAACGAAGTAGTTTATGTCGTTTTTGATCCGAAAGTGATTAGTTATGAAGCACTGCTGAAAGTCTTTTGGGAAAGCCACAATCCTACTCAGGGTATGCGCCAAGGCAATGACGCTGGAACCCAGTACCGTTCAGGTATTTATGTATATTCGGAAAGCCAAAGAAAGCTGGCGGAAACTTCACGAGACGCTTATCAGCAAGCTTTAAATGCAGCTGGGTATGGAACGATTACAACTGAGATAATTGATGCTCCTGAGTTTTATTACGCAGAAGGCTATCATCAGCAGTACCTCGCCAAAAATCCTAATGGGTATTGTGGATTAGGGGGAACAAAAGTTGCTTGCCCAGTAGGGACGCAGGTGTGATAGATAGAGAAAAGCGATCGCCTTAAAAATAGCGGTTATGCCGCTTCTATGAGAAGTAGCATAACCGCCAGTATCAGTTTTTTAAGCAAAAAAGCTCAGGTAGAAAAGATTTTTGATCTAGTAAATACGCTACTTAAATTCAAGTGGGCGAGTTACTTGTACTCGTTGGTAAGGCTAATCCCACTACCAAATTCCTCTCCATAACCGTCTTCACCATGTTCGTTGATATCCATGCCTTGGACTTCGGCTTCTGGCTTGAGTCGCAGACCTACTGTAGCGTCTAGAATCTTGAGAATGATCAAAGTGCCAACTGCGGCAATAATATAGGTGACTACAACAGCGATCAACTGAGTCACAACTTGCCCTGGATTTCCGCGTATCAAGCCGTCTTTACCTAATTCGTTGACTTCTGTAGTAGCAAAAACCCCTGTCAGCAATGCTCCAACTGTACCGCCAACTCCATGCACAGGGAAGGTATCGAGCGAATCATCAATTTGCAGCTTTGCCTTAAGGCTAATCGCATAAAAGCAGCAAACAGCGGTAATGCTACCAATTAATAGCGCTCCAATTGGCGTAACAAATCCTGCTGCTGGTGTGACTCCTACTAAGCCCGCAACAGCGCCTGTAGCTGCGCCCACTGCCGTAGATTTACCGCGTAATACCTTTTCTAAGATCAACCACGTTAAAGCCGCCGCAGCCGCCGCAGTGTTGGTAGCAACAAAGGCTACTACTGCTAGAGAATTGGCTCCCAGCGCACTACCAGCATTAAACCCAAACCAACCAAACCATAATAAACCAGCACCTAGCAAAATGAAGGGTACATTGTGGGGAGAAGCTACTTGAGTTGGATAAGTTCTCCTACTACCAATAACGATCGCCGCAACAAGGGCAGAAACCCCAGAAAGAATGTGTACGACTGTCCCACCCGCAAAATCAAGTGCTTCGATACCACCGTTTAAACCTAGCCAGCCACCTTTGCCCCATACCATGTGGGCAACTGGGGAGTAAAGAAATGTTGACCACAAGAGGACAAATAAAGCATAAGCTTTAAATGTTACACGCTCGACGATCGCTCCTGAAATCAGCGCTGGGCTGATGATTGCAAACATGGCTTGGTAGATCATGAATGCTTGGTGGGGAATGGTGCTTGCATAGGAGGTTACAACGTCGTTATCTGGCTTACCAGCTTCGTATGCCATGCGAGGTAAATAGCCAGATGACTCTACGTGACTCACACCGTTGAGAAATAGCCAGTTTAATCCCCCAATGAAAGAATTACCAGGTGAGAAGGCGAGACTATAGCCCCAAAGTACCCACGTTACTCCGACAATTCCCATCAGCAAGAAGCTCATCATCAGCGTATTCAGGACGTTGCGCGATCGCACAAATCCACCATAAAAAAATGCCAGCCCTGGTGTCATTAGCAATACTAATGCTGCACAAACTAGCATATACCCTGTATCAGCAGAGCTTTGAGCAGCAGAAACAGCCTCAGTTAATGTTTTTACTGCATCCTCAGCCGGAGTTGCTGGATTCGAGGTTTGGGCAAACGCACTGCCCTGGAAACTATTGAGTAGCCACACGATTACTCCAGTAGTCAGCAATTTTTTTAACACTTGTTTGTGACGTTCCACGTCTAGCTGTTTATATCAAGTGAATTCAATTGCATCAATATCGAAAAGTTATTTTCCGTATACTAGAATACATTTTGTTATAATTTTGATAGTATCTATGCTTTTGAGTCGTGTATCATAACTGAATACCAAACTTCTAAAAATTCGCATCAAATTTGCAAGAAGACTCAATAAAAACTGATTCAATGGACTTAGCGTAAAAGTACATACACTAAACTTAATTACATAATTGTAAATGTTTACAATTCCTGTAAGGTTGAAAATTACTTGTTGCTCGTAGGCACAAAAGCTCAATTACATTAACGTTACATTCTGGCTTTTATGCAAATAATTAGTAGTAACAACTTATACTATAAATATCTAATCTGCGCTCAAAAATGCCATAGGTTGAGGCATTGAAAATAATACAAGTAGCTAGCTAAAGAAAACTACACCTGCTCATTACTAGCACTCAAGTTCTTGGTAGTGGCTGTCTAATTTCTTCTTTCAAAAACGTAATTAACGGTAATTATGATTACCTCATCACACAAAGCTCCTCCCTTGATCCTAGTCGTAGACGACGATGAATCTATGCGGCTTGAACTGCGTCAAGCGATGGAAAAAGCAGGATATCAAGTAGCAGAAGCAAGTGATGGCAAACAAGCGATCGCAGCCTATACTCGCTTCCAGCCAGATATTGTACTATTAGACACCACAATGCCCCTCATGGATGGCTTTAGTTGCTGCACTCAATTACAAATACTTGGGGGCGATCGCATACCTGTTTTAATGCTGACTACGCTTGAGGAAGCGGTGGAGCGGGTATTTGCAGCAGGCGCTAGCGATTACATAACTAAGCCGATTCAGTGGACAGTGTTACATCAACGAGTGCGTCGTCTACTTCAGGCGTGTCCCGTAACTGAAGAATTACAGCAACATGAGCAGCAATTGAAATCAGTTTTAGAATCTGCTGCTATTGGTACTTGGGACTGGGATATGGTAAGTAACAAAGTTGTTTACTCAGCTACTACAGCAGTAAACTTTGGGCTTGTTCCAGGCTCATTTGATGGCACTTATCAAAGCTTGATCGCAAGCGTTCATCCTGAAGATCGGGAATTAGCGATCACAGTATTACACCACGCCATAGAGGAGAAGACAGACTACAACGTTGAATTTAGGGTTATTTGGCTAGACGGTAGTATTCACTGGCTAGCAAGTAAAGGACAAGTTTATTACGATCATACTGGCTCCGTAGCATTACGGGTAGTTGGAATTAATATTGACATCACTAATTGCAAACAAATAGAGGCGATCGCGAGGGCTAAAGAAGAACAAGCTGACTTTTTGGAAAATGGCAGCATCGGTTTACATTGGGTAGGCTCAGACGGGCAAATTTTATGGGCGAATCAAGCTGAGTTGGATCTCACTGGCTACTCCAAAGAAGAATATATTGGGCAATCAATCGCTAAATTTCATGCCGATCAAGAAGTAATAGACGATATTCTCCGGCGGCTAAAAGCAAAAGAAACGCTGCACGACTATGAAGCCAGACTTGTATGCAAAGATGGCTCAATTAAGTATGTCAGCATTAACTCAAACGTACTTTGGCAGGACGAGCAGTTTATTCACACTCGCTGCTTTACTCGTGACATTAGCGAGCGCAAGCAAGCTGAGGAGAAGTTGCAACAAAGTGAAGAGTTTTTGCAGCGAATCATCAAAAGCAGTCCTGACTGTATCAAGGTCCTGGACTTAGAAGGACGCTTGTTGTACATCAGTACGGGAGGACAAGCTCTTTTGGAGATTGATGACTTATCCTCCTTCATCAACTTAGAATGGGTGAACTTTTGGCAGGACACTTACAATCAAACAGCGCGGAACGCGGTTGAAACAGCGAAGGCGGGAGGAACTGGGAAGTTCCAAGGATACTGTCAAACAGCAAAAGGGACACCGAAATGGTGGGAAGTAGTAGTCACACCTCTACTAGATACGGAAGGCAAACCGGAAAAGCTGCTTTCGGTTTCGCGTGATATTAGCGATCGCAAGCAGAAAGAACAAGCACTTCTAGAATCAAATCAGCAAATAGTCAATATTTTAGAGAGTATTACTGATGCCTTCTATGCTGTGGATCATCAGTGGCGATTCACCTATTTAAATCAACAAGCGGAGCAGCTATTACAAAGAAGCCGAGAAGAACTGCTAGGCAAGAATATCTGGGATGAGTTTCCAGAAGCGGTTAATTTAGCGTTTTTTGAGCAATATCATCAAGCAGTATCCCAACAAGTCAGCGTTCAATTTGAAGAGTTTTATCCGCCCTTGAATGGTTGGTTTAAACTCCACGCCTATCCTTCTCAAGATGGGTTATCAGTTTATTTTGAAGACATTACAGAGCGCAAGCGGACAGAGCAAGAAGTACAAGATTTAGCAACAGCTCTAGAAAATGCCGTTGAGGGCATCTCGCGGCTAGACACTCAAGGGCGCTACATTAGTGTCAACAAAGCCTACGCCAATGCAGTTGGCTACCAGCCGGAAGAAATGATTGGGATGGAATGGCCGCACACACTACATCCTGAAGATCGGTCAAAACTGATGGCTGCCTATGGGCAAATGCTGATTGATGGCAAGGTGGAGATTGAAGCTAGAGGCATACGCAAAGACGGGTCTATTTTTTATAAGCAACTGGTAATGATCTCTGCCTATGACGAGCAGAAGCAATTTATTGGGCATCACTGCTTCATGAAGGACATCAGCGATCGCAAATTAGCAGAAGCTCAATTACAACGGCAAAATAAGCGATCGCAATTATTCGCTGACATAACGCTCAAAATTCGCCAGTCTTTACAAATTGAAGAAATTCTCCAAACTACGGTAACAGAAGTACAAGAGTTTCTCCAAGCGGATCGAGTCTTAATTTTCCGTCTGTGGCCAAATGGATATGGGCAAATAGTGACAGAAGCAGTAGCTCCCCCGTGGCCTTCTGTAATTAATCAAAATATCACTGATGAATGTTTTGGTTCAGAGTATCTCCAGAAATATCATCAAGGTCGGATTTATACGATTGATGACATTGAAGAGACTAAAGTACAACATTGCTTAATGCAATTTATGCAACAGTTTGGTGTCAAGGCCAAGCTAGTTATGCCTGTTCTTTTAAAAGAAGAACTTTGGGGTCTGTTGGTTGCCCATCAGTGTAGCAGTCCTCGAAAGTGGAGTACGTCTGAAATTGAACTTTTGCAACAACTAGCAGACCAAATAGGCATTGCTCTTGCCCAAGCACAACTTCTAGAACAAGAAACTCGTCAACGCCAAGAACTGACCCGTTCTAATGAGGAATTACAACAATTTGCCTCTATCGCTTCCCACGACTTGCAAGAGCCATTACGTAAAATCCAAGCTTTCGGTAATCGACTCAAAGAAAAGTATAGTGAGGAACTGACTGAGCAAGGACTTGATTATTTAGAGCGGATGCAAAATGCAGCACAACGGATGCAGGCTTTGATTGAAGACTTGTTGATACTTTCTCGAATTACAACTAAGGCGCAGCCCTTTGTTGCAGTTAATCTCGCCCAGATAACACAAGAAGTATTATCAGATTTAGAAGTACGAATTCAGCAGACTAAGGGGCGTGTGGAGGTGGGTAAATTACCTACCCTCAATACTGATCCCCTACAGATGCGTCAATTGCTGCAAAATTTGATCGGCAACGCCCTTAAATTCCATCGCGACGAGGAACCGCCTATTGTAAAAATAGATGCTCAATTGTTCAAAGATCAACAACCAATTGCAGAAGCAAGTAGCGCTAATATCTGTCAAATCACTGTTGAAGACAATGGAATTGGCTTTGACGAAAAGTATCTTGATCGCATCTTTAACGTTTTTCAACGTCTACAAGGTCGCAATCAATACGAAGGAACGGGCATGGGTCTAGCAATCTGCCGTAAAATTGTCGAGCGTCACGGCGGCAGTATTACAGCAGAAAGTAAACTGGGACGCGGGACAAAATTTATTGTCATACTACCCATTAATAACCTAGCTCTAACAGAAACTTAGGATTACCTGCCCTGAACGGAAGTAATATATATTACATCTTGCTAAATCGTCAGCGATCGCTGTCTAATAATTAATTTATCCAAACAAAGTAAAGGAGCAATGAATAGTGAAGGGTCGCCGAACAACCGTTACAATTCTGATGGCTGATGACGATGAAGACGATTGTATGTTGGCTCGTGAAGCATTAGCAGAGAGCCGATTAGCAAATGAGCTGCATATCGTTCAGGATGGTGAACAGTTGCTGGATTATCTACATCGGCGCGGTCAATATATAGATGCAACGAATTCACCACGTCCGGGTTTAATTCTGCTTGATCTCAATATGCCAAGAAAAGACGGTCGTGAGGCGCTCAGAGAAATCAAAATTGATCCGCATCTGCGGCAAATCCCGATTGTGGTACTGACAACTTCTAGGTCGGAAGAAGATATTTATCGAAGTTATGACTTAGGCGCGAACTCGTTTATTAGTAAGCCAGTAACGTTTTCCTCTTTAGTTGAAGTGATGAAGACGATCGGAAAATACTGGTTTGAAATTGTTGAATTGCCCTTAGAAGGGGTTGGCAACGGATATGGAAAAAGACATAGTTAGAGTTTTGTTGGTAGATGATGACGAGGATGATTATGTTTTGACTCGTGATTGGTTCTCGCAAATGCAGGGAGCTAAATTTCAGTTGGAATGGGTGGCTGACTACGACGCTGGTATGAAGGCGATCACTCTTAATCAACACGATGTCTATCTTCTCGATTACCGTCTAGGAGATCGCAACGGTTTGGAACTATTGCAAGAAGCGATCGCATTTGGCTGTTCTGCGCCAATAATCTTACTGACAGGACAAGGAGATCACGAAATAGACATCGAAGCAATGAAGGCGGGAGCCGCAGATTATCTCGAAAAAAGTCAACTGGGGGCAGCTTTACTAGAGCGTTCTATGCGCTATGCGATCGAGCGTAAACGAGCAGAACAGCAAATCCGCGAACAAGCTGCTTTATTGGATATTGCCACAGACGCTATTTTTGTTCGAGATTTAGAAAATAAAATTCAATTTTGGAATCAAGGTGCTGAACGGCTATATGGCTGGACGGCCACTGAAGCGATCGGAAATAGTGCAACTGAGCTTTTGTGTCCAGAAGCTTTGGCTCAAATCAAAGAATTGATGCAAATTCTAGTTGAGCGTGGTTCGTGGCAAGGTGAGTTGCACCAAGTTACAAAATCCGGTAAACAAATTATTGTTGAAAGCCGTTGGACATTGGTACGCGATCGCCCAAAGGGGCAATCCCTACAATATCACCCAGATCAACCGAAATCAATTCTGATAGTTAACACTGACATTACCCAAAAGAAACAACTCGAAGCACAGTTTCTCCGCGCTCAACGCATGGAAAGTATCGGCACACTTGCTAGCGGAATTGCCCACGATTTGAACAATTTGTTAGCGCCGATTATGATGACAGCGCAACTTTTAGAAACACAAATTCATGACGAGCGTAGTAAGCGGCTATTACCAATATTAGTCACAAATGCTAAACGTGGAGCTAATTTAGTTAGGCAAGTTCTGTCATTTTCACGAGGACTTGAAGGCGATCGCACAGTTGTACAAGTAAAGCATTTAATCTTAGAAATTGTGCATATTGCCAAAGAAACATTCCCAAAATTTATCGAAATCTATACCGATCTACCACAATACCTGTGGACTGTTTCAGGCGATGCTACCCAACTGCATCAAGTTCTGATGAATTTCTGCGTTAATGCCCGCGATGCAATGCCTGACGGTGGTACTTTGACGATATCGGCTGAGAATCTTTTTATTGATGAAAATTATGCTTTGATGAACCTTGAAGCAAAAGTTGGCTCATACATTGTAATTACAATTGCTGATACTGGTACTGGTATTCCCCCTGAAGTAGTAGATAGAATTTTTGAGCCATTCTTCACAACCAAAGAGTTAGGCAAAGGTACAGGATTAGGGCTTTCCACAGCGCTAGGAATTATTAAAAGTCATGGTGGTTTTGTAGATGTGCGTAGTCAAGTAGGAAAAGGAACTCAATTTAAAATATACTTTCCAGCAGTCGAAGAACAAGAAATTCAAGAAGAAAAACAAGTTGAAATACCTCTAGGAAATGGAGAATTAATTCTCATTGTAGATGACGAAGCGGCTATTTGTGAAACTACTAAAACAACACTTGAAACCTACAATTACAATGTTTTAACTGCTAATGATGGAATTGAAGCAGTTGTCTTATATGCTAAACGTTATGAAGAAATTAGCCTAGTGCTGATGGACCTAATGATGCCTTTTATGGATGGGCCTACTGCCATTCGCACGTTGCAAAAAATTAATCCTAAAGTAAAGGTTATTGCTGTTAGTGGACTGACAGCAAGTGATAAGTTTACGGCAGTTGCTAGTGCTGGGATTAACACATTTTTGTCTAAGCCTTACACCGCCAAAGAATTATTGCAAAATATCAACGCAGTTCTTAAACCGAATAGAGAGAGTAACCAGAATAATATTAATTCACTATTCCTCCAATTGCCATAAATAACGAGATTGTAGATAAGGCGTGAGATTTAAAATACTTTAAACGCCGCTTCCCATGAGGTACAGCAACGCCATTCGGACAGCAACGCCACTTGTTACTTGCGCTTGAATCAGGCTAAATTGTGGGTCATCCATTAAGTCAGAACTAATTTCTACACCTCTATTAGCTGGGCCAGGGTGTAAGACTTTAACGTTTGGTTTACATAGTTGTAAGCGATCGCGTGTTATCCCAAATAATTGATGATATTCTCGTAAACTCGGCAAAAGATACTGAGTCATCCGTTCTTTTTGTAGCCGCAACGTCATCACAAAATCTGCATTCTGCAAAGCTGGTTCAATTTGCCAATGCAGAAACGTATTACCCAGTCTATCAGTGCCAAAATCTGCAAACATCTGTGGTAGTAAAGTCGGCGGTGCTGCTAGATGTACTTCTGCACCACTGGCGGTTAAACTCCAAATATTTGATCGTGCTACCCGCGAATGCAAAATATCGCCAACGATCGCAATTTTTTTGCCTTGTAGTAGTTCCACTTGTGGCTGTTGTGGATTCAGTAGAGTACAAATAGTAAATAAATCTAGTAATGCTTGTGAAGGATGTTCATGCTGTCCATCGCCAGCATTGAGAACGCCTACCCGTACACCTAGACGATCCATCTCAGCTGCTATAGCTTGCGGTACTCCCGCCTCGCGATGGCGAATCACCATCATATCTGTTCCCAGTGCTAGATATGTCTTCGCTGTATCTAAAATCGTCTCTCCCTTCGTCAGAGAAGACGTTGCAGCAGTAAAATTTAGCGTATCAGCAGACAAGCGTTTAGCTGCAAGTTCAAAACTGCTACGAGTCCTTGTAGACGATTCAAAAAATAAATTTGCAACTACTTGTCCCTGCAATGTTGGTACTTTCTTTGTTCGCCGTGACAGCACTTCACTGAAGCTAGCGGCAGTCTGCAATACGGTATTGTATTCGTCTGTTGTAAAATCAGCTAAGGATAGAACGTGGTGGCGAGTCCAGGTGTTAGTAGCCATTGAATTTTAGATTTTTAATTTCTTAGAGTAAATAATGTCAGCGTTTTTACCCAAATCTTCTGATGAATGCGTCAAGGGAATTTTCCTAGCCCCTAGCCCCTAGCCCCTCTTAATTCCTGTTTGGGTAAGTGTAAAGTAAAGCAACTCCCACATCCTACTTCTGATTGGATAGTAATATCGCCGCCATGCAGTTGTGCTAATTTGCGTGATAAAGCTAAACCTAAACCAGTTCCTTCGTATTTACGATTTAGTCCACTATCAAGTTGTTGGAAGGGTTGAAATAAAGTTGCTTGATCTGCTTGGTTAATACCGATACCTGTATCAATTACTGAAAACTCAATTTCGTCTGCGGTTTGATTAATTTTCAGCATTACTGAACCAAAATCTGTAAACTTAACCGCGTTAGATAGAAGATTAACTAAAATTTGCTTAAGTCTGCGTTTGTCGGCAACGCAAGTAATGGCATCATCAGCAATATCTAATGAAAGTTGTAAACCTTGATTATTAGCTCGTTCTTGAACCATCAATCTACAGGCATTTGCTAATTCTTCTACCACAATAGTTTCTAAAAATAATTCTTCTCGACCAACTTCGATTTTACTTAAATCTAACAGATCGTTAATTAGTTCCAATAAATGCTTTCCCGAAGTAGAAATAAGTTCAATATATTGTTTTTGTTTGGGATTTAGTGCGCCAAAAATTTCTTCAATTAATATACTAGAAAAGCCTAAAATACTTGTTAATGGAGTTCGTAGTTCGTGACTCATGTTACTCGTAAAGTCGCTTTTAGCTCGATTAGCGGCTTCTGAAAGTAATTTTTCATGTTCTAATTCTTGGGTACGCTGCTTAACTGCTGCTTCAAGACGCCCGTAGCTTTGAGCATTGTAAAGTGCGATCGCGGCTTGATCGGCAATTCTTTCTAGTAAATGAATTTCATCCTCTGTAAATATCCGCTTCGTGGTTGTTGTTTGGAGCGATAGACGACCGAAAAGCTGGCCACGAATTAAAATTGGCACACTCAATACCGATAACATCTGTGTCTGTTGTACTCGCCTCTGGGTGCGAGTAGTCATCTGCATCTGTGTGACATCAGGCGTATAAAAAACCTCACGATATTCAAAGTCAGAAGTAGTAGAAAACTCAGGTAGAGGAATTTCGAGGTCTAAAACAGAAAGAACTTGCTCACTGCCTCGCCACTCATTTAGTACTTCAATTTGTTGATTTGCGATCGCAAATATAATTACCCGATCAACGCTGAAGTATTCGCCTGTTAGTTGAGCGATTTCTTGCAAAACTTGGTTTGGATCGAGGCTAGAATTGAGTTTCTTAGTAATTTGATTGAGCGATCGCTCTCTGGTTACTTGTTGTTCAACGCGGTTAAACAGTTGTGCTTGTTGAATTGCGATCGCGACGATATTTGCCACCTCACGTGCAACGTCTATTTGTTTGGGCTTAAAAGCGCCTAATTGCTCTTTTCCCAAATTAAGAGAGCCAATTAATTCCCCTTGAGCAATTAGAGGAACATTCATGTAAGCGCGGATACTTTCTCTTACAATCATTTGAGCCACTGGCGGTGAATCAGAGAAGATTAGAGTATCCTGCACCATATTCACTTCACCTCGGTGCAAGGCACTAATATCGCCAAATCTTGCTAGCGGCAGTCGTACTCCTGGCTGCAATCGTTCGTTGTCCATGTCTACTGCAAGCACCATAAACTCACGCGCTTCAAAATCGAACATGACAATGCTTATTTCCTGGCAAGGGACTAGCTGCTGAATCCGATGCAAGGCAGCCTGAGCAATTTTGGGGAGCGATCGCGCTGCCAAAATCTCCCTGTCAAGCTCGTAAAGAATCTTCAGACGTTTAGCAGAATAGCGCAAGGCTTTTTCAGCCTGCATCCGATCACTAGAGATAGCGCCCAACAGCAAGCCTGTTTGCGAGAGTGCCATCATGCCGAATTGCAATGCCAAAATATTAGATTGACCATATGTGGCACGTACTAAAACTGCAACAGTGGCATTGATCAAGAAAATTGCTACCGTTGCCCTCTCTAACCCGTGCCGCACGGCTATCCAGATCAGTGGCAAAAAAACGAAATAGGTGTAGTCTAAATTAGCCGACTTAGGTGCGCCATACCCTAACCAAATTCCGATACCTAAGACGATCAGTTCTGCCAAGCTTTCATATACTTTTTTACCTTTGGGCAAGAGTGATCTATCTTCTATTACTAATAATTCTTGTTCTCTATGCGCCCAAATTACAGGTACTCTGCGTAGCAAAACTAGCAGAACCGGAGCCAACGTCGCAATTCCAGTAGCGTCTCCTGCCCAATAGTGCAGCGCATATATCAATAACTTGGGCCAAGGAATAATTCCATCACTAGCAAAGTTTAATGCTTGCAGTACAGCCACAACAAGTGGTGCAGCAAGACAAGCGATGGTAACAAACCAGGCTGTATCGCGGAGTGTCCGCAGGCGGGGATTAATCCGCAGCTTAAGTAGCAAACCACTTGCACCAGCGTAGCCGATGGTTGTCACCAAATTGAAAATAACTAGGGTGACAGTATCCATGTTGCGCCCCGTTACTACATAATTATGTACTAGCGTGTTGAGCAGCAATGCCGGACTGTAGCGCAGACCAAATACTAGCAGCAGCACAAAATCGAGCGCTGATGGCGGATACCAAACAGAAATTTCCGGTACGGTTTCAAACAAAAGTGCTATTGTATCCAGCGCCGCCCAGAAAATGAGGTAGACCGTTACTATCCATACATACCGTACAGGCTCTGGTAGGTACTGCCACCACCTCGATAATGTCCTGGTATGTGATTCACCGTCATTTGCTGTAGCCATATCAAAACCTCTGTGGCTCACAGTACGACACCTTAGTTCTCAAGTTAGCGTTACTACTCACCAGATTAGCGACTCATATTAACTTTCTAATTGTCTGTAATAAATTCTGTAATAAATATTGTTAGCTTCTGCAACTAACCCAAGTACAAGTAGCTATAAATAAATTCTGCTCATATTGAAAATATATTACCCACTTAGCGAGTGGTGCTATCGCATTTTAGCTAAGTTTAGTTTACTTACTATATCAGTAAGTATAGATTGGAGTAATAGTTTCTGTTGAGATACAAGCTAAAAACAATTTCTTAGTAAGACAATCGCCTCCTGCGCCAGCACCGCCTGTAGCCATCGCCTTTCTTTGCTGATTGAGTAACTAAGGGAATTTTTAATCTTATCTTATGCTCTTGAAGTTACCCTACTTACATCTTGTACCATTCTCAGTCAACCGCAAATCTCGTCCAGAGTTTAGGTTCGCAGGCTTTTAGTTTAAGTCCATTGAAATGGACTTAAATCCTTGGATAGTCATCTTTAAATGACTTTCGCTATCAGCCTGGGATTTGAATCCCAGGCTGGTGAGTAAGCAGGTGCAAGGTATCAGTCTACTAAAGTAAGACACATATCATCCAAGTGAATATCGAGCAAAATTACTCCCTAAAAGTCAATTAGCTGTATTCTCATGGTAAAAACAAAGATTATTTGCAGTATTTAGTCTGAATTTATAACTGAAACATCACAAAAATGGATGCACAACTAGCTCAATTAATTTTGAATGGTATTGCCGTAGGTAGCATTATCGGCTTGGCAGCAGTAGGATTAACGCTGACTTATGGAATATTGCGTTTATCTAATTTCGCTCACGGTGATTTTATGACACTAGGAGCTTATCTAACTCTATTAGCAAATACCAATGGAGTAAATATTTGGCTGTCAATGATTTTAGGAGCGATCGCCACTGTCGGGGCAATGCTATTGTCAGAAAAGTTGCTGTGGTCAACAATGCGTGATCGCCGCGCTAGTTCAACTACCTTAATTATTATCTCAATTGGGCTTGGCTTATTTATCCGCAACGGCATAATCTTAATTTGGGGCGGTAGCAATCGAGACTACAATGTGCCTGTTAGCCCAGCTAAAGACATTTTGGGACTAAAAATTCCTCAAAATCAGCTAATAGTTATGGGCTTGGCAGTGTTAGCAATTTTGGCACTGCATTATTTATTACAAAATACGAAAATTGGTAAAGCGATGCGCGCTGTCGCTGATGATATTGATCTTGCCCGTGTATCTGGTATTAATGTTGACCAAGTAGTGATTTGGACTTGGGTAATTGCTGGCTCTTTAACGGCGCTGGGTGGTAGTATGTATGGGTTAATTACCGCAGTACGTCCAAATATGGGCTGGTTTTTGATCTTACCAATGTTTGCGTCAGTGATTTTGGGAGGAATTGGCAATCCCTACGGTGCGATCGCTGCTGCTTTAATTATTGGTATTACTCAAGAAGCAAGTACACCTTTACTCGGTTCTCAATACAAACAAGGTGTGGCACTATTTATCATGATTTTAGTGCTGCTGATTCGCCCGAAAGGTTTATTCAAAAGTACGATTTAAGCGATATTTTTTCAAATTGCTAGTTATCAAGCTCAATGTTTAGCTCTCTGAGTTTAGCTGCTAATCGCTGCGAACGCTCCTGTTCTTCCTTTAAAGCTTGAACTGCTGCTTGTTGTGCTGCTACTGCTTCTTCATGAGTTAGGAGTTTTTGTCCTGTTGCTGGATCGTAGAAGCGTAATTCTCCAAATTCTAGTCGCAATTCTAGCCCTAAAACCTCACTGGATAGCGACAGTAAATTATCTGGTAGAGTAGTCATCTCCACTGGAAAATAATTACCTTCTATTAAGTGTAAACCTTGAAGTTGAGGATTAAGATAATCGCCTGTGGGGTCATATTGGAAATATTCACGCACTCCCAAAAAGGCGTATATTCCTTTCTTAGCACCCTGGTCTTTACTACGGGTAGTTTTTGAGGTAATTTCTAGAACAAAATCAGGAGTTTTGTGTTGTTCTTGCCATGTTTTGTAAGAGCCTCTGTCCTGATTTTCAACCCCAAGCACCACAAATACATCTGGTGCTACAACTGCTTCTAGATTGCCCTGTTCGTAGTAGATAAATAAATTACCAGCAACGTACACATCAGAACGGTTTTGGAAATAAATCCGCAGCGCATTACGGGCATAAGTTAAGTAACTGCACTGCACATCGCCTTCAGCCATCGGCTTACCGTCCTCATCTGGGTACTCAATCTGAGTTGGGTTATAGTCTACTGAGATTGTCATAAGTAGTACCTCAAATTAACTGGGTCTAAATTCAATTTAACAGGTGTTACATATTAAAGTAGGCAGCGTAAGTTCTGAATACTCTGCTGTTAAAATTTTCTGTAATAAAAAAAGACAGGCATTTTACCTGTCTAATAAATATTAAAAACTAAGGACAAAAAGCCACTAGAACTCTTTTTGCCTCTTGTTTTAATTAAAAATTCATTTCAGCAGCTTGCACTTTCTCAACCTGCTTCTTCTTCAGGACTAGCAGAACCTGAGACAGCATAATTCCAAATAGGAACACTAGCAACCATTGAATCCGCGTTGCGCTTTGAAGGACGATTTCAGCATCATCCTGACCAAATCCACCAACATTCGGGTTATTTGTCAATGCTTCACCAGCTTTTACCGCTTGCCCTTGAGATACAAGTAGTTCAGGCCCAGGCGGAATTGTCTCAACTTTGGTTTCCCCAGTGTCAGTTTGAATTGTCACTTGGTAGCCGCCTTCTTCAGCTTGGGCAATATTACTAATTGTGCCTGCTACAGAAGCACTGTAAACGTTATTGTTGCTCTTCTCGCCAGTAGGGTAAACTTGCCCACGTCCCCGGTTAGCACCCAGATGAACGGGATATTTACCAAAATGGACGCTTTTATCTGTTCTCGGATCTGGTGAAAGAACTGGAAAAACTATTTCCTGATATTGTTCACCTGGTATTGGCCCAACTAAAACAATGTTTGGCTGCTCTTCACTGTAGGGTTGGTAAAATAAATCACCAACTTTTTCTTTCATCTCCTCCGTCATCCGTTCTGGGGGAGCAATTTTGAAGCCATCTGGCAACATCAGCACAGCACCGACATTCAAACCAGTTTTTGAACCATCGCTACCCACCTGCTGAACTTTAGTGTCATAAGGAATTTTCACTACTGCCTCAAAAACAGTGTCAGGTAGAACTGATTGAGGTATTTCAACTTCACTAGGTTTTGCGGCTAGGTGACAGTTAGCGCAAACAATTCGTCCAGTCGGTTCGCGGGGTGATTCTGGGTAGGTTTGCTGCGCCCAAAACGGATAGGCAGCAGCAGATTGGGGCAGGGCTAGATCGCTAACAAGGAAAAAGGCAACAGTAGCGATCGCTAAAATCGCCGTTTTTACAATTACCCCAAGGCTACGAGGCGATCTCGGTGATAACACTTTTTTCATTAGTAACTAAACGATTCGTAACAAAGGGCGCATAAATTGAGTGCTGAGTTACCGAAAACTCAAAATTCAAAACTTATTAACTCCACCAAGGTGCTTCACCTGTGCGGAAGTCTGTCTCAGTCCAAGGAGTCAAAGCAATCTTATCGTCCTCTACCTTGGCGTGAACCAGTGCCAATGACAACGGCGCAGGGCCACGTACAACTTTACCAGTGTTGTCATACTGAGAGCCATGGCAAGGACACATAAACTTGTTTTCGTTGCCATTCCAAGGAACGACACAACCCAAGTGGGTGCAAACAGCGTTAATACCGTAATCGGTGATTGCTTCTTTGCTTTCTACCACAATATAGGTAGGATCGCCTTTGAAGCCTTGAACTAAGGCGCGATCGCCCACACCAGGATGATTTGCTAAAAAATTAGTGACGCTGACATCGTTGCCCAGTTCGTCTTTTGCTGTTACTCCCCCACCAGCGCTACCACTAGAAGTGGGGATAAAGAACTTAACAACGGGATACAATGCCCCAAGAGCAGTTCCTGTTATAGTTCCAAAAGTGAGCAAATTCATAAATTGCCGACGACCCATATCTGGGACATCTCTAGATTCAGACATTTGAGCCATAATCGCTATGCGTGTGTATATGCGTTAACAATTTTAAGATCATTTCCGAAAAGGAAAGCCAAAATATCCAAAGTGGAGCTACTACGAGATCCAAGAATACCAAACCTCTTTACAAGAATGTTTCCATCCTTTATTTAAGATGAGTATTACATTTCTTGATATTGGTATCATACTTGAGTTACGGAGCTTTACTTTGTAACTAAATGTAAAAAGCGACGGCAAAAAAGCAATGACAGGTGAGGATTTACACGGGCTGTTGCTTCAGAAATGGGGGCGATCGTATGATATTCAATTGCGGCGTACCCAGGGTAAGATTTTTGTGCAGGTCATGTGGAAATACCTGGAGCAAGCTTCTTTTCCGCTCACAGAGGCAGAATATCAAGCACATTTAGAAGCGATCGCTACTTATCTCAATGCCTTTGGGGGAACAGCACAAGTGCAAACTTTTATTGAACAAACACGCGAACGTCCCCGTTTAGGTAAAGCTGTTAGCATTCCCCTAGATTTAGGTGAACGCGCTTCCGAGTGGATAATTTAACAAGAATTCGAGGGTACGATAGTCGTTAAAGTCAGTATTAGGCTTGGCGGGGACTACGTAATGATTAATTTTCTAAAGCTTTTATTTCTAGCTACTGGATACTTATTTATTCCATCTATAGTTTCTTCTAGTGTGGTTTATTCTGATCTAAATATTAGAGCAGCCAGCCCTGAAATAATCTTCCAAGCTTCTGTAGAAGCTCTAAAACAGTCTGAGATCGAGAAGGCGGCGTACTTGTTCTACGCAGCAAGACTGAGAGCTTTTTGTGATCAACAGCTATTTCCTCCAAAAGCAGAAGGCGGAGACAGCCCTTTTGTACTCTTTGGTGCTTTATCTCAGGTAATTGGTGAAGATATAAACCCAAAGATAACAAACGATCCACAAGGCTATAAAAGGGTAGTTGATCTGATCACCGTTTTAAATCCAGTTCCTGAAATTGGATATAAACCGAGTTGGGAGTATAAGTCTATTAATAATGTTGAAGAAGGTAAGCGTTTATGCCTTTCTTCCAAAAAGGAATTTATCCAACTGTACCAAAGACAATCAAAACTTTTACTTAATAAAGAATATTTCTCTATTTTTAATAGAATAAAAGAATATAACTTATCTTCCTCGGATAATCGGGCTAATTCCGATGAGCTTTCAATTAAAAAAGATATTTTAAAGCTGAAAGAAATAGAATTAAAAAAGTTTGGTGATTCATTCTTATGGGATCTAGTATATGCAAATGAATAATATATCTACTGGTTAATATTAACTTCGGATAGATACTGATTAATGAGGTACAAGAAATGAAATTTTTAACACCAAAATATAAATGGATATATGCTTCTATCTTAGTAATTACCGAATTTTTCAGTCAAGCGCCCGCGTATGCAGATAAGCTATATTTAGTAGACGAAGCTAAACAAGATCCTTCATTTAAAGCTTTTCGAGAAAAATTATCTGCGGCTATTAAAAAACGTGATAGCAAATTTATTTTAAATAGTCTTGACCCTAATATAACCGTGAGCTTTGGTATTTGTGGGGAAGGTATAAAGTGTTTTAGAGAGTATTGGAAGCTTAATCAGCCTAATAATAGTCAACTTTGGAATACTTTAAGCGATGTTCTTGCATTAGGAGGTTCATTTGAAACTTCTGGAGGTGAAAAATACTTTTGTGCGCCTTATGTTTTTTCTGATTTTCCAGCTAAAGTAAATGGCGAAGAACTAATGGGGGTTCACGAGTATGCAGCAATTGTTGGACAGAATGTAAATGTGCGTTTACGTCCTAATTTGAATGCACCAATTACTACCAGTCTCTCATACGATATTGTCAAACTTGATCAAAGTTCAAACACTAATAGTCAAGGTTGGTTCAAGATTCTGGCGCCAACACCGGGCTACGTTTCTAGCAAATTTGTTCGTACTCCATTTGATTACCGCGCCTGCTTTAAAAAGTCTAGCGGTAAATGGGTAATGACAGCTTTAGTTGCTGGAGACTAAATTTATTTATACGGATGCGATCGCGCTTTCTTACAAGGGTGGGCATTACCTACCCAACTCAACTAATAGGCTTATCTGATTCTGGCTATGAGTTTTCCATAGATAAGAATCACGAATTAAAAAACTCAATAGCTTGCTGCTTATGCTCATTTGTGATATAGGCGTTTACAGTTGCATAGGCTGTTGCAATTACACTAGCATCATCCGTGAAACCAATACCTGGGAGCAAGTCAGGTATTGCATCAGTAGGTAATAAAAAATAACCAAGTGCAGCAGCAATTACACCTTTCGCCTGAAACGGTGTTCGAGAATCGAGCATACAAAAATACATTGCTACTGCATCTTTTGTAAAAGGAACATAACCGATAAAATGCTTAACATTTTTAAGAAAATTATCCATACTAATAAAATTTATTCTGTGGTTATTTATATCTATTAACATACAGAAATAAAACTGCAATAAAAACAGCAGGTATACATAGAAAAACACTAATATATCTGCATTAGTCTATGTGTATCTGCGGTTGCAGGTTTACGATTATTGTGATTAGTGCATCATAGTTTAACTCACCAATTCCATAGCACGTTTGACCAAATTTTCAGCCGTCAAACCATTCAGCGCCATCAGTTCAGCAGGACTCGCCGTAGTTTCTCCTCGCTTCCAGGCAAAGGTATCTCGTTTCGCTGTACTGCGTAACATAATTGGTTCTAGCATTCCACTCGCCCCAGCTGTTACCCCAATTAAGGCATTACCACCAAATAGCTTTTCAAATGCGGCATCCATCATCCAAGAAGCTACCATCGGGTTCAGAACAGCTATCCCAAGCGACATCAGTAGGACGATATAAACGGCGGGGATTGACTACAGAAACAATCCGCACACCCACTCCTTGGACTTCTAGATAGGCGGCGGCTTCAAATACTGGCAGCAGTACCATATCTCCAACTATGGCAAAGACTACGGTTTTACTACCATTGATTTCGTGTAAGGTGATCGCCCCCGATTGGGTAAAGCTGTTAGTATTCCCCTAGATTTAGGTGAACGCGCTTCCGAGTGGATAATGTGACAACTACTGACGCTGCTAGATACAAGATAGAGCTGGCTTCCAAGACAATCGTGCGCTGTCTCGCGCGGAGAATCTGGGCTTTAAGAACGGGTTGACCATTTTCGCCCGATTTTTAATTAGGAGCGTGTCAATGCCTAAGGCATATTAGGAACAATGTGCCTTAGGCATTAATGTTCAAAATTTTTCAACAAAAACGCCTAAAATTAGCAGACATTTATCAACCCAAAATTTAACAAACCTTTAACAATTATCCAAGAATTAACAATTTTTGGTTTTAAATTCAATGCTTAGTGTTAGTACGTCAAAAAAGAGCGATCGCTCTTTTTTTGTCCGGTTATTAGATGAACTAGAGTACCCCTAGAGTCTGGCAATTCGCTCGAATCACGGATGGTTAATGCCAAAGAAGCAACTTGTAAGGACAAATCGCTCTCTAGTTTTTAACCGTATTTTCAGTGATGACAAGAGGCAGGTACGCTACATCCAAGAAATCATTTTTTGTCAACGTCGTAATTGGAGTTGTTGGACAATCAAGTCCGACTTATAACAGTTACCTGAAAACTCAACCTATTCTATTATGTGAACAGCCACTTGCCGCAGCCTTTAACTAAAGAAATTTGCAATTTGTCTAGTTTAAGAACCTGGATAGAATATTGGAATTATGGATAAGTTTATTGGTTATGTCCCAACTCATGTAGAACAGGACTATTGCTACTTTTCCTCTGCCTAGAGTGATGGAAGAGAGATAGTTTGAAAAGCTTGAATCAGTATCGACGTTTGTAAAGGTTACGAATTACTGCCACAAGTCAGTGAATTGATCATTTATGCTGATATAACTCGCTTGATGCTCAAACGCTTAACTCAACTTCGAGAAGAAAAATCATAATTTATTTGGAAACAAACTCTTATTGTGTCTGCACTGCTATCAAAAAACTCATAAAGGCAAGAGCGAAATTACTGAAACCAGTTAATCAGTTTTGGGTAAGGTATCCTCTAAGTTTTATAGCTGCTATTAACACAATCAAAGGTTGAATAACACCTGGTCTTAACGCCAACCTGTAGCTATTTTTATTAAGTTTGATTAAGTGAGTGAACATACTTAATTTTTTCTGCTTATTTGAACTTCATTTTATGAAACTACTGTTTAAATTTTCATGAAGTTTTCGGTTTCAAACCATGTATTTACTATTTTAAGCGCCTCAGTAAAATTTCTGTTGTAACACTAATCAAGCTAAGGCTAAATTTGATTTATATTTTAGTGATAAGGCTGTTGAAACTACATTCAATAAAAATAGTTTATTTTTGCTAGAGAGTGTTGGCACTCATAGTTTATCAACCTTACCAAATTTATCTATTACACGGCTTAAGTATTAAGTTATAGATTTTTTTTGCAGCAAACTTTTATCTTTGTTGTATTTAAAAATTCTAATTAGCACTGTTTGTATTTTTAACCAATTTAAGCATTAAAAGTTAGATAACTTACTTTATGGAGAACCTTAATCCTGTTTTGTCACTTTAGGCAGAGGAAAAATAGAAATCAGGGTGAGTCAGGAAAACAAAAATGGGAGAAGTAAGGTAATTGGCAATGGATTGAAGTTTAGTAAATCCTAAAGATAATTGGGGAATA
>JAESFL010000536.1_pt1 | contig 25069 bp, 21 predicted proteins | sample 9269401 | NCBI WGS metagenome assembly JAESFL01 (sample SAMN14506025, study PRJNA617098) | algae metagenome | isolation source: Gloeocapsa sp. UFS-A4-WI-NPMV-4B04 and co-occurring heterotrophs from desert... | place: USA: Utah | collected 2006-10-01 | reverse complement strand
GGTAACGGCGGTGAAGACCGAGGTGGCGATGCCGATCATCATGACCACGGCGAAGCCCTTCACCGGACCCGATCCGAAACCATAAAGCAGCACGCCGGCAATGACGTTCGTGATGTTGGCATCGAAAATGGCGGTTCTCGCTTCGTTATAGCCATGCTCGATCGCATCGATGATCTTGCGGCCGCGTCGCTGTTCCTCGCGGATCCGCTCGTTGATGATCACGTTGGCATCGACCGCCGCACCGACGGTGAGAACGAAGCCGGCGATGCCGGGCAGCGTCAGCGTCGAATTGAACAAAGCCATGATCCCGAGGATCACGACAACGTTCAGGATCAGCGCGATGTCCGCATAGAGCCCGAAGCGGCCATAGGTCAAAAACATAAAAATGAGGACCGCCGCGCTGCCGACGATGCCGGCGAACACGCCTTTTTGGATGGATTCCCGACCGAGGTCTGGACCAACGGTGCGCTCTTCGATCACCTTCAGCTCCACGGGCAGCTTGCCGGATTGCAGCTGGACCGACAGGTTGGCCGCCTCTTCAACCGTGAAGCCACCCGAAATCTGAGCTTGTCCGCCGAGAATGGGCTCGTTGATATTCGGCGCCGAGAGGACGACGTCGTCGAGGATGATGGCGAACGGCTTGTTCACATTCTCGCGCGTCACTCGGGCAAAGGAGCGGCCTCCGGCGGCGTTGAACGTGATGCTTACCACCGGCTCGTTGGTGTTTGGGTCGAAGGCCTGCTGGGCATTCGTCAGCTGATCGCCGGTGACCATCGCGCGACGGACGACGGCGATCCTGCCGCCGCCCTGGCCAGCCATGGGGAGCACTTGAGTGCCGGGCGTGGCGCGGCCCGTCTGCGCGCCTGTCTGGTCCGGAGCGACAAGCTTGAATTCCAGCCGGGCCGTCTTGCCCAGCAGCTGCTTCAGGCGTTCCGGATCTTCGAGGCCGGGCACCTGAACCAGGATGCGGCGCGGACCCTGCCGAACCACGGTCACTTCCCTGACGCCCTCGGGATCGACGCGGTTGTAGACCACCTCGCGGGCCGTCGCCATCGCGCTGTCGACCGCCGCTTCGATACCCGCTTCAGTGGGCGTCATCACCACCCGGTTCTGATCGATCACGGAGACGTCCCAATCGCGCGCACCGAGGCCTACCGGCTGGGTCTGGGCGCGGGCGAATTCCACCGCGGCATCCACTTGCGCAGGATTGCGGACCATGAAGGACAGTCGCCCGCCCGCGGTGGAAATCTCGCCGATTTCGATCCGCGGGTCGGCGCGCCGCATGCCGAGCCGGATCGTCTCTTCCATCGTGTCGAGCCGCTGCTTGGCGACGTCGCTCGTATCCGCCTCGAGCAGCAAATGACTGCCGCCGGCAAGATCGAGGCCGAGATTGATCTGCGCGCTCGGAATGAAGCCCGGCCATCTGGCGACCTGCGCCTCCGGGAAAAAGGTGGGTATCGCCATCGCGATCCCGAGCAGGCACAGAAGCGAGACGCTCCAAACCTTCCAGCGGGGGAAATCGAGCATGTCGTTAATCGTTGGCCGGTTTGGTGCCGCTCGGGCGAACTTCGCTCAGCGTGCCCTTCACCACCCGCACCCGCACGTTGGGCGCGATTTCGAGCTCCACCTCATTTTCGTCGACCTTGGTCACTTTGCCGACGATGCCGCCGCCGGTGACCGCGACGTCGTTCCGCTTGACGGCTCCGATCATCGCCTGATGCTGCTTCATTCGGCGCTGTTGCGGGCGGATGAGCAGGAAATAGAAGATGATGAAGATGAGGACGAGCGGGAAGATCGATACCATGAAGCCCGCGGCCCCATCGGGCGCTGCGCCGGAAGCTTGAGCATAGGCGGGAGTTGCGAACATTGCTGCTTACCTGATGAGAAACGGCCCGCCATCGAGGGCGGGCTGCGAAGGGCGGGCGACTAACATGGTGCCCATCAGCGCGCAAGTTAAGGCTCGGCGGAGCGCTTGCCTTCGCCCCTTCCGCGGCTTAAGTGCGCGCTCGCCGGGTCGCCTTCAGGCGGCCCGCCTGGTCGGGGCGTAGCGCAGCCTGGTAGCGCATCACACTGGGGGTGTGGGGGTCGCTGGTTCGAATCCAGTCGCCCCGACCATCGAATAGCAGAACCGTCCGGGGGACGGGTCTGCTATTCGATCCGCCGGACGGCGTTCCACGCCTCGTCCGCCTCAGAACCGTCCGGGGGACGGGTCTGCTATTCGATCCGCCGGACGGCGTTCCACGCCTCGTCCGTGCCGGACCGTCCGGGGAACGGTCTCATCCGCGTTCTACCGCATCGCCTGTGGCGCCCGCTCCGCCTCCCTCCGCGCTCAGCACCTTTGCGTAAAGCTTGCCGATCCCGATCAGCGCCACGCCGAGGCCGAGGAAGGAGAAGATCCGAAGCACGCCCTCCAGCTCCGCCGCGTCGACCAGGAAAACCTTGAGGATCGTTCCCGTCAGCAACAGCAGCCCGGCGAAGCGGAGCGCCTTGTCGGGCAGCCTGACGCCGGCGCCGAGCAGGGCGATCGAAAGCAGGAGCCAGGCGCCGGACACCAGTTCCAGCGGCAGGAGATCATAGGCGCCCACCGCCGAAAGGAGCGCGGCCGTCGCGCCGACCGCGAAGGAGCCGCCGGCCTTACCTTCCCGCCGCGCCCGCAGCAGCCGCAGCAGGAAAAGGGCGGCGAGGGAGAGCGCCAAGGCGAGCAGGCCCCACATCGGGCGCTGGAGCCATTCCGGCTGTAACAGGCGCATGATGAGCAGCGGCCCGGCGAGCGCCCCGCACGCCGTCAAGGCGCGCATCGGCTGCTCCCTCGCGAGCAGGGCCGAGCCGCCGCCGAATAGCAAGGTGATGGCCGCCGCCGCCCAGGGCGCGAGCGGATCCGGTCCACGCGCCGACGTGACCGCCAGCACGACCAAGGCGAGCAGCAAGGCGGCGGCCGGCGCCGAGCTTTGATCGGGCCGGAGCGGGGCGAGCGGCAGGCTCGCTGCGGCGAGACCGCCGAACAGCAGCCATCCGCCAAGCCCGACGTCCGGCCGGGCGGCGAGGATGGCGAGTTCGATGAGGCCGATGATCGCCGGCTGGATGAGCGCAAGCTGCCGTCCCGGACCGGGCCGCGGCAGCGAGGCGGTAATGCCGAGCAGGGCCGCGAACAGCCCGGCCATGAGCGCGTCCCTCGGCGGCTCCAGGATGAAATAGCCGGTCCAGGCGAAGCTGGCCGCAACCGCTGCCGCGGCGAGCCACGCCCAACCTCGACGCCGTGCAACGACGAAGATGGCGAGGTCGAGCAAAGTCAGATAGGCGAGCACCGGCAGCGCGCCGGCTTCCGGGTTCCCCACCAGCAGCGGCGTCAGGAAGCCACCCACCAGGCCCATCAGCGCGGTCGGCGCGCCATGCCGGAGCGCGAGCGCCAGCGCCGCGGCGGTGATCAGCAGCATCAGGATCGAAGCAGTGCCACTGCCGATCAGGCCGAACAGGAGGTGGCTTCCGTACGCGGTCGCATAAAGCACCGCGATGCCGGCTCCGACCAGCGCCTGGCCCATGCGCCGATCGTCCGCGAGCAGGCGCCCGCCGCGGGCATATTCGCCGGCCGCGAGCAGAAGGAGCCCGAACAAGGCGGCGGCGATCATCCGCGCCTCCGGCGTCACGAGCTCGATCGAATGGCGGATGAGGAATATGCCCGCGGCGGCCAGCGCAATCCCCCCGATCCAGATCAGCAGCTTTCCACCCACCAGCCGCTCGAACAGGCCTCCGAGCGTAGGAGCTTCAGGTACGATGCCGTCGGCCGCTTGCGCCGACGGCGCCGCGCCGCGCAGCCTGTCGATCTCCTCCTGAAGCCAGGCGAGCTTCGCCTCCGTCCGCCGGATGCGCGCCGCCGACTGCAAGTGCAGGAACAACAACAAAAAGATGGAAGCCGCCAGGAGTGCGAGGATGAGCGTCATCACAAGGGCGAGCTAACCGCCCCGGCCGCCGCTGTCGAGGAAGAGGCCCAACCGGCAGGGCGTCAGATGGGTCGAGGCGAACCTTTACAGATAATCGATGTCGCATCCTTGAACCACCTAGAAGATATCCGCTGAGCAACGCGTGGTCCCCACGACGGCTGGGACCTCAACGAGATATGTCCGACACGACCGCCGCGACTACTCGTCCCGAGATGCCAGCCGCGCTGGCATGGCGAGCAGACTTTCGCCCTTTCCTCTCCGCCTGGCCATTGTTGCGCCGCCGCCACAGCCTACCCACATAAGTTTCAAGCAGAGAGCGGGAGACATCATGGAAAGCTGGCACGGGACGACGATCCTGGCTGTACGGAAGAATGGCACTGCGGTGGTGGCGGGCGACGGACAGGTTTCGCTCGGCCAGACCGTGATCAAGCCTAATGCACGCAAGGTCCGCCGCCTTGGCGACGGCAGCGTCATTGGCGGATTTGCGGGGGCGACGGCCGACGCCTTTACTCTGTTCGAGCGGCTCGAGCGGAAGCTCGAGCAGCACCATGGGCAGTTGATGCGTTCGGCGGTGGAACTCGCCAAGGATTGGCGGACGGATAAATATCTGCGCAACCTCGAGGCGATGATGATCGTCGCCGACAGGGACGTGACTTTGATCCTTACCGGCAATGGCGACGTGCTGGAGCCGCAGGACGGCGTCGCCGCCATCGGCTCCGGCGGCAATTTCGCGCTCGCCGCCGCGCGGGCGCTGGACGAATATGAGCAGGACGCCGAGAAGATCGCGCGCAAGGCGATGAAGATCGCGGCCGAAGTCTGCGTCTACACCAACGACAATCTGACAGTTGAGAAGATCGAGAACGCGAAATGAATTACCAGTTTCAGGCTATAGCGCCTGCTGTGGACACTATGAACGACAAGCTCACGCCCAAGGCCGTGGTCGCCGCGCTCGACGCGCACATCATAGGCCAGAAGGATGCCAAGCGCGCGGTCGCGGTGGCGCTTCGCAATCGCTGGCGCCGCCAGCGGCTTGGCGACGACCTTCGCGAGGAAGTGACGCCCAAGAACATCCTGATGATCGGACCCACCGGCTGCGGCAAGACCGAGATCAGTCGCCGGCTGGCGAAGCTCGCCGACGCGCCGTTCGTGAAGGTCGAAGCGACCAAGTTCACCGAGGTGGGCTATGTCGGCCGCGACGTCGAGCAGATTGCGCGCGACCTTGTCGAGGAGGCGGTGCGGCTCGAAAAGGAGCGCCGCCGGGTCGCGGTCAAGGAAGCGGCCGAGGAAGCCGCCATGGAGCGGCTGCTCGACGCGCTGACCGGCAAGGGCGCCAGCGAAGCGACTCGCGAGAGCTTCCGCCGCCGCTTCCACGACGGTCATCTCGCCAATAGCGAGGTCGAAGTCGATGTGAGCGAGGCGCCGAACACGCCGTTCGAGATACCGGGCATGGGCGGCCAGGTCGGGATGATCAATCTTTCCGACATGATGTCCAAGGCGTTGGGGCAGCAGCCCAAGAAACGCCGCCGCCTGAAGGTGGCCGACGCGTGGCCGAAGCTGGTCGAGGAGGAAGCCGACAAGCGCCTCGACAATGACGACGTGAACCGCGCCGCGCTTGCGGACGCTGAGGCGAACGGCATCGTGTTCCTGGACGAGATCGACAAGATCGCCGTGTCCGACGTTCGCGGCGGCTCGGTCAGCCGTGAAGGGGTGCAGCGTGACCTGCTGCCGCTGATCGAGGGCACCACCGTCGCCACCAAATACGGCCCGATGAAGACGGACCACATCCTCTTCATCGCCAGCGGCGCCTTTCATGTCGCCAAGCCGTCCGATCTTCTCCCCGAGCTTCAGGGCCGTCTGCCGATCCGCGTCGAGCTGAAGGCGCTCACCGAAGAGGATTTCGTCCGCATCCTCAAGGACACGCAGGCGAGCCTTACCGAGCAATATCGGGCGCTGATCGGGACGGAGGGAGTGGACGTCGAATTCACCGACGACGGCATCCGCGCCATCGCCCGCATTGCCGCCGAGGTGAACGGCCAGGTCGAGAATATCGGCGCCCGCCGCCTCCAGACGGTGATGGAGAAGCTGCTCGAGGATGTCAGCTTCGAGGCGGAGGATCGGCGCGGCGAGCGCGTCCTTGTCGACGCCGCTTATGTCGATCAGCAGCTTGCCGAAGTGGCGCGGAACACGGACTTGTCCAAGTACGTGCTCTAGAGTCACCGGATCGAGCGGGGCGGGTCGGGCGGGCGGCATGCTGAGCCGCCCGCTACGCCTGAGCGCTATTCGTTGGTGCGCCCGAGGTCCGGGCTGACGCCGCCGGCATTCCCGCCGTCATTGTCGGTGTCGCCCTCGAAGGTATTGTCGCCTTCGATCAGGTCCGAATCTTCGCCGCTGGTGCGGGCGAACAGGCCTTTCGAGCTGCCGATACCCGGGTTCCGCTCGAGATCGTCCTGCAGCTCGACCGGCTGCTCGTCGGGGCGCAGATGCTTGTTGCTCATATTGCTCTCCTTCCATGGCTCCTAACGCGGCACGGCGTCTCCGGTTCGAAGCTTGATCGAGCTCGGCAATGATTGCATGTGCAAGCTTTGGAGCGGCGCATGGCATTGACCCTTTACTTCCACCCCTTCTCCTCCTTCTGCCAGAAGGTACTGATCGCGCTGTACGAGAAAGGCATCCCTTTCGACGGTCGCGTGATCGACCTCACGGATCCTGCGTCGAAAGCGGAGCTCGAGCGGGTCTGGCCGCTGGCGAAGTTCCCGGTCATTCGCGACGAGGAGGCGCAGGTGACGGTGCCGGAAACGACGCTGATCATCGAATATCTCGACCGCCAGCATCCCGGCGCCGCGGCGCTCGTGCCGGCCGATCCGGTGTCCGCGCTGCATCCCCGCATCTGGGACCGGTTCTTCGACAATTATATCCAAGTGCCGATGCAGAAGGCGATGCTGGACCGCTTCCGCCCCGAAGGCTGCAACGATCCTCACGGCGTCGAGGAAGCGCTGGGGCAGCTTGCCAAGGCCTATGACATATTGGAGGCCGAATTGGGCGAGGGCGGGTGGATGAGCGGCGAGGCCTTCTCCATCGCCGATTGCTCGGCCGCGCCCGCACTCTTCTATTCGAACCTGGTGCTCCCGTTCGGCGATCGCCGGCGGCTCGGCGCCTATTTCGAGCGGCTGATGTCCCGTCCTTCCTTTGCGCGGGCGGTGGGCGAGGCGAAGCCTTACCGAGAGTTCCTCCCGATCGAGTGGCCGGCAAGCTACGGCTGAGCGCTTATTCTTCCGAGGGCCCAGCCTTGGGAGGACCGCGAGCGGATGAGGCCGTGGAGCGGGGTGGCTGGTGCTTCCGACGCTCAGGACGGCAGCGGCTTCGAGATCGAGTTGCCGCCCCAGACGATGTGCAGCTTCTCCGGATTGGCGCCGGTCGCGCCGGCGATCGGGAATGAACGCACGCCCATCACGCCCATCGATCCTTCGACGGGATTGCGCGCCGTTACCATCAGGCTGATGCCGTAGGTCCAATCGTCCTTGAGCGGGAGATCGACCCAACCCTCGCTGACCGTGCGGCCGTCGCGCGCGAAGCTCACGGCGATATGCAGCGTGCCGCTGGACCGGGTGTTCAGGCGCTCGGAGGTTGGAAAGCCCCATTCGCGCAGCCGGAAATCGTCGGGTCGGACGACCCGCTCGCCCGAACCGTCGTCGAACCGGACGGTGAACGCGCCGGGCCCGTCCGCCGGAGTCCGGGAATCGTAGAAATGCACCTGCGCCTCGGGCAGCGCCGCCCCAACGGTCTGCCGCCCCGGCGGGTGCGTGCAGCCGGCGAGCGCCGCACAGGCGGCAGCCATGAACAGGATACGCATCCCGAACTCCTTCTCCTCGTCCGCTTGAACCAACCAGCAGCGAGGCGAACGGGTTTCACCTTCAGGCGGTGAGGCGGGCCTGGGCGCCGTGGACGAGTTCGCTGGCGCGCTCGTAGCTCATGGGCCGGCCGAACAGATAGCCCTGGATCTGATGGCAGCCGAGCTCCTTCATCCGCGTGAAATCGTCGGCAGTCTCGACGCCCTCGGCGGTAATCGTCATGCGGAAGCTCTTGGCGAGCTGCACGATCGACTGGATGATCGCGACCGTTTCCTTGTTCTTCGCCGCCTCGCGGACGAAGGAGCCGTCGATCTTCAATTTGTGGAACACGGCCTTGTTCAGATAGCCGAGCGAGGAATAGCCGGTGCCGAAATCGTCGAGCGCGATGCCGACGCCGAGCGCGCGGAGCCGCTTCAGCACGTCGAGCGAACCCGCCGTATCTTCGAGGAACACCGTTTCCGTCACTTCGAGTTCGATCCGGTTCGCCTGGACCCGATATTTCGACAGTGCCGAATTGACGGTGGCTGGAAGCGCGGGAAGCACAAGCTGGCGGGCGGACAGGTTCACGGCGACGGTGATATGTTCGGGCCAGGTCGAGGCCGCGCGGCACGCTTCCTCGATCACCCAGTCGCCCAGGCCCATGATGAGGCCCGTCTCTTCGGCGAGCGGGATGAATTCGTTGGGGGGCACGATGCCGCGGGTCGGGTGGTGCCAGCGGATCAGCGCCTCGAAGCCGACCAGGCTCTGGTCATGCGCGGCGATCAGCGGCTGGTAGAGCAGGCGGAGCTGGCCGTTGCCGATGGCATTCGACAGGTCCTGCTCCAGCCGCATGCGATGCTCGGCGACGCTGCGCATGTCGTCGTTGAAGTAGCAGCAGGTGCCGCGGCCCTGATTCTTGGCCTGGTAAAGGGCCATGTCGGCCTTTTGAATGAGATCGTCGACGCTCTGGCCGTCGATCGGCCCGAAGGCGCAGCCGATGGAGACACCGATACGGATTTCGACCTTGTCGATATGGTAAGGCGCGGCGACGCTTTCGATCAGGCGGCGGGCGAGATTCTCGATGATCTTGCGGCCCTGCGCATCCTTGATGACGATGGCGAATTCGTCGCCGCCCATGCGGCCGACATGGCCGGCATCGCCGACTTCCTTGACGAGCCGCTGGGCGACGCTTTTCAGCACGGCATCGCCCTTGGGGTGGCCGAACGTGTCGTTGACCGGCTTGAAGCCGTCGAGATCGAGGAACATGATCGCGCAGGGCACATTGGTGGCCTGGGCGGTGGACAGCGCCTCGCCGAGCAGCTGGCGGACGCGGCCGCGGTTCGGCAACCCTGAAAGCACGTCCATATTGGCAAGGTTGGTGAGGCGCTCCTGGGTCTTGCGCACCTCGGTGATGTCGGAACCGACCCCCCGGAAGCCCTGAAAGGCTCCGGCCATGTCGATGATGGGATCGCCGGCAAGGCTGATCCAGCGCGCGCCGCGGCGGGTGCGGAGCTCCATCTCGAGGTTGGAGAAAGGCTGGCGGGCGAGCAAAGTGCGGCCGAGTGCGCTGTTGCCGCCGAGCGAGGCCGGCAGCGAATGGCCGATCAGCTGGCTGGTCGAGCGGCCGAGCAGGGCGGTCATGCGGCTGGAAATATAGACGACGCGGTTCTCGCTATCGACCTGCCACAGCCAGCCGACGCCGCGATGCTCATATTCGCGCAGCAGCAGGCGGACGGATTCGGATTGGGTGCGCACCTTCGCCATCGCGTGGAGCTGCGAATAGGTCCAGCGCGTCAGCCGAGCCAGGCCCATGACGGAGCTCACCGCGACGGCGACGATGGTGACGCCGAGCTTCAGGTCGAGCGCGGCCGTGCCGAGATAATAAGCCGCGCAGAGCGCGAGCGTCATCACGCCCACCCACACCATCGCGGCGGCGGGAACGGAGGCGAGCGCGACGGCGGCGACGATCATCGCGCCCATCGCGCCGCCGATCACCACCTGCGATTCGGGCGGAGTGCCGCCGAACGCATAGGTGGGAAGCGAACACCAGATGAGCGAGAGGACCAAGGTTTCGACGAGCGGAAGCCACTCCGCGCGCTTTCTGGCGCTGCGGCTGCCGGACTGCTGCGCCGCGTCGAGCGCGCGGCGGCAGACGAACCAATGGGCACCGCCTAGTGCGGCGAGCCAGCCCCCGATGAACAGATTTTCGGTATGACCGAACATCGCCCAGGCGGCGAGCAAGGCCGCGCCGACGCCGGCAAAGGCGAAATAGGGCGCGAACAGGGCCGCGACCTCGATTTGGCCGTTCTGAAGATGCGCCTCGCGAAGCCGGTTGTTGGCGACATCGTAGGAATCATCGTCCGGCAGTTCGACCGGAAGAGCGTCCTGCGGCGGTTCATCGGCGGAGACAGGAGCGTGATACATGGAATTCCAATACCGACTGGTCGAACCATTCCCTTCTAGTCCCAGAGGTTTGATGGATCGTTAAAAGATGGATTTCTTGCCGGTCGGGAGACGCGGATCGCGGCGGCGGAAGAAACGCGGGCTAAGCCACTGAAATCCGCCGAAAATACCGGCGGCTAGCGGGCGGCGGCGCGAAGCTTAAAGGCGTGTAAAGGATGAATATTCGCCTCGTTTCTTGCCGTTCGGGCGCGCAGATCGTCGAGGCAGCGTGCGGCCGTCCCGCCGTCCCACAAAGCCGGCCGCGGGCGCGAGGAGCGCGGCCGGGCGAGCGCCTCGTTCAATGCCGACTCGAGCGTTTCCGGACGAACCAGGCGGTTGGTGCCTTCGCTGATCGTGATCGGCCGCTCGGTATTCTCGCGAAGCGTCAGGCAGGGGATGCCGAGATAGGTGGTTTCCTCCTGGATTCCGCCGCTGTCGGTGATCGCGGCGGCGGCGCCCATGACGAGGCTCATGAAGCGGACATAGGGCACCGGATCGATCAGCGTCACGCCCGCGGCCTTGAGGATTTCGGCCAAGCCGGCGGCGGCGAGCCGCTGCGCGGTGCGCGGGTGAAGCGGGAAGACGAGCGGAAGGCGGGCCTGGACGGCCACCAGCGCGTCGACGAGCCGCGCCAGCTGTTGAGGATCGTCGACGTTCGATGGACGATGGAGCGTGACGATGCCATAGCGGCCGGGCTCGAGCCCCAGCTCCGCCGGCACGCCCGCCGCTTCGATCGCCGGCCGGACGAGCTCGAAGCTGTCCAGCATGATGTTGCCGACGCGGGTCACGCGGTCGGCTGGGATGCCTTCGCGGCGCAGATTCTCGTCCCCGTCCGGTGAAGGCGTCCAGAGGACGTCGGCGAGCACGTCCGTCACCAGCCGGTTAATCTCCTCTGGCATGTCTCGATCGCGGCTGCGAAGCCCTGCCTCGAGATGCACCACCGGGAAGCGCAGCTTGGCGGCAACCATCGCGCAGGCGGCGGTGGAATTGACGTCGCCGACCACCACCAGCCAGTCGGGCCGGTCGGCAGCCGCGATCTTCTCATAGGCGATCATGACGCCGCCCGTCTGCTCGGCATGGCTTCCGGAGCCGACGCCGAGATGATGGTCGGGCTCGGGCAGCCGCAGATCCGCGAAGATCGCGTCCGACATATTCACATCGTAATGCTGGCCGGTGTGGATCAGCACCGGCTCGAAGTCCGGCGCCGCAGCGAGCGCGTGCCAAAGCGGCGCCACCTTCATGAAATTGGGCCGCGCCGCAGCGATCAGATGAACGCGGGCAGCCCGCTGCTTTGCCATGATCGTCCCGGCTCCTCGGAGGCGCAATTGCCGGAGCCGGATACGGCAGCAGTCGATAAGGAGCGGTAAATGGTCGGGGAGAGAGGATTCGAACCTCCGGCCCCTGCCTCCCGAAGACAGTGCTCTACCAGGCTGAGCTACTCCCCGACCGGTGCGTCCGGCGCCGAAACGCCAACCGGGAGACAGGTGGCGGGTCTATAAGGAGGGGTGGGGGGCAGCGCAAGCGCGGATCGGACGTGGCGAGCTGGTTGTGGGGTTTGGGCTGTTGGAGCCGGCGTGATGGACACGCGCGGTTTTTGATGTCCTGAGATGCCAGCCTGCGTTGGTCGGTCAGGGGGCTCCGCATAGGCCGAGCATTTCGGCGATGGCGACGAACTTCTCGCGGGGGCTGCCTTCGCGGGCGCGGGCGGTTTCGGCGGCTTCGATCTTCTGCCAGTCGCTGAAGGTGACGACGTTGACGCCGCGCGCGCCGAGCAGGCGGTCGAGACCGGCGCCGCCTTCCCTGCGGCTGTCGCCGGGCCCCAACACGGCGAAAATCTTGCCGGCGACTTCGAAGCCGTCGGGGCGGTTGGTGCCGATCGTGCCGGTGGGGCCGCGCCGGGCCCAGCCGACCGCGTAAAGCCCGTCGCCGATCACGCCCTCGTCATTGGCGAAGCGGCCGCGGCCATGTTCGAACGGTACGCCGTCGATCGGCGGCGTTTGATAGCCGATGCAGCTGACGATAAGGCCGCATTCGACCGCGTAACGCTCGCCGGTGCCGACCGAGCGCAGATCGGGAGTAAGCTCGGTCCGCTCGACGATCATTCGTTCGGCCCTGCCATCGCCCTCGATCGCGACGGGCATGGCGAAGAAGTCGAAGTCGATCTCCTTGCGCTTGTTCCGCGCGAGCGAAGCGAAGTCGCGCAGGTGGGTCACCGACTTGCGCAGGCCTGGCTCCAGCGCGGAATCGTCTTGCGCCGGCGGAAAATCGGCAAGGTCGACCTGCGGCGCCGCATCCTCCAGATGGCCGAGCTCGCCTAGCTCCTTCGGTGTCATCGCGATCTGGTGGGGCCCGCGGCGGCCGAGCACGCGGATCGTGCGGATCTTCGAGTTGCCCAGTGCTTCGAAAGCATGGGCGACGATGTCCGAGCCGACGAATTCGGCCGGCGTTTTGGACAGGATCCGCGCGACGTCGAGCGCGACGTTGCCGTTGCCGATGACCGCCGCGGCCGAGACATCGAGCGGCGGATCGAGATCGGCAAAATCGGGATGGCCGTTATACCAGCCGACAAAAGCCGCCGAGCCGATCACGCCGGGGAGATCGCCGCCGGGAATGTCGAGCTTGCGGTCGTGAGGCGCGCCGGTGGCGAGGATCACGGCGTCATAGAGACCCTGAAGCTCGGCGATGCCGACATCGCGGCCGACGGTGACGTTGCCGACGAAGCGGACGTTGGGCGAGAGCGCGACCTTCTCGTAGCGGCGCGAGACCGCCTTGATCGACTGGTGATCGGGCGCGACGCCGAAGCGGATGAGGCCGTAAGGAACGGGAAGGCGATCGATCATGTCGATCCGCACTTCCTCGCCAAAGGCCTTCTGGAGCGCTTCGGCGCTATAATAGCCGGCAGGGCCCGATCCGATCACCGCCACATGCCGCACGCGCTTCTCCCCGCTTTTGGTCGATGCTAACGCGGTGGCCGGCGGAGGCAAGGGGCGCGGTCAGCCTCGGTTCAGCGCGACTATGCCAAGCGGCCATGCATGTTGAACAAGGTCCTGATCAGTCTCGCGGCCGCCGCGGCGGCGCCGGCGCCGAGCGTGTTGGCGGCTCCCGCCATGGCACAGCCGCAATCGCCGCCCCCTGCCGAACGGGCAGCCCGCATCCCGTTCGTCAGCTTCGGCAACGTGCGCGACTTCCGCGCCGTCGGCCGCGACATCGTCTACCTTCAGGATGCGCACCGTAACTGGTACCGAGCCACCTTGCTGCAGCCCTGCCTGGATCTGCCTTTCGCCGAGGCGATCGGCATCGACGCGAGCGGCACCAACAGCGTCGACCGGTTCAGCACCCTGATCGTCGGTCGCGGCCGCTGCCCGATCGTGTCCCTGGTGCGAAGCGATCCACCGCCCAAGAAAGTAAAGCAGAGGCGGCGGCGGAGCTGACCCGAAGCGGCGGTTCAGCCGCGCTTCGACTTGTCCTCGAGCATTTCGCTGCCGCCCTTGCGAAGCATCGCCTCAACGGGGCCGGCGAACATGGCGAGAACGGCCGGGAGCATCAGCTCCAGCGTCACCTTCGTCTCGCCGACGTCGATATGGCCGGCCACCTCCTGGCCCATGGCTTGAACGCGCAGGTTCATCCGGTCGCCCTGCCAGCTCGACTGAACATGGGCGCCGCCCCCGGGTATATGGTCCTTCAGCTTGCCGATGCCGCCCTGCATCCGCCGTTTCGCCTCTTCGGCGCCGAGCTTGTGGGGAAGGTCGATCTTGATCGGCTTGTTCATGGCACCGGCCTTAGCGGCTGGGCCCGATGCGACCAAGCGCAAACGGGCGGCTCAGCGGCTGTTGCCCCGATGCCACAGCGGTGTGACAATTTCCTCGAAGCCCCTATCGCACCAAGAGAAAGTTCGTAAGCTACAAGGCTGGGCGGCTGGGGCTGCACCGGATTTGGGGGATTGTTCATGGCTCTTCGTTCGCGCGCCATATTGCTGGCGACTTTGTCTTCACTGGCGCTCGCCGCCGCTCCGGCCGCAGCGCAGAACCAGCAAGCGGCTGAAGCGCAGACCGCAGCGGATCAAGCGGCCGCCGCGGTGGATGCGGACGTGCCGCAGGACCAGGCGATCGTCGTCACCGGCACCCGCCGCGCGGACCGGACGGTCGCGGACAGCCCGGTGCCGGTGGACGTGCTCGGCAGTGAGGCGATCACCAATACCGGCCAGACCGAAACCAACCGGATCCTCAACCAGCTCGTTCCCTCGTTCAACTTTCCCCAGCCTTCGATCGCCGACGGCTCCGACGCGCTGCGGCCGGCGACCCTTCGCGGCCTCAGCCCTGACCAGACCCTGGTCCTCATCAACGGCAAGCGCCGGCATGTCTCGGCGCTGCTCAACATCAACGGCACGGTCGGACGCGGCAGCGCGGCGGTCGACCTGAACCTCGTCCCCGGCCTTGCCATCAGCCGCATCGAAGTGCTGCGCGACGGCGCCGCCGCGCAATATGGCTCGGACGCGATTGCGGGGGTGATTAACATCCAGTTGAAGACGGCGAGCGAAGGCGGCCGCGCCTCCGTCACCTACGGCAAATACATCACCACGATCGACAATGTCGCGAACGTCACGGGCCTGCAGCTCAATGCCGCGGGGCAGCCGTTCCTGGACCCGGCCGACAACCGCTATTTTGCCGCCGTTACCGACGGGGACCGCAAGGCCCGGGACGGCGAGACGGTGACGTTCGGCGCCAATGTCGGCATTCCCCTGGGCCCTAACGGCTACGTCAACCTCACCGGCGAGTTCCGCGACCGCAACCGCACCAACCGCGCAGGCTTCGATCTCAGGCCCAATTACAACCGCCCCACGGCGGCCTTCGATCCGCGCGAGCTCAGCTTCGATCGGCTGCAATTCCGCTTCGGCGACCCCGACACGGAAGATTATAATTTCTTCCTCAACAGCGGGCTCGAAGTGGGCGGCGGCTGGGAGCTTTACGCGTTCGGCTCCTACGGCGTGCGCGATTCCTTGAGCGCCGCCAATTACCGGCAGCAGAATGCCGCCGCCAACCGCGACTTCGGCGCCATCGCCCCCAACCAGGCTCCGAACGCGGGGAATTTCGTGCCGCTGACGCCTGACGGCTTCCTGCCCCTGATCGACACCGAGCTCGAAGATTATTCGTTGGTCGGCGGCATCCGCGGCGAGGTGGCCGGCTGGCGCGCCGATTTCTCCATCGGGCGCGGCCACAACCGCTTCGATTATACGATCCGCAACACGCTCAACACCTCGTTCGGAACGGCGAGCCAGCGCACGTTCGACGCCGGCGGCCTGCGCTACGGCCAGATCGTGGCCAATGCGGATGTGTCGCGCGAATTCGAGATGGGCTTCGCCAAGCCGCTTTCGATCGCGGCGGGCGGCGAGTATCGCGAGGAGGAGTTCCAGATCCGCCCGGGCGATCTCCAATCCTACGCGACGGGGCCGCTGTTTCGCGCCTCCTTTGCCACCAACGCGGCGGACTGCGCCGCCCAGCAAGGCGTCTACAACGCCGCGACCGGCATCTGCAGCTTCCCCGGCCGCGTCGCGGGCGCGGGCGCGCAGGGCTTTCCCGGCATCCCGGCGGTCAGTGCGACGGACGAAGGCCGCCACAGCTGGGCCGCCTATGTCGAGCTCGACACCGATCCGATCGAAGGCGTCACGACGACGCTGGCCGGCCGCTACGAGCATTTCTCCGATTTCGGCGAAACCTGGAACGGCAAGTTCGCGGCGCGGTGGGAGCCGGTGCAGGGCTATGCGCTCCGCGGCTCCGTCTCCAACGGTTTCCGCGCGCCGTCGCTGCATCAGCAATTCTTTACCACTACCTCGACGAACTTCATCGGCGGCCTGCCGGTCGACATCAGCACGCTTGCCGTGAACAGCCCGGTGGCGCGCGCGCTTGGCTCGCGCGATCTGGAGCCGGAGAAGTCGCTCAACGTCAGCCTCGGCGCGACGGCGAACCCGCTGCCGGGGCTTACGCTCACCGCCGACGTCTACAGCATCAAGATCAAGGACCGGATCGTGCTGACCGAAAATCTCGGCGCGGCCGGCAGCGGCACCGCGGCCGTCAATGCGGCCGTCAAGGCGGTGCTCGACGCCAACGGCTTCCAGAGCGTCGGCGCGGCCCGCTTCTTCATCAACGGCCTCGACACGACCACCCGCGGCATCGACGTCGTCGCCAGCTACCGTTTCCGTCCCTCCGGCCTGGGAAGCTGGACGCTGACCGCCGCCTATAATTACAACAAGACCAAGATCGACGAGCGCCTCAACGAGCTTGGCCCGCTCGCCACCATTCCCGGCATCGTCCTGTTCGGCCGCGTCGAAGGCCTGCGCTTCACCGAAGGGCAGCCGCGCGACAAGATAGTGCTCAGTGCCGATGGGGAGATCGGCCCCTTCGGCGTGACGGCGCGCACCACCCGCTACGGCAAGGTGACTTCGCCCGGCGCGGCCAACCCGATCTCGGATCCCAACAGCCTGACGGCTTATGGACCGGACGATATCTTCCTCAGCCGCAAGTGGATCACCGACCTCGAGCTGCGCTACAAGCTGCTTGACGGCGTGGAGTTCGCCGCCGGCGCCAACAACCTGTTCGACGTCTATCCGGATCGCTCGCCCTTCGGCCCGCGCCCGACGGCGATCGGCGGCGTTTATCCGGCGAACCAGGAATATATTCCCTTCTCGATCTTCTCGCCGTTCGGCTTCAACGGCCGCTTCCTCTACGGCCGGGTCTCGTTCGAATTCTGACCGCCGCGGCTGCCGGGGAGGGAAGGCTTCGGCTTTCCTTCCTCGGCAGCGCTGCCCCGCGAGCCAGCCGGCGGAAACGTCCCGGCAAGCAATTGCGATAACCTTTCGTCAATCACTCGCGCCTATCCCTTGGTCTGATTTCATCATCCGAGGATATCAGACATGCGAGCTTCGACCTGGGCAAGCCAGCTTCTCAGGAGCGAGCGCGGCAATGTGCTGGCGATCGGAGCGGCGGTCATGCCGCTGATGATCGGGGCGGCCGCGGTCGGCCTGGATACGTTCCAATATAGTCTTTGGAAGCGCCAGCTGCAGCGGACGGCGGATTCAAGCGCACTTGCCGGCGCGCACGCGCTGGCGCAGTCACGGGATCCGACGGCCGCCGTCACTCGTGATCTCCAGATCAACAACCAGCACACGTTGCTCAATGCCGCAGTGGTCCAGAACGCACCCGCTACCGGGCCCTTTGCCGGCAATGCACGCGCCGTGCGGGTGGTCCTGAACCTGCAGCGGGAACTGCCCTTCTGGCGCTTCTTCCAGAATTCTTCGCCGATCGTGACGGTTGAAGCGACCGCCATGCTCGTGAGCACCGGCCAATTCTGCCTGCTGACTCTGGAAGAAGGAGCGGTGACGGCGATCAACTTCAGCGGCAATTCGAACGTCAATCTCGGCTGCGGCATCGCTACCAACGCGTCCGGAGTGCCTGCGATCGACGCCGGCGGATCGGCGACGCTTTGGGCCAGCCCGATCATGGCGGTGGGCGGGCTCGATGCGAATAACGACTATTTCGGCAATTCGACCATCCTGCCTTATTCGGAAAAGCAGAAGGATCCGTTTGCCGATCGTCCGGATCCAAGCGATCTGGTGGCCGGCCTCCCGTGCACCGGGATCGCCGTTCCCGATCCCGTCACGCGTGAGATCCAGCCCGGCTGCTATGCCGGGATGAGCATCGACGGCCCGGCCACGCTTAAGCCAGGCACCTTCTATATCAAGAACGGCAACGCCAATTTCGGTTCGCATGCCCGGGCCGTGGGCACGGACGTGACGATCGTGTTCACAGGCGACGGCGACTCGATCGGCACGTTCGACATGCATGGCCAGGCGGAGCTGACGCTCAAAGCGCCCACCACCGGCGTCTACAAGGACATTGCCATCTATCGCGACCCGGACCGGATGACGATGGATACTCAGAAGATCAATGGGGGCAACGAAATCAGCGTCGAAGGCGCGATCTACATGCCCAAGACCCATTTGTGGATCAACGGCAACTCCGAACTCGCCTCGACCTGCCTGCAGATCGTGTCCCAGCGGATCACGTTCAAAGGCAATATGAACCTGACGAACAGCTGCGCCACGAAACCGGGCTCTATGTTCGAGCTCACTGTCGTCCGGCTGGTGGGATAGGAGCATGCTGGCAAGCCTCCACCACCAATTCCGCCGGCTTCGAAGCGACAGGCGCGGCGTCAGCCTAATCGAATTTGCCGCCATTGCACCGTTTGTCGGCCTGCTGATCGTCGGTGTGGCGGATCTTGGCCGCGGCTATGCCGACCGGTTCGCGCTTCAGCAGGCGACCAACAGGACGCTCGAGCTTGCCCAGCAAGGGACGCGGTTGAACGATTACAGCTTTCTGGAGGCGCAGGCCGAAACGGCGGCGGGGCCGGGCGCGGACGCGACCCTGACGCAATGGCTCGAATGCGACGGAGGCGCGGCGCAGGCCTTCACCAATAGCTGCGCAGCCGGGCAACAGATGGCGCGCTACGTCACGCTCGAGATTTCCAAGCCGTTCGTCCCGGTATTTACGGGCGCGGGTTATCCGAAAGAAACGGATGGCTCGATCAGGCTCAAGGCGCGCGCCTCCCTGAGGGTGCAATGATGGGCCGCTCGGCAGGACTGAGGGGCAGCGAGGGCGGCGCGAGCGCTGTCGAATTCGCTTTGGTGGCCCCCGCCTTTGTCGCGCTGCTGATCGGGACCGCGAATGTCGGCACCTTCTTCTTCGCCAATTCCGGGTTGAAGAGCGCGGTAGCCGAGGGCGCCCGCTTCGCCAGCATCCACCCCCGGCCGACCAACGAGGCGATCATCGCCCGCATCACCGATCGCCGGTTCGGGATGAACCCTGCCGATATCGTGGCTCCGACCGTCACCGACTGCACCCATGATGGCACGCCCACCGGCCGCCCCTGCGTCGACATCCAGATGGGCTATCAGGTGAAGATGAACTTCATCTTCGTGAAGTCGGCCTCCTGGTCCACCTTCGATCTTACCGAGCGGCGGCGAGTTTTCGTGTATCCGGCCGGCTTCTCCGCGCCATCGCCGGCGGCGCCCGCTACTCCAGCTACCCCGGCCACGCCGACCTCGCCCACGACTCCCACCACGCCGACCAATCCGACGCCGGTTGACCCCGTTCCCGTGGATCCGGTTCCCGAGACGCCAGAATGCGAAAAGAAGAACGGCAAGTGTAAATAGGATTTCAGACCCGATCCTGCTGTGGTGAACCAGGATCGAGTCTGTCTCTGATCGCTGGTGATTCCAGGATCGTCAGCCGGCTCAACTAAGTCGGCGGCGGCGTTCCGCCAGGGACAGTGGCGGGCGCCGCCGTGCTGCTCGGCGCCGGCGCATCGGGCGGGCTGTCCTGCCAGGCCCAGAAGAGCGCGCCGGCGAGCACCACCACCAGGATAAGCAGCATCAGGACGTTGCTGCCGCCGGGTCGGCCGTTCGGCGGGGTTCCGTCCATTTCTGCTCCTTGCGCGCCGGGCCTTGGTGGAACCCGCTGAACCCACTGCCGTTGGTCGGGTTCCGAGCCTTTCTCGTGGCTTAACGCAGGTCAGCTTATGCCCCACCCGGTGGAACCGAGCGCTTCCTTGCCTATATGAACTAGATGCGAAGCCTGCTCAGCCTCGCCGCGCTTTGCGCGCTTGCCATGGCCGCTCCCGCGCATGCGCAGGAAAAGGCCGAAGGGCAGAGCCATGCCGACTATCTCGCCTGGCTCGCCAAGAGCCCCGCCGCCCGGGCGCAAGTGATCGGCTTTCGCACCTACCTCGAAATGAAGAACGTGGAGGATGTGATCCCCACCTGGCAGCTCGTCCGCACCGCGAGCATGTGGCGCGAATGCAATGGGCCGCGCTTCGAGGTGGCGCCGTTCACCGAGTGGAACAACATCGCCGACACGCTCCGCTTCGTCGAAGATCATGTCGAGCCCGTGATCGGCAAGGTCGAGGCGCTTTCCGGATATCGCAATGCCGAGCTCAACCAATGTTCGGGCGGCGCCAAGGCGAGCGCCCACCGGCACTTCTTCGCGTTGGACCTGACGCCGCTCCGGGCCATCGCCCGGCAGGGGATGATCCGAAGCATCTGCAAGATCCACGAATGGCGCGGCCGCGGCTTCGATATCGGCCTCGGCTTCTATACGGGCCTCCGCTTCCACGTCGACTCAAAGGGCTTCCGCCGCTGGGGAAGCGACGGCAAGGGCGCCAGCTCGCCCTGCGCGAATTTGATATAGGACAGTCTAGCGGCCCGCAGCAGGCGCGATCGCGAGCCCGTCGCCATTCTTGCCCGCCTGGAGGCGGCGAAGCACGGTGCCGCCGGCAAAATCCACTTCGGCCACCTGATCGGTTCCGGTCTCGGCCGCGTAGAGACGGCGGCCGTCCGCGGAAAAGAGGATCGTCACCTGGCCCGCTTCCCGGCTTCCACTGACCGTTATTTCCCGGACCGCCTTGCGCCCGGCGGCGTCGATCACGGTCAGGCTGCCCGAGCCGAGGTTGGACGTCACCACCCACTTGCCGTCCGGGCTGGCGACGACGCGAATCGGGGTCGGCCCGGTTTTCACTTCGGCGATCCGCTCGCCGGTGGCGGTGTCGAAGGCCTGCACGCGGGCGCCTTCCAGGTCGCCAACCCATAATTCGCGGCCGTCACGGGCGAGCGCTATACCTTCCGGGCGGCCGCCAACCGGAATGTCCCGAAGCTTCCGCCCGGCCGCCAGGTCGACGATCGTGACGGTGCCGGCAGGGATGTTGGCGGTGTAGGCGCGGCTCTTGTCGGGCGAGACGGCGACCATGTGGGTGCCCTGCTGATCGGTCCGCACCGAGGTGAGGGCGTCGCCGCGGCTGGTGTCGACCATCGCCAGCGACTGGCTGCGCTCGGTCGTCGCCACCAACCGCCCGTCGTCCAGCCACACCAGGCCGTGCGGTCCGGCATTGGGCGAGAGGTCGATGGTGCGCCGCTTGGCGCGGGTGGCGACATCGAAGATGTCGATCGTGGTGCCGCCATAAGCGACCACCGCCGCCTGCTGGCCGTCGGGCGAGATCGCGATCTCGTGGGGCATCCGGCCGGTGGGCGACCGCCCGAGTTCGCGTCCCGAACCGAGGTCGATGAAGCTCAGCGTGTCCTCGCCCTTGTTGCCGACAAGGAGAGTGGAACCCGGCGCCGCCGTCCCGGCCGTCCGTTCAGCCGGCGCACACCCCGCCAGCAAAGCCGCCGCAAGTCCGATCAAAAGCCTCATCGCCACGCCCACCGCCGATCAGCTTAGCGCCGCCTCGTCGCGGTTCAAGCGTCCCATGGAAGCAGGAGGTCGATCGGGTCGGAGGGGAGGGGTCCCATCAAAGTACCAGTCCGACGGATACAAAAAGAAGGGCGGCGGCATCCCCACGGGACCGCCATCGAAGCATGGCTTCGATGGAGCGCCCTGATGCCGCCGCCCCAGCAGAGGGACTGGTCCCTTCCGCTTAAATCTGCCCGATTGTTACTGGGCCTGCGGTGCCGCGGCGCTCGCATTGGCCGGGAGGCCGCCGAGCTGGCCAACCATGTCCTTGTAGGCGTTGAGGTAAGCGAGCACGAGCACCTGGCCGATGTCCGTATTCTGGTAGCCGCTGGCGCCGACCGCCGCGAAGCCGCCCCACCAGCCGGCGCCGCCGCCGCCGCCGAAGCTCCAGTCGGACTTGCGGGCATAGCCCTCGGTCATGCGCTCCTGCTCGGTGGTGCGGGCGTTGACCAAAGTCAGGAGCACATTGGCTTCCTTTTTGTTGACGCTGACACCGCCGGCGAGCGCGCCGAAGGTCGAGCCGCCGAGGAAGCCGCCCAGCGCCGCACCGACGCCGCCGCCGCCCGAACGCTCGTTCTTCGACACGATGTCGGGAACGATGAAGTAATCCGCGGCCTTGACCTGCGCCCGGCCGATATTCGAGCCGCGCTGCAGCTCGCCGCTGTCGGCAAGCGCACGCTCGATGTTGCGGCTGGCGAGGCCCTTGTTGCGGTCAACGAGGCTGAAGCAGCCGGACCTCATCACGAACATCTTCAGCACCGCTTCCGGGCTGCCGAGGCCGAGGGCCTGCCACCAATTATTGTCCGGCTCGACGATCGCGATGGTGCCGAGCTTCTTGGTGCAGACCGGGATTTCGGCCATGCCCTTCTCCTGCGCTTTGCGGCCGGAGGATTTGGAGCCGGCGAGCGCCGGCGACGAGGTCAGTGCGACGGCGGCGATGGCCGCGACGAAAGCAAATTTGCGCATGTGAATATCTCCCCCTTGGAGCTTTGGTTGAGAAGCCTCAGGACCACCCGTCGAGGCGACTGCCGGCCAATAGGGCGGAAGGGTGAAAGCCGTCGCGGCCGCTGCGGCTGAAGCGGCGATCCCTGCTACCAAGCGGCGGTGGGAACGACGAAGCCGGCGAATCCGTCGACCAGCGGGAAGGATGCGGGAATTCGCACCGCGCAGCTTCGCGTGGAGCGGCCAGCGGGCGGCACGCTACCCGGTCGCTTCAAGCCTGTGGAAGGGCAGCCCTTGTTTGGCGGCAGGGTGCCGCGGGCGGGGGAACAAGCTTCGACAAGTTCCGCCTGAACGGCGACCGGTTTCCATCGTCCTAGTGGTGACGCAGGTGCAGGTAATAAGGGTCGAATTCCGCCGTTTGCGACAATTTTTCCCAGTCCAGGATTTTGAGCGTGCCGCCGCGAACGATGCCAAGCACCCCCTTTCCGGCCTTGTTGGCCGCTCCGATCCTGCCGCTAAGCTTGAGGCGGCGCCGAAGGACTTGCTAACGTGCCGGCGGCCGTTCCGACCGTCTTGACGCCGTCCGGAATGCTGCCGTGATGCGAAGGCGGCACAAGGTCGCCGGCGCGGCCGGATACCCGGAGGTCGCGCTGCTCCGTTCGCTTCAGGTGGAGATAGTTCGGATCATATTGGGCGGCCTCCTGCAGACGGTTTGCATCGAGGATGGTGAGGGACTTGTGGCTGAGTTCGATCAGCCCCTCGGAGCGAAGCTGCTGCAGAACGCGGTTGACGTGCACCGGGGTCATGCCGGTCGCATCGGCAAGCTCTTCCTGCGTCAGGGGGAATGGGAAAGCGTCGTCGCTCGTCTCGCCCACGATCCGGTAGCGGATCAGCAGTTCGCAAAAAAGGTGGGCGATCCTGGCCCGGGCATCCCGGCTGCCGTGCCCGACGATCCATTCCCGAAGAACCGCGGAATCGGTCATGGTGCTCCACCACATCGCCTTGGTGAGGTTCGACGACGTCGTCAGCAATTCTTCCATCACCTCGGACGGAATGAGGACGCAGGTCGTGTCGCTCACCGCCATGATATCGTGATCCATGGCTTCGAGCACGAAGACCTCGACGTCGCACAGGTCGCCTGGAACGAGCAAAGCCATCAGCTGACGCTTGCCGTCCGGCAGCGTTTTGGACCGGGCGGCAAGGCCGCTCAGGACGAGGTGGATGTTCCTGACCCTGTCGCCCTCGCCGATGATCGTCTCGCCTCGCCTCCACGTCTTGTTCGGATAGCTCATCAATCGGTCGAGCCGCCGGTGTTCGGCTCGGTCGAACGCCGTGAATTGCTCCAGCTTCATCGTAAGAGGGTTGGGCACCTCATCGTCCTTGGTTGATCTAAGTTAGAACGCGTCACGTGTCCGAAAGACCCGTTTGGAACCGACTGAACCGCCGCTCCGTCGGGAGAGGCCGCCCCTGCGCCGCCGCTCGCAATCGGTTGGCCTGCTCCGCCGCCGGTGCTAGGTCGCGCCGACCCTTTCAGAAAAGCTTCAAGTGACCGATCTTTCCCGCATCCGTAATTTCTCGATCATCGCCCATATCGATCATGGCAAATCCACGCTCGCCGACCGGCTCATCCAGCGGACGGGGGGGCTGACGGACCGGGAAATGTCGAGCCAGGTGCTCGACAATATGGACATCGAAAAGGAGCGGGGGATCACCATCAAGGCCCAGACCGTGCGCCTCGACTACAAAGCGCAGGACGGGCTCGATTACGTCCTCAACCTCATGGACACGCCGGGCCATGTCGACTTCGCCTATGAGGTGTCGCGCAGCCTTGCGGCCTGCGAAGGCGCCTTGCTCGTGGTCGATGCGGCGCAGGGCGTCGAGGCGCAGACGCTCGCCAACGTTTACCAGTCGATCGAGCATGATCATGAGATCGTGCCGGTCATCAACAAGATCGACCTTCCCGCCGCCGAGCCCGAGCGTGTGCGCAAGGAGATCGAGGACATAGTTGGCCTTCCCGCCGACGATGCGGTGCTCACCTCGGCCAAATCCGGCATCGGCATCGATGAGGTGCTGGAAGCGATCGTCACTCGGATCCCGCCGCCCAAAGGCGATCGTGACGGGCCCCTCAAGGCGATGCTCGTCGACAGCTGGTACGATCCCTATCTCGGCGTCGTCATCCTCATCCGCGTGATCGACGGATCGATCCGCAAGGGGCAGAACGTCAAGTTCATGGCCGGCGGCACCACCCACCTGGTCGACCGCGTCGGCGCCTTCCGCCCCAAGATCGAGCAGCTTGCCGAGCTTGGCCCCGGCGAGATCGGCTTCATTACCGCGCAGATCAAGGACATCACGGAGACCCGCGTCGGCGATACGATCACCGACGTCCGCCGTCCGGCGCTCGAAGCGCTGCCCGGCTTCCGGGAGGTTCAGCCAGTCGTCTTCTGCGGGCTGTTCCCGGTCGATGCGAACGATTTCGAGAAACTGCGCGAAAGCATCTCCAAGCTTCGCCTCAACGACGCCAGCTTCAGCTTCGAGATGGAGACGAGCGCAGCGCTCGGCTTCGGCTTCCGCTGCGGTTTTCTCGGCCTTCTCCACCTCGAGATCATCCAGGAGCGGTTGACGCGGGAATATGATCTCGATCTCA
>JAESFL010000535.1_pt1 | contig 25130 bp, 25 predicted proteins | sample 9269401 | NCBI WGS metagenome assembly JAESFL01 (sample SAMN14506025, study PRJNA617098) | algae metagenome | isolation source: Gloeocapsa sp. UFS-A4-WI-NPMV-4B04 and co-occurring heterotrophs from desert... | place: USA: Utah | collected 2006-10-01 | reverse complement strand
CCGGGCGGCTTGAGATCTCGACCGATTTTCTGATCCAGGACACGGGCATGCCCGATCTTGTAGTTCCAGATGCGGCGCAGACGCCCGTCGAGCAGCTTCCCGACGATGTTCTCGTCTATCTTCTTGGTAGCCGGTACTGTGACACCGACCACCTCTCGGACGCAGCGTGGCGTCTTTTCGGCGGAGTTCAGGGTGGCTGGGCACGGGTGCAGGCAATCTGCGACTATGTGCATGAGCGTATCAGGTTCAACTATGACGATGCTTGTTCGACCCGGACGGCGTGGCAGGGTCATAACGAGCAGGTTGGGGTCTGCCGTGACTTTGCCCATCTGGCGATCACCCTGTGCCGCTGCATGAACATCCCGGCACGCTATTGCACAGGCTACCTGGGCGATATCGGCATTGCTCCCGTCGATGCTCCGATGGATTTCAGCGCCTGGTTTGAGGCTTACCTGGGCGGGCGGTGGTACACCTTCGATGCCCGTCACAACGTGCCGCGGATTGGGCGGGTGCTGATGGCGACGGGGCGGGATGCGACCGACGTGGCAATCTCGACGAGCTTTGGTCCATCATCCTTGGTGAACTTCGCTGTCACATCAGAGGCGGTGCAGTAAAAGTCTGGAACGCACCCAAGCAGCGCCTGTACCCAGATGAGCAAGGGCATCTCGCCTCAATCCGCCCAGTGCCAGTTACTGTGACAACCCCGCCTAAACAGTCATCCCACTTCCGGCAGTCGATCAAGAAGCTTATCGAGCGTCACCGGATAATCACGCACGCGCACGCCAGTCGCATTGTAGATCGCGTTGGCAACCGCCGCGCCGACCCCACAGATGCCGAGTTCGCCGACACCTTTGGCCTTCATTGGCGAAGACATGGGATCGACCCCGTCAAGGAAGATAACTTCCTGATGTGGAATATCAGCATGAACCGGCACCTCGTAGCTTGCCAAGTCATGGTTCACGAAGAAGCCCAAGCGCTTATCGACGGCGAGCTCCTCCATCAAGGCAGCACCGACGCCCATGGTCATGCCGCCGATCACCTGACTGCGCGCTGACTTCGGATTGAGGATACGGCCTGCCGCACACACCGCGAGCATGCGTCGCACGCGGCTTTCACCGGTTGCTACATCGACGCCAACTTCCACAAAGTGCGCGCCGAAGGTCGACTGGTGGTACTCTTTGTCGAGGTCGCCAAATTCGATAGCGTCCTCGGCAACAATGCCGCTCTCTCCCGCGGTCTGGGCGAGCGACACACTCCGATTGCCGGAGCTGACCTGACCGTCAGCAAAAACCGCATCGGCGGAGTTGAAGCCCGCTTTTTCCGCCACAGCCTCCCGCAGCTTGACGCAGGCGGCATAGACCCCGGCGGTGGAGCAGTTGCCGCCCCATTGCCCGCCCGAGCCACACGATGCCGGGAATGTCGAGTCGCCTAGGCGCACCACCACCTTCTCGAGCGGCACGCCCATCATCTCGGCTGCGGTCTGAGCGATGATAGTGTAACTCCCGGTGCCAATATCGGTCATGTCCGTCTCGACGGTCACGAGGCCGCGATTGTCGAGGCGGACGCGCGCGGCCGATTTTGTAAGCAGGTTATCGCGGAAAGCAGAAGCAACGCCCATACCGACGAGCCAACGTCCCTCGCGGATTTGGCCAGGCTGTTGATTGCGCCTGTTCCAGCCGAAACGCTCCGCGCCCATGCGCAAGCACTCGACCAGCTGACGCTGTGAGAACGGGATGGCCTTATTCTCAGGCTCTTTCGGAGGTTTAGCCTGTGGGTCGGTCGAAGAAGGGGGGCGCGCAGGATTATCAGGCAGCATCTGGGTATCGTTGATGATGCGGAACTCAACAGGATCGAGCCCGAGCTTTTCAGCCATCTCGTCCATAGCGATTTCCAGCGCCATCAAACCCGGCGCCTCGCCCGGCGCTCGCATTGCGTTGCCTTCGGGAAGATCGAGCACAGCGAGGCGCATCGCCGTCAGCCGGTTTGCGCCGCCATAGAGCGCGCGTGTCTGCATGACCGCTACCTCGGGCCCGCCGCCAGGGAGATCGCCGGACCAGCTTTCATGACCGATCGCGGTGATCTTGCCGTCCCGGGACGCACCGATCCGAATGCGTTGGATTGTCGCCGGCCGGTGCGTGGTGTTGTTGGCGATCAGGGCGCGTTGCAGCGCTACCTTCACGGGCCGCCTTGCTTCACGGGCGCCGAGCGCGGCAAGCAGCGCGTCGGCGCGCAGCCACAGCTTGGCGCCGAACCCGCCGCCAATAAAAGGCGATATCAGGCGAATCTTTTCTTTGGCGACACCGAGCGTCTTAGCCAGGTCGCCCGTGGTCCAGTCGATCATCTGGTTCGAAGTCCAGAGGGTCAACATGTCGCCGTTCCATGCGGCGATCGAGGCGTGCGGCTCCATCATCGCATGAGACTGATCAGGCGTGGTGTAGGTCGCATCGAGCTGGACCGGAGCTGCGGCGAAGGCGCCTGCGAAGTCGCCAACCGCAGAATCAGCTGCACTGCCGCCTGTGTTGCCGGGCTTTGCAGCGGAGTCCTTCACGGTCTTGAGGTCAAACGCACCCTGAGCGCGGGCATAATCGACTCGGATCAGCTGAGCGGCAGCGCGTGCCTGTTCGAAGGTCTCCGCAACGACGACTGCGATTGCCTGATGATAATGCTCGATGTCAGGGCCGCCGAGCAGCCTCGCGGTGTTAAAGCGACCCTTATCAAGCTTGCCGGCATTCTCCGCTGTGACGATCGCGAGCACGCCGGGTGCGGCCCTGGCATCGGTCAGGTCGATCGAGGTGATCCGCCCCTTCGCAATGGCGCTGCCTAGAATGTAGCCATAGGCCAGAGGTGAGGCGGGATCGTGCCACTCGAAGGCATAGGGCGCGGTGCCTGTCACCTTGAGAGGGCCATCAATGCGGTCGACAGGTTTGCCAATTACCTTGAGCTGATCGATCGGGTTGGTTGTAGCAGGCGTGTCAAATCTCATGGCTCAACCCTTTGCTTCGGTCAGCACCGCGGCCAGCGTACGCTCGACCAGTGGGAGCTTGAATGCGTTCTCGTGTGTGGGCGTCGCGCCCGCGAGCAACCGCTCCGTCACCGCCTTCGCACCACGCGGCAGGTTGGTTTCGGCGTCTTCAACACGCCACGGCTTGTGTGCGACCCCGCCCAGGGCCACACGTCCTGTCCCATCTGGCTGCACGATTGCCCCGACTGAGACCAGCGCGAAGGCGTAGGAGGCACGGTCACGCACCTTCCGATAGATGTGCTTGCCGCCGACCGGCCTAGGCAGTGTCACTGCCGTGATCAGCTCGCCAGGCATGAGTACAGTTTCGATGTGAGGCGTGTCGCCCGGCAGGCGGTGGAACTCTGCAATCGGAATGCGCCGGGTTGCCCCGTCAGGGCGTACCGTCTCCACAACCGCATCGAGCGCCCTCATAGCTATTGCCATGTCGCTGGGATGGGTCGCGATGCAAGCCTCGCTCACGCCGACCACGGCGTGATGGCGGGTGAACCCACCAATGGCCGAGCAGCCGCTGCCTGGTTGACGCTTGTTGCATGGTTGGTTGGTGTCGTAGAAGTACGGGCAGCGTGTGCGCTGAAGCAGGTTGCCCGCGGTGGTTGCCTGATTGCGCAACTGCCCTGTGGCGCCGGCCAGTAATGCGCGGGAGAGCAAGCCATAATCGCGCCGAACACGTTGGTCGGCGGCAAGATCGGTGTTGCGCACCAAGGCTCCAATGCGCAGCCCGCCCTCGGGCGTCGGTTCAATCCTGTCGAGTGCGAGACCATTCACGTCGATCAGATGGGTCGGCGTTTCGATCTGGAGCTTCATCAGGTCGAGCAGGTTGGTGCCCCCCGCAATGAACTTGGCACCCGGAATGCGAGTGGCCGCCGCTGCGGCTTCAGCGGGCGAGGTGGCGCGCTCAAAGGTGAAGGGCTTCATGCTTTCCTCCCCGCGACCTCGGTGATCGCCTCGACAATGTTGGAATAGGCGCCGCAGCGGCAGATGTTGCCGCTCATCCGCTCACGGATCTCGACGGTGGTCGCCTCCGGCTGCGCGAGCAGGTCAGCACTCGCGTGGCTCGGGATACCAGCCTTAATCTCGTCGAGCACTGCCACGGCGGAGCAGATCTGGCCAGGAGTGCAATAGCCACACTGATAGCCGTCATGCTTGACGAACGCGGCTTGCATCGGGTGCAGGTTCTGAGGTGTGCCCAGTCCTTCGATGGTGGTGATGCTGTCACCATCGTGCATGACCGCGAGCGTCAGGCAGGACGTCATCCGGCGTCCATCAACGATCACGGTGCACGCGCCGCATTGGCCCTGATCGCACCCCTTCTTGCTGCCGGTAAGATGCAAGTGCTCGCGCAATGCGTCCAGCAGCGTGGTCCGCGTGTCGAGCTCGAGCTCGCGTGCCATCCCATTCACCGTGAAGGAAACCTTCGAGATGGAAGGGGTCTCGACAGCAGCTTGGGCACTAGCTGCCGGCGCTTGGGCATCGGCCCCTGACGGTGTTGCTGTCACTGCCGCGGACGCGGTGGTCGCGATCAACAGGTCACGCCGGGATAGTTCCAGGTCGCTGGGATGCTGCATGTCGTCTTCCAATCCTCGCTGGCGAGAGATTGCTGACATACATCCATGTCTTCGCCTGGGGAGGGCTGTGGCAGGCATTATAGCTGCTACATTCCATCGAGCGAACCTGTCCTGACACGGGGCAGCTCAGCAGCTCTCTCCTCTGGCCAGCCCTAAGAATAGGCAGACCAAGGCTCTCCGACAATCAGCTCATTTCGGATAAGGCTTATAAATCTCCCTCATGAAACCAAATGGGACGAGTCGGAGTTATGCAAGGTTGTGGTGTGTTCTCCCTTGCATGCCTTTGAGCTTCCTCGCCCATTAACACTCCAATGTCATGGCGCAGGAGAGAGGTTGTTCACGGCTCTAGGGGTCTTCGTGATCTTTCTGCACAAGCCCACGTGGCTTTTGAACATCGGGCCGGTCGCAGCCCCGTCGGTTGAAGTACCACCTGTTTATTTTGCACTTGGCGAGCAATCCAATGATGCGTGATCTGGGCGGCCTTGGCGGTTTGTGGACCGCCGAAGCGACGCAACTCAGGTTCGTACGCCCTATCCTATGAACCGGCTTTATCAACTCGACCTGCGAGGCTACGCGGCAGGCGCGAATGGTGGCGACAGCTTGTGAAGAAATTCGGCAGAGACCTCCTGCCACGGTTCACCTGTGTGAAGGCTGCTGGCCTGTGGCGGGCGCAGTCTCACAGTCGCAGATCGGTTCATTTTGGCCATTGGGTTCAATCCGCCTCCAGGATCGGTGAAGTCACGGATTGAGAGAACTCCCTCGTCAGCAGCCCCGGCGGGAAGGTTTTTATTGGTCAGGTGCAGGCAGAAGAACGCCAATCCAGCCCTAATCTGCTGCCGCGGTTAACTTAGGTGATGAGGCGCTCAGCGCAGCGGCTTAGGTTCCAGAGTGTTCCTCCAGTGCATCCTCCCTCTGGCTCTGGACCTTGCTCCCTCCTTGCTTTCCGGCCAGCGAGGGAGCTTTTTTTGCATAGGGGTGAGAGCGTGGTGCCAACGGCGTGCCAAGTCATCTCAGCCCATAGCCAACCACCGATGGTCCGGACTGGGTCAAACTTTCACCTTCCGGCCGCACAACGAACATCGGCTCATGACGCCGAAGCGGACCAAGCGCTTACGTCTCAGCAGTGCCAGAACGAGACATTAGCGCCATACCGACGAGGCCAGTTCAGTTCTACTCCGACTCTATCCATTGACGTTCGCGGGCCAGCGCCTAGCCTCCTATGGTCCGAATGGAGCTAGTTCAATGGTGATGTCACGGTAACTTTTGGTCAGCAGCTTGTGGCCTAATAGCTGCGGCATGACCAAGCCCGTCAGCTACAAGCGCCATCGCTTCCCGCCCCAGATCATCGCCCATGCAGTCTGGTTGTACTTCCGGTTTCCTGTGAGCCTGCGGCTCGTGGAGGAGATGTTGCTCGAGCGCGGCATCGTTGTGTCCTACGAAACCATCCGCCGATCGGGTAGGAAGTTCGGACCAGAGTATGCCCGGCGCCTCCGCCGCAAGCCGCCACGCCTGACCGACATTTGGCATCTGGATGAAGTCGTTGTCAGCATCGCCGGCAGGAAACACTGGCTCTGGCGGGCTGTGGACCAGGACGGCTATGTGCTCGATGAGGTCGTCCGGGGTCGACGCGATACCAAGGCGGCCAAGCGCCTGCTGAACCCGGCTGATGAAGAAGCAAGGCTTGGTGCCCAAGCGCATCATCACCGACAAGCTGCCCTCATACGGAGCTGCCAGGCGCCAAGTCATGCCAGGTGTTGAGCACCGGTCCCACAAGGGCCGAAACAACAGAGCTGAGAATTCGCATCTCCCGTCGCGAAAGCGGGAGAGCATTATGCAGGGCTTCCGGTCCGCAGGAGGCCTGCAGCAGTTCAGCTCGGTCTTGTCTGCCGTCAGGAACTTGTTCGTTCCGCCCCACTCACACCAGTCTGCCCTCGCCACTCACCTTCACCGTCTCCAAGCTATGGCGGCATGGAAAGCCGCCACGGGCGTGCTCGCGTGAAACCAGCCAAGCTGGCCTTATTGCAGCCTCTTCAGGTTACCGTGACATCACCCCTCAGGCCAAGCGGTGCAGACGATGCCGCTTGATGCTCTCTCCGCTCATTAGACCGATGTCGGAAGAATAGCCATAGTAGCAGCACCTATGGACTCCGGCGGGTTCTGGAGGGCAGCCGCAATCTATTTACTGACCGTGCCACAAACGTCAAATGCTCAGGTGCGTATCAAGTCTCACACCAGAGTCCTGTTCGGCTTTACCCCAGGCGGGGGTTTCGCACGCGAGTATGCGGAGTGCCTCATGCTGATCCACGAACTCCCGGAAACTACAGTGACCTCGGTGGGGAATCGTGCCAGCCTGAGAGCCTTTCACACCCGCTGCCTCTCCCTCGTTCTATCGAATGAAGGAGAGCACCTGGTTGAGGAGGCAAGCCGGACCGTCGCGGACGCCCGTGCCGTCTCGACCCTCAGGGCGTGAGATCAAAGCAACCAAATCAACGAGGAGTATCCGCATGTCGCCTACCGCTTTGCACTACTGGGATGCCTCCTGGGACCTCCGCCCTGCGGAGTGCCCCTGCGATGTGGATTTCATCGCATGGCTCGACGAGAACCGGATTGTCGACGCCGCGATCTACCATTTCGGCACGGGCGCGCATCACCACGTCGGCATCGAGTGCGCGAGGATGGAGCGCCGCAACGCGGTGCTTGGAATTACAGCGGCGCCGCAGGAGTATGAGGCCTTCGTGAGGCTTGCGATCGAGCGGCCGGACGTGCTGCGCTACTACAATGCAGTGTTTGGCGATATCTATCTTCTCAACCGCAAGCTCCTGCCGGTCTTCGACGTGGTGACGCTTTTCCATCTCTGTGAATTCCGCGGCGACCAGAATGATGCATACGGGGCGATGACGGATCTCGAGCTTGTCAACTTGCTCACGGACCACACGCGTCCGGGCGGCCATATCCTGTTCTTTCCGGGTTCCTTTGCCTTTGACCGGGCGGACGGTAGCGCCAAGGACGTGATCACCGCATGGGAGCAGCAACCCACTGTCGAGAAGCTCGGCTGCTACAGGAGTCTGCTGGTCTATCGCAAGAGTGAAGGTCAGTGATAGCGATCAGCTCACCCGGTTCCAGTTTGAGATGGTGCCCTGCGTCCCAGAACTCGCTGCGGGCGCGCTCATCAAGACTAAATTGAAGTCACCGTGGCGACTGCGGTTGTTAACTCGACTTATCATCTCTGCCTTTAGGTCGCCAATCGCATTGGTGCGGGGTTCCATCGGGTTGGCCCCTAGTCTGCTCCTGCGTCAAGGGAAGGCCACGTAATTTCCGAGAAGACGCTTCGTGGAACGGGGAGCATCTCAGACCTTGTCCTAATACGCATGATAGATTGTAGCTGTGCTTCCTGACGCTACACTTGGCGGGCTTGGATGCGCCAAGGCCAGCCACAATGGAAAAGAACGACAGAAGCCTACCTGGTGCCCCGCCTCCTGCCGAAACCCTGATCGCGGAAGCGCAAGCTGCACGAGTTAGGGGCCACGTGCGCGCCATTCTCGCTCAGCTCAAATCCTTCTGTCCAAAGCCCTTCTGGGAGGCTGCATAATCCGCGGAAAGCCACCTATGCAATGGCTAAGCGTAAGCGTAGCGGAGCAGGCGTATTCTCAAGCCCGCTAATGAGAAGACTCCTCTCGCGACCTCTCGACGCCTCAATAAGGTGTCCAAGACGCTATGTGTGAGAGAGCGTTACATGCTTTCACGATCTACCCTCATTTCCGCGGCCCTCTCGATTGGTCCGTCGCTGCCGACCCAGACCCACGACATCTACTCGCATTTGAAGAATGGAGAGGGGAAAAAGTTGCTGCGTCGAGATGGATTGCCGACCTGCGCATTACCGACTGACCCAGCATGGGGTAAAAATGCTCGTGGACAGGCGATGGATCGACGTGCCGAGCCGAGAAATTCAATACCTTGCGCTACTGGGTGACGATGGCGCAACGGGTATCAAGCATTGGTGCGGGGCAGCCTACGAGACAAGCGGAGTGGAGATTAGCGTCCCATATGTAACGCACTGCGCGATCCTGCCGCCGCGTCTGCATCTGCTCAGATCGACCCGCTGTAATTCCAAAAGCCCCTGTATGGAACTGACCGAAGCCTCCTAAAGGTGCTATTCAGTCCGGTGGCGGACCTAAGATCTCCAACCCGAAATCAGCCGCCAGAGGCGTGATCTCGTCCATGTCCTGATCCTCAAGACGGCGCTCGGCGACAGCCTCGAAGGAGGGTTCAAAGCCAGCAGGCTGGATGACAGTAAAAAGGCGCCCAGTTTCTACGCCGCGCTACCAACTATCTTGCGATGGTCAATCTCGGCATGATCATGCTCTTGTTGTAGCCTTTGCATATACGTCATAGGAATATAAAACAGGATTTCGGAACTGCCCTGACCCAGCATTGAGAATGATTGTCGTGCTCTTGTTCATAGGAGGCCGAGTAGAGCCGCAGTTTCACAGTCAATCGGGATCCCCGTTGCGGCGCGTTCTGTTTCAACCATCCATTCCCGATCACCAGGGGCCAGAGATCGGGTGCCGGGATGTGTCGAGCATGAACGGAGTGCGGAAAGGTACTCTGACATGAGTGCGTTATAGGCGGCTCGGCCGACAAAACGATCTGGGTCTAAGGCTAGACAGAAATGGCCGACATTTCTGGGCGTGGTAAAGTCAGTGTTTCCTGTCATCGGAAGCATCGCGGGATCTGGCGCTGCCCCGGTGAGCACAGCCGAGAGGATCGTCACGAGGCCTGCCAGACCTGCGCCCTTGAACCCGTAGTCAGCTCCTCCGAGCGGGATGAGCATCTGCGCCAAAGCAGCATCCGTGGTCGGTTGGCCGGCCTGGTCGGCGGCGACATGATCGGGCAAGGTGCGCCCGAGAGCGGCGTAGAGATGGACCCGGTTCATCGGGATCGATGATGTGGCCATGTCCAGTAGCCATGGGCGATCCCCCGGCACGGGAGCAGCCATCGCAATCGGGTTCGTGCCGTGGAATGGCACTGTGCCCTCGTGGAGCGCGACAATCGAATCCGCATTAGTTGTGCCGAAGCCAATAAACCCCATCTCGGCGGCCGCGAGGGCATAGGCTCCGGCCGCGCCATAGTGGGACGATCGGCAGACGCCCACAGCGCCGACGCCGCTCTCACGGGCCAAGGCACATGCCTCTTCCATGGCCCGGTACGCGGCAAGGTGACCCAGTCCATCATTGGCATCAAGGAGAGCGGTAGCGGGTCCCGTGCGACGAACTGCAATCTGAGGCGCTCCATTGATCCGTCCTTCGCGCAGCGCCCGCGCATAATGGGCAACGAGGCGCACCCCATGACTGTCGACTCCGATCCGGGAGGCATGCATGAGCGCCCGGGTCGCAGCATGGGCCGAAGGCTCATCGGCGCCCGCTTCGTGAAGAGCGGCGAATGTGCGCTCCGCAAGCAGGGAGGCATCAATGAAACGAACTGCGCCGGCATGATGATTGTCTGAGATTCCCATCGGCTCTTGCTCTTTAATCAGAGGGTAAACCCGCCATCGATCACATGGACCGCTCCGGTTGTGAACGCAGCGGCATCGGATGCCAGATAGACTGCGAGCGCCGCGATCTCCTCAGGGCGTCCGAGGCGCCCCATGGGCTGTCGGGCAATGAAATCGGCCCGGGCCTTTGCAGGATCCGGCTGTGCCTGCATGCGCTCGGTCAGAGAGGGTGTATCGACGGTGCCAGGACAGATGGCGTTACAGCGAATGCCCTGAGCGATGAAGTCGATCGCCAGGCCCTTGGTGAAGCCGATCACGGCCGCCTTCGTGCAGCCATAGACGAACCGGTTCGGGACGCCTTTGAGCCCGCCGGCAACGGACGCGATGTTGATGACGGTTCCGCCGCCAGCGGCAATCATCTTCGGCAGCAGAGATTTCGTCATGCGGTACATGGACCGCACGTTCAGATCGAAAGCCAGATCCCAATCCGTCTCAGTGGAGTCTAGAATCGTGCCGTTGTGGACAATGCCTGCGCAATTGAAGAGCACGTCGGCCTTTTCGGTTGCCTCAGCGAAAGCTTCGATTGTCGGAGCGTCCAGCACATCAAGCCTCTGCGTGCGGATGGCCGGGTTGGACGCGGCCAGAGACGAAAGCGAAGATTCGCTCGTGCTCGTTGCCAGCACGTCGGCGCCGGCCTCGGCACAGGCAAGTGCGATGGCGCGCCCCATTCCCTGTCCGGCTGCGGTAATGATGCAGGTTTTGCCGTCGAGGTGGATCATCCGGATAGTCCCTATATGCCGGAGGCGAGATAGCCGCCGTCCACATTAAGCACGGTGCCTGTCACAAAGCCTGCGGCAGGTGATACGAGATAGACCGCTGCACCGACAAGTTCATCGACCTGGCCAAACCTGCCCATCGGGGTGCGCAGCAAGGCGTTTTCCTTGCGCTTGGGGCCCATCTTGGATTGGTTCAACTCGGTCATGAAGAAGCCGGGCGAGATGGCATTGACGCGCACGCCCCGGTCCGCCCATTCCGCCGCGAGGGTTTTCGTCAGCCCTACCACCCCGTGCTTGCTGGCGGCATAGATCGATGCCAGAGGCCAACCGCGATGAGCCGCGAGCGATGCGATGGTGATGATCGAACCTGTGCCACGTTCCAGCATGTGCCGGCCGAAGCGCGTGCAGGTGAAGAACACGCTGCGCAGGTTCGTTTGCATGACTGCATCATATTCGTCCGGCGTGACGTTTTCTGCCGGTTTCAGCACGGTTGTGCCCTGGCACGCGACAAGTATGTCCACATGCCCGAAATCTCCTAGGACCGATGTGAGAAGGCCGTCGATCGCCTCCGGTTGAGAAACGTCAACTGCATAGCCCTTGGCATCAGGATCGTCCTGCTGCAGGCATCGGGTGGCCTTTTCGAGCTTTGCAGGCGTGCGTGCCGCGATGGCGACACGGGCGCCGTTCGCCTGAAAGCCGTGCGCGATCGCCTGGCCGATGCCGCTCGATCCGCCCACGATCAGAGCCGTTTTGCCGTGGAGCGAGAAGGCCGAGGCGGAACTCAACTGGGCCAACGATGTCTCGGTCAAATCTCACCTCTTTAGATCGTCACGATGCCATTTCTTCCGCCAGGACATCCCTGCGCTCAAGCACATCGAGATAGGACTGTTTCGTTTGATGGATGTGAGCGCGCAGCAGGGCCTGGAGCGGCTCGAGCTCTCGTGCCTTGATCAGCTTCAGCATCTCCCGATGATCCTTCATGGAGAGGCGGTTCAAGGTCGTCTCGATGGAAAGACGGGAGCGAAGGGCCTGAATCCTGAATCCGATCTGGCTGTAGGCGTCGCCGATATAGGGATTGCCGCACAGATCGATGATCGCCTGATGGTACTGACCATCGAGCGTGCGGTAGCCCACATTGTCCCCGGCATCGTAGGCCGCCTTCATATCCTCGAAGAGCGGGCTCATACGCTTCACCAATTCGGCATGGTTCCGCTCGATGGCCGCGGCGACAGCGGCGATTTCAAGGATTTCGCGCAACTCGCTGATGAGAATGACCTGATCCGCGGCGAGGCGAAAGACGTAGGTTCCGCGCTGCGGCAGGACCTCGACCAGGCGCTCCAGCTTAAGCTGCAGTAGAGCCTCCCGGACGGGAGTCTTGGAGAGGCCGAGTTCCGCCGCCAGGGCATTCTCGGACAGGGCCGCCCCCAGCCGGAGGCGCCCGTCCACGATGCGGGCTCTGAGCTCGTTAACAACGAGTTCCGTCAGGGATTTCGGCCGCTCGATCTTCATTGGGTACTCATCATCAACGCTCTTGCCTGCGAACGTCTTGTGTCTATAATCCTGTATCTGATATACCAGATGACAAGCGCCGGACAAGAGCGCAGCAGTGGAAATGGGAGGAATAACGAGATGAAGCTGTTTGGAAAGTTCAGCATCACCACTGGCTTGGTGCTTGGTCTCACGCTGGCTGCAACGCACGCCCAGGCTCAGGCGGCCAAGACCTTCACCCTCAAGCTCAATCATGTGCTTGGTCCCAAGGAGCCGTTCCATGAAGGCTTCACCACCTGGGCGAAGCGGGTGGAGGAGCGCACCAAGGGCGGCCTCAAGATCCAGGTCTTCCACAGCGCGCAACTGGGTGTCGAAGAAGACATTATCGAGCAGATGCGCCAGGGTGCGGCCATTGGCCAAAACACGGATGCTGCCCGTCTCGGAACCTACGTCAAAGGTCTGGCGGTGATGAATGGACCTTACTTCGCCGAGACCCTTGATGATGTGGCCAAGCTGAGCAAAGCGCCCACCATCGTGAAGTTCCAGGACGAGCTTGCGAGTCAGCATGGGCTCAAGGTCGTCTGCTTCGACTGGGTGCAAGGCTACCGCCACTTCTTCACGAACAAGCCGATCAAGCAGCCGGCAGACCTGAGCGGATTGCGCATCCGCACCCCGCCGGCTCCGATCTGGCAGGAATCGGTCCGGGCCCTTGGCGCCGCGCCCACGGCCATGGCGTTCGGCGAGATGTATCCCGCTCTGCAGCAGCAGGCCATCGACGGTGTGGAGCTCGTCTACAACAATATCCCCGGCGGACGCTTCTATGAAGTGCTGAAATACGCCAACGAGACCAAGCACATCATGCTTGTGAACTTCCAGGTGGTCAGTGCTTCCTTTTTCAATAGCTTGCCTGCCGAGTATCAGACCGCGTTGGTGGAAGAGTGCCAACGAGCTGGTCGCGAAACCTCTGAAAAAATCCTGGCATCCGAGCAGACTGTAAAGCAGCAGTTGAAGCAGCGGGGCATGACGATCGTCGAAGACGTTGATCTCGCAGCCTTCCGGTCCGCCGGCGAGAAGGCTTATCAGGCGCTTGGCCTGACAGACCAGAGAAACGCCGTCCAGAAGGAGATCGGCAAGAACTGAACTGGATAGGCATCATGAAACGAGTCTACGCGCATCTCTGCACCCTGGAGGCGACGATTGCAGGGTCGTTTCTGATCCTGATGGTGGGGCTGATTTTCGTGGGCGGGATTGCTCGTCTCGCCCACTTTCCGCTGAACTGGACCATTGATCTCGCCACCTGCCTCTTCGCTTGGGCCTGCTTCCTGTCGGCTGACATCGCATGGCGTAGCAACAGCATGATGTCCATCGAAGTCATTACAAGCCGGCTGCCGAGAAGGCTGCAGGGCACCTTCCGGCTCCTGAACTACGCCCTAATCAGTACCTTCCTGGTCTATCTCATAGTTATGGGAATTTACCTGTCATGGACTAGCCGGGGCCGAAGCTTCCAGGGCATCCCCGAGGTGAGCTATTCCTGGATCACCATGAGTCTGCCAGTTGGAGCGCTGCTCCTTCTGATCACGACCGTGCTCAAGATCCGTGCGGAATGGCGTGGTGAGCACACGGAAGGTCAGACCTTCGATGTCCTCTGAACCGAGTAGCGCACCCTCATGCTGATCGTCCTCATCGCGTTCACAATCCTCATGCTGATCGGCATGCCGGTCGCTTTTGCAATCGGCATTTCGGGAACACTCTTCTTCCTGCAGAACCCGGACCTTCCAGCGACGATCCCGATCCAACTGACAGTGACGGAAACACAGAACTTTGCCCTACTGGCGGTGCCCCTGTTCATTCTCGCCGGTAATTTCCTCAATAGCTCAGGCATCACGCACAACCTCCTGAAACTCGCAACCGTGCTGACCGGGCGGATGCAGGGTGGTCTCGCCCAGGTGTCCATTGCTCTCTCGACCTTGATGAGCGGCGTCACCGGATCATCGATTGCGGATGCCGCCATGAATGCTCGCATCCTTGGGCCGCAGATGCTGAAGCGCGGCTTTTCCAAAGGCTATGCCGCCGGCGTCCTGTCTTACGGCTCCCTAATGGCGCCGATCATCCCACCGGGGATCGGGTTCATTCTCTACGGCACTGTCGGTCAGGTCTCGATCGGACGTCTGTTCGCGGCAGGAATTGTGCCGGGCTTCATGCTCTGGGCTGCTCTGGCAGCGACCATCTCCTTCACGGCAAGGCGTCGGGGATACGCACCCGAACGTGAGACGCGCCCGACCGTCAGGGAAGTGGCATCGGCCTCCTGGAGCGGGATCTGGGCAATTCTGTTTCCCGTCATTCTCCTACTTGGACTTCGCTTCGGGGTCTTCACACCTTCCGAGATCGGTGCCTTCGCTGTCGTTTATGCCATTGCCATCGGGTTCTTCGCCTATCGCATGCTGACGCTGGCAAGCTTTCGCGAGGCGGTGGAGAGCAGTTTGACGGATATCGGTGCCGTCATGTTCCTGCTCGCGCTCTCGGCGATCTTCGGCTACGGCATCGTGTTCGAGCAGATCCCTGAGGTCATCTCAAGCTGGATGCTCGGCATCACAGAGAACCCTTCTGTCGTTATGGTTCTGATTGTTCTCTTCATCCTCGTAGCGGGAACCTTCATGGAAGGCTCTGTCCTCATCATCATGCTCACGCCGATCTTCCTGCCGCTCATCACGCAGTACGGCATCGATCCGGTCCATTTTGGCCTCGTGTTCATCATCGCCGCAACCATCGGAAACTATACGCCTCCAGTCGGCGGAGCAATGTTCGTCGTCTGCCAGATCCTGCGCTGCCCGATCGGCGATTATACGCGCGAGTCCATGCCGTTCCTGATTGCCGTGAGCCTTGTCACCATCCTGCTGATCTTTTCGCCAGATCTCGTGTTGTTCGTTCCCAACCTACTTTTTGGCATTGACTGAAGCGAAGTGCTTGTCCGATCACTTTGGTCTGTTGTTGCCCCTGAAAGATAGGACAGATCATCCCGGTTCACGTGAAGCAATGAACTCACGCGGTGAGCGATAGCCGAGCGCCCAGTGCGGGCGGTCGGCCTGGAAGGCTCCTGGACGATGGACATCTTCTCGGAGGCAATCTAGCGGCGACGTTGTTGAGATCCGTCAAGCACCTCGATCCTGGAGGGACTGATCATAGCGCCAACTCCACTCATATATTTTAGCGAAGTGGCAGATCGTGTCTTGCCTTTTCTGGGGCAACTACACGCGCGATGTCTCAACATAGGAGCTGGAGGGCTCTGGTTTGAGGTCAAGCGCTTTCAGGCCCTCCACCTTCCCGATGTTTGACGTCGCCTGCGGGTCCTTGCTTCTCTTAGGGATCAGCTCTCGGGCTCTCCTATGATGGGATCAGAAGAATGAGGTGGCCCAATCTGTTGCGCGTTCTGATCGCGCCAGGCGCGACCGACACAAGAGCCCTAGCGAACTCACCTCATCCATCGTCCCGCAAGGGACGTCTCTCCACCGGCTGGCGGAAGCTCGTCTACCTTTCCGTTCGTGTGACAGGCGGTTGATGTGAGCGATCAGGTAACTGCCAGGACACCGTCCTTGGTCCAGCGAAACTCGGTGCCATCGCTCCAGAGGCGGTGCATGATCACGGCCAAGCGGCGCGCCAGAGCCACGATAGCCTTTTGCAGGCCGCGCCGGCGGGCAACGTTCATAGCCCAGGCTTTCAACCAGGACCATTTCTGCACCCGGTTCAGCAGCGCCTGGGCAGCCTCATAGAGCAGCGCTCGCATCATGGCGTCTCCGCATAATGAGACGCGTCCGATCCGATTGCTCTCGCCGGACTGGTTGAGAACCGGCGTGAGCCCCAGAGCTGGGCCGACTGCCTTGGAATTCTTGAACCGCGCCGGAATGTCGATCGTGGCGCTAAAGGCCAGCGACACCACGGGGCCAACACCGGGAATGGTCATCAGGCGTCGGCAGACGTCTTCGCCCCGGACAGTCGCCAACACCTTGCGGTGAAGAGTGGCGAAGCGCTCCCGCAGGCTCTGATGGGCTTCGAGCAGGCAATCCATGACCTCGGCAAGCTCCGGCAGGCCGGCCACGAGCTCGCAGATCCGGTCGTCGAACCTGACCTTGCCAATGGCTCCGACCTTGAGCCCGAAATTGCGCAGCAGGCCGCGGATATCGTGCTCAATGGCAATGGCCTTCTCCTGCAACAACTTGCGATCTGTCAGCAGAGCGCGTCGGTTCTGGCTGGTGAGCGTCTTCACATGCACAGGTCGGAACAGGTTGACGCGCATCATCTGAGCAATGCCACGAGCATCGTTTCGGTCGGTCTTGTTCACCTGCGCCTTCAGGAACGCCTTGGTGTGGCGCGTCTCGATGCAGATGACCGGTAGCCCGGCCGCGGCCAGCCCGCTGTAGAGCCACTGCGACAGCGGGCTGGCTTCGAGCCCGATCCGCTCGAGCCGCCAGGCCGGATCCCGGAGCACCTGCGCCAGGTCGTCTGGATGGCTGGTCACCTTCAATTCTCGACAGACCCTGCCCGTCTCGTCCAGAATGCACAAGGAAGTCTCTTTCACAGAGACATCGAGGCCGGCATAATGCTTCATGCTGCGCTTCTCCCACTGATGCTTGTGGCTGGTCCTACCCAGACCACGTTGTACCATCAGCCTGAAGCGCAGCACCTCCTGATAGTCCGCAGGGTGTGGCGCAAAGCCGAATACCCCATCTGTTGCAATGCAACCTCTGCGTTGGGCTTGATGCGGCCGGACATCTTGGAAAGCGACCGATCGTCATTTAGCGCCTCTTGCTTCGGCTCCCTATGGCACTGCCGCCACGCGGCCCGCTGTGGCCCGACGTGTTGTTGCTGCTTTCCTCAACCAGCTTGAGCCAACGGGTGAGACGCTCCGGGTCCAGCTCGCCTGCGGCGACGGCTCCTTGGACTGCGCAGCCGGGTTCGTGGACGTGGGTACAGTCGCTGAACCGGCACAGAGGGGCAAGCTCGGTGATTTCAGCGAACAGGCTCTCAATGCCAAAAGCCGCATCGCTCACACGAATCGTGCGCATGCCCGGTGTGTCGATCACCCATCCGCCACCTGCAATGGCATGAAGCGAGCGCGAGGTTGTGGTGTGGCGTCCTTTGGCATCGTGTTCGCGAATTCCTCCGGTTTGCTGGGCCAGCTCCTGCGCCGCGCCTGCCAGTGTGTTCACCAGCGTCGACTTGCCGACACCGGAGGAACCGACCAGCGCTACTGTCTGCCCGACACCGCACCATGACGCTAAAGCAGTTGCGGCATCTCTGGATCGGGAGTTTAAGGTCACGACGGCGAGCCCGCGTTGCAGCGCCATGGCCCGTTGTTCATACACCCGCGGCTCCGCCACGGTGTCAGCCTTGGTCAGTAGGATGACCGGGGTGGTCCCGGCCTCGTTCGCCAGCGCCAGATAGCGTTCCAGCCGGGCGGGGTTGAAATCAGCATTGCATGAGGTGACGATGAACAGGGTATCGACATTGGCGCCAGCGAGCTGCGGGGTCTTGCTGCCTTCGGTGCGACGCTCCAGCACTGTTCTGCGGATCAGTCGGCGATTCAGCCGTTGGGTTTGAGGATCGGCAAGCACCCAATCCCCCACGGCATAATCGCCGGTCTGGCTGTGAACCGGAAGTGTCAGCTCGACTGGCCCGGTTTGGGATATGGCGGTCAGGCGGGCGCGGTGGACCGTGGCGATACGATGTGGGGCGAGCGCTGCCTCATGGGGCTCAAGCTGATCCTCGAAAAAGTCAGACCATCCCAGACTTGAAAGTGACACGAGGCGGGCGGCGTCGGGGTGATCTGTCACAGCTTTTCCAATCGCACGGTGTCACATTCATAGGCAGCATCCTGTGGAACATAAGAATAGCGCCGACAAAACAACCCCCAGCGAACGCGGGTTGGTCGCTTCCGACCTTCAATGACGGGGTCAGGATCGAAACAGCTCCGTATGCGTTATCGCTATAAGCCGAGCCGAAGCTCTCGACCTTCGGCTGCCCAGGAATCCCCATCAATGTCAGTCCTAAAGCCAAAGAGCTCCGAGCGGGACATGTATGCCTCGGAGCCCTCAACGGGCGGCCTTGGCGTCGTGGGCATGATCGCCCTCGTCATTGCAGGCCTGTTCGTTGGCCGGGAAGTCTTCGTTCCGGTGGCTCTTGCGATCCTCCTGAGCTTCGTGCTGGCGCCTTTGATCCGGCTGTTGCAGAAACTCCACGTACCCCGTGTTCTCGCAGTTATCGGGGCCGTCTTGGTCGCCTTTGCCGGGATTACGGCACTCGCCACAGTGATGGCGACACAGGTCACCCAACTCGCCGGAGACTTGCCGCGCTATCAGCTTACGATGCGCGAGAAGGTGCAGTCCTTGCGAGGGTCCGCCGCGGGCAGCAGTGCATTGGAGCGGGCCGCGGACGTCTTGCAGGACCTGGGCAAGGAGCTCGACAGGCCGTAGACTGACGCTGCCCGGCCGGCTAACCCGCTGACGCCGAGCGCCGCGCCCGCCACCGAGACGAAGCCCATCCCGGTTGAAGTACGCCAGCCCGACCCGGGAGCTCTGCAGACCCTCGGCGCCTTCATTACCCCGCTCATTCACCCCCTTGCGACCACCGGGATCGTGATCATCTTTGTGATCTTCATCCTGCTGCAACGCGAGGATCTCCGGAACCGGCTGATCCGCTTGGCCGGATCGCACGATCTCCAGAAGACAACCGCGGCCCTCGATGATGCCGCAGGTCGCCTGAGCAAACTGTTCCTGACGCAATTGGCCCTGAACGCTGCCTTCGGCGTGGTGATCGGCATCGGTCTGTACTTCATCGGCGTGCCGAGCCCGGTGCTGTGGGGCATCCTCGCAGCCATCCTGCGGTTCGTGCCCTATATTGGCGCTTTCATCTCGGCCGCCTTCCCGCTCGCGCTAGCCGCGGCCGTCGACCCCGGTTGGTCGATGCTGCTGATGACTGCCGCGCGGTTCATCATTATGGAGCCGGTGGCGGGCCATGTGGTCGAGCCCCTGGTTTATGGTCACAGTACAGGTCTATCCCCGGTCGCGGTCGTCGTCGCGGCGACGTTCTGGACCTGGCTCTGGGGTCCGATTGGATTGGTGCTGGCAACGCCCCTGACCGTGTGCCTGGTCGTGCTCGGCCGGCATGTCGAGCGGCTCGAGTTCCTGGACGTCATGCTGGGCGACCGCCCGGCCCTCTCGCCGCCGGAGATCTTCTATCAGCGCATGCTGGCCGGGGATCCGGCGGAGGCGGCTGATGTCGCGGAGGAGTTCCTCAAGGAGCGCTCGCTTTCCGTCTATTACGATGAGGTCGCTCTGGCGGGATTGCGGCTCGCCCGCGCCGATGCGCTTCGCGGCGTCCTCGACGAGGCGCGCTTGGAACGCATGAGGGGCACGGTCGAGGAGTTGGTGGACGACCTGTCCGATCATCCGGATCTGGAGCCGGCATCCGGCCGCACGTCTGATCCGGAGGCAGCCGCCGCTGTCGACGCCAGTGCGGAAGGGCTTGGAACCGCCGATTTTCCCGTTCTGGCGCCGGAGGATCTTGATCCCCGCTTCACGGGAGAGGCGCCGATCCTGTGCATTGCCGGCCAGAGTCCAGTTGATGAGGCGGCCGCCCTGATGCTGGCGCAACTCCTGACAAAGCATGGGCTCAGCGCACGCGTCGAGGGCGCAGCCTCGCTGTCGGTCCAGTCAATCACCCGGCTTGAGGCTGCTGACACTGCCGTGGTGTGCCTGTCCTTTCTCGATGCCGGCAGTCCGGCCCATATGCGCTATGCGGTGCGTCGCCTGCGCCGGAAGATGCCACAGGCGAAGATCGTGCTGGGATGCTGGGTTGCCGATGCCACAATTGCCGAGGGCCTCCGCGAGGCTGCACGGGCGGACCTTGTTGCTTCGACATTGCGTGCGGCTACGGCCCTGTGCATAGAACTCGCCAGACGAGACACAATTGAACCTTCGAAAGCCGTGACCACAGCAAGCGCTGCATGATGCTGTCCTGTTGCCGGGGCGGGCGCGAATGCAGGAGGGTCGAACGGCATCTCAGCCGGTGCAGGTGCGAATGTGGGCGGCTCCTCCGGGGGTGAGCGCAGGTCTTGGCGCCAGCGTGGGCGGTTCCTCGGGCGTAAACGCCGGTGGAGGTGCCAGCATCGGCGGCTCCAACGGCGTGGATGTGGGTGTCGGGGTTGGTATTGGTGGCGGCACCTCGGGTGGCGGTGGTGTCATCGGCGGTGGCGGCACTGGTGGTGGGGAGATCGGCGGCGGCGCGGCCAATCCGTCGCGTCCGGGCGGCGTCCGCAATCCACCTACAACAGGCGGCCTCAGTCGGAACCGGCCGGGCAATCCACCTCAGGCCGAGCGCCTCCGTGCGGAAATCCGCAACATGTCCCAGGACGAGCGCCTGAGGTTGAGACGCAGCTGCGCCATGGTGTCGGCCTCACCCGAGAGCTATGATGCCGACATGCAGGCCCTGTGTCGCCTTATGAGCCGCATGTCAGCGCTCTGACAGAGCATTTGGGATCGCATCAGGAACGCGGCGCCATAGGCCCGCGCTCTCTACAGGTTGGCTCTACGCGCTGCCGCTGCCACCACACCACGCTTTCCGCCGGCGCCATCATAACCGCCAGCGAGAAGAGGCCAAACCCACTCGAAGCAGTCCAGTGGGAGTGCGCTTCTTCCACTGCAGGTGAACGGGTGAGATGGTTCGCAAACTAAGCCATCTAAAACATCGCGAGCATACGCCCCCGTGCATCCAATCGGCACGTGATCCTGGCTTGGCGCACCTGCACACGGTCGCCTCGCTGAAACACCATCCTGGCTTCAACGGGAGCTGATAGGCTGCCGTCCTTGAGACGAGCGATGCGTCCGGCACCGGCAGCGTCTACCTGTGTGGCACCATAGAGCGAAGCGCCGGAGACAAGTGCGTTCCGGCAGGACTGGACAACGCTCAGGGGCGTACCTGGTTTGGTTCGTAAGGGCTTGAGCAGGTGGACGCTGCGGAACCATCCCTCCGCGCTCGTCCCATGCTCATACGGCCACAAACTCTCTGGAAGGGAGATCCCAGCTACAGACGATCTCGCAGGAGCGGTAGGAGCAATACTTGCAACCGTTCCTGAATTAAGTCCCTGACCGGGAGCCCCGAGAGAACTCACTCCAGAGAATCCGCTTCCATTCACTGATGGGCTTGCGGAACTCGTGCTTCCGCCCGCAGGCGTTCCGTTGCCTCCGAGACTAGCTCCCACTCCGCCACCAAGACCTTGCTGTCCGCCCCCGATCCCTACGTTTGCCGTCGCCCCTGCTGAACCGGCATTGACCCCCATCCCACCATTGAGGCCGCTCGGGCCAACGGTACCGCTCAGTGAAGCTCCATGGTCCCCACTGCTGACGCCCGCTCCCGCATGGATCCCGCCGGACCCGAGATTGCCCTGAGCCGATGCTCCCACCGCACCCGCGCTGGCTCCCAGGCTACTCCCCCCGCTCGAGCCCGCACTACCGCCAGCGGAAGCGCGACTGCCTTCACTAGCGACATCTGCTCCAGCATTGAGTCCGCCGGACCCAATGCCAGCGTTCAGGCCTGCTCCTACGCCAGCAGCGCCCACGCTCACCCCAACGTCGAGTGCTGTTGCCGTCGCGACTTGCACGATTGTAAAAAACACGGGCATCAGGGCAGCCAGAGAGTGCCCGACGGCGGAGGTTACACGAACTTTGTGTCTCCTAGAACCATTGGTCATTGTAACCCTTCCTCACATGCGAAGAAGCTACACCCTTTCCCTCAGTCTATGGTGCTAATGAGCGCGAGCAAGGCGGGAATACGGGTCAGGTGATGCCCCACTGGGAGTAGATCACTGGCGTGATAGATCGGACTTGCTCTGGCGGGCACCGTCGGCACGAACCGCATCGGCAACAGGCTGGCCTTGTGAGACCATCACATCAACTTGACGCAACTTGGCAATGATCTCTTCCGGCTTGTGACGCTTTTTCGGCATTGTGATCCTCCTGCCTACCTCAAGACATACTTCAAGGTGGACCAGTTCAATGGGGGTCGATCAGTAGTCGACGAGCAGTCCGTGGCCAGGCATTGCCGAGTTGCTCACCCGTGAAGCCCTGACGCGCCAAGACCGCGGGAGCGCGAGCGGTCGACCTGACCTCACGTCCGTCGCGGGAGGCGGCCAACCGCCTCTACCAGCGCTTGGGCTTGGAGCACCGTGAGACGAACTCCTATCGCTACTCGCTGTAGCTCGGACTCACCCGGAGCGGCCCCCGAGCTGTTGCAGGGCCTCCTCGGAGGATGGGAATACCCGGAACACGCGGTCCATGGCGGGGAGCTTGAGCAGCTCTGCACCTGAGGACTTGGGGCGATGATGCCAATGTCGCCGTTGGCCTTGCGCGCCGCCTTGAGGGCCGACACCAGGGCACCCAGCCCGGTGCTGTCCATGAAAGATACGTGGGCGATGTGCAGCGCTAGGCGTACGTTGCCCTGGGAGATTGCATCGGTGATCTGTTGCTTGAAGGTCGGGGCCGCTGCCGCGTCCAGGCGGCCTTCATGCTAATAAGGGCGGCGCCGTGGTCGCGCGGCTCCAGATCGATCTGCATGTGATCCTCTCAGAGGTGTAATCCGGAAGCACGCTTCACGTCGAAATGTCGTGCCTATCAGCCCGGCACGAACGCTCAAGAATGGAACCTTGACCGTGAGGCGACGTTCCCATCGAAGAGCGGCAGGAACTTAAATGCAGATGTTTGATCTAAACAAAGTTGCACAAGCGAGCGTGGTCGCACTGGTGCTCGGCGGATCAACTCTGGTGAGTACAGCGGCCGCTGTAGCCGCGGATCTACCCCCGTATCTCGCGGATCAGGAAGCGGTTCTGGAGCGTTCACCAGTCCGGCGTCGGCTTGCGGTCGAGGAGACGTATATCGCCCCACCGATTGAGCATAGGGTGATTGTACGCCGAATCATCGAGCGCCGCTTTGGCAGCGGTTATGAAGGGCCCGCTCTGGTGCCGCAGCAGCCTCTGCCGATTGTGTCTGTCGAGGATAGCGAAGGTTATGAGGGGCCTGCGTTGGTCCCTCCCCAGAATGTCCCGATCGTCTCTGTGCAACAGGGCGTGCCTCCACGCGTATACCGCGAGAGGATCGTAGGCATCCCTGCGCCCGTTGAGGAATGCCGCGTTGTCGTAACGAAGCAGATCGACGCCTTTGGTGATGTCACAATGCGCAGAACAAGAATCTGCGACTGAAGACTGCTTATCGCAACCATAACGCTTATCGTCCTCCTGGCTCCTGCAGAGAGATGCCCGCCGGCACTTTTAATTCCCCATTCGCTTGATCGAGGTCGATGAAGTGATTGTTCTGGGGGATGACCAACACATCCCCGATCTTTGGCAGCTTGGACAGGGCGGTGCAGGCGATAGCCGAGCACTCTCCCGATGCGGTCTTGGTGCGAGTAAGCCGCGCGGTTGCTTGCCCAAGACCTGACAGGCTCCCTTCAATCCGGATGCCCTAATCAGGAAACGCCCAGATGAAAAGCTGCCCCTTTGCTCCCACTGGCCCGGCCATTCGCGGGGTTTCGTCTGGGAGGCATCGAAGATGTAGGGGCTCACCTCATCATTCTCGAACTCCCCTCCCCGATGCCACCACCCGCGTAGAAGGTGATCACGAATTGAGACCGGTCGGTGGAGCGGGTGCATTGCCAGAGCGAGCCTGCAAGGTTTATGCCATCCGCAACAGCCGTGGGCGACACGAGGACAATCCCGATAGCGGCGAGCAGAAGGCTTCGCATGGCGCTCTCCAGTCAGGCGAGGTGACGGATCAGCTCCGTCGCAAACTGTTTGTTTCAGAGTTTCAGCTACTTCTCCCCCGGTTCAAAGGCAGAGGGTAGGATGTTCAAGGGCCGGCATTTTGATCAATCGGTGATCCTGCTCTGCATCCGGTAGTATGTGGCTTACAATCTGAGCCTCCGAGACTTGGAGGAGATGATGGCAGAGCGCAGCATCTCGGTCGACCACGCGACTATTCACAGATGGGTTGTCCGGTACTCGCCCGAACTTCTGAAGCGCTTCAATGCACGTAAGCGAGCTGTCAGGTGGCATGTCGACGAGACATATATCAAGGTCAGAGGTCGCTGGATGTACCTTTACAGGGCGATCGACAGCAACGGTGACACGGTTGAGTGCTGGTTCAGCGAACGACGAAACCTCGTTGCTGCTAAGCGGTTTCTGCGCAATGCGCTGAAGCGGCATGGCCGGCCTGAGCGGATTGTGATCGACGGCAGCCAAACCAATCGAGAAGCCATCCTATCGTGTGATGCCGAGGGTCGTCTGCAGGACCATTCAAGGCGTCGGCTCAAGCCGATCAGGATCAGGCAGAGTCAATACCTCAATAATTGCATTGAGCAGGATCACCGCGCTATCAAACGCCGCGTGCGTCCAATGCTCGGCTTCAATTCCGCTGACAGTGCCCGCGTGATCCTATGTGGCATCGGGTTAATCCATATGATGCGCAAACAGCAGCTGTCGCTCGTGGACCAATTTGAGCGGATCGCTGCATGAGCGCGGAACGAAGACCTACCATCCTCTCCTCCCTACTCCGGATTTGCGACAGAACCTCTCCGAGCGCTGAAGCTCGATCACGCTTTCCTGACAGGCATCTACGACTTAGTCGGCCCTGAATAATGCGTCGGCAGGGAGCTGGCGTTGGATTTCAGGCGGCTTGAGAAGTATCGGGTTGCGCGGATGAGATGATCAGAGCTGCCATGAGCCAGGCCACAAAAAGCCTGAGCCA
>JAESFL010000534.1_pt1 | contig 25139 bp, 37 predicted proteins | sample 9269401 | NCBI WGS metagenome assembly JAESFL01 (sample SAMN14506025, study PRJNA617098) | algae metagenome | isolation source: Gloeocapsa sp. UFS-A4-WI-NPMV-4B04 and co-occurring heterotrophs from desert... | place: USA: Utah | collected 2006-10-01 | reverse complement strand
GCTGATGGGGCCGCTATCGGAACGCAGTGGTCGTGCTCGCCGCAGGACATTGCGTCTCTGGTCGGCAAGCTCACCGTGCTCACCCACGACCTCATGGCTGCTCGCGAGTAGCCGAACATTTGAGGGTGCGGCTGCGTCGAGCACGCAGCAGCAAGGCGAGGGCCTAGCCCGAATGTGACACGGCTCTCGAGGCGTCGGAGGGCCGATAAAAAGCGCCTACGCTTGGACCCCCTGCGTGCTATGCTCCCACGACCGGGAGGTACGCGCGTGCGCCCAAAATCCCGCCATCTCCGACGTCTCACCATCGCCGCAGCGGCAATCCTGCTCCTGCCGTACGAATTAGGCTACGCTGCGGATGCCGCCCATGTCGAACGGCTCCTCCAGACCGCGGACTGCGAGAGGTGTGACCTGACGGAGGCCGATCTCCGTGACAGCGATCTCGCTGATGCTAATCTTGCGGGTGCCGATTTGACGAGAGCTCGGCTGGCCCGGGCGCGCCTGACGAACGCGACGCTCAATGAAGCCGTCATGGTCGAAGCGAACCTCATGGGGGCCGACATGAAAGGCGTCTCCGCGAGACCGCGAGGCGCCGACCTTTCACGGGCGGTCTTGGCGGGTGCTAATCTCGCTCAGGTCAATTTTCAAGATGTAAATCTCAGCGGTTCGAACCTGACCGGAGCTAATCTCACAGGTTCGATCCTGATCGCGGCGGACCTGAGCAAAGCGGACCTGAGCGATGCCAATGTCCAACTTGGCAACCTAACAGGCGCGAAGTTGGTAGACGCAAGGCTCACCCGGGCGAGGCTTTTCGGTGCAATTCTGGCAGGGGCGGACCTCCGCTCTGCGCATCTCCGTGCCGCGGACCTCGGCCGCAGCGACTTGACCGGCGCGAAGCTGACTGGAGCCTATCTTGCTCTGGCGAGGTTGGACCAGGCTCACGCTTCGGGCGTGCTGCTGACTGAAGCCGATCTAGCGGACACCTATTTGTGCCGCACGATGATGCCCGACGGGCAAATGAGCTTCCGCGACTGTCCCTCGAGTGCACCGCTGGGATCCGCCGAACCGCCTTAGGCCCCCTCGCGTCAGCCATGTTCATAGGCCCGCCGCAGCCTCCCGCAGTGCGCCGATACCCGAACTCCTAACCATCCTCGCACTGCGCCGCTGCGGCACCACATCCGCGCCGCCCACTGACGATACGCATCAGTTCCGCCGCCCACTTCTCCATCGCAGCGCGCACATAGTTGTAATGGTCGTAAGTGCGCCGGATGGCATCCTTGATGCCGTGGCTGATGCACATCTCAGCAATGCTGGGCTCCACGCGCAACCCGCTGAGACGCGTCCGCAGCGGCCAGCAGGCACCGGCGCCGGGATTCGTCGGCCAGCACGGCGAGCTCGAGCCGCAAAAAGAGGGCTGACCGGCCCACGGGTCGGTAGAGGCCGCTTGCCGTCAGGCTGGTGGAGGGGAGACGCTAGTGGCCGAAATCTTACGCTTGGTACCCACTTCCATGAGCCAGATCCGGCACGTTTGGACATGTGGGCAAGTTGCTTTGAGTAGTCCATTCCCAATAAAGCCAAGCTTGTAGGTTCGCTAAGCGCAAGTTTGCGCTATATAAAGCCAAGCTTTGCCGTAGTGCTATCCACGCCAAAGCACAGATATTTCTGCGGAACGATCAATTTGGAGCGCGGTTGAACGCCCAGAGACGCTTATTGCCAAGGAGACAGCAATGGCAGCGGGCAACAACACCTCAAAGCGCGGGTTCGCATCCATGAGCCCTGACAAGCAACGCGAGATCGCGAGCAAGGGTGGCAAGAGCGTTCCATCTGAGAAGCGGTCCTTCTCCCAGAACCGCGACCTTGCATCGAACGCGGGCCGGAAGGGTGGACAGCTATCGCGCTCCAGCCGCGACTGAGGAAGACGGAGGCTATCTCTATAGCATGGGCGCTTCTTTTAGAGAGGTGCCCACTTTTAACGGCATACCCTGGACACCTTCATCTCCGCATACCCCATCAGAGTTTAGCCAGCCCTTAGGCCGAGTCGAAGTCGATGGCGACGACGGTGGAAGTCGAACTCGCGTCGCCGTTCGTGCCCGTTTGCTCGGACGCCGTAGGCTCGGCTGCGGCATAGCCCTCCGGCAGCTTCTCCTCGTCGGCAATGGCGCGGTCGATGGCCTCGATGGAAGCCTGTAGATCCGCGAAGGCAGGCGCAAAGTGCTGGGCGGCGGCCCCTGCCGGGATCATCTGCTCGGCCATGATGCGGCGCTTGCGCACGAAGCTCTCCCGAGCTTGCTTCAACATTTCGATATGGTCCACAGGCACGGGTTGCCTCCTCGCAAAGGAATAGGTCCCCGCAAAGGAGGCCCGATGAGGTGCTCTGGCCTTTGATGCGAGCTATAGCAGGCCGGGCATAAACCATGTCGCTGACGATGTCCGCTGCCTCAGCGTGGCTGTATCGAGCGTGACAGCTTAGCCGTTCCGCCCGATGACCTACTCGGACCAAGCTTAACCATTACGCTGGCAGGGGCTTGACATTAAGATTATAATCCTATATGATGGGCCTTGTCAGCTTGAGGCGAACCCGCCCGAGCGGCTCGTGATAGGAAACTTGGACGATGACCTTACTGCCTCTGCGCGGCCCCGCATGGCCGCCACTGATAGCGGCGTCGATCTGCGCCTCTGCAATTTCGATCTTTTTCATCAGTACCGCTCGTGACGATGGATCGTGGCGCACAGTACCGGCACGCAGGACCCCCAGCTACCTTGCCGCATCTGGTCGGTTTAGGATCAAACCTGATGGCAAGTTCTCGCTAGTACTGCTGCGCCTGCTAGGAGCTTCGTTAGAGCGTATTGCGAGTCGGAAATATCTAACGCGTTCCATAATCCCGCCGGAATACGCTCTAAGAACTTCCCGAAGCGTTTCATACTGCGCCTTATGCGAATACGGCGGCACTTCGCGCGTAGGTGAGGTGCGCTTTAGAAGCCTCGCAGCGCCACCCAGGCCATCAACAGAATGACACTCGATGACCCCTTTCTACCTAATGCGGTTATCACCCCACTTTCGGCTTCCTTAAAGCCTTTCTGGAAGGGGTTGGCGGGGACAGTTCGTTGCGCACTTCCGCGTCATAACCTCTCCGATACAGCAGGTTTCTGACCTGTCGCGGTGACAGACCCATGGCTGTAGCGATGACAGGGATCGGACGAGGGTTGGCCTCGAAGGCTTCGACGGCTCGGTCAGCGATGGAGGGCACAGCCTTGATCTGCCCTCGCCGGTAGCGGGAGAACATAACTCTGAGGGTTCCCTCGGATCGGCCCATCGGGCTGAGATCACGGACCATTTCAGCCCCTGACCGCGTAGGGTGGTCATCTGCTCGTAATCCGAGCGCGTCAAATCCCAAGCTGGCATGGCCCTTATTCCCGACGGTCCACGCAGCCCGGCATTCCGGTACATTCCCCACCACTGCAAACCGGGCAGCTTCCCCTTTGCAGGATGGTTGCGAGCCAAGCCGGGCTGATCCGGAATGCCTCGACGCGGGCCTGCGTTGGGCCACGGGATGGCTTGGGCCTTGCTGATGGCTTCCGGGGAGCCCGGCGCTTGGGTGGTTTCTTCATCTCAGATGTCGCCGGTTATCCATGTCCGATCTGACCACCATCCTCCTCTAAGATCTGCATGACGACCTCAGTCAGGGCCTGAAGCTTTGCAGCTGTCTTTGTGGCGCTTGGGTTTACTCCATGCTTGCGCTCATAGCGGGCGCGGATGGTCGCGACTGTGCTTTGGATGAAATCCGGGCGCTCCTCGGGCGGGAGTTCGATAGCCTGGAGGGCGATCCTCTGCGCAATCTCTATGAGTTCCTGCCGCTGTACCTCGTTGGGGTCCATGGTGGCCTCGCTGAACCCGCGTCTGGCGCAAGCCGTCTTGCCGTCTCAGCCCTCCGAAAACCCTTCTTTTCTACTCCTGTATTCGTGGGGGTTACAGATTTGCCCGCTCCCCCCTTCCGCGCCAGGCGGAGCCAGGAGAGCCATTCCGGGGCAATGATCGTGATGCGGTGCGGCAGGTTCCTCCAGGCCGTGAGGCGCCGCTCCTCAACCCGGATGAGATGAAGGCGCACGGCCTCCCGGAGCGCGTTCTTGACAGTCGAGCGGCAGACGCCGGCCAGTGCCGCGATGTGGTCGAGGGTGAGATTGCAGTCGACAACCTCCCTCACAGGACCCGCCGCAGGGGCGCGCGCATGGCTCCGTCAAGTGAGAAATTGCTTTCTCACTTGACGGACGGACAAGATTTGGGGGATTGTTCAGACGCCAATCTTGAACATCCCCGGCCCTGCCGGACATGAGCCCGCCCTAACCAGGCGGGTTTTGTGTTTCTATGCTAGGCTCGACTTCAAATCAGTTGCCTATCTGTATGACGCCTCCACCTTGGCAGGAAGTCAAACGGGAGGACACCATGAGCGTGTTCTATCGTCGCCGTTTCAGCGATGGCTCGTTCAGCGCGGTTCAGGAGCAGTTTGCAGCCCTTTGCGCGGCGACACCGGGCTGCAGCATGATGATGTCCAAATTGAACGTCAGCCTCACAGTCACGGACATCTTTATCAGGCTCCCCCGCCCTGAATTGTGCGTTGGGTTTGAGGATTTCGAGCCGGTCAGTCCGACGTGCATACCCCCGCTCGGATGCCACACCCTTCTGATTGGCGACGAAACCGAGTTCAGAACAGGCGTCCGTGTGACCCGCTAACACGGTTATGAAGGCGCTTGCTCGCATTTGCTCTTCCACAGTCCCTTGAAGGGGCCGCCGTAGATCCTTATCGCCTCGTCAAGATCCCCCACTTTAGCCCAACGGTTCACAGATAACGTCCGAATACGCTCCCACCCCCGGAATTTGTTCGTGGAACCCTTTTTATGGAACCGGCGGATCGGAACACGAGCCGGCCTCGTGCGGGTGCGGGGAGCCGCTTGCCCGTGGCGGCGCGGCGCATCCTGTCCGGAGGGGATCCGCAGCAGGAATTGCACATGGCTGACGCGGAGCACGTCGCCCGCCTCGAGCAGGGGGTGGAGGCCTGGAACCAGTGGCGGAGAGAAAACTCCGACGTTCGACCAGACCTGCACAAGGTGAACTCGTGCGAGGCGAACCTGACTGGGCTCCCTTTCAGGATGGCGGCAGACGGTTTGGCAACAATCAGTCGTCCTCAATGCGAACGACTGCCAGGGTATCGACACGCAGTCGAAGATCAAACTTCTTGCCATCCTTGCGTTTGGCACTGTTGACCTCAACGTAGCGGTCACTGTCCTTTAGCTCGATGTCCTCCCATGCCCCATAACCCATCTCGCGGAGCTTTTCTTCGACGCGTGTGATGTTCGCTTGTTTTGGGGCAGACCTGTCTTCTGCTGCTTTCGGAGTGGAACTCTGCGTCGCCTGGGGTTTAGTAGCCTTCCGGGCCTTGTCCTTATCGTCATCATCGTCAGATCGCTGCTGTGCGACCGCTCTGGCCGCTGCTCGACCCGCTTCCGTTGCGGTGGGTGCGGTGCACGACACCGAAGGATCAAGGTAGTCCTTGCCGAAGGGGCCGACTGCCGGTCCAAGCTTGTTGTCCTCCAGGACGTTCTCGCAGACTTTTCCTTGTGGCCCTCGCTGCGCACGCACGCCGCCATTGCCGTTACCGCGAAGCGTGTTGCCATAGATGTCATTGTTGATGCCATCGGTCTCAGCGTCGCCGCCTACCCGCACCCCAGCGCCTGCGCTGCCGATGACGGTATTGAAGCGGAAGATGTTGCCGCTGCCGCGCGAGCCGAGCCCGGCCGACTCCGTATCTTTTTGACCCGTGCAGGTGTTGTGTTCGACGATGTTGCCCGACGAGCCTTCCTTGATGTCCACGCACTCGTTGCCCTGCGTGTTGATGATGTTGTGGTGGATCTGGTTCGCATTCGACTGGTCCACCGAGGCGTCCGGAGCGCCATTCTGTCCAAGCTGCTCGGGGGCCGTGCCGATGTAGATGGCTTCCCCGTTCTTGCCGCCGTCGTTGAAGCGGTAGTCGTGCACCCCGCAGCCCTCGAAGCGTGAATAGGCCACTTCGTTGCGCTGGGCGAAGTAGCGCATCCGCAGGCACTCGCCTCCGCCATTGCGGAACGTCATCCGCAGGACCTTCAATCCCGTCACCCCGTCGCCGGGCTTGGTGCCAATGACGTAGAGGAGCTTGTCGCGATAGCTCTCCTTCCGCTCCGTGGGTGCCACCTTTCCGTCGAGGGTGAAGCCGTGCAGCTCGATGTAGTCGTGGTTGATCTCGGCCATGCGTGGAGCGCCAGCGCCACTCAGAACAGCGCCAGCCGGTCCCTTGATGATAATGGGTCGGTCTGGGAGCCCGTCCCGCACGGTCTTGAGGTCCTGGAGGTAGCGACCAGGGGCCAGTTCGATGGTGTCGCCGGGCTGAGCCCGCTCCAGGGCCTTCTGAATGGACCTGAGCGGCGCTCCTGGCCTCGTGCCCTGCCCCGCGTCGTTGCCCCGAGGACCCACGTAGAACGTGGCGGCTTGCGCTGCTGGAACGAGCGCCACGAACGCCATCATGGCAAGTTTCAGTTGTCTCATCGAGGGTCCCACACCAGTTCGCGCCAGAAACTTTACATAAAGAAATTTTTTATTTAGATTAATTGATGGCGCAGCGCAATGAGTCGGACAAGTGGGTTTGGAGGCGCGGAGCCGAAATTACAGGCATCAAGGGGCTTTCAGATGAAGACCATCATGCAAACAGCGCTCTACACAGCGGCGGCAGTTCTTCTTGGCGCCACGGGTGCCAGTGCCCAGGCCAACCTCGCTGGAACTGGTTTCGCTTGGTATCCGGGAGGCGGCGCCTGCCAGGTTCTCGGGGGTGACAGCAGCCCGCTGATCTACACCTCCTCCAAAGGGCATAAGTATGCCTTCGGCAGTGGCTCAGGGTGCCCCAAGCAGGTTGCACTCGATGGCCCTGTGAAGATCTATCGGATTACTTCGATGAGCCCGAAGCCCGGAGTCGTCATACTGATGGACGATGGTGGCGACCGCTGGTCCATTCTCAAGATCAGCAGCAACAATTATCAGAGAAAGAAGGTCAAGTAACAGCCTTGTCCTTGATCTCTCCAGGCGCGGTTGAGATTGCGCCTGGATTAATCCGACAACGACAGGGAAGGTTATGCGATGCCGCACGATAGCGTGGACCGTCCCAGAGGGTCTGCAAAGCAGCACCCGAAGCCTGTCGCGGATCAGGGCAACGCGGCCCATGCCCCAGCGGCCTCGAAAGGAAAGATCAGGGCAGGGGCAGGGGCCTTGTGGGTGAGTTGGATGGTGGGGATGGGCTTTCTCATCTTCGTGTTCTGGCGCTTCTCCTAGGCAGCCGTTTGCTCAATCACACTCCAGGCGTATCCGTGCGGCGGTAGCTTGCCGAGCGATCTGGCTGAAGGCTGTAGAAGCTGGACGAACCATGGCTCAGATCGTCCGACCTTGTGCCAGGGCACAGAGCCGGTCGAGTTGCGCCCGGAATGCCCGCTCTTCGAGGCGGCTGCGGGCATCCGCAAAGCCCTCCAGGCCCTCAAGCCGGAACAGGATAGTCTGGTGGTTCGCGTAACCGCCTGTGCGGGCCAGGTCACGGGCATACCGCATAAGCCGGTCACGCCGTTTATAGATCACCTCAAGCTCTGCCTTTGCCATCGCGCTGGTATCCTTCCCCGATGTCTACGGTCGCGCCCTGTCCTCTACCATCGGCACACGGGGCTGCCCCTTGTTCTCAGTCCGTGTGCGCCAGATCGCGACCAAGCCAATCACGAGCACAGCGACAACGAGCAAGCCCAGAATCCGATCTACCGTGAAGAATGCTCATGCGCGCCTCCTCCACGGCCACCAGCCGTGCCGTGCCTCTACCGCTGGGGATGCGGTGAGCGCTTTGATGCCCGTACTGGACCCGCCCATCCGGCAGGAGACGCACGACCCGGCGAACATGGCCGCCGTCCTCAAGTAGCACTGGCCTACCCGCACGCTTTTAGGGTTGATCATGGCGTGCTCCCCTCGGAATCTCATCTCCGTGGTTGTTCGCCAGAACGATCAACACACACCAGTCACATGAGCCCAGTGCATGTCTGGTGCCGTTCCAGATTCTCACTTGCCACCCTCGCTCTGGAAGCCCCTCGGCTTGCCGAAAACCCCTTCGTGCAGCCGCTGCAAGGCGAGTTCCAGGGCTGTGGGGGCAGAGGGTTCAGCGGGAAGGCCGGTTCCTTTGGTTAGCTCACCCATAATCACCGGAGGCTCCGCCGGACTCTTGCTTTTGGGCGAGTTAGTGCGCGAAGCCTCAGAGAAGGCCACTGGCAGGCGTGCGCTGTTCGCTGGTTCAATGGGCCGCCTTGCCCGCAAATCGGTCCCACGGGCCGCCCTCGCCCGCTTGTTGGCCGCGATGAAGGCAGGGGCGAAATCAGCCCCCAACACGAACAGGACCGGCTTGCGGCGCAGCCCCTCCTCCGTCGCCTTGTAGGGGGAGCCGGAGGGTGGGATTGCCCGCTCCAGGAAACCCACGGCTTCAAGGGTGCGAATTGCCCCCCTCACCCGTGCCTCGGTCAGCTCCAGGCCTTCGTGGTCGGTTAAGGCCCGACGGTCGATGGGGAAGGAGCCCCCTACCCTCCCTGGCACCGACCAAAACCGAGCAAGGAACGTCGCCAGAGCGAAAGCTGACTCCCGATTGCGGAAGGGCATGAGGGCTGACGCGAGGCGGTCGCGCACGTCATGCGGCAGGCGGTAAGTCCCCTCCCCTTGTGATGGACGGAAAGGACGGCGAACGCTCCGAACCCGGCTGCTCAGCGGCCTAGCAAAGGCAAGTTGGTGTTGGACGATCATCATGGTGGGCCCTCGTCGGGCCGCGCGTCACCGATGAGAGAAACCAGGTGGTCTCTCCCTTCCCCTCAGGTGTGGGCGTGACACCCATCCTCCTTCGGGCAAAGCCTCATCGCTCGGAGAACTCACGTTCCCCGTTGACTCCCCGGCGGGAGGTGTGAGACCTTCGGAATTGCAATGGAGACCGAAGCGTCTCTTACGATTTCATCGGCCTCCGAGATTGGCGTCTCGGGGGCCGTTGGCTTTTCTAGGTCACGTCTGCGGCGGTTGTTGCTCCGTGTTCCCGGCCGACTCTGCACGAAACAGGCTCGGCCTAATCGCTCATCACGCCTGCACCTTCTGGCGAAGTCAATCGCGCTCGCGATTGTAGGAGCGTGCCGGCTCCAGGGTTGGCTCCACTGTCCCTCACGCCTTAACCCGTTCTTAATTCGCCGTGAGCACCGTAGCGCCGTATCCGCCGCAGCACCGTGCCTGCCGTAAGGCCGACGCTGCCGTAGGAACCGTAAGCCACGGAGGTACGGCTCTTGATTATCGGAGTGCTCAATCAGAAAGGCGGGGTGGGTAAAACCACGATCGCCGTCAACCTCGCTGCAAGTTTGGCTCAGCAGGCGCGCCGAGTGCTCCTGGTGGATGCTGACCCGCAGGGCTCCGCATTAGCGTGGGCAGCCGCGCGCGAGGCCTCTCCCCTGTTCAATGTCGTTGGGCTCCCGAAACCAACAATCCATCGTGAGCTGCCCGAACTGGCAAAGGGCTTCGATGATGTGGTGATCGATGGTGCGCCCCGAACAACAGATGTCGCGAGGTCCGCAATCCTGGCATCAGACTTGGTGCTGATCCCCGTCAAGCCATCACCCCTCGATGTTTGGGCATGCGCTGACACCGTGGAGCTCCTAAAGGAAGCATCCATGTATAAGCCAACACTCGCTGCTGCCTTCGTGGTCAGCATGAAGGTGGTTGGGACCGCGATCGGCAAGGAGGCTGCCGACACCCTAGCACAATATGGGCTCCCAGTTCTTACCGAAGCCCTGTGCCAGCGGGTCGTCTTCGCGGAGAGCCTCGCGCATGGCCTCACGGTCCCTGAGACCGCTTTCCAAACCCCGGCAGGTCGCGAGATTGCAGCTCTTATGCAGTCTGTCAGATCCGGAAGCATTGCGAGGGTTGCAGCATGAGCAAGCGTATTGGGCTAACGCTAGCCAAGCCGGCAACAAGCGCCCTAGAGAGCGCTGAGGGTTGGATCACAAACCGACTCGGGGCCGACAAGGAGAAGCCGATCGAGCCAGCCCCTGCACCTGAGCCCACTCGACGGCTCACGTTCGACCTCGCTCTCAGTCTGCACAGGCGGCTCAAGATCGGCGCTGCGAAGCAGGATAAGAACGTGGCCGACTTCCTGCGTGACATCATCGAACGTGAGTGCCCCGCGGAAGATGCGGCGCGACCGTAAATACGGCAGCGCCGTAAGTGCGGAACAGCCGCAAGTGCGGCGCAACCGCAAAAGCGGCGCTGCCGCCCATATGGCATAACCGCAGGTACGGCTCGATCGTACGTACGGGAATCCCGCAAATGCGGCAGGACCGCAGAAGCGGCCCCGTCGCCGATACGGCACGAGCGTAGATACGGGTCAGCCGCAAGCACGGGTGATCCGTGAGAGCCGCACCTGCGGCGGCCCCGCATCGCTGTGAGAGCCGTAGGCACTTGAGAAGGTTGAATGCCGATCCGTCCTGAGTACCGCTGGCTCTACCCTCTCGACTGGAAGCAGCTCTCAGCCGTGATCCGCTTCGAGCGCGCCCAGGGACAATGTCAGGGCTGCGGCCGTCCGCACGGGCGCATCATCTGTCACCTGGGCGACGGCCGCTGGTGGGATCCGCAGCGGCAAGTCTGGCGGGACGGGGAGGGGAGGCGGGTTGGTCGTGTGCTGGTGGTCGAGGGCCTCCAGGAGCAGGTCCGGACCACGCGCGTGGTGCTGGCGGCTGCCCACCGGGATCACGACCCCACGAACAACCACCCGCGCAACCTCGTGGCGTTGTGCCAGAGGTGCCATCTCCAGCACGACCGTGAGGAGCACCGTCGCCGGCGCTGGCTTACCCTGTTCCGGCGCAAGGCGCTCGGCGACCTCTTTCTCGGCCGCTACCGCTGACGCAGTAGCGCGGGTGGAGAACCGCTGGTGTTCGCTTTGATGAGTTCCCGCAGCGCCCCTGTGGCCGAACTTATCTCGGGGACAGGTGCCGCCCCGCGTCCCGTCGTGCTCTAGACGGCAGGAGAGGCCAGTTGCTCAGCCGCTTTGGACGTGGCGGATAGACCGTGCGATTGAGCAGAACCACGAGGTGCTCGGCGGTGTCCTGCTCGAGCTCGACGAGCGCAACGTCGTCCAGAACCGCTGGTCTGCCGGTCTCAGTGTCGTAGACGATCCAACCCACCCGGTCCGGTCTGATGTCGTACATGCCCGAGCCCCTCAGATGCGCTTGAGGCGAGGCTTCGTCTCGATGGCAACGGTGAGACCGGTTCTGGGGTCCAAGATCATCATCGCGGTGCGCCTTTACAGAGGGACTCGGGGAACGCGCCACGGCTGGGATGGTCCCCGCTCTGCCGGATGTTGCTGCCGGCGTGGTTAGGGCTTCGTTACCTTACGTCACCTGCCCTTTCAGGTTGTGCCTTGTGCTTCTCGCGGCTCGCCTGCTTGGCCCGACGGATCGCCCCGTCTCGTTCCCGTTCGGCCGCCTCGAGGGCGGCCGCTGCTTCGCCGCAGATCGAGAACTCCGGTAGATGCGCACGCTGGCGCAGACGCCTGATCAGGTCGGACATGGGCGCTCCGGTCTCACGGTCGCGGTCGCATCACTTTACCGCACGTAAGCCCCTTCCGTATCGAGGGGCGGGGCGCTGTTCACAGCTCTTGCTGACCCAGATCAGGGCGGCTCGGGTGCAGGCTGTCTCGGGGGTTGCGGATCTCACAAGCACCGACTGCACGGGCGGGACGAGGCACAAGACTCTCGCAACCACACCTCCTCAGCCCTGCTTAACCTGAACACTCGTTGAGATTTGGCTGTTAACCTTCTGAGACTTCCTCCCGTGTCACCTTGCCCTCGTCAGCAAGAAACAAGCCGGCGCAAAGAAAAGCCGGCCACTTGCGACAACAGGACAGAAACCGGCAGCACTATAAGCTGGGAGGCTCAAACAAATGTTCACCCCCGAGCTCCACAAGTTCATTAACCAGGTCATCGACAACCAATCCATAACAGCCGACGATGTGAAATACCTTCAGACCGAGATCCTGCAGAGCGGGATTGGCTCGCGCCAGGAGGCCGACGCACTCCTGGCCCTCGACAGGACCCTCGACACAGACCCATCCTGGGCCGAGTTCCTCACCGCCATCATGGTCGACTTCGTGGTGTGGGGCTCGCGGCCCACCGGCCGCGTGCCGGCCGAGACCGCTGCCTGGCTCATCACCGCCTTCACCTGCGGCGAGCCCACCGGCACGGCCGTGCGGATCGCGCGGGCCATCGTGGCCGAGGCCCAGGAGGTCGATGCGGACCTCCTCCTCTTCGCTCATCGGGGCACCTCGGCTCTGGTGAGCCTCGCGGCATGAACCCGCCCGACCCTCTCACCCCCTCCGCGCCCGGCACCAGCCCCTGCGGACAGCTCCTCGATCTGGGCGTCCTGCGGCTGGAGCGGGCCATCAGGCGGCTGCAGGCTGCTGATCGCGCCGGAGCCCTGTCCGATCTGCGGGTGGCGCTCCGGCACATGCAGCGGGCAGGAGCCTATCCTCTCTCGGTCCATCATCTCTGCGCGATCATTCACGAGACAGAGCGCGCAGCCGGTTAGGTCACCTCGAGGAGGGGTCCGACCTATGGGCGGTCCAGCTGCGGACATATGGTACCTTAGCCTCGTAGCAATCTCGGCTAGGAGGTTGAGATGGCCTCTCACGATGAGCGGAGCGTCTTACACTCCGTAGTTCTGGCCGCCCTCAGGCTCTGGCTTGAAGACGAAGAGGAGAAAGCGGCCGACCTCGCTGGAGCCGATCAGTACGCCTACCAAGCTCAGGAGGATCTGACCGCGCGCATCGTGGAAGCTGTCTTGCAGTCGAGCAAGGCACCAGCGCCCCGAGAACCCGCGCCTGATCCAGGGCACGAGCGCCGGCCCAAAGATTAGCCCAGCGACCCAGAGCAGGCTCGGCCTGAACAGCCACACGGCAAAGGCACGAAACATACCTGTAACATAGGCCGGAAATTGTTGTCGCGCTGCAAGGGGCGGCAGCTAGTCCGTTCATGTGATTACAGCCCCCGTCGCGTGCTGGCATACAAGCCTCTCCACCCCACAGTTGAGGGTGATTTGAGGATGACCAAACGACCTGGGGAGCAGAGCAATGACCTTTCGGCTCTTCCGCCATCTGACGATCCACGGATTGTTCTGCGCTATACCCGTCGATCTCGAATGCGCACTGCCGGGAGACACTGCTCGCTGGGAGATGTCCCGTGTGATCAGCCCAGATGAGGCTCCACCCATGGGCTTCAATCTGGAGGCCGCTCAGTTCTCGGTCAGCTTTCAGGGCTTCTACCTGTTCCGGGAGCACCCCAAGCACTCGCGGCTGTCAGCTTATGGCCGGTCGCGGAGGCCAGAGCTGGCATAGGCCCGTTGGCCTATATCCTTGAATTACAATTGAAATGCAACAGAACTACGCATGTTAGTTGGGCGTTTGCCTCATGCTTGTTCTGCTGTTCGCCGCGTTGTTGGGCGGTCTCGTGACCACGGTGGTGTTGTCACCTTACGGTCTTTTCCTTGCGTTCGCATGGGCTCCGATCGGTGGTAGCGCGCTTGCCACGGCTGCTGGTCTGATGCTTCTCCTGCTACGGACGCGCGCGCAGAAGTCTCACCGTTCTCGGCCCGCATCTCCTCACCATCAGATTGTTGAAGTCGGCGTGCGGCAACCCGCATCGGAGAGCACGCCTTTCAAGGTCTGACGACCCCAACATTGGGACCTGAGATCGACATCAGCTGGTAGCCACTGCCGAGCGGGCGGCGTTGCCACATACAAGCGTCCCTAGCTGTGCTCTATGGCACAGCCTGGGGTCACGGATCGCCCATAATCATTTTCCTGAGTGGCCCACGACCCGCCGCTCTTGGCCCGGCCGCTTTTCCGCAGCGGTTCGGTTCCCGAAAGGCCCGGTGCTCCCGCTCCGGGCCTTTTGTTCAGGGGTGTTCAATAGACAGCCTTCTGCGAATAACGTCGGCGCACCCTCACGCGCGGTAGGGCGCACCCTCACGCGGGCTCGGGGATACGCACCGAGGGGCAGGGGGCCCAGCACACCTGAAGGGCGGTTTGCCCCTGGGGTGGCGTCTCACCCTGAATGGGGTGGGCCGATCCACAGCGCGTGAGCCTCCCTCGCTGTGGAAGCTCCCTTCCTGTATGCACATGGCCAAACATCCGGGGGCGCCATGAGCAGCCGTAACTATGTCTGCCTGTTCCAGGCCATCAAGGTGCCCTACAAGGACGAGCCGCTGCGCGTTCTGGAACAGCGTTTTCTTCCCGCGAGCGAGTGTACCTTGGATGCCGCCAAGGCCATGTTCATGGTGCGCTTCGAAGACAAGAGCTACTCGCGCAAGCACGGCGCCTTGTGGCCTGACGCGGTGCGCTTTCTTGACGAACGCGGTGAGGAGCTCCTGAGGTACACCTGTTGGAACTATCTCAGGGAGGTGACCACAAGAGAAAGCGATCACCACCAAGCTGCCTAGGTGCGAGTAGCCCTGTACTCACGCGTAAATCGTCTCCAGCGTCGTCCCTGTCCCATACCGTCCTCCTAGGGTGTTGGAGTTCCTTACAGAACCCTCCACTCCAAAGGAGGAAGTCCAGAAAAGCTGGACGCCCTCAGGGTCGCCGATCAGACAGAAGGCCCGGCACCTCTGCGTGAGCACGGGACCTTCCGAGGCCCGCCCGTGGGGACACGGGGCCTCTGGACGGGGGAGTGACCGTCCGCGGGCATCATGCGCCCGGTCCTGACGAGCGGCAAGGCAGCTCCTGACCGATCGTTCTCGATCGTCATCGTGGGCGCGCCGGGCGGTGCGCGGGAGCGTATTCGCGGTTCGCTCTGCTGTCCTGGTGCCACTTGGCCTTGGTGTCAGGGGAATGGTGCTCCGCCTCCAAGAGCACGATGACAGCCGCGAGTTGATCGCCTGCAAGGATGAGGCGGCCGTCGCTGTCGTGGCCGTCGATGAGCACCCGCATGGGCTGGAACGAGATCTGGTGGGCCATTGCCTTCGCCATGCTTGGGGCGAAGGGTCGAGCACCATGAGGAGGATCGAACCTGTGGCTTCCTTGGTCGAGAACGCAGGCTCAGACATCAAAAGGAGCCGCCAATTCCTCGCAGCCCAGCATTGCTCTCGACCGTAGTTAGGCAGGATCCCTTTACAAATTCAAACGAGGAATTGAATTGGTGCTATAAAGGGATTGGGGCAGGATAGTTTTCATGAACAGGAAGTTTGTCGCGTATTTCCGCGTCAGTACCGTAAAGCAGGGTCGCTCCGGTCTCGGCATGGAAGCCCAGCAGCAGGCAATCACCCAATTCCTCAATGGCGTGGTGCCCATCGCTGAATTCGTGGAAGTGGAGAGCGGTAAGAACTCCGACCGACCCCAACTCGATGCGGCTCTCGCGGCGGCACGGAAAGCGAAGGCCACCCTTGTCATTGCCAAACTGGATCGGCTGGCTCGGAACGTCGCCTTCATCGCCAACCTGATGGAGTCCGGGGTTCCGTTTGTCTGCTGCGATCGACCGAACGCCAAGCCTTTCGAGCTTCATATCTATGCCGCTATGGCGGAAGAAGAGGCTCGCGCGATCAGCCAGAGGACCAAGGAGGCCCTTGCGATGGCAAAGGCCAGAGGAGTGCGGCTTGGTGCACCAGACCCGCTCAAGGGCTCCATAAAGGGCGTAGAGAGGATCAAGGACAAAGCCGACCGATACGCCGCCAACGTTCTCCCCATCATCGAGAGGATCAGGGCCAGCGGTGTCACGACCCTGTCGGGGATTGCCGAGGAGCTGAATATCCGAAATGTGAGGACCGCTCGCCATGGCCGCTGGCAGGCGACAACGGTTCATCGGGTCCTGGCGCGGGTGTAAATCATGCTACCTGAAACGCACTATGCTCGAAGCGGCGACGTGCGTATCGCCTACCAAGTGGTGGGGAAGGGTCCACGCGACCTGATCTTTGTCCCCGGCTATATTTCGCACCTCGACCACACATGGGATGAACCCGGCTTCGCCCACCTCTTCACACGTCTAAGCTCCCACAGCCGTGTCATCTTGTTCGATAAGCGCGGCACGGGCCTGTCCGACCGACCCGGACGGTTGCCAAGCCTAGAAGAGCGCATGGACGATGTCCGTGCTGTCATGGATGCGGCTGGAAGCGAACGGGCCGCGCTCTTCGGCATCTCCGAGGGTGGAGCCATGAGTATGTTGTTCGCCGCAACTTACCCGGAGCGAACGCAGGCGTTGGTGCTGTACGGCAGCTATGGCCATTTTCCCTCTTGGGTACTCCCGCCAGACAAGTTTGACGCATTCCTCGAAGCCATCGACCGGACTTGGGGCAGCGGAGCCAGCCTGCACATCTTTGCCCCAAGCAAGGTGGGTGACGAGCACTTCAAGCGGTGGTGGGCACGCTTCGAACGCCTCGGAGCTAGCCCGTCAGCCGCCATGGCGCTCATGCGCATGAACAACGAAATTGACATTCGCCACGTCATCCCGAGCATCCGCGTGCCAACCTTGGTCCTGCATAGGACAGGCGACCTTCGGGTAAGTGTGGAGGCAGGCCGTTATCTCGGTTCCAGCATCCCTGGTGCCAAGTACATTGAGATGCCCGGCGCTGATCATGTCGCCTGGGTTGGGGACACTGACCGCCTCGCGGATGAAATCGAAGAGTTCGTCACCGGCACCAGAGCCGATCTCGAACCCGACCGCGTACTGGCTACGGTCCTATTCACCGACATTGTGGCCTCGACCAAACGGGCGGTGGAGTTGGGTGATAGGCGATGGCGTACGCTGCTTGAGCAGCATGATGCAGTGGTGCGCCAGGAGTTCGAGCGGTTCCGAGGCCGTGAGGTCAAGACCTTGGGTGATGGGTTTCTTGCCACTTTCGACGGACCCGCTCGCGCGGTGCGCTGTGCAACCAGCATCGTTGAGGCGGTGCGGTCCTTGGGGATTGAGGTGCGCAGTGGCGTTCATACGGGTGAGATCGAGGTGAAGGGGAACGACATCGGAGGCATTGCGGTGCACATCGCCGCGCGCATTGCGGCTCAAGCTCAGGGTGGTCAGGTGCTTGTATCGAGCACGGTCCGCGATCTCGTTGCGGGCTCTGGACTCCGCTTTGTTGATGAGGGCGCTCGTTCCTTGAAAGGAATAGCCGACGAGGCTCGGGTGTTCTCTGTCACAGGCTAGTCCACGATCCCATTCACCGTTCCAGTAGTGGCTCCTGCGCTATCTGTCGCTTTAGCGTCTAAACCCTTGCTCCGGCCTGTCACAAAAGCCCCAAACCGGCCCTACTGTGGCAGGAGAGACTGTAACAACATGGCGTCACGTTAAGGTATACTCTTATGAGCGGAGAGGTGGCCGGGAATAGTGGCAAGAGCTATGGGGCTCACTGCCCTGAAAACAGCTCCGGATAATGCACACCGCACCGCAGGGACCCCGGCGGCTCGGTTCCAGCTAGGACGGCTCTCGCGCTCTCGCAGCCCCAACCCTCGGCAATCTTCAAGCGCAGCGTGACGAGGCTCTCGTCTGGGCCGACGCGCTCGATCAACGCTGCCTTTCCAAACTGTCCTTTGCGAGGGCATGTCCGACAGGCAAGGATGACCTGAAGGCCGGGATAGCGGTGGAGGGGGACGGAGCCGTCGCTCATGACGATACAAATAGGTCGCGATGGTAACACCTCAGCCGAGGCCGCAGTTCGTGGGCAGTTCGGCTAGTTTTGCCGCGCGTCGGGGGTGAACGGGAACTTGACGGTGATGCACGTCCTTTGATCGCCTTCGACCGTGAGGATGCCACCTAAGCCACGAGCCATTCCCTCGATTAGGCGCATCCCCATTGCCCCTGCCCGGCGCTCTGCCGGAAGGCCGATCCCGTTGTCTTCAACAGATAGAACCAGATCATCGTTCACATGGTGCAGCCCAACGCGAACTGCACCCCGCCGTGGCTCTGGGAAGGCGTGCTTGAGCGCGTTGCTGATGGCTTCACCCACAATCAGGGCCGCATTAATTGCACGGTCCACATCCAAGGCAATGTCGTCAGCATCGCTCACCACCTCGATCCGATGGTCCTGAAGACCCTGGAGGTGAGCGAAATTCCGGCATAGCTCACTCAAGTAAGCCGCCATATCGACCCGCTGCACGTCATTACTGTCCTGGCGGTAGAGGATCTCGTGAATGAGCGCGAGGTGCTCCAGACGCCCAACTGCATCCTCAAGGGCCTCAGAGACCTCCGTCTTGCTTTGCCGTGCGATCTGGAGACGGAGCATGGCAATCGCCATAGCGATGCTGTTCTTGGCGCGGTGATTGACCTCATGCAGCAGGATGCTCCGTTGAGCGAGCAGCCCGTCTTTCTCACGGATACTCTCCGTTAGAACGCGCTCCATCGCCCGCCTGCGGTCAAGTTCGGTCTGCAACTCTTTCGTTCTCTCCGCCACCCTCTGCTCCAGCACCTCATTCAAGCGTTGGGTGCGGCGCTCAGCCCTCACCCGGCGTGTGATGTCCCAGAAGGATGCGAAGTGCTGGATGATGTTACCTTTGTCATCATGCACAGGGCTCACGAACTGAGCCGTCCAGACTTCGCGCCCGCCTTTAGCGTAGAGCAACACCTCCTGGTTCAGCGGCTTGTCTGCTGCATTTGCGGCTCGAATGCTGCTTTCAACACCGGGGTCGGTATTTGTGCCAGCGAGAAAGAAGTAGTTTTGTCCGAGAACCTCTTCGCGCGTGTAGCCGAAAAGGTCGATGAAGGACTGGTTCACGTAGACGATTGGGTTGCCATCAACCGTTGGATCGGTGACGACCATTGGCATCCGAGTGGCCTCGACAGCCGCCACAAAGGGACCGCCGCCCTGCTGAAAAGCATCCACGCGCTTTTCTGCACTTTGTTGTCCCGCAGCCTCAGTTGTTGCTTTCGGCACGAGAGAACTCCGGATCATCAGGGATGGCTGCTTGCGCTGTGTGGATGAGAACCACCGCCCAGCAATGCCGTATCCCTCGGATCGCATAAAATAGCACAGGTTGACCATACGGTCGTCCGGCCCGCCGACTGAGGGGGGTTGCTTGACGTAACGTAAGCCTCTATTCCGCCTCGACCTCCGGGAAGGCTGGAGCGCCGAGGGTTGCGCCATGCTGTCGGTCGTCTTGGTTGTGGAAGACGAGCCCCTGGTCCGAATGGATGCGGCTGTTAACCTCGAGGACGAGGGGTTCGAGGTCATTGAGGCCGCCACTGCTCGCGCGGCGCTCGCGCTCCTGGAAAAGCGCAACGGTGATGTGGCGGCGCTGTTTACCGATGTGGACATGCCCGGCGACATGAACGGCCTGGAGCTCGCCGGGATCGTCTACCACCGATGGCCTCATATTGCCCTGCTTGTCACCTCAGGTGTGGTGCGGGTGTCGGGCTCCCTGCCTGGAGGTGGCGTCTTCCTGGCGAAGCCCTACACATCGAGCACCCCTGTACGGATCATCCGCGAGCTAATCCAGCGAGGCGGGCCTGGGCGAGGAGGCGACCGGCAGCATTAGAGGCTGGCCGGGGCATGGATCAACCTCACAGCCCCTGTGCCGCCCTGATGCAAAGAGGCCCGGCGTTTTGGAGCGCCGAGCCTCTCTCCTGGCCCCCACGCAGATCCCGTCAATAGGGCCAAAGTCCGTTCGTAAGTCGTCGTGGTGCACCCGATTAACGGCTCAGCGGCAGAGGGGTTTCAGCTTGGCAGAACAACATAGGTTAGAACTTGCCAGCGGCATGGGTACTCAGCCGAGCGGTGTGCAGTACACCCATGGTGAGGTGTTGGGCCTTAGGAACCGCTCTTAATCAGATCCGTTGTTCGTCGTCAGTCGCCAATCTGATGCGTACCAGTGCCGCCGCTAGGCTCGATCCCTGCCGGTGGTCCTGGTGTTGGCATCGCGAAACCATGCGTCAACTTCAGAGGAGATCCGCTTTGGGCCTCTACCGCTTTCATGTGCGTGATGCGTTCGGTCTCATTGAGGATGACGAGAGTACCGAATTTCCCGATCTGCATGCTGCTCTCGCAGAAGCCCTCCGCAGCACCCGCGAGTTCCTTGCAGAGGCTCCTTCCACGCCTGGAATGCAGCTTGAGATCGCCGACGACACAGGCCGCGTGATCCTCAAGGTGCCAATCGCGACAGAAGCTCCTGAAGCGAAGGCCAAAGCCGCTTAGCGCACGTTAACGTGCCGTGAACCATAGCGGCCTCAGGCTGATCTCCACAGCCTGGAGCCGCCGCGATGAAGCCAACTGTTCTCGTCACCGCGACCAACGCTGTGGTCCGCCGTGACGTCTGTGATGCGCTCGCTCGGTTCGACTATGAGGCCATCATCGCAAGCGACGGAACCGAGGCGCTCGCCGTTCTTCGAGGTAATCGCCGGATCGGCGTCATCGTGGCGGACATTGAGTTGGGCGGGATTATCCTTGCTCGCGAGGCCCGCGCGATCCGCCCAGATCTTCACGTCGTGTACACGTCCATGGCTCCGCAGCGCATTGCCGAGCACCTAAAGGTATCAGGCGCGCCCATCCTGCGGACGCCCTATGCAGCCCATCAGCTTGTCGGAGTGATCCGGGGTCTCGGCAGGCGCGTGCTCGACGACGCGCTCGCGGCGTGAAGCCATCGTTATGCGACGACCGTCAGCGTGATTGACAAGCTGCCGCTGCGGCAGGAACCTTCCTGTGGGGGCGGGCCATCAGGATGGCAACCATGCACGGCTTTGATCACCTGCTGAATTGGAAGCTGAAACAAGGCTCCCATCCCTTCCCTGGTCCGGATGGGGGAACCTGCATCAACGAGGCTTCCTTGGTCGCGGCAGGCTTCGCGTATCAGTCCATCTCGTCCGTCGAGCAGATGCCAGCGTGCTTCTCGCGTCCGATCTGCACCCTGGCAATGTGGCTCAACGACGACGCGAGTGACAGGCAGCGCCAGCGCCTGCTGCCGTTCGTGACGCGGCTCATGTGCGCCGACATGCCGGACGTCGAGCGGCAGCGGGCGGACTACATTGACCGTCACACGCGCGGCTACCCGTATGGCATCCCCTTCGATCTCGGGCTTATCGTGCTGGAAGGGGCTCTCGCCATCGGGCGACAAGCTGATCCATTTGCCCCGGACGAGGTCCAGACCCGGATGGAGGCGGCCCGGGGGCAGCCACGGGCAAGTACTAAGACACCATCACCGACCCGGAAGCGATCTGTGGTCTCCAAGGTCAAGAACTGGCTCGGCGCGAAGGAGGCGCAGTCCACAACCTGATCTCGCTGCGGCAATGCTGCTGGGAACGGGAAAAGCCCGTCAGGCACAGTGGCTGACGGGGCTGGGTGCCTTCGTGGGGAGATGAACACGCTCGTCGGGCTGGGGAGCGCCTCCGATCCAACCAAGATCAGCAAGGTGCGGATAAGCTTCTATAATCTCAAGACCGACGATTGCTCCGACGATCTCACCTGATCCCGAGCCAGAGGAGTGCGAGAGACCGATGAAGGATCCCTCTCTGTGGCGACCCATCACCAGCGCACCCCAGGACGGAACCGAGGTTCTGGTCTTTGCGGATGGGCATGTCGCTGTCGCCATCTTTGTCCAAGGGCGTTGGCAAGCAGTCGTTGCAGGGCAGCGCGTCCCAGATGCGGCTGGGATCATGGCTCTTGCCGCTCCCACTCACTGGCGCCCCTTGCCGCCGCCGCCAGGATCAGCGGAACTCCTTCGCACCTGAGTCTAGCGAAGAGGAGCGTCTCGCCTGCTCTAGTCAGGCGAGACGCAACGTCCCTACGGGGGCGGGGCGTCAGTTAAAGGGCCGCCACTCGCAAGCAGACCCAGCGCGAGCGACCGTCTCTCTCAAAGCCCTGAACTGCGATCTGCAGGCGCCGTTTGCCGCCTGCCCCCGGCACCGCGACCTTGCGCTTGATCAACTCATCGAGAACGGCCTCGGCAGCCGCTCCCGAACCACACATCTGCTCGAACCGCTCTGGGTCGATGGCGATAATCAAGCCATGCTTGGAGTGAGTTCGCCGAAAGCCCCAGGCCCGCTTACGGAGCTTAGGCGCAAGCGAGTCGCCTTTCTCAAGGGTAGGGAACAAGGCGTCATCATCGAGCTTCCGACGAATGCGCAAAAGAATATCGTCAGCCATTTCGGTGGTGGAGAACACCGACCGCCGCGCCAGACGGTACATCCGCATGATCTTGGCTTTTGCCCGATCCTCTTCCAGAGGCGCGCACCCAAACCGGGCGCTCAACATCAAGCCTGCATTCGCGCTGCCGAACTTTTCTGCAAACCTCCGCTCCCAGGGCTCAGTCGCTGCTCCTGCGGAGGCAACAAAGTCCGAGACAATCTCATTCACCTCCTGCTTCAGGCTCCCACGGTGGGCTACGAGCTGTTTGATATAGGGGCGCAAGGCGACACCGTAGTTAGCCCCAATGGTGTGCTCGATTTGCGCAGCAAGCTTCGTAGCCTTCTCCATCCTCTCTTGCGAACTGCCGGTGACCCGATTGAAGATGCCTCCCTCCTTCCGATCCGGGATCCTCATGTCGATATGCCTGATCCGTTCTCCTGGCGCCCGACTTTGGCTCGAATGAGTTTCCAGAGGCTCCTCTCCGGAAGTCATGCCAAATACTCTCCAGGTGAGGTTGGGGAGCCCTAAATCACGCACCGCTTTCTCGGAGAGGATCCGGCCTCGACCACTTGCGACAGTGAAGGCGATGTTGCGGATTTGCTGCATGCCACCCTTGTTCCGCCCCTGCTCGTCCAGAATGACGGCGAGATCGTTGCGGCTGGCGCAGAGATCGGTGAGGCCTCTATCGCTAATGTCATACGTGGCAAGATCCCGCTTTCCTGCCCGTCCAAAGGTAGACTGGAGGACCCGACCCGTAAGGCTCTTGCCTGCTGTTGAGTCACCATGAAGGTTGAAGATGACGCCCTCTTCCTCGCCGAGGAGGTCGAGCAGTGGTGCACCGTAGGCCACACCAAGCGCAAAGGCGAGAAAGTCGGATGCCTCACATGGTTCCTTGAGACCATCCAAATATGCCTCGAGATTTCCGCTTTTGAGACCGAGGACGGGATCAACTTCTAAGCCGCCGACCAGCCGCACCGAGCCATCTATATTCCCCTCATTCCAGCCGCGACTGATGAAAGATCCATCGCGCCAACCGCCACGCCTGGTGATCTTCAAGGGCTTGTGCTCTGGTTCACTCTGCAGTGCGTCCTTAATGAGTTCGGCGGCGGCCTTGGCATCTGTGGGCAGGAGGGCGCCAGCGTCTAGGAGGTCGTCCACTTGGTGACGCATTGCATTCACTGCAGACCGGGGCACCTGAAGCTTGCTGACTCCACCGTCGATGTCGCGAAATCGGAGGTCGAGTTGATGGCATTTCAGATCCAGATCATGGATGCGGCGATTGATCCAAATGCGTGGCTTTCTTATTGGCCGTTTCGGACGGCTCGTGCTTCGTTCGCTGTTGTCATCCTCGTCGTTCCTGCGCTTGCCAGATGATGCGTGCTTCATGAGTGTCTCCTAGTGTTGCATCTAGTGGTGAGCAGTGAGCAGATGTGAACCAAGTGCTCACTGCTCACCGTGTTTGAGCCATGTCGTCGTCCAAGCGATTGTTGAAGAAAATCTGGTGCCACGCGCATGTGCAGTTCACACACTTTCTCGCTGCTTTGGCGGTCGCTGGTTAGATCTGCCACTGCGGACTGCGCGGCGGCTGTTTGCGTTCGATCCTGACGGTGCCATCGGTGCGAAGCGCCAGACTTGCACCCAGCAGGATCAGCCGCTTGCGAAGCCCAAGCCGGTCGAGAAAGACCGCCAACTCGACGGCCTCCGAACCACGCAAAGGACGACCGCGCGTGTTTTGGCATTCACGGCTTCCGCCATCCGTCGGCTTGATTTGCCGATAGCTCTGACGACGCTCAAACCGTGGCTTCATCGAATACGCGATCCCGGTCAGATCACCGTCGAACCGGGCCACCTTGAGCGGCTTTCGGATTAGGTCATCGGTGGGGAAGTGCTGGCGCAGGTCCGCAACGTCGGACTGCGACAACCGCCAGGGCACGTGAACCCGGGGGTGCACCAGCCAATGCGAGTCAAAGTCGCCGGTCAGATGCTCGTTGAGCGATATGTCCAGGCCGAGGACCGCCACGTCGATGCCGGTGCTCATCAGAGCATCCAACACTGTTTGCCTGAGGGGGGACAGGGGGCTCATGGCGCAAGCTCCCCCGGCTCCACGATGCCGTCGCAATGGATCGGCGACAGGATGGTGCTGCGGCCCGAGAGCCTGCCGGTCTGCTCGATGAGGAAGGTTGCTGTCGCTTCGGTGAACCACCGCTGCCATGCCCGTGCGCATTCGGGGCATGCGCCGCTCAGGCACCGGCGGCGCACCGCGCACCCTGCAATCCGATCAGCGACTGCGAGGGCAGCCGTATCGTGCTTGCCGAACCGACGCAGACGCTTCACCAGCCGCTTGCGTTCGGTTTCGGCCCCTTCGGCTGTTTGGCACGGGTGCTGGTTCCGGCCTTCCAGCCATTGAGGGTCGCCATCGCCGAAATACGCCTCCTCTGAAAGAATATGTGCCACGGCTGCGCCGGGCTCGTGAGTGAGGTTCCGATTTCTGTTTCCGTGCATTCCAAGCCTCTTGCTCGTGCTCAGGACGTGCGGCATCGAAGGCCGAGTTTCCTCGACCTGCCCAGCGATGAAGCTGGCAAGGGGGCGCACGCGCTTGAGCGTTGATGGTGGTCCGAAACCCCGCTTCAGCGTCTTGTCGCTGAGCGGTCCGTCCATGAGTTATGAGAGCAAAAATCCGCCGCCGGTGCGAACGATTGCTGCGCCAAAATTCGTGCTACGGCTCTGACGAATTTTGTGCCTTGGCTGTGGCCTTAGCTTGTTCGTCGAGGGCCCTCAGCGCACTTCGAAGCTCCGTCACTGTTATCTTTGGATCTATTGCCTGGAAGACACGCTGGACGAAGAGAGGCCCTAGACTAGAGCGGAATCCGATCAGGCTGCATCATAGCCTGCGGCGGCGAAGTAGTTGGCGCACTCAGTGGGCGTGAACACATCGACGAGGCGGCCGATCGCGGTCCACAGCCCCTCGACGGTGCGCTCT
>JAESFL010000533.1_pt1 | contig 25162 bp, 21 predicted proteins | sample 9269401 | NCBI WGS metagenome assembly JAESFL01 (sample SAMN14506025, study PRJNA617098) | algae metagenome | isolation source: Gloeocapsa sp. UFS-A4-WI-NPMV-4B04 and co-occurring heterotrophs from desert... | place: USA: Utah | collected 2006-10-01 | reverse complement strand
GAACAGATAGGCACCATCGAGCACCAGCACCTGGTGGACCTTGCCGCGCCACTCGCGGACCAGGCGTGTGCCTGGGCGGAGCGACGTACCGCTGTCGGGTCCGATGCTCTTGCCGGCCCGCAGCTGCCTGGCAATGCGGGCAAGCTCGCGTTTGGTCGCGGCCGGCAGACCGCCATGCACTCGTTCCTGCAGCCGATAGGCGAGTGCCCGCTCCATCAGATCAGGGCTGAGAGCGGGTGCCGGTTGCCGGAACACCCTCTCCCACTCTGCCTTGATCTGCTTGGTCGACATCGCCGCAAGGGCTGCGAGCTGATCGTCCAGCTCCGCCATCAGGCGCTCGCCTCGCTGGCGGCGTCGCCGGTATGGCCCTTGGCTGGCGAAGGTGCATCGGTCGCGGGCGCACCGATGCGGTAGGCGACGACGCCGGGCTTGCGCTCCTCCTTGGTGATGCTGTGCCCCTTCTTGCGCAGGCTGGTTAGGAAGGTGCGGACGCTGTGCGCCTGCCAGCTCGTCTCGGTCATCAGTTCGGCCATGGTCGCGCCGCGGGAGCGCTTCAGCAGCTTTTCGACCTGCTGCGCCTTACTTGGCATCTTCGGGTCTATGGGGTTGGTCATCTCGGGTCTCCATGGGAGCGGCTGCACCATGCACCCGCTCCCATGACCCAGAGCCCGCAAGAGCATCGCTTGCGGGCCGCGGTAGCTGTTCGACTCAAGCCAATCGCAGCGCCACACACGCTCCGTTCGCGCTCGCAGCCCGGTCCATTTTGCGAGACTCTAGCCTCCTTCAGCTGATCTCCGGCTACGCTTGGTGCCCAAGGTGGCATTGGCCGGTGCTCAGCTCGTTAGCAACCGGCGGACATCCTTTGACGTTCCGTACGATGGCCTCATCCACAAGCCCAGGGATACCGTTGAACTTTTAGGGATGCATCGGAGGAATAGGGCCTTAGCTGCCGAACGCGTCCCAACAGCCGCTTTGCGACCATAGCTGACATTGGCTGTGCATCGGCGAGACGGCGAACATACTTGCCAAATGAGCTGTCGATCGAATATGCGATCCTCGTGCATCCGTATGCATAACTCGGTGAGTGGCCGGCGATACAGTTAATGTATCCCCCTTGTTGCCTTGACTGCCAATACAAATGCGTGATCCGAAGAGGGGTCCATGACCGAAAAGTCCCGAACCGATTTTCAAGCTGAAAAGACCTTGGTTCGGGCGTTCAACGAGGCTGTAGATCGCTCCGCACCGGAAACGATCGAAGAGGCGATTTCTCCGTTCGTCGCTCCAGACTGGCACTGGCGCGGCATGCACCCCTTTCACGAGCAGCATGGTGCCGCCGCTGTTGCGCATGTGTTCTGGGCTCCGTTGCGCGCCGCCTTGCGCCGTCTCCAGCGACGGCCCGACATCTTCATCGCCGGATTGAACCAGATTGACGACTTCAAGAGCGTCTGGTTGGTCGAGATGGGCCATTTCATGGGCCTGTTCGATCAACCTTGGCTCGGCATCCGGCCGACTCAGCGCATCGCCATGCTCCGTTATTGCGAGTTCAACCGAGTCGAAGGTGGCAGGATCGTCGAGACCGCGATGTTCTGCGACATTCCCCATCTCATGATGCAGGCGGGGCAAAATCCCTTCCCTCCGCAAACCGGCGCGATGCTGGTTCAGCCGGGCCCGCGTACGCATACCGGCCTTTGCTATGACAGGCAGGACCCGGCGCGCGGTGAAGCGACCCTGGCCACCATCAACGGAATGCTGGGCGGCATGAAAGAGCGGACGCGGGAGGAGGATCCCGCGGTGCGCCTGCAAATGGACTGGCACGACGACATGATCTGGTGGGGACCGGCCGGGATTGGCGCGACCTATACGATCGAGCGTTATCTGCGGCAGCACAGCTTTCCGTTCCGGGATGCGCTCGTTGACTATACGTTCAACGGGCACATTGCCAAGTTGGCGGAGGGAGACTTCGGCGGGTTCTTCGGCTGGGCCAATCTCACCCTGCGCAACGCCGGTGGATATCTGGGAATGACGGCAGGACCTGGCGTCGCCGACATGCGAGTGATCGACATGTACCGCGTGGAAGACGGCAAGCTCGCGGAGAACTGGATCTTCATCGACATCCTGCACTACCTCAACATGCAGGGCCTCGACGTCCTCAAGCGGATGGAAGCGGTTCAAGCCGGCGGCGGCTGATCAAGCCAGCACCACGGTGCGGTTCCCGTCGAGGAATACACGCTGCTCGGCGTGCCACTGGACGGCGCGGGCGAGTACGGACGCTTCGACCTCCCGGCCGGCGGCAACCATCGCCTCGGGGCTGAAGGCGTGGGTGATCCGCCTCACGTCCTGCTCGATAATCGGACCCTCGTCGAGATCAGCTGTCACATAATGGGCGGTCGCACCGATGATCTTCACGCCCCGCTCGTGCGCCTGATGATAGGGCTTCGCGCCAGCGAAGCTCGGCAGAAAGCTATGGTGGATGTTGATGCAACGGCCCGACAACTCCGCCGCGAAATCGGCCGACAGCACCTGCATGAAGCGCGCCAGCACCACCAGCTCCGCGCCGCTGGATTGCAGCACGCCGCGAATCTGATCCTCGTGCGCGGCCTTGTCTCCTTGGCTCGGCAGATATTGAAACGACAATCCGTGCCATTCGGTCTGCTCGCGCATCGTCTCGTGGTTGGACACGACACCGACAATATCGATCGGCAGCATGTCGATCTCCGCGCGATGGATCAGATCGACGAGGCAGTGCCCGAAGCGCGACACGGCGACGAGTGTCGGAACCTTGCGGTCTTTCGGTTCCAGCCGCCAAGCCAGTCGCAGAGTCTGAGCAACTGGCCCCAACGACTCTGCAACCTCATCCCGACTGACTGGACTGACGAGCACGAGCCGGACGAAGAATAGCCCGCTCTCGGCATCGCCATGAACCTGCGCATCGCGGATGTCGCAGCCTAGGGCCGCGACGCAGGATGAAACCCTGGCGACGATGCCCGGTTGGTCGGGAGCGCTGAAACTCAGCACTAGGCACAAATCGGAGGTCCCGCCTGGGGCTCGAGATGATGACACGCCCAAACTCCCTTTGAGCTAGGAAGCGGCCTTTAGCGCTGCGGCACGCTCGTCGAGCGCCGCCCGCGTTTCGTCATAGCTTTCCCGCGTCACGCGCAGCATGCCGTAGAAGATGCCCGCGATGAGACCGGGAATGGCGGAGAGCGCGAAGGCCGCCGCTAGGGCCATGAGAACCCCGTTCGGCACCTCGCCTGGCTTGGCGTTCGTCGGAAAGGCGATCGCGTTAAGCACCCAGCCGGCGAGCGCCGTTCCGAGTGCCTGATCCACGCGCTGGAAGAAGGTGCGGGTGGCGTAAAGCACCCCTTCCTGGCGGACTCCGTATTTGAGCTCATTCTCGTCGGCGATATCCGCCAGCGCAGAGGTGACCGTCGTCTGCATCAGGCTATATGGGGCGTGTTGCAGCACTGAGAAGGCAATGAGAATCCAGAGAATCCCCTCGGTCTGCGCGCTCAGCACGCCGAAATAGCCGAGGGCCAGCGGGATTGCGGGGCCGGCGCTGTACAGCGCGAGCGCCAGAGCGCCGGTCCAACGCTTGTCGAGCTTGGCGTGCAAGCGCTTCACCACAAACGCGGCGAACAGATATCCGCTGAAGCTTCCGATCACGAAAAAGCTGATCTGATTGTTGTCGAGTTCCCAAAAATAGGTCGCCGTGTAGAGCCACAGGCCGATGCGCACGCCCGTCATCATCGACAAGAAGAACAGGCCGATCAGGAGCACGACGTAGTTTCGATTGCTCAGCGCCTGGCGGATGTCGCGCCAAAGCTCGCGCGGCCCGAAGCCTTTCTGCCCTTCGCGCGGCTGCGGCAGATAGGGAATCCGGTTCATCGTCGACCAGCTCGAATAGCCGAGGATGAGGACGATCAGCACGGCGATGGTGACCGAGAACATGGGGTAGCGGGTGGCGTCGAGGGCGCCGTTTGGGAAGGCATCGCTAGCGGCAAAGATGACGCGGAACGCCAGCAGCCACCCGATCGTGTCGCCTAGCCATAGGCAGAAGGTGTTGTAGGCCATCACGCTGGTGCGACCAAGATAATCGGACGACATTTCGCCGCCGAGGGCGAGGTGCGGCGTGTGGTATACGGTCATGACTTGGAGCAGCAGCGTATTGGTCACGCCCAGCCAGATCAGCTGCCAGGTGGGCGACAAATCCGGCGGATTGTAGAGCGCGTAAAACAGCACGGCGGCAGGCAGGATCGCGCCGAACATGAAGGGGTGGCGGCGGCCCCAACGGCTGCGCGTCCGGTCCGACCATGAGCCGACCATCGGGTCGATAAAGGCATTGACAAACAGGCCAAGCGCCAGCGCCGTTCCGACCAGAGCTGCGTCGAGGCCGCGCACTTGATTATAGAAGAGCAGCGTGAAGCTGGACGTGGCTGTGAACACGAGCGCCTCGGCCGTGCTGCCAAGGCCGTAGGCCACCTTGTCCTTGACTTGCAGCGGCGGCGCCGGTCCGTCGGCCGCCTGGTAGTTATGCTGGCTCGCCAAGGGCGCTCTCCTTGACTGCGGATGCTGACTGATATTCAACCAAACCGCAAGCGGCTTGTTCTCGACGGAAGATGAGCAGGCACACGCCCTGTCGCTACACCCTTGCGTTCGCATGCAAGCTAATCTGTCTTGGCGGTCCGGGAGACGGTTTCCGGCAGAAGGAACCAGACTAGGGCTGCCAGCCCAAAGCCCGCCACGGCCAGCGACATTGCCGCAGCCAGGGCAAAGCTCGCCGCGATCTGGCCGGTAATCAGCGGCGCGGTCATGGAGACGATGCGCCCCCAGTTGAAGATCGACATGGCGGAGGATCGAACCCGAGTGGGGTAAAGTTCGGACATCCAAGGCGCCCACGCGACGGATGCAGTGATCGCAAAACCCCAACAGAAGCCTGCCGCCGCCACCGAAGCCGGCGACTGCGCGACCGTGAGGTATGCGAGCACGGCAAGAGCCCCGAACACAAACCCTATCCCGGTCAAGCGGCGGCCATACCGATCGCTGAACCAGCCCCAGAAAAAGCCACCGATCAGCGCACCGGTGAACTGGGTGGAGATGATCCAGCCGATCGCGTCGGGCGCGAGGCCGCGTTCCTCTTTGAGGAAGGTCGTGGTCCAGCCCGCAAAGGCCTGATAGGCGAAGAAGTTCAACGCCACGAGCAGGAACAGGAGCCAGGTGCGGCGCCGTAGAGTTGGGGAGAACAGCTCCAGCAGCGGCATACGACCGCTCTGCGGCTCGTCCGGATCCGCCCCCCAAGCCGTCATCTTGCGATCATCCGGGATGAGCAGCAGGATCAACGGCGAGAGGATGAGAGCCGGCACCGATCCGATCAGCAGTAGCAGGTGCCAGTCGGAACGCTCGGCGAACATGCCATAGGCCATGCCGAGCGCAATCACGGAGAGATTGTAGGTCCCCTGTCCTACGCTGGCGAGCTTGCCGCGGACGTTGCTTGAGAACAGCCCCATATAGGTCGCGATCAGCACGGGGAAGTTTCCCCCGAGAAAAAGGCCGAGGATAAAGCGCTGGGCGAGCAACGTGCCGTAGGAGTTGACGAACGCGCCAGCCGCCGCCGCGGCCGAGGTGCCGAGCACGATGGCAAACAGCATCGGCCTCCGGCCATAACGATCGGCCAGCGCCCCGAACGTGATGGCGCCGATCAGCGCACCGAGGCTCTGTGCGGTATAGGCGGAGCCGGCCTGGGTCAGCGACAGCCCCAGTTCCTCGCGGATTTGCGGCCGCAACACGTCGACCGTGTTCCAGGACCAGCCATAGAAGAATTCGAAGATCATCAGCAGCAGGAAGGCAAGCGACCGACGACCCAGCGAGATGTCCTCTGCCCGTGAAGCTGCTTCCGTCATGAGCTGGCGCTTCCTTCTTGAAAGCAAAGTGCATCGTCGGCTGACGCCAGTCCGAGCCGCTGGAGAAGCAGCTCGGCCACCACCAAATCCTCGGCCGCGTGGCCCACCGACTTGAACACCGTGATGTCGCGCTTGGGCAGCGTGCGCTTTCCAGTCAGAATGTCCGCGAGCATAATCACATCTTCGCGGGCGATGGCGCCCGACCCGATCGGTTGGACCAGGTCGCCTGCCTCAGCCAAGGCAACGCGCGCGTCGGCGACGATCGTTGCGCGGCGCATTACCCCATCATCTGCTTCCCGCATGTCGGGCTGGTATCCGCCGACTAGGTCGACATGCGTGCCTTGTTGAAGGCTCTCGCCCAGGATCAGAGGAGCTTCGGATGCCGTGGCGCAGGTGACGATTTCAGCGTCGCGCACGGCTTCGTCGGGACTCGACGCGACGCGGATCGTCCGCGCCATCGTTCGGCAGCGCGCGGCCAGCTCTTCCGCCGGCGGCTTGCGCCGCGCCCAAATGGTGATCGACTCGAGATCCAGAGCCGCTGCATAAGCCTCGATCTGGGCGTAAGCCTGCCGACCGGCGCCCAACACTGCGATCCGGCGGGCGCCGCCGGCACCCAGCGCCCGGGCGGCAAGCACCGACGCCGCGGCTGTGCGCCTGGCGGTCAGCTGGTGCGCCTCGATGACAGCGAGCAGCGTACCCGCCTGGTCGAACGCCATCAGGTGACTGCTCAATCCACCCGCCTCGCCACGGAGGGCGGTGACGACCTTCACGGTGGCTATCCCGCCCGGAGCCATGGCCGGCATGACGAGCAGCGTACGCGTTTGCCGCTCATCGCCGCTATCCACCGCTAAACGCGGCGGCGTTATCGGCGCGTCGACAAATGCCCGCTCGATCACCGAGAGCGCGTCTGCGGCCGACAGCAGCCGCGCTACCGTCGCGTCGTCGATAAAGGCGGGGCCCTGGGCTATCGCATCAGTCCAACTTGCGTTTGACTTTGAATGCATAGCCTGTAGTTTTTTCGGGACAAGTGGCTTTGTCGGATCGTAACCGCTTATGCTTAAAGGCCCCTCGCCCGTCTCGCCCACAGGCCGCAAGGCGCTGGTGGCAGGCCTTGTGCTCCTGGTAGCGGCCGCGCCGGCCCTGTTCGCGCAGACGAGCCGGATTCCGCCCTTCGAGAAGGTGCCGAAAGGAACGCCGAGCTTCTTTGTCACCAGCCGCGGTCTGGACGGCGGCAATTTGGGTGGCCTCGCCGGGGCCGACGCGCATTGCACACGGCTCGCGCGTGAAGCCGGGCTGCCAGCCGCCCGCTGGCGCGCCTATCTAAGCACCCAGGCGGTCGAGAATAAGCGAGCTGTCCATGCGCGCGACCGGATCGGCAAAGGTCCGTGGTTCAATGTCGAGAGGGTGCGCGTCGCGACCGACCTTGCCCATCTGCATGGCGATACGCTGAAGCACGCTCGTGCCGGAAACCTGATCAGCCAGGGTTCGGCGCTCACCGAGCGGGGAGAGCGGATCGGAGGTAAGGGCGACCCGGTGCTTCGCCACGATATTCTCACCGGATCGCAGGCTGACGGACGCGCCTATGACAATCGCAATGACCGCACCTGCCGGAACTGGACCTATGCAGGGTCGGAAGGCAGCGCGCAGATCGGCCATTCCGATCGCGACACCATCGGCCTCAGCATATCCTGGAACTCGGCGCACCAGACCACCGGCTGCGGCGTACCGCAGCTGAAAGCCACCGGCGGCGAGGGCTTGTTCTATTGCTTTGCGGTCGAGACGGGCAAGCCGGCCGAGGGCCGCCCATGAGTGATATCGAACGAGTGCCCGAGATCGAACTCGACCCGCGGATGACGCGCCGCGACCTGCTGAACGCGACCCTGATCGGTGCGGGCGCGGCCCTGCTGCACGGCTGTGGCGCCAATCCGGGGGGTGAGCCTGCAGCGGTCGACCCTGCCGCGGCGTGGAACGGCCCCAGCGGCATTGGCGAGTATCGCGGGTCCAACGGCACGACGTGGCAGACAATGGAGGCCGGGCACCGCATCCGAGACGGCGCCTTTGCGGACACAACGAAGGTCCGCGACACCGGCGAACATTATGACCTGATCATCGTGGGAGGTGGATTTTCCGGCCTCGGCGCCTTGCACGCCTTTCGGAAGGAACATCCCCGCGGCACCTGCCTGCTGCTCGACAATCAGGAGGTGTTCGGCGGCTATGCCAAGGCGAACGAGTTCGAAGTCGACGGCCATCGCATCGCTGGTGCCCAGGCGTCGCTCAACTTCGTATTGCCGAAGGATCGCAATGACCGGGGCGGCGCGCTCTGGGCCGAACTGGGCCTGCCAGAACAACTGCGCTTTGCCGATCGCGAAGACGGCAAAGCCAGCTTCAGCTTTGCGGCCTCCTCGTCGGGGCCGCTCTATTTCGGCGAGCAGAGCGCCACCACCGGTTATTTCTTTGGCGAGCGGGGCTGGGTCAGAGACATTTGGCAGGACGATCTGCAGCGTGCGCCATGGCCGCCCGCGATGAAGGCAGCCTTGCTCGCCATGCGCGAGCGTCGGCGGCAGGGACCAGTGTCGGAAAACGAAGCCGCACGGCTCGACACCATGAGCTTTGCCGACTTTGCCACGCGCGAGCTCAAGGCAACGCCCGAGGCCCTGAAATACATCACCCAGGGTATGTGCATCACAGGGCCGCAGATTTCGGCCTATGGAGCGCGCTCCTTTCCTGGTCTTGAGCGCTTCGGCAGCGGCACGCCGGAAGCGGAACTGGCCAGCCGATTCGTAAGCTTTCCCGAAGGGAATGCGGTCCTTGCCCGCGCCTTGGTCCAGTCAGCCATTCCAGAGGCCCTGGGACGCGGGGAGGCCGATAACGGCAATCTCGGGCAGTTGATCCCCGTCGGCCTCGACCGGCCCGGCAATCCGTCCCGTATCAGATTGCGCGCCACTGCCGTAAAAGTCGCTAATCGGCCCGGCGGGGTCGAAGTGGTTTATGAAAAGGGCGGGCAGCTCCACCAGGCCCGGGCAAAAGCGGCGGTCCTGGGGATCGGGGCCTGGGTCGCCAAGCACATCGTCCAGGACCTGCCGGACGCGCATCGTGCCGCCTTCGACCGCTATCTCTACTCGCCGATGCTGATGGTCAGCGTCGCACTGCGGAACTGGCGCTTCATGGACAGGCTCGGCTTCTCCGCCGCGCGCTGGTTCGATGGCACCGGCTTTTATGCCAACATCCGCAAGCCGACGGTCACGACCAATGGCCGACCGGCGCCGTTCCACCCCGACAAGCCGATCGTCATGACCCTGTACGCACCCTTTCCGCGGCCCGCATTGCCGCTCGAGGCGCAGGGCCCGGATGCGCGAATGGAACTCTATTCCACGCCTTATGCCACCTATGAACGCCGTATCGTCGCCCAGCTCCAGCAGATGTTCGCGCCCGGCGGGTTCGAGGCGCGCCGGGACATCGCCGGCATCGTCCTCAACCGCTGGGGTCATGCTTTCGTGACACCGCCGCCGGGCTTCTACTTCGCCCCGAAAGGCGAGCTGGCTGCTGCCCAGGTCTATCATCACCCGGTCGGCCGGATCGCGTTCGGCCGAAGCGAGGACTGGCTGGGCTCCGCACTTGGCGGCGCCAGGGCATTACAACAGGTGCTTACCTCAACGAGGCCGGATTGACTGCGCATGCATTGTCGATATACCTCCTGCTATGCGAGGGGATCATGCTGTCGTCAGGCCCGTCAGGGAGGCCGATCTTGAGGCGGTGCTGGAACTCGCCTTGCGCGGCGGCAATGGCTTAACCAGCCTGCCGCCCGATCGAGCCGCGATCGCACGCCGCATAGCGTCTGCCGAACAGGCGTTGCAAAGCGAGCAGGCCCGAGCCGATGGAGCTCCAATCATGCTGGTGACCGAAATTGGCACCCAGGTTGTCGCCACTGGCATGATTTTCGCCCGAATCGGTGCGGAGTGGCCTTTCTACAGCTACCGGATCACGCGTCAGGCAGCGATGTCTCGCGCGCTCGCGAGGTCCAAGGCGCAGCGACTGCTGAATCTGGTCAATGATTTCGATGGCGAAAGCGAAGTTGGCGGGCTTTTCGTCGACCCCAAGCTGCGCGGCATGGCACTGGGGCAGTTGATGGCGCGGTCGCGCTACATGTTCATGGCCTCGCACCGCGACTGGTTCGGCAGATGCGTGATCGCCGAGTTGCGTGGCTATCAGGACGGCGACGGACGCTCGCCGGTCTGGGAGGCGATAGGTCGCCATTTCTATGACATGGAGTTCGGCGAAGCGGACCGCATCGGCGCGATCCACGGCAACCAGTTCATCGCCGATCTGGGCGCGCGCTACCCGATCTACATCTCGATGCTGCCGCGAGCGGCCCAAGCGGCGCTCGGCCGCCCGCACGACGATGGCCGGCCCGCCTATGCGATGTTGTTGGAAGAAGGCTTCCGCGATGAAGGCTATGTCGACATCTTCGACGGCGGCCCGACGCTGGTCGCGGATATCGATCAGGTTCGCACCATCTGCTCGTCGCGTCCGGCAGTCTTCGCGGGCGAGCAGGCGGGCAGCGCCCCGGCGCTGATCGCGGCCGGAGTGGGGCGCGAGTTCCGCCTGGTGCGTGGCTTTACCAGCGCCGGGGCCGATGGGGTTCGGATCGACGGCGAAAGCGCGAGGTTGCTCCGTGTCTCAAGCGGCGACACGCTGCGCATCGGGCCGATGGGAGAGACCCTGCAATGACCGACACCCTGCCTTTCCGCCTCCCCGAGCGGTCTCCAGTAACCCTGCTGCGCCATCAGGATGCGCGGTCGCTGCGGGGGCCGGCTGCGGGGGCGCGCACCCAGCCGCTGCGCGGCTTCGAGGACCGCTTCACGGACATCGTGGATTACATCGTCCGCATCACCGACGAGATCTGGCTGGATCGCGCAGTCGGCTATATCTACGACACCTACGACACGAGCTGCACCGTCTATTCCTCCTACGGCATCGTGCGTTCCGTGGAGGAAGTGATTGCCTCCACCGTATCGACGCTCAACGCTTATCCGGATGGTGAAATCCACCATCTCGCCGTCGCATGGAGCGGCGACGAGGATCAGGGCTTCTATACCTCTCACCTGGGGCATAGCCGCTCGACCAATGTCGGACGCACAGCCTGGGGCCCCGGCACTGGCCGGCGCACGTCGATCCGCTTCGTCGCCGACTGCATCAGCCGGGACAATCGTATCCACACCGAATGGCTGGTCCGAGATAATGGCGCCGCGGTACGCCAGCTCGGCTATGACCCGCACATCGTCGGTCGCGCGGCTGCCGAAGCGGGAGCCGCGGAGACCTTCGTGGTTTCCCCGCCGTCGCGGCTCGAGGGCCAGGCGCCCCGCGGCCGCCTCGATGTGGATGAGGCCACCGTCGAGGGCTGGGCAGAGGCGCTGTTCCATGACGTCTGGAACTTGCGGCGACTCGATTGGCTCGGACGCGCCTATGCCGAAGATGTGATCGCCCATGCCGGCGGCGGACGCACCGCTCAGGGCCTGAGAAATTATCAGTCCCTCATCCTGCATGTGCTGGCGGCCATTCCGGACGGCGTGATGCGCGTCGAGCATGTCTGCTGGAGCGAAGAGGCGGACGGCGTTATCGTGGCGGTGCGCTGGGTGCTCGAAGGGCGCAGCGCCCCGGGCGGCGTGCTGGGCGAATGTCCTTCGGGCAAGCCCGTCTTCATGATTGGAATGAGCCATTTGCGCCTGTCCGGCGGCAAGATCGTGGAGGAATGGATGCTGTTCGACGAGATCGGCGTGCTGATGCAGGCTTATCGCTGATGGCGTGGGATCAGGACCCGGATGTGCTTTCGCCGGTCGGTCGGCCGATGCGCGAGCAGCTTGCCGAGGGGCCGCCCCGTCAGCGGCTCGACGGCTTCGAACCGGTCTATCGCGATTTCGTCGACTATATCGTCCGATGCACTCACCGCATCTGGGAAGAGAAGAATGTCGGCCTGTGCCGCACTCACTATAGCGACGATTGCGTGATGCACACGCTCGCCGGCCCCTCGGTCGGCATGGAAGTGGTGACCCAGAATACTGTCGGTTCGCTCGCCAGCTATGCGGACCGTGTGGTGCTGGCCGAAGACGTGATCTGGAGCGAGGATGCACCGGGCGAGTTCTACAGCTCGCACCGCATCTCCAGCCGCTCCACGCACTTTGGCGAGGAACCGTTGATCGGGGCGGCGACGATGCGCGGCACCGGCGTGAACACGATTGCCGACTGCAAGGTTATTGCCAACCGGATCGTCGAGGAATGGCTGGTCCGCGACAATGCCACGGCGATGTGGCAGGTCGGGGCCGATCCGCGCACGATCGCCGCTACTGCCGCCGCCGCCGATCGCGAGGGCGATCAGTCCCGCCACGCCTGGCGCGGCGAGGCGATCAGCGCGACCCGATCTCAAGGCGACGTGGACATCCCGCTAGGTCATCCCGCGGCGCGGCTGGCAGCAGCGCTGCGGTCCGCCTTTGCCCAGGACTTGTATGGCGATGCCGCTTCGAACCTTTCGCCCTCGGTTGAGGTAAGGTGGCCGTCCGGACGGCGCGGGTTCGGGCGCGGATACTGGATCGGGTGTCTGATGCAGCTTGCCAACGGACTGCACGATCGCGCATTTCGCTGCGAGCATGTCGCGGCGCGCCCACTGCCCCATGGCGACGTCGCCGTTGCCCTGCGCTGGTCGCTTGCCGGTACGCACAAAGGGACGGGCGTCTGGGGGGAGCCCAGCGGACGCGAGCTCTGGCTGCTCGGTATTTCCCACTATCGCCTGCGCGCAGGGCTGGTGGTCGAGGACACCACTGTCTTCGATGAACTTTCGGTGCTGCGGCAGATTGCGGGGGGGCTCGGCGCATGAGCGGCCTGGACCACCTCCGTTCACTGGCGCGCGGCATGCGGCCCGAGGATGACGGCCTGCTCGGCAATACACGCTGCGCCTGGGACGGGATCGAGCATCTGAGCGAGGAAGCCATTCTCGCCGCCTTCTCGGCGCAGCCGTTCGATCTCGCGGGAGAACTGCTCGGCGTCGAGGCGACGCAAGGCGCCGCCATCATAGGCGAAGGCCGAGCCCTAATCGTTGATCTTTATGACGGCCGGATCGGCCGCATGTGGCGAGTCGGTCCCGGTATCCAGCAACCGCCCGCACCGGCGGTTGACGTCGCATTCGATCCGGATATGCGGCAGGAGCGCGGCGATCTCAGCTTCCGAGCAGAAGACCATCCGGAGCTTGACCCGCAGGCAGCCGAACAGCTTTTGACTGCGGCGCGCGATCTGATCGAGGAAATGCGCAAGGCTGGCATGCTCCGGGTGCGCGGGTTCGTGGTTCGCGCATTCGGCGGACCCGAGGGCGCGGCGGCGCTGATCGCCCTATTCACGATGAGCAATGAGGCGCGCCGGTCGGCCGCATTCAGCTACGCTGTGGTCGGCATCGGACCGGATGGCGGCGTTCACTCCGTTCGTGACGACCTGCCCGTTCGCGAATGGACCCCGCGACTGTGACATGCCGCCGATCCTGCTGATCCCCGGCAATATGTGCGACGCGCGGCTTTGGGAGCCGTTGGCCGAGCAACTCGGCGCGGCGGGCCATGAGGTGCATCACGCGCCGCTACTGGACCAGGACACGATCGGCCGGATGGCGGAAGCGATTCTTGAGGATATGAATGCCCCCGCGATCGCCGTCGGTTTTTCCATGGGCGCGATCGTCGCGGCAGAGATGGCGCGGCGCGCGCCGAGCAGAGTCGCCGCGCTCGCACTCGTAGCGTTCAATGCGTCGGCGGACCTGCCGGAACGCGCTGCTGTCAGACCACGACAGCAAGAAGCGGTTCGCAAGGGGCAGCTGCGCGACCTCGTCGCGGACGAGCTGAAGCCCAACTATCTGGCCGATGCCAACCGTGGCGATCCGATCCTGCTCGACCGGGTCATGCAGATGGCGGTGGCGCTCGGACCCGACGCCTTTGTGGCCCAAAGCGAGGCACTGCGGCTGCGGCACGATCTCCGACCCGTGCTCGCGCAGTTCGATATGCCGGTTCTGCTTGCCTGCGGCAGCGAGGATCGGCTCTGTCCGCCCGAATGGCATCGCCGCTGGGCAGCAATGATCGGCAGCAACGCTCGCTTTGTCGAGATTGCCGGTGCGGGGCACCTCCTGCCGCTCGAACAACCGCAGATTCTGGCTGAAGCATTGCTCGGCTGGCTTGCCGAGGAGACATCATGTCAAAGCGCGTCCTGACCACGCATGTCGGTTCCCTGCCGCGTAGCGCCGAACTCACGGAGCTGCTGTTTGCGGCAGAGCGCGATGAGCCGGTAGACCCGCAGCGCTTCGATCAAGTCGTCTCGGCAGCCGTCGACGAAACCGTTCGCCGCCAGGTCGCCGCCGGCATCGACATCATCTCCGATGGCGAGATGAGCAAGATCAGCTACGCGACCTACATCAAGGATCGAATCAGCGGCTTTGCCGGCGACAGTCCCCGCCGCCCACCCGCAGATCTTGAAGCCTTTCCGACTTTCATGGAGCGCCAGGCCAAAGGCGGCGGCACCCCGACGTATCGGCGGCCCTGTTGCGTGGGCGAAGTTCGGCCGGTCACGCTGGCTCCTCTCGATGAAGACATGCGCCGCTTTGCGGCTGCGCGTGCAAAACATGGCAATCCGGCAGCGTTCATGAACGCCGCCTCTCCGGGCGTGATTGCGCTGTTCCAACCGAATGAGTTCTACCCGGATGAGGACGCCTATCTCGAAGCGCTCGCCGAGGCGATGCGGCCGGAATATGAAGCGATTGTCGGTGCCGGCCTGATCTTGCAGCTCGACAGCCCGGACCTGGGTCTGGGCCGGCACATGATGTTCAAGGATCGTTCCGATACCGATTATTTGAAGGCGATCGGGCGGCATGTCGAAGTGCTCAACCACGCGCTGCGAAATATACCGGCGGATCGCTGCCGCATGCATGTCTGCTGGGGCAATTACGAAGGGCCCCATCATTGTGACGTGGAGATGGCGGTGATCCTGCCTACCCTGTTGCGCGCTAAGCCCGCAGGACTTTTGTTTGAGACTGCCAATCCCCGCCATCAGCATGACTGGGAGGCAATCGAAGCCAATCTGGCCCAACTTCCTGCGGACCGGGTCTTGATCCCAGGTGTGATAGACTCGACCACCAACTTCATCGAGCATCCGCGCGTCGTCGCAGAGCGGATCGACCGCTATGTGCGGCTGGTTGGTCCGGAACGCGTCATTGCCGGAACCGATTGCGGCTTTTCAACCTTTGCCGGGTTCGGCGCGGTCGATCCGGAGATCGTCTGGGCCAAGCTCGCGAGTCTGGCCGAAGGCGCGGAAATCGCCAGCGCCAGGGTCTCGTCATGGGCCTGAATCAGCGGCTCGCGGCCGGGGACGTGCTCTGGGGCTCGTTTTTGAAAACGCCTTCCCCCATCCTCGTCGAGGTACTGGCCAGCGCCGGACTCGATTTGCTGTGCATCGACGCGGAGCATGCGCCGTTCGACCGCGCCGCCATCGACCTGTGCGTGATGGCTGCGCGAGCGGCCAGCCTGACCGCGATTGTCCGCACCCCAACGGCCGCGGCCGAGCACATCCTCAACGCGCTCGATTGCGGGGCGGATGGCGTGCTGCTCCCTCATATCCGCTCTGCCGACGAAGCGCGGGCGGCGGTCCGGGCGGCGCATTATGGGCGCGGCGGACGCGGATACGCAGGCTCATCGCGTGCCGCAGCTTATGGCCTCACGCCCATGCCCAAGCATCTGCACGCGAGCGCGGAGCGGACGGCCGTGATTGTTCAGATCGAGGACGTGGAAGCCGTGGAGGCGATCGAGGCCATCGCTGTGGTTGAGGGGTTGGACGCGCTCTTTGTCGGCCGTATCGACGTCACCGTCGCGCTCGGTGAGACGGATCCGGATGCGCCTGCGGTGCTGTCGGCAGTCGAGCGCGTGCTTGACGTGGCAAACCGCACGGGCGTGCCCGTCGGCATGTTCGTGCCGCGTGACGCCGATGTCGCATCATGGGCGGCAAAGGGTGCCAGCCTGTTCCTGCAGGGATCGGAGCACGCATTTCTACGCGCCGGCGCCAAGGCAGCCCGGGCCGCTGCAGGGATCTAGGTCAGGCGGTGCCGCGCACCAGGATCAGTTCAGCGCCGTCCCCTAGCGCGCGATAGGATCGCGCCAGGCCCACCGGAACAGTCATCGTGTCGCCCCTGGCCAGCGTTACCGCTGCATCGTCGGCGCGCAGTTCGGCGCTGCCGCTTTGTATGAAAACCACCTCGGCATATTGCGAGGTGGACACGGCGGTCGCGCCGCCGGCGGCGAGCGTCAGCCGGGCGACGGTGAAGCCTTCGGTAGCTGGGAGCTGCCCGAGCGGTCCGATCACCTGCTCTTCGCCGATGACCGGTGAACGCGGCGCACGCGCGATGACTTGATCGGCATCCTCCGGACGGATACGGCGCAGCCGGGCAATCGCCTCGCCGCCGGTCACGGGCATGGGCTTCACACCTGCGGGAGCCTGTTGTCCAATGGTGGTATCGACCAACGCCCCGTTCTCAAGCAGGATAAGGCCATATTCGGCCGCCATTTCGAACACTTTGGGAGCCCAGAGGACCCGGCCAGGATCGTCTCCGCCGAGCACGGACCAAAGGAAAGCAATCTCCTCACCGATATTCTCGAACCCGCGAAAGGCGTGCGTCGGAAAGGACACGATGTCACCGGGCGCGGCATCCACCTGCGCATCTTCGCCATGCTCGCCGAAGGTAAAACGCCAATGCCCGCTATGGACAACGAACACTTCGGCCGTGTCATGGCTATGCTGTGAGTTGATGCAACGCGGAGGCTGGCGTGCGCCGCCAATATTGAAGCCATGCGCTTCGGTGATGTGAACGTGTTGCTCGGGGTTTTCCGCAACGCCCGGGCCGATGATGGTGAAGTTCTCCTTCGCATCCGAGCCCGGCGTACGGGTATCGATGAAGGCATTCCTGCAAGGAACGAGATCGACATAGCGAACGACTCTGGCCTCCAGAGCCTCATGGTCCCAGGCGCGAGCAAGTTCTGCCCCTTCTGCCCCCGTCAGCATCGTCGTTCTCCTCGGGCCTTGCTGTTGCATTCTCGTGCATTCGCAGTCAATATGCTTTGTCGTATAGGGAGGATGAAATAATGGCGGTCTGGTTGAAGCGCGGAGTGACAGCGGAAGCGCGCGCCGATCTCGATCGGCAGGTCCGCGATATGGTCGAGACGACGCTGATTGACATTGAGCAGCGTGGCAATGCGGCGATCCGCGAACTCTCGGTGAAGTTCGATGGCTGGGATCGCGATGACTATCGCCTGTCACCCCGGGAGATTCAGGACTGCATCGACCAGCTGACTGGCCAAGACCTGAAAGACATTGAGTTCGCCCAGGCGCAAGTCCGGAACTTCGCTCAAATCCAGAAGGACAGCATGAAGGAAGTCGAGGTCGAGACGCTCCCCGGCGTTGTCCTCGGCCACAAGCATGTGCCCGTCAACGGCGCCGGCTGCTATGTGCCGGGGGGCAAATATCCGCTGCTCGCTTCTGCTCATATGAGCGTCATCACGGCCAAGGTGGCCGGCGTGCCGCGTGTGATCACCTGCGCGCCGCCGTTCGAAGGCAAGCCAGCCGCGGCGATCGTCGCCGCTCAGGCAATGGCGGGGGCCGACGAGATCTACGCCCTGGGCGGCATCCAGGCCATTGGCGCGATGGCGCTGGGGACGGAGACGATCGTGCCCGTCGACATGCTGGTCGGGCCAGGCAATGCCTTTGTCGCCGAAGCGAAGCGGCAACTATTCGGCCGCGTCGGCATCGACCTGTTTGCCGGCCCGACTGAAACAATGGTCATTGCGGACGAGACGGTGGACGCCGAGATTTGCGCGACGGATCTGCTCGGGCAGGCGGAGCACGGGCCTGAAAGCCCCGCGATCCTGATCACCACGTCGGAAAAGCTCGCCCGCGAGACGATGCGGGAGGTCGAACGCCTCCTCGAGATCCTGCCTACCGCTCCGATCGCGCGCCAGGCGTGGGAGAATTACGGCGAGGTCGTCGTTTGTGACGACGAGGCAGAGATGGTCCGCGTCGCCGACGATTATGCGAATGAGCATGTCCAGGTCATGACTCGCGACCCCGAATATTTCCTCGAGCATTTGACCAGTTATGGCGCGCTGTTCCTCGGCCCGCGGACCAACGTGGCTTATGGCGACAAGGTGATCGGCACCAATCACACACTGCCCACTAGGAAGGCCGCACGCTACACGGGTGGTCTGTGGGTCGGTAAGTTCCTGAAGACCTGCACATTCCAGCGCATCACCACCGATGCAGCTTCCGCCATGATCGGCGAATATTGCTCGCGCCTTTGCGCACTTGAAGGTTTCGCGGGCCATGGCGAGCAGGCGAACGTTCGGGTGCGTCGCTATGGCGGGCGCAACGTCCCCTACGCCGGCAAGGCCGAGGCGCTGGAAACCGCGTGACCGCGGACCCCGTGCTTCCAATGACCCCTTCGTTTCGCCTGGACGGGCGTCGGGCGCTTGTGACTGGCGGAGGGGGAGGCATCGGGCTTGCTGCCGCGGCCGCCTTGGCAGAAGCAGGTGCGGCGGTGACCCTGATTGCCCGGACGGCTGCGAGCGTCGAGGCGGGCGCGGCCGCGATCCGGCAGGCGGGCGGCGGTGCCGACGCCGCCGTCCTTGACGTGACAGACCTGGCCGCTGTCGCCCGGTTTTCTGCCGAACGCCCCCCGTTTCATGTGCTCGTCAACAATGCCGGTACCAACCGACCGATGCCGATGACGGAGGTTGCGGAAGGCGATTACGATGCCGTGCTGGACCTGAATGTGAAGGCAGCCTTCTTCGTCGCCCAGGCCTGTGCGCGTCGCCTGATCGAGGCAAACCAGCCCGGCAGCCTCATCCATATTGGCAGCCAGATGGGTCATGTCGGCGGCCCAAATCGCAGCCTTTATTGCGCCTCCAAATGGGCGCTCGAGGGAATGAGCAAGGCATTCGCGCTCGACCTTGCGGGGTTTGGCATTCGTTCGAACACCATCGCGCCGACCTTCATCGAGACTCCGCTGACAAAGCCGTTCTTCGAGAATGAAGAGTTTAAGTCGAACGTGCTGGCAAAGATAAAGCTGGGCCGGATCGGGCGGGTCGAAGATCTAATGGGGGCTGTCCTGTATCTTGCATCCGATGCTTCGGCATTGGTGACGGGCACCAGCCTGATCGTCGATGGGGGGTGGACGGCCGACTAATAAATGGTTTGCAGCGTCACTGTCAGCCGGTCACCGATCTCCAGTTGATCGTTTTCGTCGCGGAGGGTGAGTGCGCTCATCCACATGGAGCCGTCCTTCGCGAAGATTTCGGCAACACAGCCATCGAGCAACAGGCATATCGGGGCGGTGGAACAAGGCGTAAGCCAGCGCCCCGCGAAATGGGCATACAAAAGTGCCGTCTGCCCGCAATCCCGGACGAGCTCGACACCCTTTTCATTGAGGCGAAGTGTCAGGTCGCCCAGCCGCAACGAGCCGAGGCCCGTTATTGTGATCAGCGCGCGCCTTCCAATCAGATGCCCCCCGCGCCGTACCAGTTGCGGCGGATCACACGGGGGAAGCGCGGCGGGGAGTTGCCGGAGCGAGTGACCGCCGCGACCGTCTGACACGGCGACAAGGCAGCGGGGTAACGCGTGCGCACCGCCGCTCCAGCCACGGCTCGGCAGAAGCCGCGCATAGGACCAGCTGTTGGTCCAGGCAGTGGCAACGACTTCATCCTCGGTTGTCCCCGCCCACACGGCCGGGGCGTAGAAATCAGGGCCATAGTCCAGCGGGAACGACGGAGACTCTTCCTCGAAGCGGCTCCCGTCGAACCGCCCGAACCAGGCCCGCGTGCCGCAGATCGCCCTCCCCTCGCGTCGATCGACCACCCCGACGGCGAGCAGCCAAGGCCAGTCTTCCGCTGCTTCGCCCGCAACCGGAATTCGCCGTAGCAGAGGCGTCTCGAACATCTCACCGAGCGCGCTCTTCGGCCCCACGGGGGCGACTTCATGCCAGGTATGGAGATCAGAGATCGGAGCAGCATCAGGCGCGCGGCGTGGCGCATCGGCTCGCCCCAGGGTGGCGGGTGGGCAAGCAGCATGCGCCATTCATCCTGCCAGCGGAAAACATAAGGATCGCGGCACTCAGCGCGTGCGGGAACGACATCCCCTGGCACCCGCCGCCATGCCCCTTCCCACCGCGCCTCGCCTTGCGCCTGCAACCCCGACCGTAACCGATGCAGAGTGAAGTAGGCGCGGATCGTCTCGCCATTCGGCAGCACACAGCCCGAATAGATCCACTCGTCCTCCGCCGGAGCTATGGCGATCCCTTTATCGTCCCAGTTCAGCAGGTCGGCGCTTGTCGCTCGTCCCCAGCCGATCGGGGAGTTCCCCGCCGCGCTCGCGCGCTGATCATGCAGCACCCAGAGGCCGTCTCGACGGTACAGCCCGACGGGGTCGTTGATCCACTGACCAGGCGCGATGTGATGGAATCGCGGCTCAAGCACAATCAGTCCCCCAGTTGCGGCTGCTCCGCCACTTGCCCCCCTGTCACGGTAAGCTAGGGTCCGGCGCGATGAAAGACGAGCGCGTTAGCAACGATCAGCCCCGCCGCCGCCCTACTTCCTACGATGTGGCGCGGCTTGCCGGCGTATCACAGTCGGCCGTGTCGCGCTGCTTTCGACCAGGCAACAGCATCTCGGACGAGAAGCGCAAGGCGATTCTGCGTGCCGCCGCGAAACTCGGCTATGAACCCAATGTTTTCGCCTCCAGCCTGATTACCAAGCGGTCGAACCTGGTTGCGGTCCTGATCTCCAACCTCACGAACCTCTATTACCCTCAAGTGCTGGCCGAGCTCACACAGCGCCTCGATGAGCAAGGCATCCGGGTCCTGCTGTTCGCGCTTCAGAATGAGGGCGATGCGGGCAAGGTCCTGTCCCAGATCTGGCGCTACCGCGTCGATGGCGCGATCGCGGCCGCGCGCCTCTCAGCCGATCAGCTATCCCAATTTAAAAAGCATCAGGTCCCGGTAGTCCTCTACAATCGTTCGGCAGAAAATGACGCGGTACCGAGCGTGTTTTGTGACTCAATCGGCGGCGAGCGGCTGCTCGTGGATCGTCTGGTGGCATCGGGCCATCGCCGGTTCGCCATCCTGTCCGGGCCGCAGGACAGCTATGTCGGCAATCAGCGTGTCGAGGGGGCTCTCTCCCGCCTTGCTCATCACGGGCTGACGGCGGATGTGCATATCGGCCATTTCGATCACGAAAGCGGGGCGCAGGGACTGCGCGACGCGATGGCGAAGAAGAAACGGCCCGAGGCGCTGATCTGTGCGAACGACCTGATGGCGATCGGGGCGATGGATGCGGCCCGTAACGAGTTCCGCCTCTCGATCCCCGAAGATCTTTCTATCGTCGGGTTCGACGGAGTCGAGCCGGCGACCTGGCCGAGCTACCAGCTCACGACCATACGCCAGCCGGTGCGGCGAATGACCGAAGCAGCCGTCACTATGCTGCTCGAGCGGATCGCTAACGGCAAGCTGCCCCCTGAAGTGCGCAGCTTCTCCGGTTCCCTGATCGAAGGCCGCTCTGCTCGTCTCTAACCCCGGGCCCAACGGATCAGAGTAAGTGCTGTGCCGACCAAGCAGAGGTCCAAACGCGCCGGCCTGCGCCGAACTCCGACACCGTGCCCGGTCCGTTGATCGTCGCCGCCTATGGGCCTCCCAACTTGTGACTACCGCACCGAGATGCCGTTCAATGCTGGTTCCGGATGCATTCACTCGACGCAACGTCTTGCCTATTAAGTTACTGAAAACACGTTCTATTGTCGGGCCGGGTAGGCAAGCTTGGATCCATTGACTGCGGATGCTTGCAATCGCAACCAACATCTGTCAGCTTCCAGAATACGCCACCGGAAGTGTGTGCGATTACGGGAGGGATGGATGAGATCGTACGGTCCGCGGATTCTGGCGCCTCTTCGCGCAGCTCTGTTCACGACGGCAGCGGTGATGTTCACGCCGGCCCCGGCGTGGTCGCAAGTGGCGCCGGCGGAGACTGCCGCCGAAGACGTCGGCATCGCTGATATTGTAGTCACAGCGCAGCGGCGCGAGGAGAATCTTCAGGATATTCCGCTTTCGATTACGGCGATCGGCGGTGAAGAGCTGCGCAACAGCGACATCCGCGACATCACTCGCCTGGAGCAATCCGTCCCCGGTCTGCGTATTGCCCGTTCCGGCGCCGCAGCGCGCCCAGCGATCCGCGGCGTCTATACCGAAGCCATCCAGGCCAATGCCGACCCCCGCATCGGATTCTACATCGACGAAATCTACCAGTCGCGCCTCCAGCAGACCACCGGTGCCTTCGTCGATCTCGAGCGAGTTGAGGTTCAAAAGGGGCCTCAGGGCACCCTGTTCGGACGCAACAGCCTTGGCGGCAACATCGCCTTATCCAGCGCACGACCGACCAACGAACTCGATTTCGGCGTCGCGGGTATTTACGGAAACTATGACCGCGTGAAACTGGAAGGCTTCGTCAACGTGCCGATCGCCGACGGCCTGGCATTCCGCCTCGCGGGCGCGATGGATAAGCACGATCCTTATTATAAGAGCCTAGTCAACAAGCGTGCCGATATCGGCGACCTGGATTACCAGTTTGTCCGCGGCAGTCTGCGCTTCGCCCCTCCCGGACTCGACGATCGGCTGGAAGTAATCGTCCGTGGCTCATATTTTCACGAGGACGATCGCGGCCTCAGCTCCTTCAACGCGAAGAATATCGGCGCCATCATTGACGAGTCGCTGATCCGCCAGCCGGGTCAGGGCGTGACGTTCAACGGGGTCACCTATCCTTTTCCTGCGGGCTATATTGGCGGCAACTATGCGACCGGCCGGCTGGTGCCCTTCAGCCCGGTGTTCCGGGACGGCGTTCCGGACATTGGCGGGGCCGACGTAGGCGTCCCCATCGGCGGCAAATATGACGTCCTGTTCGACTTCCCGGCCGAAAATAAGGTCAAGGCCAAGAACTTCTCGGCAACCATCAGCTATGAGCTAAATGAAGATCTTCGGTTCCGGTCGATCACCGGCTATTCCGACTTCTTCTTCTCGAACCGCAGCGACGGCGACGGTGGCCCTATTCCATTCCGGGAGTTCTATTTCATCACGGAGGCCGAAACTTTTACCCAGGAATTGCAGCTGCAATCGGCGGATGCGACCGATCCACTGCAGTTCACGATCGGCGCCTATTACATGGACGACAAGATCGGTGAAGGCAGCGGCAGCGTGTTCTCGAACGCGAACTACACGACCGCGACCGCAGCCGCGAACGGCTTTCCGGTTCTTTACGCCGATGGTGGCGGGTGCGGCTATTCGCTCACGCCGCTCAATCCGATCGGCGGCGCGAACGCGTGCAACCTGAACAACACCACGGCGAATGACTCGGCGAGCCCCGTAAAGGCGCGCACCAAATCATATGCCGGCTATGGCCAGATCTCATATCAAATCGGTGAGAAGCTCACGCTTACGGCCGGTGGCCGGTACACGGTCGACGACAAGGAATACCGCCAGGTCGCGCAGCCTGGCGGAGCATTCACGACATCGGTCTCGAACTTTGTGGCAGCCCGGAACGCAGCCGCCGTCGCAGCGGGACAGCCGCTGCCATTCCCCAATGCGGCGGGTTATCGCGCGGTGCTTCCGTTCAACAAGGACCGCGCCAACTTCGCCAATTTCGACTGCGGCGGACTCACTCCGGGCAACTTCGCTGTTGCCGGGACCACCGATGTCGTCGGCACCGTGCCAAACTTCTTCATCACGCGCTGCGGCAAGCGGAAGTTCAAATACTTCACTTACCGAGTTGCGGCCGATTATCAGATCACGCCCGACAATCTGGTTTACATCAGTTACTCGACGGGCAAGCACTCCGGCGGCTTCGGTGCCGCCTTCACGCCCACCACAGTTCCGCAGGGGACGTTCACGACCTTCGACACTGAAGGCGTCCGTGCATTCGAAATCGGAACAAAGAACAGCTTCTTCGACCGCCGGCTGCAGGTGAACGCGGCCGTATTCTACAACAAATACACCGACAATCAGGTGCAGGGCACGCAGTTCGTGGCGACTGGTCCGAACACCGGCGTCAACGTGGCGACGATCGCCAATGTGGGCGACACCGAAGCGCCGGGAGCAGAGTTGAGCGTCGTGGCACGGCCGACCACCCGGCTGACGGTGCGCGGTGCGCTCAACTACCTCCACGCGCGGAACACCGTGGCTCCACTGGGAATCTTCAATAGCGGCCTCTGCGTGATTTCGACCGGTCCGACGAGCCCCTGCGGCGCTGCTGGGTCGCCCGAGCGCATCATGAGCCAGGCGGGCCTCGGCAGCGGCTTCTTCCCGAATCCGAGGACCAACCCCGAGCTGTTCGTGCCGCTCACCAACAGTGCGGGCGCTATCGTTGGGTACGACTCGCTGTTCTTCGGCAAAAAGACTCGCGTGCAGAATGCCCCGGATTGGTCGGCATCGTTCGGTGCTTCATATGAGTTGCCGATCGGCGACAACGCGACGCTCACTCCCGAGTTCGACGTGCTCTACAGCGGCGATTACCTGCTCAGCGCCTCCGCGCCGAACGTCATCCAGGAAGCCTATGCGAAGGTCGATATGCGGCTCACCTTCCGCCACGATAACGGCCTTTCTGTCCAAGCGTTTGTTCAGAACCTGACCGACAAGGCGACCCTCGGCCGGATTACCACCGGGACGTTGTCAGCCCAAGGCACCTATTCGGATCCGCGTACCTACGGTGTGAGGGTCGGCTACCGGTTCTAGCCGGTCTCGCCCGATCCACCTGCCATGCAGGTAGATCGGGCGCCGCCGTGAGGACAAGGTATCTGGCAAAGCCAATTCGCAGTTTGTTGCATAGCGGCGGCGCGGAAACAGCTTGATTTCTCCGCAGCTCTCAAGCCGCGGTTGGCGCCTGTGGCGATGAAGATGGCTCGAACCACTACCATGAGGCGGATGCGGACGTTCGCCCGGGATCAGTGCGCACATGCGGGTGCAGTGCGCAACGACCGCTATGGGCGCCAAAGCCGCCCACAACTGAATGTCCGCCTCGGCTCATTAGCGAACCTGCGCCAGATTTCTGCAATGGGTGATGGGGTGGACGCCCCCCGACGGCATCGATGTGCCAAGGTGAGGTGTCAGACTTCACTTGAGGGAGGCGTCCATGGAGCAGGTTACTACAATCGGGTTGGATATCGCCAAGCAT
>JAESFL010000532.1_pt1 | contig 25200 bp, 23 predicted proteins | sample 9269401 | NCBI WGS metagenome assembly JAESFL01 (sample SAMN14506025, study PRJNA617098) | algae metagenome | isolation source: Gloeocapsa sp. UFS-A4-WI-NPMV-4B04 and co-occurring heterotrophs from desert... | place: USA: Utah | collected 2006-10-01 | reverse complement strand
GGAGACGATCCAGGACCCGCAGCGGAGCCGCCCGCCCGTGTCGGCTGGCTGCCCGGACCGGCCGCCCGCGTGAGGCTGCCGGCGCAGGCACCGGCCCTGCTCCACGCCACGACGCCTCATGAGCGCGTCCCTCGTGAACAGGACATCAGCACAGAAGCACAGAATAGGAATACTTGTCAAGGACCCCGCTCCCCAGAGGGAGAGGGTTACGCTCACAGCCAGGCGGGCACCTGGTCGAGGCCGATGAGTTCATCATAGGTGGGGCGGCGGCGCACGACGGCGAAATCCTCGCCCCTGACGAGCACCTCGGGGACGAGGAGGCGGGTGTTGTAGGTGGTGGCCTGCACGGCCCCATAGGCACCCCCCGACATGATCGCGAGGAGGTCGCCCGCCTTCAGCTCCGGCATTTCGCGGGCGAGCGCCAGGTAATCGCCGCTTTCGCAGACCGGCCCCACCACGTCGGCCGTGATGCGGCCGGCCTCGGGGGCGGGCTCCGCCACGGGCTTGAAGTCGTGGTGGGCGTCGTAGAGCGTCGGGCGGATGAGGTCGTTCATGGCCGCGTCGACGATCACGAAGGTCTTGCCCTCGCCCTGCTTCACATAGATCACGCGGGTGAGGAGCACGCCCGCATTGCCGGCGATCAGGCGGCCGATCTCGAAGACGAGCTTGAGGCCGAGAGCATCCGTGTGCCGCTTGATGATGGCGGCATAGGCCTCCGGGTCCGGGGGCGGGTCGTTGTTCTCGCGATAGGGGATGCCGAGGCCCCCGCCCAGATCGATGTGGTGGAGCCGGTGCCCGTCGGCCAAGAGATCGCGGGCGAGTTCGGCCAGAAGCGCGGTGGCGTTGTCGAAGGGCTCGAGATCCGTGATCTGGCTCCCGATATGCATATCGACGCCCGTGACCTCCAGGCCATCGAGCCCAGCCGCATAGGCATAGACCTCCCGGGCGCGGGCGATCGGGATCCCGAACTTGTTCTCCGAGCGGCCCGTGGAAATCTTCCTATGGGTCCTGGCATCCACGTCGGGATTAACGCGGATCGAGATCGGCGCCCGCACCCCCTTGGAGCGCGCCACCTCCGCGAGGGCGTCGAGCTCGGGCTCGGATTCCACGTTGAAGCAGAGGATGCGGGCATCGAGCGCCAGCGCCATTTCGGGCCGCGTCTTGCCGACGCCCGAGAACACGATCCGCTCCCCCGGCACGCCGGCAGCGAGCGCCCGGCGCAACTCGCCCTCCGACACGATGTCCATGCCGGCGCCGAGGTGAGCCAGCGTCCCGATCACGGCCTGGTTCGAATTCGCCTTCATGGCATAGCAGACGAGGGCATCGCGATCCGCGAAAGCGCCCACGAAGGTGCCGTAATGCCGGGCCAAGGCCGCCGAGGAATAGCAGTACACGGGCGTCCCGACGGCGTCGGCGACGGTGCTGAGATCGACGCCCTCGGCATGGAGGACGCCACCGGAATAGCGGAAGGCTTGCATGGCTCTCAGCGGATGAGGGTTCGGGATGCGGCTCTTGCGGGCCGCGGACGGAGGATGCGGGTTCGGGATGCCGCCCTCTGGAGCGGCGGACACGTTTGGGGTTCGGAATGCGGCCCGTCGGACCGGGGATGCGGGTTCGGGAGGCGGCCCGTCGGACCGGGAATGCGGGTTCGGGAGGCAGCCCGTCAGAGCAGCGGGTCGAGAATGAAGGGCTGCTTGGGCACCACATGGCCCTCACGGCTCTCCCGCGCGGCGCCGGGCGGGAGCGCGGGTTTCGGGGCGGGCTTCCCTTCCGCCTCGGCGGCGGCGGCCGCTGCCGCGAGATCCGGCCGCTCCGGCGGTCCCCGTCGCCCGCAGGCCTGCAGGCCCACGAGAAGGGCGCCCGCAAGGAGGAGGGCACGGCAGAGGAGGGGGGTCGAACGCATCAGGGGCTCCGGAACGCGGCGGCACCATAACGGCAAGTTCCCCGCGATGCGAGGCCCCCGGAACCCTGCCCGACAAGGGGTGAAGCCTTCGTGAAATCGGGCCGTGCCGTCGCGCCTCCCGCGAGCCTTCACCCTTGGAGGGGGAGGGTTGCCCCTGCGTGAGCAGGGGTCGGGAGAGGGTGCCTGGGCGTGGCGCACCATGCCCTGCGCCGCCCGTTCTGAAGGCCTGGATGCCGGAGCCGAGCCCGGCGCTGACGCGTGGGTGTGCTTGCACCATACAGGCCTGCGCCGATCATCGGAGCTGGGGCATGGAGCTCCACGCCCAGCCACCCTCTCCCGACCCTCGCTGACGCATGGGCCACCCTCTCCCTGAACGGGAGAGCGACAGTCTTGGGAGTCAATGCGTTGCGGTGCGCCATGGCGTGTTCTGGCGCAGGATGGCGTGTTCTCGCGCAGGATGGCGTGTTCTGGCGCAGGATGGCGTTGAGGATGGTCAGGAGCTTGCAGGCGGTGGCCACGAGAGCCACGAGCTTGGGTTTGCCGGTCCGGCAACTCTACCAGAAACAGCCCAACCAGAGTTACAAGGGTGAGGGGCCGGTCGGTGGAGCGCGATGCCTCCGAACCGGGATGAGCGGAAAGACGAGATTGGGCGGAGACCGTTCGCCTCACCGACCGGCCCCTCACCCCAGCCTCTCCCCGCTCGCGGGGAGAGGGAGGAGTAGGCGGGGAGACGAGACGAAGGCTCCCGCGATCCCCGACGGATGCGCGGCTTACGCCATATACTGGCCGCCGTTGATCGAGAGCGTCGAGCCCGTGATGAAGCCGCCTTCTTCCGAGGCCAGGAACACCACGGCGCGGGCAATCTCCTCCGGGGTGCCGAGGCGGCCGACCGGAATGAGCGGGATGATGCGCTCGTTCAGCACCTTCTCGTCGATCGCCTTGACCATCTCGGTGCCGATATAGCCCGGCGCGATGACGTTGACGGTGATGCCGGCGCGCGAGCCTTCCTGGGCCAGCGCCTTGGTGAAGCCGATATCGCCGGCCTTGGCGGCGGAATAATTCGCCTGACCGGCCTGGCCCTTCTGCCCGTTGATCGAGGAGATCGTGATGATGCGGCCGAACTTGCGGTCGCGCATGCCGCCCCAGACCGGATGCGTCATGTTGAAGACGCCGGTGAGGTTAGTGTCGATCACCTCGCGCCACTGGGCCGGGGTCATCCTGTGGAACATGGCATCGCGGGTGATGCCGGCATTGTTGACCAGGATGTCGACCGGGCCGACCTCCGCCTCCACGGTCTTGATGCCCGCCTGGCAGGCCTCGTAATCGGCGACCGACCACTTGTAGACCGGGATCCCGGTCGCGGCCTTGAACTTGTTCGCGGCCTCGTCGTTACCGGCGTAATTCGCGGCCACCTGATAGCCCGCCGCCTTCAGCGCAATCGAGATCGATTCGCCGATGCCGCGCGTTCCGCCCGTCACCAATGCAACCCGTGCCATTCTTGTGCTCCCTCCGTTGGAACTGTCAGGCGAATGGCGAGCCGTGAGTGGCGAATGGAAGAACTATCGCCGCGGGTCTGCTGCCCCTCAACCCCTCGCCATTCGCGATTTTGTCGCGCTCAGCGCTCCAAGCACATGGCCACGCCCATGCCGCCACCGATGCAGAGGGTCGCGAGGCCCTTCTTGGCGTTGCGGCGCCCCATCTCGTGGAGGAGCGTGACGAGGACGCGGGCCCCCGAGGCGCCGATCGGGTGGCCGATCGCGATGGCACCGCCGTTCACGTTCACGATGTCGGGGTTCCAGCCCATGTCCTTGTTGACGGCGAGGGCCTGCGCCGCGAAGGCCTCGTTGGCCTCGACGAGGTCGAGATCCTGGACCTTCCAGCCGGTCTTCTCGAGGGCCTTGCGGGAGGCCGGGATCGGGCCCGTGCCCATGATCGCGGGGTCCACGCCCGCCGTGGCCCAGGACGCGATGCGGGCAAGCGGCGTGAGGCCGCGCTTCTGCGCCTCCTCGGCCGTCATCAGCACCAGCGCGGCGCCGCCGTCGTTGATGCCCGACGCGTTGCCGGCCGTGACGGTGCCGTCCTTCGAGAAGGCGGCCCTGAGCTTGCCGACCGCATCGATCGTGGTGCCGGCGCGGATGTACTCGTCGCTTTCGACCACGGTGTCGCCCTTGCGCGAGGCGATCGTGAAGGGGACGATCTCGTCCTTGAACTTGCCGGCCTTCTGTGCGGCCTCGGCCTTGTTCTGAGAGGCGACCGCGAACTGGTCCTGGTCCTCGCGGGTGAGCTGCCAGCGCTGGGCCACGTTCTCGGCCGTGTTGCCCATGTGGTAGCCGTTGAAGGCGTCGAGGAGCCCGTCCTTCAGCATCGTATCCACGAGCTTGAAGTCGCCCATCTTGGTGCCGGAGCGCATATACGCGGCATGGGGCGCCATCGACATGGATTCCTGCCCGCCCGCCACGATGATGTCGGCGTCGCCGTTCGCGATCTGCTGCATGCCGATCGCCACCGTGCGCAGGCCCGAGCCGCAGAGCTGGTTGAGCCCCCAGGCGGTCTTCTCCTGGGGGATGCCCGCCGCCATGGCGGCTTGCCGGGCCGGGTTCTGCCCCTGGCCGGCGGCGAGGACTTGGCCGAGGATCACCTCGTCGACCTCGCCTGCATCGACCTTGGCGCGCTGGAGCGCGGCCTTGATGGCGGTGGCGCCGAGGTCGTGAGCCGGCGTATTGGCGAAGGAGCCATTGAACGAACCAACGGCGGTGCGCGCCGCTCCAACGATAACGATATCTGTCCGGGCCATGGGATCTCCTCCTGCAGGCGGAGCTCTATTGCGCTCCGATGGGCGTGGTCTTGATACGGATCAAAGGCTTGAAACGCCCGAAGTCAAGGAGCGGCACCCGTCACGGCCATGAGCAGGATGCGGATCTTGCATGAAAGAGGTGGTTTTCCCCGGCTCGGGAAGCGCCTAAGCTTCACGACGGCGCCGGGAGACGGGCGCGATCTGTGACATTCGTGGCGCGAGCGCATCCCTTTCGCCCGCGGATGCTCTAGTTGGGTCGGGAGGGCTCCGCACCGGGGCTCCGGCCGCGCGAGTTGAATGGGCATCATGGCGACGGACAAGGCAGCAGCGGACAAGGCACCCACGGTCATCAAGAAATACGCCAACCGGCGGCTCTATCACACCGGCACCTCGACCTACGTGACCCTCGAGGATCTCGCGGGCATGGTGCGGGAGGGAGAGGATTTCGTGGTCTACGACGCGAAATCCGGCGACGACATCACCCGTTCCGTGCTGACGCAGATCATCTTCGAGCAGGAGAACAAGGAGGGCGGACAGAACCTCCTCCCTGTCACGGTCCTGCGCCAGCTCATCCGCTTCTACGGCGATTCCATGCAGGCCCTGGTGCCGAGCTACCTCGAATTCTCCATGGAGAACCTGTCGCGCGAGCAGCAGAAGCTGCGCGACCAGATGGCGAAAGCCTTCGGGCCGTCCGCCTTCCATGTCATGGAGGAGCAGATCCGAGCCAATATGAGCTTTTTCACCGAGGCCATGCGGATGTTCTCACCCTTCGCGAACCGCGACGGCCGGATCGACGCCAAGGGCGAGGGCGAGGGCCGGAGCGAGGCGCCCGGTCATCCGGAGGGCGGCGATATCGAGGGCCTGAAGCAGCAGATGGCGGCCATGCAGGCCAAGCTCGAAGCCCTCTCGCGGAAATAGGCCCAGGCGCCGCCAGCAATGAAAAACCGTGCCGCCAGCAGTGAGAAGAAACGCGCCGCCGGCAACGAAAAACCGGCGCCGCGGGGCGCCGGTTCGAGAAGCAGTCAACAGGGCCGGAAGCCCTACGCGTCCGTCTTCACCTTGAGGATCTGACGGCCCCGGTACATGCCCGACTTCAGATCCACGTGGTGGGGGCGGCGCAGCTCGCCCGAGTCCTTGTCCTCGACATAGGTCGGGGCCTTGAGGGCATCGGCAGAGCGGCGCATGCCGCGCCGCGACGGCGAGGTTTTTCTTTTCGGAACGGCCATTTTCGTCTCCGGTCAAAGCGTGAGCGCCCGCGAAACCGGGAGACGCTCGCATCTCAAATTGGATGAGGTCGCGCCTTATACAGACCCAAGCCCCCCATGGCTAGCCCCTTTGAGACGACTGCTCCCCGGGGACTCGGCTGCCGTTCGCGCCAAGCCTCGAGCCCTCCGCCTAGAGGGTTGATCTGAGTAAGGTGGATCCGGCTCACGTGAAGACAACGCGACCACTCAGAAACAAAGCGTTGATCTGAGTGAGGTGGATCCGGCTCACGGGAAGATAACGCGTCAAACCAAAGACAAGAACTAATTCCGCGCAAGAGGAAACGGCCCTAGCCCTTTTGCTGCCCCCCGTCCGATGATCGCAGGCAGGCCGTCAGCGCGCCCGAGGCGTCGAACTGGGGCATCAGGCGCTCCGCCAATCTCCGGTGTCCTGGGCTCGGCCGGGCGGGATTGCGCCGCAACGGGCTCGGCAGGGCCTTGGCGAGAAGCGCGGCCTCGCGGCGGCTGAGGTCCCGGGCGGATTTCCGGAAATGGCGCTGCGCCGCGGCCTCCGCCCCGAAGACCCCGTCGCCCCATTCGGCCACGTTGAGATAGACCTCGATCATCCGCCGCTTCGACCAGAGGAGGTCGATATAGAGGGCGAGCGGGATCTCGAGGCCCTTGCGGAGGTAGGAGCGGCTCGGCCACAGAAAAAGATTCTTGGCGACCTGCATCGGGATCGTGGAGGCTCCCCGGCTCGGCCCATCCTCGTCGGCCTCCTCGACCACATCCCAGAGCGCCTCCCAATCCACCCCGCCATGGGAGCAGAAGCGGGCGTCCTCCGAGGCGATCACCGCCGCGGGCAGGAGGGGCGACATGCCTTCAAGGGGCACGTAAGTCCGCTCCACGTTCCGACCCGTGAGCCAACGGCCGAGCATCAGGCTGGAGACGGGAGGCACGATTGTATAGGCAAGACCGAGCAGGACGACGGCCCCAACCCAGGCGAGCGCCAGCCCCAGGATCCCCCGGACGGCTGTGCGCAGCACCCGACCAAGCGTTAAGCCTGTCCCCAAGGGAGGGCGCACACCCGGGTCGCGCGCTGGCGGGAAACCCGCTAAAGCGTTGCTGTCGTGCTCGTCATTCACTCCGCTTTCCATCCACGGTGATCATGTCCGGTGCAACCCCCCTGGCCCAACAGAAGGCCGAAACCTCGTTCCAGGATCGCCTCCGCATCGTTGCGGAGGACACCGAGCGCTTCCTGGAGCAGCTCCTCTCCGACGAAGTCCGGCCCAATGAAATCGCCCGACCCGCCCGTCTGATGGCAGCCATGCGCCATGCGGTGCTCGCCGGCGGCAAGCGGTTGCGGCCATTCCTCGCCCTGGAGACGGCGCGGATGCTCGGGGCTAGGGGCGAGGGCGGATTGCGGGCCGGGGCAGCGGTCGAGTTGCTCCACTGCTATTCCCTCGTCCACGACGACCTGCCCTCCATGGACGACGACGATCTCCGCCGCGGCCGGCCGACGGTCCACAAGGCCTATGACGAGGCCACCGCGATCCTCGTGGGCGACGCCCTCCAGACCCTCGCCTTCGAGGTCATGGCCGATCCGGAGACCGATCCCGACGGGTCGGTTCGCGCGGATCTGGCCCTCGGTCTCGCCAAGGCCTCGGGCCTGGGCGGGATGGTGGGCGGCCAGATGCTCGATCTCGCGGCCGAGGGGCGCTACGGCGAGTCGAAGCTCGATGCGGCCGGCATCCGGGAACTCCAGGCCATGAAGACCGGGGCGATCCTCACGTTCTCGGTCGAGGCCGGGGCGATCGTGGGCCGGGCGGATCCGGCCGCCCGCAAGGACCTCGTGGCCTTCGGCCGGGCCCTCGGCGCGGCTTTCCAGGTGGCCGACGACATCCTCGACCGGGAGGCATCGGCCGAAGCGATGGGCAAGCGCACCGGCAAGGACCGGGAGAAGGGCAAGGGAACTCTCGTCGACATCCTGGGGCTCGACGGCGCCCGCCGGGAATGCGACCGGCTCGTCGATGAGGCCGATGCGGCCCTGAAGCGCTTCGGCTCGGCCGCCGACCCGTTGCGGGAGGCGGCGCGCTTCACGGTGGAGCGGAAGGCTTGAAGGTCGAGGCCGGTCGAGAGACTTCGGCCGCGAACGTCGACCTGCGCAGGGCTCTCGAAGCCGATCTCCCGTTCATCATGGCGACCGAGCGACTGCCAGGCTACGAGCGTGTCGTCGGGCGTTGGGACGAGGCACTGCATCGCACCACGATGGCCCAGTCGGGAACCGCCTATTTCATCGGCGAAGTGGGGGGCGAGCCGGTCGGGTTCGTGATGCTCCTCGATCTCGAGGAGTACCATGGCAACGTGCTCCTCAAGCGCATCGCCATGGCGGCTCCCGGCAGAGGCTACGGGCGCCGGATCCTGCGGCTCGTCATGGGCTGGGTTTTCGCACGGCCCCGATCCCACCGGTTCTGGCTGACGGTTGCGCCCCACAACGAGCGCGCACGACACCTCTATGCGAGTCTCGGGTTCCAGGAGGATGGCGTGTTGCGGGAGGCCCATGTGAACCCTGCCGGAGAGCGGGTCTCCTCGGTGCTGATGTCGATCCTGCGCCCGGAATGGGAAAGCAGCGAGGCCTCTCGCGCCTGAACCTCCGCCTCAAGCCCCGGACCGTCAATCGGACGCATCATCGGCGGCTTCAGGATTGCCGAGGCGGAGAACGCATCGAATCCGACGTCTCGTCCGATGTTCTGCCATGGGAGAGCAGCGCGCTCGCGGATCCGGAGGTCGGGGCGCTTTCTCGATTCGCTTCCTGCCCCCGTCCCGGCTCACCCGAGTGCCGGAGCCAGCCGGCGACCTGCGCCGAAACCCTCGGGATCCCGCTTATCGGCGCTCACCCCTCCGGCGTCGCGATCCAGAAATGCAGCTTTGTCCGGCCGGGCCTCTCGTCGAGGGGTGTCGTGTGGGAGAGGACGCCGCCATGGGCGAGGATCGCGCGGCGCGAGCCCTCGTTGTCGTCGTCGCAGGTGACGCAGACCCGGGCGAGGCCCTCGGCACGGGCCAGCGGCAGGACGAGCCCAAGCGCCGTGGTGGCATAGCCCCGCCGGCGCTTCCACGGCACGATCGCGTATCCCACATGGCCCGAGACCCAATCGGGCAGATCGTCCGTGCCGGGCTGGAAGCGGAAGGAGATTTGCCCGCAGAACCCGTCGTCGACGATCCAGAACAGGTGGAAGGGCAGGCGCGGCACGCGGCGGCCGTCGGGCAGCGTCACGACGCCGTTCGGATCCAGGAGATCGCGCAGGAAGGCGTCCCGATCCCGCCGCAGGGCTTCCAGATGCTCGCCGCTGACGTCGCGGGTCGTCTGAGGCGACCATCCCTGAGCCAGAGCGGCTTCGTACTCGCCGAGGAGGGCTGGGTTCGGCTTGACGAGGGTGACGGACGGCATGCGGTTCGGCTCACGGCCCTGTTCGAAGTCGGCGAAGCGTCCGCCCGGCGGCCGGAGATTGCGCCGCATGGAAACCGGCCTACACGGTCACCTGCGTTCCCACTTCCACGACGCGCCCCGTCGGGATCTGGAAGAAGTCCGTGGCGTCGCTCGCCGAGCGAGCGAGCCGGATGAACACCTTGTCCTGCCAGAGCGGCATGCCCGATTGCGCGGCCGGCCGGATCGAGCGGCGCGACAGGAAGAACGATGTCGCCATGATGTCGAACTTGAACCCGAGCTTGCGCAGGATCGCGAGGCCGCGGGGAATGTTGGGCGTCTCCATGTAGCCGTAGGTCATCACGACCTTCCAGAACGAGTCGCCCACATGATCGATGCGGACCCGGTCCTCGTCGGGGACGCGCGGCGTGTCCACGGTCTTGATGGTGAGGACCACGTTCTTCTCGTGCAGCACCTTGTTGTGCTTGAGATTGTGGAGGAGCGCGGCCGGTGCCGTGTCGGGATCGCTCGTGAGGAACACGGCCGTCCCCTTCACGCGGTGCGGCGGGCTCTTCTGCAGCATGCCCACGAGCTCGACGAGAGGCACGTCGGTCTTGCGGGTCTTCTCGAACAGGATGGTGGTGCCCCGCACCCAGGTCCACATCATGACGATGAGGGCCGTTGCCAGGAGGACGGGCACGTAGCCGCCCTGGAAGAGCTTGGTGAGGTTCGCGCCGAAGAAGGCGAGATCGATGATCAGGAACGGCACCATGGTGGCCAAAGCGAGGCCGAGCGACCAGCGCCAACTCTTCCAGATCACCACGATGGCAAGGATCGCATCCACCGACATCGCCCCGAAGACCGAGATCCCGTAGGCATGAGCGAGATTGCTCGACGACCCGAAGGCAAGGACGAGCACCAGCACCCCGATGAGGAGCATGGCGTTGACCCTGGGCAGATAGATCTGACCCTGGTGCGATTCCGAGGTGAATCGGATTTCGAGGCGCGGCAGGAGGCCGAGCTGGATCGCCTGCCGGGTGAGCGAAAAGGCCCCGGTGATCACCGCCTGGCTGGCGATGATCGTGGCAAGCGTCGCAAGCCCGACGAGCGGCAGGAGACCCCATTCGGGCACGAGCCGGTAGAGGGGGTGTTCCAGAGCGGAGGGATCCGCGAGGACGAGCGCGCCTTGCCCGAAATAGTTGATCACGAGGCAGGGGAAGATGAAGCCGAGCCAGGCGAAGCGGATCGGGCCGCGGCCGAAATGGCCGAGATCCGCGTAGAGCGCTTCCGCGCCCGTGACCGCGAGGCACACGGTGCCGAGGACCGCGACCGAGACGCCCGGATGGTAGAAGAAGAACATAAGCCCGTAGGCCGGGTTGATGGCGTTCAAAACCCGGGGGTCGTCGGCGATGTGGAGGAGGCCTAGACTCGCCAGCACCGCGAACCAGAGGGCGGTGATCGGCCCGAACAACGACGCCACGGAGCCGGTGCCCCGGCTTTGCACGGCGAAGAGGGCAACGAGGATCAGAATCGTGATCGGCACCACGTAGGGCTCGAGTGCGGGAGTCACGAGCTTGAGGCCTTCCACGGCGGACAGCACGGAGATCGCCGGCGTGATCACCGCGTCGCCGTAGAAGAGGCCGGCCCCCGCGATGCCGAGGAGGAGGAGCCAGAAAGGCCGCCCGCCGACGGCTCGCTGGGCAAGGGCCACGAGGGTAAGCGTGCCGCCCTCGCCGTTGTTGTCGGCCTGGAGCAGAATCCAGACGTATTTGACGGTCACGACGAGGATCAGCGACCACAGGATCAGCGAGAGCACGCCGATGATGAGGTCCGGTGTGACGGCGCCGCCGGCAGAGGCCGCGGCGACGGACTCCTTCAGGGCATAAAGGGGGCTCGTGCCGATGTCGCCGTAGACCACGCCGACAGACCCCAGAGCGAGGGTCCAGAAGCTGGTCTTGTGGTGAGCCTCGGGCAGGGCGGCTTCGGCCGGGGCGGCTGAGTCGGGATGCCCGGATGCTGCGGTGGTGTCGGCCATGGGGTTTTGGGTTTCGGACGGACGGGGGCAGCTGACAAGGAGCTTTCGGGAACGTCCGCCTTTTCGCGGGGGCCCAATCGAACGCGACAGCCGTCCGTGCCGGCGCGGCGGCCTTCTAACACAACGCGCACAGGCTGAAAGCGGAATCTAAGCGGGTGGTTCCCGCCAGGGAGACCCGCATCGGGCGGCGCGTCGCCGACGGGTCCCTCTTTCAAGACCGGCGCCTCGCCTACTCCGCGGCGTCGCGGCCGGTCTGGCCGTAGCGCTTCTCGATATAGTCCAGGACGAGCTTCTGGAAATCCTGGGCCAGGGTGGCTCCCCGCAAGGTGACGGCCTTGCGGCCGTCGATGAAGACGGGCGCCGCCGGAGTCTCGCCCGTGCCGGGGAGCGAGATCCCGATATCGGCGTGCTTCGACTCGCCCGGGCCGTTCACGATGCAGCCCATGACGGCCACATTGAGGTTTTCGACGCCCGGGTACTGGCGCTTCCAGTTCGGCATAGAGGTGGAGATCCAATTCTGGATGTCCCGCGCGAGCTCCTGGAACACGGTCGAGGTGGTGCGGCCGCAACCCGGGCAGGCCGCCACGAGGGGCACGAAGGTGCGGAAGCCTATGGTCTGCAGGAGCTCCTGGGCGGCCTTCACCTCGAGCGTCCGGTCGCCGCCGGGCTCGGGGGTGAGCGAGAAGCGGATCGTGTCGCCGATCCCCTCCTGGAGCAGGATCCCGAGCGCCGCGGACGAGGCCACGATCCCCTTCGATCCCATGCCGGCCTCGGTGAGCCCGAGATGGATGGCATAGTCGGAGCGGCGCGCCACCTCGCGGTAGACCGCGATGAGGTCCTGGACGGCCGAAACTTTGGCCGAGAGAATGATCTTGTTCCGGGGAAGCCCGATCTCCTCGGCGCGGGCGGCCGAGAGGAGGGCCGACTGGACCATCGCCTCGCGGGTGATCGCCCGCGCCTCGACGGGCCGGGGCTGGCGGGCGTTCTCGTCCATCAGATGGGTGAGGAGTTCCTGGTCGAGGGAGCCCCAGTTCGCGCCGATGCGCACCGCCTTGTCGTGCCGGATCGCCATCTCGACGATCGCCGAGAACTGCCGGTCCTTCTTGTCCTTGAAGCCCACATTGCCGGGGTTGATGCGGTACTTGGCGAGAGCCTCGGCACAGGCCGGGTGATCGGCGAGGAGCTGGTGGCCGATATAATGGAAGTCGCCCACCAGCGGCACCGTGACGCCAATGCGGTCGAGGTGCTCGCGGATCTTCGGCACGGCCGCCGCGGCCTCGTCCCGATCGACCGTGATGCGCACGATCTCGGAGCCCGCCCGGGCAAGGGCCGAAACCTGGGCCACCGTGCCATCCACGTCAGCGGTGTCGGTGTTGGTCATGGACTGGACCACCACGGGCGCGCCGCCGCCCACCTGCACGTTCCCGACCATGACGCCCACGGTCCGGTGACGGGGCGCGGGGCCGGCGGGGCTCGGATGGGGCGCGGGCGCGGCCGGGAGGACGGGGGCGAGAAGGGTCGAGGTCATGCGGGGGTCCTGAATGCGGGTTCTAGCTGCAGCCTGGCGGCTTCGGCGTCAAGCTGGGTGCCAGGAATGGAGAAGGGGGCGGTCGGTGTCGGTTTAGGAACAGATCATGACGCCGGTGCGTCGCGGCAATGGGCGCAGCGTCCGGAGATCTCCAGAACCTGCCGCTGGGGCTGGAACCGCTCCTGGGCGAGGAGCCCCGCGAGCGCGTCCGAGAGGGGTTTGGAGGAGAGCTCGTCCACCCCTCCGCAATCCTCGCAGATCAGGAAAGCGACGAGGTCGCCCGGCCCGTGATCGTGGGGGCAGGCCACGAAGGCGTTCTGGCTCGCGAGCCGATGGGCGAGGCCCTGTTCCATGAGGAAGTCGAGGGCGCGGTAGACGGCCACGGGGGCCAGGCGCCGGCCCCGGCCGCCCTCCTGCTGCCCGATCCTCTCCAGGAGATCGTAGGCTCCGAGCGGCTTGTGGGTGGCATAGAGCGCCTCGAGGACCCGTCGGCGGATGGGGGTCAGGCGCGCTCCTTCGGCCCGGCAGGCAGCCTCGGCCCGGGCGAGCGCCTCGCCGGCCCGCTCGGATTGGTGCGCGGCATGGGCGCAGGCGCCGGGATGGGAATGGTCGTGATCGTGGCTGTGATGATCGTGGGCCATGGGGTTTCATAGCACCGGAGGCGCCACAGGGCACCCTCGTCCTTCAGCGGCACCGGGCTCCGGCGCGGGGGTGTCTTAGTACCGCAGCAGCCCCGGGGCACCCTCCCGGTCTGTCGCCCTCCCGGTCTGTCGCCCTCCCGGTCTGTCGCCCTCACGGGCTTGTGCGGTGGACCCGCGCGGCTTTTGCCCCCTGACTTTTGCGCTGCAACATCATAAGTGAGCCTGGCCATTCGGTTCAGAGGTCTCCCATGCTCCAGTCCAAAGCGGCCGTCGTCACCGGCTCAACCAGCGGCATCGGCCTTGCGGTCGCCCGGGCGCTCGCCAAGGAGGGCGCGAACGTTCTCCTCAACGGCTTCGGCCCGGCCGACGAGATCGAAGCCACCCGCGCCGGGATCGAGCGCGAGTTCGGGGTCAAGGCCGCCTATTCCCCCGCGGACATGTCGAAGCCCGCCGAGATCGAGGCCATGATCGTTAAGGCCGCGGTGGCTTTCGGGGCCGTCGATATCCTGGTCAACAATGCCGGCATTCAGCACGTCTCGCCGGTGGAGGATTTCCCGCCCGAGAAGTGGGACGCGATCATCGCGATCAATCTCTCCTCCGTCTTCCACGCCACCCGCGCCGCCATCCCGGGAATGAAGGCGCGGCGCTGGGGGCGGGTCATCAACACGGCCTCCGCCCATTCCCTCGTGGCCTCCCCCTTCAAGTCGGCCTATGTGTCGGCGAAGCACGGGGTGGCGGGCTTCACGAAAACCATCGCGCTCGAGGTCGCGACTGACGGGATCACCGTGAACTGCATCTCGCCGGGCTATGTGTGGACCCCGCTGGTGGAGCGGCAGATCCCCGACACCATGAAGGCGAGGAGCCTCACCAAGGAGCAGGTCATCAACGACGTGCTCCTCGAAGCCCAGCCCACGAAGCAGTTCGTGACCGTCGACCAGGTGGCGGCATTTGCGGTGTTTCTGTGCTCGGATGCGGCGAGCAACATCACCGGCGCCAATCTTTCCATGGACGGCGGCTGGACCTCCCGGTGAGCCGTCGGCCGATGCCCGTAGCCCGGGCGCCCGTCGGGCTTGCGGGGCCCCGGGCCGAGAAGACCGTTTCGCTCGCGCTCCAAGGCGGGGGATCGCACGGTGCCTTCACCTGGGGCGTCCTCGACGCGATCCTGGAGGACGGGCGCCTCGCGGTCGAGGCCGTCACGGGGGCGAGCGCCGGCGCCATGAACGCCGTCGTCATGGTCGAGGGGTTCCTGGAGGGCGGCATCGACGGGGCGAGAGCGCAGCTCGAGACCTTCTGGCGCCGGGTCAGCCTCGAGGGCACCCTCAACCCGGTCCAGCGGGCGCTCTTCGACCACTTCCTCGACTACTGGAGCGGGCGGGCCTGGGCCGCCATGGTCTCGAACCGCTTCAGCCCCTACGAGACGAACCCCCTCAACATCAATCCCCTGCGCGACGCCATCGCGGAGCTCATCGACTTCGAGCGGGTGAGGGCCTGCGACGGCGTCAAGGTCTTCGTCACCGCCACCAATGTCTGGACCGGCAAGATCGCGGTGTTCGAGCGCCGGTACCTGACGCCCGACCACGTCATGGCCTCGGCCTGCCTTCCCACGGTTTTCCACGCGGTGGAGATCGACGGCGAGCCCTATTGGGACGGGGGCTATATGGGCAATCCGGCCCTGTTCCCCCTGTTCTACGACGTCGGTACCAACGACGTGCTCCTCGTGCAGATCAACCCGGTCGAGCGGCGGGCGACGCCGCGCACTGCCGAGGACATCCAGAACCGCCTCAACGAGATCACCTTCAACGGCAACCTGCTGCGCGAATTACGCGCCATCGAGTTCGTGACCCGCCTCATCGACGACGGGAAGCTCTCGAGCACAGACTACAAGAAGGTGCTCATGCACCGCATCGACGGCTCCGGGGTGCTCGACGATTACGAGGCCTCCTCTCGGCTCAATGCCGAGTGGCCCTTCTTCCTCGAACTGCGCGACCTCGGCCGCGCCAAGGCTCAGCGCTGGCTCAAGGAGCATTACGACGCCATCGGGGTGCACGGCACGCTCGATTTGAAGGCTGCGGTCGCTTGAGGCCGTTCACCTAGAGCTGCTTCCTCTCGCGTGGAATCAGCTCCTGTCTCTGAGTGGTCGCATTTCCTTCGCGTGAACCGGATCCACTTCACGAGATCGATACCCTAAAGCGCCACACGCTGGAGCGCTTGATATCCGCGTCCTCCAGCGCGCGCGTCACCGGCACCTCGTAGGTGGCCAGGGATTCCAGGGTTTCTCTCGGCAGGTAGGAGCGGCCGGGATCGCCGATCAGGACCGTGGCGCCCCGTCGGCCGAGGTCCTGGAGCCAGCCTGTCACGCGGGTGGCCGTTTCCTTCTCGTAGCAGATGTCGCCTGCGAGCACGGTCTCCCAGCCGAGATCCTGCCCGACGAGATCGGCCCGGAGCGCCTCGATGCCGACCCCGTTCGCCTGCGCGTTGAGGGCGATGGCGGCAAGGGCGAAGGCGTCGATGTCGACGGCGGTCACCCGCCGGGCGCCGGCGCGAGCCGCGGCAATCGCGACGAGGCCGGAACCGGAGGCGAAGTCGAGCACCCATCGGTCGCGCACCGTCTCGGGACGGTCGAGGATATAGCGGGCGAGCGCCTGCCCCCCGGCCCAGGCAAAGGCCCAGAAGGGCGGCGGGAGGCCCAGGCTGCCGAGTTCCTCCTCGGTTTTCTGCCACAGCTCCGTGGCTTCGTCGGCCAAATGGAGCTGGATCTCCGGGGCATGCGGCACCGGGCGCAGGCGCGTCTCGGCGCGGATGAAGGCAGCGCGATCCGGGATCATCGGTCGGTCTCCGAGGCAGTAGCCAGGGGCAGAATCCAGGGCCGGTCTCAAGAGGGCCGCCTCCTGCAAAGCCGTGCTCTCGGCTTAAGGCGCCCCCGTGGAGAAGGGAAATCTCAGGGTCCTCGAGGATGCCGCATCCCAGGGAGGGAACCTCCCCTCCCGACCCCCGTTCACCGCCCGGCAGGTGTTATCGGGAGAGCGGAATGGAAGGCGGCTGGCTGCCGTTGATGCTGGGTACCGTGGCGGGGCTATTGTCCACATCGAGCTTCGTGCCCCAGGTCTGGAAAGCCTGGAAGGAGGGGCACACCGAGGCGATCTCGAAGAAGATGTATGTCGTGACGGTGTCGGCCTTCACGCTCTGGACGGTCTACGGTTTCGTGATCGGCAGCTGGCCGATCGTCATCTTCAACATCCTGAGCCTTCTCCTGAGCTCTGCCATCCTGGTGCTCAAGATCCGCAACGACCGGCGGGCCGGCGCGTCGAACGCTCCGGAAGCCGCCCCCTCTTGAGCGGGCGCGTCGAACGTTCCGGAGGCCGCAGCCTCTTGAGGGAGAGCACGGAAGCCGTCCAACCCTGTGGGCGCGGCGCCGTCGCTCCGGAACCCGGGCGAACGGCGCCCGGTTGATCCCCCACGAGACCACGAGGGTTCCCATGCTGCAGGACCGCGCGCCGGATAGCGACAATGTCATCGACCCCCGGGACGCCGCGGAAACGGCCGGCCTGCGCTACGTGTCGGACGATGAGCCCGGCATCCGGCGGCAGAAGGCCGGAAAAGGCTTCACCTACCTCAAGCCGGGCGGCGGCCGGGTCGAGGACGAAGCCACCCTCAAGCGCGTCCGCTCGCTCGCGATCCCGCCGGCCTATTCGGATGTCTGGATCTCCCCCCACGCCAACGGGCACATCCAGGCCACCGGGCGCGACGCCAAGGGGCGCAAGCAGTACCGCTACCACCCGGCCTTCCGGGAGGTTCGCGAGAGCACGAAATACGAGCACATGCTCGAATTCGCCCAGGCCCTTCCCGCGATCCGCAAGACCATCCAGGACCATATGGGCCTGCGCGGGCTCCCCCGTGAAAAGGTGCTCGCGACCGTGGTGCACCTCCTCGAGACCACCCTCATCCGCGTCGGCAATGCGGATTATGTGAAGCAGAACAAGAGCTATGGCCTCACCACGCTCCGCGACCCGCACGTGAAGGTCGAGGGGGCGGAGCTGCGCTTCCAGTTCAAGGGCAAGAGCGGCAAGTCCTGGCGGCTCCAGGTCAAGGATCGCCGCGTCGCCCGGATCGTGAAGGCCTGCCAGGATCTGCCGGGTCAGGATCTCTTCCAGTACATCGACGAAGCCGGCGAACGGCAATCCGTCACCTCGGCGGACGTGAACGCCTATTTGAAGGAGATCACCGGCCGCGATGTCACGGCCAAGGATTTCCGCACCTGGGCCGGCACGGTGCTGGCGGCGCTCGCCCTGGCCGAGTTCGAGACCTTCGACTCGGAGGCCAAGGCCAAGAAGAACATCCGCGCGGCCATCGAGCGGGTGTCGTCCCGCCTCGGCAACACCCCCACGATCTGCCGTCAGTGTTATGTCCACCCGGAGGTGTTCACCTGCTACCTGGAGGGCGCGCTCCTCCTGGAGGTGAAGGAGGAGATCGAGGAGGAACTGCGCGAAGACCTCGCCGGCCTCAAGGCCGAGGAGGCCGCGGTGCTCACGCTCCTGGAAGCCCGCCTCAAGCGGGATCTCGGCCTCACCAAGGCTCCCCCGGCGGGCAAGGAGGCAGGGAAGCGTCAGGTGAAGCGCGGCGGCGGCCCGCGCCGGAAGCCCGAAGCCGCACGGGCCTGAAGGTGAACTCCCTCTCCCCGCCTGCGGGGAGAGGGAAGCTCCGTCGCGGAGCCATCGCGGCGGCCCAGCTACCACGAAACCATTCAGCCCCCCTTTGCGTTGGCGTCGGCTCGAGAAGCCTCCAGCCGCGGAGATCCCCATTGCGCGTCCATCACCTCAATTGCGGTTGCATGTGCCCGGTGGGAGGAAGGCTCTGGGATGGGGTGAGCGACGGGCCGACGGGCCGGCTCGTCTGCCACTGTCTGCTCGTCGAAACCCACCAGGGCCTCGTGATGGTGGACACGGGCTTTGGGCTGCGGGACATCGAGCGGCCCTACGAGCGCCTGAGCGCGCTCTTCATCCACGTGAACCGCATCCAGTTCGACCGCCGATGGGCCGCCGTCGAGCAGGTCCGGCTGCACGGCTTCGATCCGCGCGACGTCCGGCACATCATCCTGACCCATCTCGATTTCGATCATGCGGGCGGGCTCGAGGACTTCCCTCATGCCCGGGTCCATGTCTTGCAGGCCGAGATGGAAGCCGCCCGCAGCCGCGAGGGTTTCATCCAGAGCCGGCGGTACCGGCCCGAACAGTGGGACGAGGTTCGCGGCTGGCGCTTCTACGAGGGCGGCGGCGAGCGCTGGTTCGGCTTCGAGGCCGTGCGGGACCTCGAGGGCCTGCCGCCGGAAATCCTCATGATTCCGCTCCCGGGGCACACCACCGGCCATGCGGGCGTCGCGATCGAGACCCCCGAGGGCTGGATGCTCAATGCCGGCGACGCCTATTTCTACCGCCACGAAATGGACGAGCGACCGCAATGCACCCCGGGGCTTGCCGCCTATCAGCGCCTCATGGAGGTGGACCGGGAGGCGCGGCTCCTCAATCAGGACCGGCTTCGCGGGCTCGCCACTTCGCGCCGCGGCGTCCGGATCTTCTGCAGCCACGATCCCGTCGAACTCGAAGCGCTCGCCTTGCAGGCCGAGGGCCGGATGCGGCTTGCCGCATGAGCGCGTGCCGCCCCGCGGGCCCACGTGGCGACCGGATGACGTTGTTGCTGTGTGGATCTAGAGCGGGATCGCTCCGGGTTGAAGCGATCCCGCTCTGTTAAGTCTTTGTTTTCCCGCATGATCTCCATCCGAAAAGTCTCCAACTTTTCGGGATCATGCTCTAGCCTATAGCTTACCGAAACGAGCGGGTTAAACCGGAGAAGTGGGATGGATTTCGACGCCCTGATGCTGTCGCGCATCCAGTTCGCGTTCACGGTCGCCTTTCACATCATCTTTCCCGCCTTCACGATCGGCCTGGCGAGCTGGCTTGCGGCGCTCGAATTCCAGTGGCTCAGGACGGGGGACCACCTCTACCGGAACCTGTTCAAGTTCTGGTCCAAGGTCTTCGCGGTGTCCTTCGGCCTCGGCGTCGTGTCGGGCATCGTGATGAGCTTCCAGTTCGGCACCAATTGGTCGCGCTTTTCCGAGTTCACCGCCAACATTCTCGGACCCCTGATCCAGTACGAGGTCATCACCGCCTTCTTCCTGGAGGCCGCGTTTCTGGGGATCATGCTGTTCGGCTGGGAGCGTGTCGGCAACAAGCTCCATTTCTTCGCCACCTGCATGGTGGCGCTCGGCACGCTGACCTCCGCGTTCTGGATCCTCTCGGCCAATTCCTGGATGCAGACTCCCGCGGGCTTCCGGGTCGAGAACGGCGTCGCGGTCCCTGAGGACTGGTTCGCGATCGTCTTCAACCCGTCCTTCCCCTACCGCTACGCCCATATGGTGACGGGCTGCTATCTCACGACCGCCTTCGCGGTCGGGGGCATGTCGGCCTGGATGATCCTGCGGCAGCGGAAGGAGCCGCCCGAGAAGGTGAGGGGCGCCCGGCGTTCGCTCTCCATGGCGATGTGGTTTGCCGCGATCTTCGTTCCCGTCCAGATCGTGCTCGGCGACCTGCATGGCCTCGGCGTTCTCGCCCTGCAGCCCACCAAGCTCGCCGCCATGGAGGGCAACTGGGAACGGCAGGCCAACATGCCGCTGCGCCTCTTTGCGATCCCGGACGAGGTCAACGAGACGAACCATTACGAGATCGCGATCCCGAAGATCGGCTCCTGGATCCTCACCCATGCCTATGACGGCGTGGTGCCGGGCCTGAAGGACGTGCCGCGGGATCAGCGTCCGCCGGTCTGGCCGGTCTTCTTCTCCTTCCGGATCATGGTGGGGATCGGCTTCCTGATGCTCGGCCTCGCCCTCTGGAGCCTTTACCTGCGCTGGAAAGGGACGCTCTTCACGAGCCGTTCGTTCCTCACCTCCGCGATGCTCATGACCCCCTCGGGCTTCGGAGCGGTCCTGTTCGGCTGGTTCACGGCGGAGATCGGCCGCCAGCCCTACGTGGTCTACGGCTATCTGCGCACGGCCGATGCCGTGTCGCCCGTCACCGCGGGCGCGGTCACGACCTCGCTCGTCGCCTTCATCGTCGTCTACACCATCGTGTTCGGCTTCGGGAGCTACTATCTCGCCAAGCTCCTCCGCAAGGGCCCCGAGCCCATCGAGGAGGCGGCGCGCGGCGGCGATTTCGGGGCTCTCGACAAGCGGCCGAAGCGCCCGCTCTCGGCTCCCGACGAGAACCTCGAAGGCGAGCCCGGCCGCCGCCCCCAGCCCGCTGAATAGGAGGAGACGATGCTCGACTTCATCCAATCCTTCGCGCCGGGCCTCGAGGGCGCAGCGTTCTGGCTGCCCCTCGTCTGGGCCGTCCTGATCGCGATCGCGGTCGCGATGTATGTCGCGATGGACGGGTTCGATCTCGGCGTCGGGATCCTGTTCACCGCGGCGAAATCCGAGAACTGGCGCGATCGCATGATGCTGTCGGTGGCCCCGATCTGGGACGGCAACGAGACCTGGCTGATCCTCGGCGGCGGCGGACTGCTCGCCGTGTTCGGCATGGCCTATTGGGTGATCCTGCCCGCCCTCTACATCCCGCTTCTCGTCATGCTGATCGCCCTGATCTTCCGCGGCGTCGCGTTCGAGTTCCGCTTCAAGGCCGATCGCTCGCGCAAGATTTGGGATTACGCCTTCCATTACGGCTCCCTCCTCGCGACCTTCGCGCAAGGGATGGTGCTCGGGGCTTTCGTTCAGGGCTTCCGGGTTGAGAATCGCCAGTTCGCCGGGGGGACCTTCGACTGGTTCTCGCCCTTCAGCCTCATGACGGGCATCGGCCTCGTCTGCGGCTACGGGCTTCTCGGCGCCACCTGGTGCGTGATGAAGACCACGGGCGAATTGGAGATCTGGTCCCGGCGCATGGCGCTGCGCTTCCTCGTCGCCACCATTCTGTCCATGGCGATCGTCAGCGCCTGGGTGCCCTTCCTGGGCTTGAAGATCGAGCAGCGCTGGTTCTCGATGCCCAATATCGTCTTCCTCTCGGCGGTGCCGATCGTGACCGCCTATGTGGCCTGGCGCATCTACCGCAACCTCGAGGAGGGCCGCTCCTATGAGCCCTTCCTCCAGAGTATCGCCCTGTTTCTTCTGGGCTTCCTGGGGCTCGCGATCTCGCTCTTTCCCTACCTGATCCCGCCCGACATCACGATCTGGCAGGCCTCGAACCGGCCGGAATCCCAGATGTTCGCGCTCGTCGGCTATTCGGTCGTGATGCCGCTCACGTTTGTCTACACGGCCTATGCCTATTACGTGTTCCGCGGCAAGGTCGCCGAGGACGTGCAGTCGAGCGGGTATCATTGATGCGCCGCTCCCGGGGATCCCCGACGCCGAGGCCGGGTCGCCGAGGACGTGCAGTCGCGCGGAAAGCACTGATACGCTGGGCCCGGGGATCCCGGACGTCGAGGCCGGTCTGATGGCCGCGCCCGAGCGACCCGGCAGCGCCCGGAGCCGGTTCGTCTGGTTCGTGCTGCTCTACCTCACGAGCGCCCTCGTGTTCGCAGCCGCGGTCTACGGCCTGCGCGCCATCATCCCCCGCTGATGGGCGAGCCGCCGTCCCCTTGAAGCGAAAAGAGCGCCCTGGGGCGCCCTTCGCGAGACGATAGGAGGCCGGCTTACCGCTCCGGAGCGATGAAGCCCTTGGCGGTGACCACCACCCAACGCTTGCCGCGCCGCTCGATGCCCTCCACGGGGCCGACGCCCGGGATCGTGCCGCCCTGGCTCACCTCGTAGAGGCGCCGGTTGCGGCCCTCGATGAGCGCGACGCCGTCATAGACCTCGTGCAGAACCCAGCCGTCGAGCGCGACATCCCTGGTCGCGGGCTTCTGCTCGCCGCCCTTCGCCTCGACGCTGCCGGTCTGGGCCGGGCCTTCCGGCGCAGCCGCCGGAGCCGGGGCCATCGGGGCCGCTTTGGCGGCGGCCGATTGCAGAGTGGTCATCTGGCGTTCCATGCGGTCGAAGCGCTCCGTCAGGGAGGCCAGCTTCACGCCCGGGTCCTTGCCCAGGACCTCAACCCGCTCGAGCTGCTCGCCGAGCTTGGCGAGGCGCGCGGTGGTGTCCGCGGGCAGGCGCTCCACCCGCTCGATGCGCTCCAGCATCTGGCTCTGCTTCGTGAGGAGGTCCGCCTTGGAGCGGTCCACGCTTTCCTTCAGGGCTTCGACGGAAACCTTGAGGGCCTTGATGTCCCCGGTGAGGCGCACGACGTCGTTCTGGCCCTGGCGGAGGCTCTGGGCGGTTTCCACCCACTGCCGGTTGGTCTCCTGAACGCTTTCCGCATCGCCTCCGGCAAGGGCCTGGGCGCCGAACCAGCCGGTCCCGAGGGCAACAAGAAGGGCTGCGGCCTGCGCCGCCGGGTGCCTCAGGATTGCGAACGCGCCGGAGCGAGGCAGGGTCGGGTTCGCCCGGGCCGGCGCGGCGGCCTGGGCCGGCTTCGCGCTGTCCTTCTTGGCGCCGTCCTTCTTGGCACCGTCGACCACAAGGGCCAGGGCGGCCGCGGCATCGGTTTCCCTCGCAAACGCCATGGCGGGGGCGGGCTGCGTCACGGATTCGGCCTGCGGCGACTCCACCATGGATGTAGGCTTCGTGGGCTCCGCCGCCCGGAGACCCGGTCCGGCCGGTGCCGCGCTGCGGGTCCGGATCACGCGCTTCTTCTGAATGGGTGTGGGTTGATCGGTCATCGGGTGTTCCGCTCGTAGGATCACCCAAACTGGTAACTATGGAGGTTTACGAAAGCGTTACCATAAACCGGAGTTCTGGTGCTAAACTCGGCCGTGGAAGCTTGACGGCCCAGCCGTCAAGCTGACGCGAACTCGACACGTTTCACTTCCATGTTGTGTTTTATCACACTGACGGCATCATCAAGAAACACTGATCTGGCACAAGACACTCCAGTCCAACTGGCCGAGTAGACAACCCGCGGTCGTTGGTCTTTCTTTGGAGCGCTTGGAACCACAGGTTGGTTGGCGGGGGCATTTATGAGCAAGACGGGTCAAGCGGGCACAGGAGCCGGTGAGGTTCAAGCTGCCCTCAGGAGCTGCCGCTCGGCATTCGCCGGCGTCGCGGCTTTCTCGGCGGTCATCAACATCCTGATGCTCACCGGCTCGATCTATATGCTTCAGATCTACGACCGGGTGCTGGCGAGCCGCAGTCTCTCCACGCTGGTGGGTCTGTCCCTCATCGTGCTCGCGGCCTACGCCTTGCAGGGTGGGCTCGACAGCCTGCGCTCCAAGATGCTGGCGCGAATCGGGGCCGACTTCGATGAGAAGCTCTCCGGCCGCATCTTCGAGCTCGTGGCCACCTTGCCCCTGCGGAGCCCCCGCTCCATGGCCGGCCTGCAGCCCATCCGCGACCTCGAGCAGATCCGCGCCTTCCTCTCCGGCCTCGGCCCGACGGCCCTGTTCGACCTGCCCTTCATGCCGGTCTTCTTCGCGGGCTGCTTCGTGATCCATCCCTGGATCGGCTGGCTGGCGGTCGCCGGCGGCATCGTCATCGTGGCCTTCACGCTGATGACCGAGGTGCGCAGCCGCGGGCCCATCAAGAGCATGACCCAGAGCGGTATGGAGCGGCACGCTATCGCGGAGTCGAGCCGGCGCAATGCGGAGTCGGTTCGCGCCCTCGGGATGCGGGGCGCTCTCGCGGGCCGCTACGTGGAGGCGAATGCCCGCCATGTGGACGACGGCCTGCAGGCCAGCGACGCGGCCGCCGGCATCGGCGCCGCCGCCAAGGTGTTCCGCATGATCCTGCAATCGGCGGGTCTGGGTCTTGGCGCCTATCTGGTGATCCGGGGCGAGATGTCGGGCGGCGCGATGATCGCCGGATCCATTCTGATGTCCCGGGCCCTGGCGCCGATCGAGATCGCCGTGGCCAACTGGAAGGGGTTCATCTCGGCCCGCCAGAGCTACGGGCGCCTCAAGCAGATCATGACCGTCATCGGGCCCGCCCGCGAGGAGAGGTTGAGCCTGCCGGCTCCCGTCCTGAACCTGGCCGTCCAGGACGTGATCGTCGGTGCGCCAGGCACGAACCAGCCCATCGTGATGAGCGCCACTTTCCAGCTGAACGCAGGTCAGGGCCTGGGTCTCATCGGGCCGAGCGCGTCGGGCAAGTCCACTCTCGCCCGCGCCCTCGTGGGCGTCTGGCCCGCCCTGCGCGGCGAGGTGCGCCTCGACGGCGCCACCCTCGATCAGTGGGAGCCGGATGCGCTCGGTCCGCATATCGGCTACCTGCCCCAGGACGTGGAGCTCTTCGAGGGAACGGTCGCGGAGAACATCGCCCGCTTCCGCCCTGATGCGGCCCCGGAGGCCGTGATCGCGGCGGCCCGGGCGGCCGGCGCCCACGACATCATCCTGCAACTGCCCTCCGGTTACGATACCCGCATCGGCGAGAGCGGGGCCGCTCTGTCCGGCGGTCAGCGCCAGCGCGTGGCCCTCGCGAGAGCCCTGTTCGGAGACCCCTTCCTCGTGGTGCTCGACGAGCCCAATGCCAGCCTCGACGGGGCGGGCGACGAGGCCCTCAATCAGGCCATTCTGGGCGTGCGTCGCAGGGGCGGAATCGTGGTGGTGGTCACCCACCGCCCCTCGGCCCTCGCCAATGTCGACATGGTCGGCGTCATGGAAGCC
>JAESFL010000531.1_pt1 | contig 25222 bp, 30 predicted proteins | sample 9269401 | NCBI WGS metagenome assembly JAESFL01 (sample SAMN14506025, study PRJNA617098) | algae metagenome | isolation source: Gloeocapsa sp. UFS-A4-WI-NPMV-4B04 and co-occurring heterotrophs from desert... | place: USA: Utah | collected 2006-10-01 | reverse complement strand
CGCTGGTCATCGTGATGGTTCCGTCTGCCGGAGAGGGCCAGAGGAAGCGTCCACGATCAATGCGTTTTGAGAACAGGCACAGGCCTTGTCCGTCGTACCAGAGGACCTTGATGAGATCTCCGCGGCGACCGCGGAAGCAGAACAGATGTCCACTCAGCGGATCGCGCCGCAGGACCTCCTGGACCAGGAGCGAGAGGCCGGCAAAGCCCTTCCTCATGTCGGTGTGACCGGTCGCGAGCCACACCCGCACGACGGTGGGAACGGGGATCATCGACGCACCAGGACATCGAGGACCCGGCGCAGGGCGTGTGGATCCACGTCCTGGTCGACCCGCACGCGACAGCCGCCGATCTCGATCTCGATGAGGCTGCTCTTCCGGGGCCGTCCCGCCCGTCTGGTTGGTGCCTGGACCTGCTCGTTGGTCGAGGATGCCGTCGGCACCGGCCCGATCTGGACCGGGAGGAAGTGCGGCTCCCTCGCGTCTGATGGCAGGCAGAGCTCCTTACGCCAGCGGAACAGCTGGCTGGCATGCAGGCCGGCCGAGCGGGCAATCTCGGAGACTGTCACGCCCGGCTCGAAGGAGGCCGCCACCAGCTGCTCCTTCTCCTCCCGTGACCAGCGCCGGCGTCCGCGTCGCGGTGGTGTCCAGATTATTTCGCACTTTCACTCAGGCAACAGCAGCTCCATAGGTTTCGTGCTTCGCTGCGCGGAGCGGCGCCATGTTCATGTATTTGCGGGTCGACCACTGCGTGCCAGCGATATGGCGTAGACGGGCTGCAGCCAGGTTCAGGCAGGACTGGCCATCCGGGAAGGCGCCAACAACCCGCGTTCGGCGCCAGATCTCGCGCATGATGCGCTCCAGCGGATTGTTCGTGCGCAGCTTCATCCAGTGACAATCCGGAAAGCCATATTAGGTCAGCGTCTCACTCACGTGAGCCTCCACTAGTTCAGCGGCGCGGGTCATCCGCAGGCCGCGCAACTCCTCGACCACCGCTTGCGCCTTGGTCTCGGCGGCAGTCCGGTTCTCCTGGGCATGGATGGCCTTGAGCCTGTGGCTGACGTCACGGACCTTCGTCGCCGGCACATGGCTGAAGACATTGCGATAGAAATGACCCACGCACCTTTGCCACTGGGCCTGCGGCAGATACTCGCCGATGCTCTGCACTAAGCCCCTGCAGGCGTCCGATGTGATCAGTTCGACGCCCTTCAGCCCGCGGTCGACTAGATGGCGCAGAAAGGCTGACCAGCCGGACTTGTCTTCCTTTGCCCCCTCGCAGATGCCAAGGATCTCGCGATAGCCTTCCGCGGTCACACCGATCGCCACCAGGAGCGAGACATTGCGCACCTCGCCCGCCCAGCTGCGCTTCATGACAATGCCGTCGAGGAAGACATAGGGATGCTCCCCCTCGATGGGTCGGTTCCGCCACGCCTCGATCTTGGCATAGATCTTCTTGTTGAGGTTCGACACCGTGCTCGGGCTGACCCGCGTGCCCCAGAGCGCTTCAGTGATGTCTTCGACCCGCCGCACGGAGACACCGGCCAGATACATCTCGATCAGAGCTTCCTCGACCGAGCTCTCGCGGCGGCGATAGCGCTCAATGATCGCTGTCTCGAAGGTCTCGCGGCGCAGCTTCGGGACTTTGAGACTGACCTGACCCGCTCGCGTCTCAAGGTTCCGCTCGTAGTGGCCTGCCCGGGTATCCGTCCGCGCTTCGCTGCGCTCGTAGCGACCAGCCCCGCAGAGCCGGTCAGCCTCCGCCTCGAGCATTGCGTTCAAGGCCTCTTCGACCGTGCCACGGACCATCTCGCCAAGATGATCCCTGATCCTCCCCTCGTCGATCTGGATCACCTGGCCCATCGACTTGGTCCCCGTCTTCTCGTCCAGCTCCTGCTCCTCTCAGACATCGTGAAAGGAGCCGCTTGCACCAGCAAATGTGCGAAACTCTCTGTACGTTATCGGCGTCGCTCCAGCGTCGTGATGACCTCCCCGCGCACCATCGTCATAGGACTACTCCTAGGATTATCCCTAGGACGTCCTCCGTTCGCTCACATCACGCAAGGCGGCATTCGGCGCAGGGATACGGAGAAGACGTCACGCACCTCGTCCAAGCCGCCCTCGACCGATCGCAAGGAGCAGCGGGAGAAGGCCAAGCCCGGCGGTGCCAAGCCCGGGTGTGGATCGATCTTGCCTTTTCTCGTCTCGATTATTCCTGTGCTGCGTCAAATCGGCCGAACAACCGCTGTACGAGAACGCGTCCAAGGGCACTAGGAAACCAGAGCACGAACTTTCGATAAAGCAAGATTTCCAATGCCGCATAGAAGGCGGCCGGGCGCTTAGTTAGGCTGCGGGCCCAAAGCAATGCGAACTTGTCCTTCAACTGCTGAAGCTTTCCTGCTACGAATGCAGCATCAGATTGGGATAACGCAAACTCCTGCCGGATCAGTTCGAAGGAGGCGATACGATCTGCCAAGCGGTTGAGGTATTTCGGCGAATCCCAGGACAGTTGCGAGTAATAAATGTTCACACCAACTCCGCAGCTAACGTGATTAGTTCGTGAAAAGCAAAAATTCTTGGAGCGTACAGCTAATCGCAACCAGAATACTTGGTCTTCCCCTGCTGTTTTCAGAGACTCGGGGAAACGACAACCGCGCACAATGTTTCCACGCAGAACAACTGAAGATGCCTGCATTAACGTATGCTTGAGTATAGAACTAAAGAGGTTCTCCCTCGGAACTGCGAAAGCATGGCTACCTCCATTGGAACGAATCGGGCTTTCATGGCCAGAAAATATACGATCGATATCGATCAGATCGAAATACGATCGATGATGGCAGATCCGCTCATGGTCACAGAAGTAAACATCATACTCGTTGTCGCTGTTGAGGACATTTAGTGCCTGCTTGATGTGGGTAGAGCTCCAACAGTCATCAGAATCGAGGAAGGCGATGTAGTCCGCCCGTAACTCGCCGGCCCTGTCGAGACCGCGATTTCGCGCAGCTGCAACACCGCTATTGCACTGCTCGATGATGCTGATCTCGTGCGGAGCAGGAAGCTCCAACCTCTGGATCTCCGTCCTTGCAGGGACCGGAGATCCATCGTCGATGACAACCGCGTGAAGCTTGACGTTCACAGGAAGCGCTTGACAGAAAACGGAGGTCAACGAGCGCAACAGAATGCCACGTTTTGTCTGAAAAAAGGGTATGACAACGACGAGGAGGGTCCTCAGGACAGGAGACTCCGGCAGAGCTTCACCGATCGACGTCTGGGGCCTATGGCGGAACGGCGAAACTGGAGTCTTCATCGAATACCGAGGAGTGGTGTGGGAAGGATCCGTTTGAAGGCCAAGCGATGATATATCGAAGGCCAAGCGATGATATATCGAAGGCCAAGCGATGATATATCGAAGGCCAAGCGATGATATGCGATCGAGCGATAGCCTTCAATTCCGGCTTCTCCGTGTCCGGACTATCGCAAGAAGCCTTCCTCGCACGTCGGAAAATATGTATGAACGCGCGGTCATTCGCTTTGGGCGGCACTCTCCCACTGATCGAAACCTCCGACCGCTAAACCCCGATGAGTTGTCCGGCGGTCATCTCCGCGAAGCTTGTTGAGGGCTCACTCGAAAAACGGATCTCGACGGCCAGGCTCTATGCAGGTTGATCGCCCTCGGGAGACAGGCTGTACAAGGATTATACAATGAATATACATATCACTCATGCAGGGCAGCCGATGCCGGGCCTGCCCGTATCATAGAACGTGGACGTTGCGATTGCTCGAACCCACCGTTTCCATTGCGCTAGCCACTTATAATGGCGCACGTTTCCTTCGATGGCAGCTCGAGGACCTTGCCGGGCAGACACACAAGCCCGTGGAACTCATCGTGAGCGATGACGGGTCTGAAGACGAAACTCTAGCCATCGTCGAACGTTTCGCACGTGAGGCCCCTTTCCCTGTTCGCATATACCAGAACGGATCTCGCCTGGGCTATCGGCGAAATTTTCTCAACGCAGTTGCTCACTGCACGTCGGATTTGGTGGCGTTCTGCGACCAGGACGATCGTTGGGACCTGAGAAAACTCGAAATTGCGGTCCAACCGTTTGAAGCTCCCGAAGTTCTGCTGGTCTACCACAATGCGGAGGTCGTTAGCTCCGATAGGACTCTGGTCAGCATGCTCGATAACATGTCTCCGGCTGCATACCGGCCCTTGCAGCTAGCACCTTACAGTTGGACACATGGGTTCAGGCAAGTGTTCAGACGCTCTTTGGCAACTCTTTCAGACTGCTGGAGCTTATCGCTTGACCATTTCAACCAGAACGAGCCTTTGGCTCACGATCAATGGTTTTTCTTTCTGGCTTCCGTGCTCGGAATAGTCGAATATTTGCCCGCGCCTCTGGCACAGTATCGGCAGCACGACTGCAATACCTTCGGGTGGATCAGGCCGACGGGCTCATTTGATGCCCTTCTCGCATTAAAGGACACCGCGGCTACTTACACGGGCCTCGCCCGCGCCGCATCAGCCCGTGCATTGGCTCTCGAATGTGCAGAACGGAGTCTCACCGGCGGCAAGCGTGACCGCGCCCACAGGGGAGCGGCTGCCTACCAAGAACTCGCGTCCCGGTTTTCGGTCCGGGGCGAGCTCTACGCCACTCGCAGCCTCGGCAGGCGGCTGCGTATCGTCGGCTCGCTGCTCGCACAGGATGCTTATGCCTCTGATTCTTGGTGTTTCGGTCGAAGAGGTCTTCTCAAGGACATCGGCATCGGGCTTCCAGGAATTATCTTGCCTCTTACCAACACAGATGCTTCAATGCCAATCAAGTGATAACCCTGCTACTGTCTAGTTGTTGGAATCTAGGGATGTGCGAGTCCTTTGGTGTTGCAATCGAAGCCTCTCCGACTAACCCCTAGTATTCTCGATGCAGAGTGACACCTCAGCAATCACGCACACGAACTCAAGCCGAAGAGCGCCGCACCGCAGGATCTCGACCGCCAGCTCGATGCGACAACTCAAGATCCTTATCGTCCTTCCATTCCCACCGAGGCTCAATGGCCTCCACGGTGGAGCACGGGTCACAGCATGGACTGCCGCAGCTCTGGCGAAGCGACACCAGGTAGGAATCATCTATCTGCAGGCTGCCGGTGAAGAGCCGATCGACCGCGAGTTAGAGCAGTCCTGTGCCTTTGCTCAAAGCGTCAGGTATGAGGGCGGGCACTCGCCGAGTGTTCGTTTCGAAGGCGAACACTCGTATCGAGCGAAGCTCTGGCGCAGGTTGGCAGCTGGCTGGGGATTACCTTTGTGGGTTAGATGCACCTGGTCACCCATTGTTGCACAGAAGATCAAGCAGATCGCCCAGGCCTGGAAGCCGGACGTGGTTCACCTCGATTTTCACATCCTGGGGCAGTATCGGTCAGCGGCTAGCGCGGCCGGTGCGCGCCTGATCTTGACCGAGCACGAGCCAGGCATCACCGCCGCCCGGGAGCATGTCGGCACACAGCGACAGACATCCAGGTTCCGCTCGTGGTGGATCGAAGCCGGCTGGCGACGGTTCGAGCGCAGTGTCATTGCAGGTGTGGATGCGGTTGTCGTTTTCGCTGACCGGGATGCCATGGTCCTGCGGAATCTTGGGGCTATCACCCCGATCGAGTGTATCCGTTTCCGAGTACCCGTGCCCGTCACGGCCTCTGATGGACCGGAAGATGCTGTAAATTCTACTCTTCTGTTCATTGGCAACTTCATCCATCCTCCCAACATCGATGCTGCCGAGCGCCTCGTCCGCCACATCTATCCTGCGGTTCAGGCCAAGATCCCTAATGTATCGCTGATAGTTGTCGGCCCTAATCCCCCGCCGAGCCTGATAGTAGCCAACGGAGGCGGAGTGCAGATCACAGGACAGGTGGACGAGCCCGCCACCTACCTTGCACGTGCTCTCATCTACGTTGCTCCGCTTCGTCATGGTGGTGGCGTGCGCGTCAAGATCCTCGAGGCATGTGCCGCAGGTAAGGCGATCGTCGCCTCTGCGCGCTCCACACAAGGGCTTTCGCTCCAGGAGGGTGTCGATTTCCTGCGAGCCGAGTCCGACGCAGAATTCGTTGACACGGTGGTGGGCCTGCTGAAGGATCCATTACGTGCCAAGGCACTGGGCCAGGCAGCCCGCAGTTGGGCGCTGAAGTCTCAGAACGTGGACGAATGGATCTCCGAATATGAGGCCTTGTATGAGCGTCTCGGCTTGACGACACGAGTCATCGCTTCGGTACCGTGATGATTCAGCCTCTCGGCGAAAAGCCAACTCTCCCCATCACAGTCGCAATTGCGACCCGCGACCGTCCTGCATCGCTCCAAAGATGCCTTGCCGCCCTGATGCGAGGAGCCGCAATACCTTCGGAGATCGTGGTCGTCGACCAAGGTCGTGAGAGCGTCACCAAGCAGATTGCGGAGATCCCCGCCTCGGCCGTCATGCCCATCCGTTACATCCGCCAGGACGGAAGCGGGCTGTCGAGGTCACGAAACGAGGCGTTCGCGAGAGCAAGCAGCCCTTGGGTGGCGGTCACGGATGATGACTGTGTACCGGACGAGGAATGGCTGTTGTCGCTCTACGCCGCGATCTGCAGCCAGCCTCCTCCGGACGCGGTCACTGGGCGTGTTCTGCCTCTGGGTCCACCGCAGCCCGGCACGTTCGCGACGTCAACGCGCGCTGGCGAGACAGCAATCGAGTTCCGGGGCCGCACTGCACCCTGGCTCGTCGGAACGGGCGCAAATTTCGTCGCTCGGCGCGACATCGTCGCGTGTGTCGACGGATACGACGAGCGCCTGGGGGCTGGATCTCCGGGCGGCGCCGGCGAGGATATTGACCTTTTGGACCGGCTGCTGAAGATCGGCGCACGGATACGTTACGAGCCGAGCGCCATTCTCTACCACGAGCGCAAGCCGCTGTCCGGACGTTTATCCACTCGCCTGAGTTACGGCCGCGGTATTGGCGGGCTGTGCGGACTTCGATTGCGTGAGCGCGATCTCTACGGCTTGACCATGCTTGCACGTTGGATCGCCCTTAGGACCGTTCTTCTCCTCCGCGCGTTGCGCCAACGCGACCTCGGCAGGATGCGTGAGGAGTTGCTTGTCTTCCGAGGCACCGCGAGTGGTCTGGCCTATGGTTGGTCTCAGGGGGAAGTGCGAAAGCGGGGACAGCGCGGGCACACATGATGCGATCGGGTTAGAGACTCATCGGGCGTCGGCCCATTGGCGACAGCTATCAGAAGAGCGTCAGCCAGCGACCTGGGTGCGAGCGGTTTTGACTGGCCGCAATGCATTACCAGCTGTGCCGCCTGAAGAGGAGGTACTCAATCGTGTTGCGCGCACGCCAGGGGCCGCGCATGAGGTCATGCGCCATGGATCCGCCTGAAGGCGGGATGATCGGATGCTCGAGAGTCGAGCATCGTCTGGTGCGGACGCCCCAGTTCCGCAATTCGCACGAGGCCAAGCTTCTGATCGGCGCATTATCGGGGCCGACGGCTGATCCCCGGTCCGCATGAGAAGCCCGCACCGATCGTGTTCGACTACAGCATGGTGCGTTGAATCGTGCTCAGACAGCGGGTCCTCTGTCATTGCTGCGACAATGGTTTCCCGGCAGAGGTCTGTGCCCACGTTCTCGCACGGTGCTCTAGGTGCGCAGCCCTCCCCTGGCGGATGCTCTATCCCTTCGCCACCGGCCCAGTGGGATCATCGCATCCGGCAATGACATCGCGGTACCGAAACCGGCTGTCTCACCGGAGGCCAGGTGCGGCTTGGTTCATGTCCCGACTTGACTTGGGTTCGATCCTCGGAGCCCTCTGCATGATGGCAAACGTCAGGGCTGTTCGCCATCTCCGACAGCTGGAAGAATTCCGGTTTGGAATTGTCCTTTGCGGTGCTAACAATCTGGTCAAAGTGACACGTCTATAACTGGTTTGGGATGGGCAACATGTCCCTTACTCGCCGCAGAACCGGCAAACCGAACTCCGCCTCGACTGACCTGCAAAGCACCGCCGGCGGGCCGATGTTCGCGTGGCCGCTTGTCGCCAGGATGCGCACTGCCGCCAGCATGGTGAAGGGACTGATCGCGTCCGGGCGACACATCCCGGGCACCGGCTGCGTTAAATGGGGCAACCTGCGGCGGACCAAGCCAATGAGCCGCAATTTCGGGTACGACCTCGGCGGGCCCGTCGACCGGTACTACATTGAGACTTTTCTGGCACAGCATCAGCCCGACATCGCTGGCCGCGTGATCGAGGTCGAGGACGATTCCTATATGCGCCGTTTCGGTGCGTCGAAGGTCACTCGGAGCGACGTGCTCGACCTCGATCCCGGGGACCCCCGGGCTACGATCGTCACCGACCTCAACGACGCACCTGAGCTGCCGAGTGATACCTTCGACTGTATCGTGCTGACGCAAACCCTCCAGTATGTCTATGATCTCCGCGCGGCCGTGCGTGATCTGCATCGCAGTCTCCGGCCCGGCGGTGTCCTTCTCGTGACCGTTCCCGGGATCACGCCCATCGATCAGAGGCTAGCCTTCATTTGGTATTGGAACTTCACACCAGCGTCGCTGAAGCGGCTACTCCTGGAATATTTCCCGAACGCCAGCGTCGCGGTCGAAACTTTCGGTAATTTGCTATCCATGACGGCGATCTGTTACGGTCTCTCGCATCGAGAACTGCTCAAGCATGAGCTCGATGAGCGTGATCCGAACTATCCAGTTATCGTGGCGGGGCTGGCCGTGCGCCCGCGGCTCTGAGATGCGTTCGATCAGTCCAAGGTCCGGCCTTCGTGCCATTCGTGTCGGCCTACGGCAGCGCTTCCGTCGAGGCGGCTTGATCCTCATGTACCATCGGATTGCGGACGAGCCATCCGATCCGTGGAGGCTGTGCGTGCATCCCGATAGGTTCGCAGAACACCTGTCTGTCTTGCGCGCCGAACGGGTACGGCTATTCACAGTTCGTGACCTCGTGCAGGCATATGAGGACCGCATCCTGCCGCCCCGAGCAATTGCGATCACGTTTGACGACGGCTACTACGACAATCTCGAACTGGGAAAGCCACTCCTGGAGCGTTTCGAGACACCTGCGACAGTCTTCGTGACCTCGGGTCACATTGGCGCCTCCCAGGAGTTCTGGTGGGATACGATCGAGCGCATCTTCCTCCAACCAGGGGAGTTGCCGGCTCGTCTTGAGCTCAGGGTTGGGGAAGAGACGCGAAGGTGGGAGCTTGGCCCTGATGCCAGCATCAGCCCGGCCGCTGCCGAGCGCTTACGTGATTGGAGGCCCAACCGAAGCCCGCCGACGATGCGTCATCGCCTTCACGACGAGGTCTGGAAGGTGTTGTTTATGGCAAACCGCGACGACAGGACTAGGCTAGCGGGAGAACTGGTGGCGTGGGCAGGCTTGCCGCGTACCGCGCGTGCGACGCACCGCACGATGAACGCGGAGGAATTGCGCCTGCTCGGGTCACGCGGCTTCATCGAGATCGGCGCCCACACCATCACTCATAGTCCATTGGCTCACATGTCCTATGGTGAGCAGGTCGATGAACTCCACCACAGCAAGCGGAACCTCGAGAATATCCTGGGACAGCCAGTCGTCGGGTGCTCTTACCCGCATGGCCGATACAATGAAGAGACCTTGCTGGCAGTCCGCGAAGCCGGATACGTCTACGCGTGCAGCTCCGATCGGGGTGTGGCAGATCGGAATGCGGACTCCTTTCGTCTCCCGCGCCTTGTCGTAGAGGACTGGACCGGCCCCTTATTCCGGGCCTTCCTCGCACGGTCTTGGTCGTCATCTTGAACAGGGTGGCTCCCTGCGACGGACCGATAGGGGCCGGCCCGGACGCCGCGTTCTCACCCGGCTTCCCAACGATCATCCAGGAACAGCTTCTGCAGAATGCATACAATGGCTTCGCCTCCGACAGTCTCCTGCATCATCATCTTCTTGAACGAGGAGCGGTTCCTGGCCGACGCAATTAATAGCGTCCTCGCACAGAGCTATGCTGATTGGGAGCTGTTGCTCGTCGATGACGGGTCGTCGGACGGAAGTTCCTCCATCGCTCTCGGGTATGCAACCCGCTACGGTGACAGAATCCGTTATCTCACCCACCAGGGCAACGCCAACCGTGGGATGAGTGCGTCGCGGAACTTGGGACTGCAGCACGCCGAGGGACGTTTCGTGGCCTTCCTAGATGGGGACGACGTCTGGCTGCCCGACAAGCTTGCCCAGCAGATCGATTTGTTCAACGACCATCCCGAGGCCGTAATGGTCTGCGGCGCGACGGAATACTGGTATGGGTGGAATCCATCAGATTCCGCGCAAGCCGATCGCATCGTTCATACCGGTGAGGAAGAGGGCGAGCCGATCTTGGGTCAAGATCGGATCTATCGGCCGCCGACCTTGCTCAAGAAACTTTATCCTCTTGGAAGAGGTGCATCGCCATCCGCTTCCGGGTACATGATCACACGCGAGCTCGCCCGCGCCGTCGGGGGGTTCGAGAATGCATTCAAGGGACTATTCGAGGATCAGGTCTTCCGAGCGAAGGCGTATTTGCACGGGCCTATTTTCGTTTCGAGCCGCTGCTTCGATCGCTACCGGCAGCATCCCTCCTCTTGTGTTCATTCCGCACGAGCGTCCGGCACCAACGTCGAGGCCCGCAGAGCATACTTCCAATGGCTGGAAGGCTATCTTGACAAAACGAGTTGCCGCGATCCCGGCGTCCACTGGCAGCTTCGCTGGGTTCGGTTCCGCTATGAACACGAGTCGGCTCGCAAGCTTGAGCAGCGGCTGAGGCCACTGGTGAGAACAATTCGGAGGTGGCTCAGCTGGATGCCTCGCTGGGCAAGTAGGAGGCCTTGACGATGGATGATAGGTTAGTTTCCCTCCGTCGAAACAGGCCCGATAGAGCGGTTGACCAGCAACCTAGCTATCGCGGCGAAGACGCGCGGCTCCGTCGCGCGTGCGTTGGCGGACTCATTGGCGGCATGCTGCAGCCAACAGGCGTGGAAGCATAGTTCCACCCACTCGTCCGGAGCAGGAACGGCCTGTCGCAGGTGCTGCTCAAGTTGTAAGACTAGGCCGCGGTAGCGCCCGATTCTGGCGAAGCACGACGCCACAGCGGCAGAACGATCCGCAAAGCCTTCAGCCGCAAAGACGGCATCCGTGACAGCATAGGTGAAGTCGGTGAAAGGGTAACTGGACTCCCGAGCGGTCTCCCAGTCGACGACGCCGAGAGGGCCCCGTTTCTCACGAACGACATTCCACATTGTTAGATCGTTATGTGTGGCGACGAGCGGGAGCGTCCGGCCTCCGACCGCCCAACACCTGGCGGTCAGCCACTCCATATACTGGCCGCCACCTGAAACACCCGACATCACCCGCCGCGCGGGGTGCAGGATGTCGCGTTCAAGATGGTTGAAGGAGATAGGATCCATGCACAAGGTGCGCCGATTCCATCGCGCCAGCCAACTCACGAGATCCTCCAACTGAGCGGGAAGCTCTCGCGGGTGAGCTTTCAAGAGAGGTGCGAGAGGCGCCCCTGGGACACCACTCTGCACTAGAACAGATTGCCTGGCCCAAAGCTCGGTGTGGAGCACGTGCGGCACCCGGATGCCTGCCCGCTCGGCTGCAGGCCCGAGGCGGCTCAGCAGGACTCCTTCATCTCCTTCTCCCCGGCGTGGCCGTGTCCGAGAGCGGATTTTTGCAACCGCCCGGGGCCAGGCACGGTCTGCCTCGAAGTGGAAGGCGAGGATCGCACCCTCCGTGCCTCGCCAGCCGACCGCCAGTACCGCGGCTGGTGAAGATCCGGAATTCGGACTAGCACGGGAGAGCCAATGGAGCGGTGGGGCCTCGTCTCTCCGATGCACCGCAAAGCCTACAGCTGGCAGCAGAGTTCTGATCAGCCGCATCCCACCCGGGATCATGACCCCAATCGATAGGAGCAGTCGGGAGACCCGACCTAAAGGAGCGAGGTTCCAGACTGCGTAGCGGGCCGAAGGTGGCCGAAGTGAGACCAGATAACGAGTGCCCGCCAAGCTTGGAAAGTGGACTAGCGAGCATGCAACCGAGAAGCCGCGAGCCTGCAACTCGCAAGCGACCCGATCTCGCCAAAGCCGTGGCGCGAGCACATAAATGAAACCATTCGGTGCGAGATTCCGGGACGCCCACTCGGCAGCATGGGATCGCCACCCACGATCGCGACATTCCGCCGTTGTCGGCGCCAGGACGAGAAGGTCCGTTGGTCCTGCGGGGGGATCCCCAATCGACGCCGTAGCTGATCCGTCGTTCCCACCCAAGGATTGAACGCTGTCCGCATGACCGCGCGCGTGCAGCAGCCCGAGGACGAGGAGGAGATCAGGGTAAAGCACGGCCCGCACTCACGCGACCGCGGCTCTACGGCGCCGGCCGCGAGCGCCCCACCGCTCGAACCTAGGCCAAGTGCTCCGCATGGCAAGCTCTGGGTGGAACCAACCGCCTTCGATCTCCGGCGGAAGAAATCGTTGATTGAAGGCATCGCCGCTGGCGTGTCCGCTCCAGACCGGTTTGCCAGAGCTCCGCGTTGCCTGTGGCTGTCGCTTCTTTTCCGCCTCGGGTCTTGTGGCAACCCCGCACATCGCCTTCCGAGAACCGGTTGCCGTTGCCCACAAACGCGTGGTGCCGAGGATTTGGGTCAACGGGATAGAGGCTACTCGGGCTTCTGGTTCGATTTGGATCGCGGAGGGCTGCGAGCCCAAAGTCCTCTCCGTGGAGTTCGCGAACCAGAGGCCGATCACGTAGCAACACGCCTTCAGGTACAAGCCGTCAGTCGACAGATGTCGGATGCTCTCTCCTTCGAGGAGATTGGCGAGTGGCCCGGCGTGGCGCAAATTCGTGTTGATCACCTTCGTCCCGAGCAGGTCGCACAGGTCGACGCACATGTTAGCGCCTCGTGCGAAAAAGTGGATCCGGTTTTCCGCCCCGAACACGACGTCATTGCGAAGCTACGGCACATCGGTCTTGCGCTGGAACACAGCACGACTGTCACACTGGGCAGTTGCGAGACAAAAATCTCCAGGCATTATATTCTGTCAAGCACTTTGTGAGCCAGACTCAAAGGACCGTTAAGAGCCTGCATCTTTACCCGTATTTCTCTGCATCCACCAGCGATCGTAGCATCCAGACAACTAGAGCAGACGCCTCCTAGTTCAGCCGGAAGCGAACATATCTCTTCACGAACCTGAGCACATGCTTCAACTGGCTGAGCACCGGATGACGGTAGGTCTCATATTCAGGTCTCGACAAATTGTCACTAACAATCGCAAACGCATTGGTACCCTCGAATCCAGACTTCTCCAGATAATTGGTTAGCCATTTGTAGAATAAATACTTGTGCTTATATCTGCTCTCACCTGACAAATCATTGATCGTGATCGAACCCGGACGCATCATCCTGTAATAATCGCACACTCTACTTGAAATAAAGACTTTCCTGAATAAATAGAACTTCACTAGAAATGCTTGGTCCTCGAACGATCTGATGAACTGTGGCTCAAATCCTCCAACGTCATCAAAAGCAGTAGCACGGACAAGTACTGTATTCATTGACGGTGCTCTCTCCAGCCCAATCGGGTATAACCTTTCGGCTAATGAAGGCGGATCAGTTAATTGATCCTGCGGGCCACCGGATAACAGGAGCTTGTCTCTGCTAGGGTCGTCCGGTTCTCCTAACCAACTGTACCAATAGTAGGTGGATCCAACAATAATATCAACTTCTGGATGATTGTTCAGGATTTCTACTTGGGTTTCCAGCTTCGTCGGAACCCATTTATCATCGGAATCGAGGAACGCTACGAACGGTCCGTTGGCGTAGCGCCTGCCTAAGTTACGGGATATACTGACACCCCGATTGACGCGACCATGGTGTTCAACGCATCGGATGCGATCGGGATTGGCTCGGCAATAACGTTCTGCAATAGCGCGACTCCCATCCTGCGAGCCATCGTCCACCAGGATGAGCTCCCAGTGGGAGTAGGTCTGAGCAAGAACACTCTCGATGGCTTCTTCCAGATAGTTTTCGACGTTCAGAAAAGGAATAACGACTGATATTAGCGGCGTCAAAATCATCGTCGTATTCTATAGATCGACTGAAAGGAACTCGTCAAAGCAGTGGAATATAAGCCATAACGTTGACTTAAAACTATAATCGTTGTCCAGACAGATGCGCTCACTCATGCTATCGACTCCATCCTGGGATACATAGGTAATCGAGCACTGCCCACTCGAAAAATACTCTTATTCGGTAGTTATTTGCAAGGGGACAGTGAAAGCGCCAAGCCCGTACGACTGGCGAAATTCGAAGCCATTCTTGCTCGGATCGGCGTGTAGGACCTCGAAGCGGATCGGTTGTCTGATGTCATGGAGATCTTCGATGGCTGGTTTGATGAGACAAAAATAGACATCATAGCCACCTACAGCAAGTCCGAGCGGGCCGAACATGAGTTTCAACCGCGTGCGCCGACCAGCCTGAAGCTTAATTTGACTGGTCACCATGTGGGTCGAAACATAGGCTATAGCCGAGCCCTGCTCGTCGTGGATGCGGATATCCAGTCCTACCGAGCCGGTAGTCGGTGACATGATGTCGAGTTCGAACTCGACGCATTCCCCATGGCCGATTGTCGGTGACAACAGGCGGATCTGTTCAATATGAGGCTTATCCCGGTTCGGGGGGGTGAGATCGACAATTTGATGGGTGCCCTTCTGACTGGAAATGTACAGATCCAACACGTGGCCAACACTCCCGACCCCCACGAGCCGTCCAGCATCCAGCAGGGCAGCGGTGGTACAAAGTGCTCGCACGGCGGCGATGTTATGGCTTACGAAAAGAATGGTGCGCCCTGTGTGCTTCACCTGGTCCATCTTTCTGAGGCATTTTGCCTGAAACTCCTGGTCACCGACCGCCAGCACCTCGTCAATGACGAGAATTTCCGGCTCAAGATGGGCTGCAACTGCAAAGGCAAGACGTACATACATGCCGCTCGAGTACCGCTTCACAGGCGTATCCAAGAAACGCTCGACCTCTGCGAAGGCGACGATCTCATCGAACTTTCCGCGCACCTCCGTATAAGTCATCCCGAGGATTGCTCCATTCAGATAAATGTTCTCGCGTCCGGTCAACTCCGGGTGAAAACCGGTTCCGACCTCGAGAAGGCTTGCGATACGGCCCCTGATCCTGACCTGTCCCTCAGTTGGCTCCGTGATCCGAGAAAAAATCTTGAGAAGCGTGCTCTTGCCGGCTCCGTTGCGGCCGACGATGCCCACAATCTCGCCGTGGCGCACGTCGAAGCTTATATTCCTAAGTGCCCAGAACTCTTCAGGATCCTCGTGCGAGCTTCGCGAGCGCCGGATCAAGGCACGCGTCGCCGATACGGTGGCTCCCGCGATAACCTCCCTGAAGGTGGCCTGAGCCCGCCGACCGACCGCATGGCCCAGTCGATACTTCTTGCCCAAACGTTCGACAGAGATAGCCACATCGTGTGTCATAGGACGTCAGCAAAGCCTCTCTCAGTTTGGCGGAAGTATCGAAGTCCAACAAACAGGAACAAGATCAAGACGACGGCACCAACTGCCATTCCTGGCAGGTAAACGTCAACTTGGTCACCCAGCAGGCACCACCGGAAGCCATCGATAGCTCCAACAACCGGGTTCAAACTGTATATCAAACGCCAGCCTTCCGGAATTATGGAGCTGGCGTAGCCCACCGGTGAGATGTACAAGCCGACTTGGACTACGAAGGGCACGATTTGCCGGAAGTCTCGATATTTAACGTTCAGCGCGGCCATCAGGAGCGCCGGTCCAAGGGCAGCCAATACTGCCCAGATCACAAGTACTGGCAGGAAAACTATTCGCCAGCTTGGTATCATTCCGAAGAACCAAAGCAGGCCGACAAACAAAATAAGGTTTATGCAGAAATCAACGAGCGCAGTGACAACTGACGAGAGCGGAACGACCAGTCGTGGGAAGTAGATCTTTCCGATGAGATTAGCATTGTTCACCAAGCTGTTTGACGCATCACTGATTACCGCTGAAAACAAAAACCAGGGGAGCATGCCTGAATAAACCATCACCTCATAGGGAACCGATCCTTCGGTGGGCAACTTTGCGATGCGTCCAAAGATCACTGTGAAAACGAGAAGTGTTAGAATTGGCCGCAGGAGCGCCCAAGCGACACCGACGAGCGCTTGTCTGTAGCGTACTGTGATGTCACGCCAAGCGAGGATCGCAAGGAGTTCACGATAATTCCAGATTTCATCATAATATCGCCGATTGCTGGCTCCAGCTTCAAGCACTAGCGTCTGGCTGTCCAACGCCGCCGAATGCATCTGACGCTCAGCGATAGGCCTCAGAAGCGAGTTGCGGAGACGACTTGCTACTCGACGTGACATGTTCACCCCTGTCGGCTCATGCGAAAAATGCGTCGCGCGGGATAGGGGTGAAGCGTTGTAGCGCAAAGACGGGAGACCATCGAGAACGTGCTTTCATTCGGAGCTATCTGGTTTAGTGGAGACGTGCCGGATCTCCAATACTTCGCTCGCAGCAGTGCAAGCGGAACCAGCGAAAATCCAACTGCGCCCATTAGTCTTGCAGGGCGTCCTCACCGTCATCGGACACGAGAGACGCGCGGCCCCCATATTAAACGAGGTGCGACGCAGGGACATCGGAACGACCCGCAACGTGGAATAGCTTGGAGATTGATCGTCAAACCGTCTGAAAGCCACGTCGAACAACAGCCTGACGGCCTCGAAGCCCCTCGTTCGAGCCGCAAAGCGTAAGGGCAGGGTGGGTCCGAACGCCGTTAGCCGCCGAGGACGTTCTATCAAAGGCCGGGGGCCGTAAGAATGCGCAGGCCGGGCTGTGCCTCGTGTAACTCTGAGAAAGTGACCGTTCCGTACGGCTTGCCAAGCCGGCACCCTGCTTGTATGGGGGAGTTCCTCGGCAGACCATTTCTCTCTTCACTCTCCGAATGGATGTATGCGGCTGCACAACAGACCGCTTCCACGTCGGCGTGAGACTGAGGATCAGCAACTTTTTCGTGCAATTCCCCGCCAGCTCGCACTTCCTCGTGAATGGGTGGTTCAACCATGCGCCCGTGCATAGGAGGCAATCAGGTTATAAGCTGTGCTCGTCGCACGATCTAGCTCCGGAGTAGGTGAGGAGGCGGATCTTGTCCAGACGTTTTTTCGGGTACATGCGATCTCCTCGCTCGAATCAGTCGAGCCATTGACCTGACTGGCTAGTTTTAGACCGGGTTGACTGAGAGAGATGCCCCGAACTGAAGGAGCCTGAGATGGGCAGACGCAAGAACTGAAGCGAGGAGCAGATCGTCGCGAAGCTGCGGCAGTTTGAGGTGCAGCTGGCTCAGGGCAAAAGCTTGGCACTCGCCTGCAAAGAGGCCGTGCTCTCCGAGCAGAGCTAATATCTCTTTGGGCGGCTCTCCCGTTGCAAGATGCTCACCCGAGCCATTGTGACCCTGGCCTCCCAGTACGGCCGCTATGGTTACCGACGCATCACAGCCTTGCTGAGTATGGCAGGCTGGCGCGTGGGCCGGGATCGGGTGCAGCGCATCTGGCGTCGCGAAGGTTTGAAGGTGCCCAAGAAGCACAAGCCACGAGGTAGGCTCTGGCTCAACGATGGCTCCTGCATCCGGCTGCGGCCGGAGCGAGCCAATCACGTGTGGAGCTGCGACTTCGTGGAGGGCCGCACCCACAATGGCCGCAGTCTCAGGATCATGACACTGATCGACGAGCACACCCGGGAGTGTCTGACCCTGAAGGTGGCGCGACGGATCAACAGCTTCGGGGTGATCGAGACGCTCGCCGATGCCATGCTCGAGAAGGGAGTGCCCGAGCATGTTCGATGTGACAACGTCCTATGTGGGCAGGCAGCAGCGGCGCTGTGGATTTGCTTCGGGACACTGGAGATCACTTCTCTGATCCAGGAGGTGCTCCATGCTCCAACAGCACAGACGCTTTACGCAGGAATTTCGGGATGAGGCGATCCGGATAGCCGAGACGAGTGGCCAGCCGCGACGCGAGGTCGCCGAAGATCTCGGCATCGGTTTATCCACCCTGTGTCATTGGCTCGATCACCAGCGTGAGCGCCAGATCGACCATCCGCCCGCGGATCGCCAAGAGGACATAGCCGCCGAGATGAAGCGGCTGCGGCGCGAGAACGAGATCCTGCGTCAGGAACGGGACATCCTCAAGCGGGCCACGGCTTTTTCGCCAAGGAGGGAAGTCGATGAGGTTCCGGTTCATCGATGCGGCGAAAGAGAGCTTCCCCGTCCAGCGCCTGTGTCAGGTCCTCGAAGTCAGCCCCAGCGGCTACTTCGCCTGGCGATCTCGTCCAGCCAGCCCGCGCCAGCAGAGGATTTGGTTCTGCTGGCTCATATCCACTCGGCCTTCACCCTTTCGAACGAGACCTATGGCAGGCCGCGCATGACGCGCGAGTTGCAGGACGAGCGCCTGAAGGTAGGTCGGCGCCGCACCGCCCGACTGATGCGTGAGAACGGCCTTAAAGCCCGGCAGAAGCGCCGCTTCCTCGATCAGGACTTCTCGGCCGAGCGCACGAACCGGAAATGGAACGCGGATATTGCGTATGTGTGGACGCGTGAGGGCTGGCTGTATCTGGCCGTGGTCCTCGATCTGTTTGCCCGACGGTGGGGTTGGCTGGGCGGTAAGCGACCGGGTGCACAAGGAGCTGGCTCTCGAGGCGCTGCGCAAGGCTCTAGCGATCCGAAGACCCGGTGAGGGGCTGACCCATCACGCGGACCGCGGCAGTCAATATTGTTCGATCGAGTATCAGGCCGAGTTGAGGAAACACAACATCCGGATCTCGGTATCAGGGAAAGGGGATTGTTATGACATTTCGGTGGTCGAGACCTTTTTCAAGACCTTGAAGTCCGAACTGGTCTGGCGCACCGTGTTCCAAACCAGGGCTGAGGCCAAGGAGACGATTGGTCGTTACATCGACGGCTTCTACAATCCCGTCCGGCATCATTCGACGCTCGACTATGTCAGTCCGATTCAGTTCGAAAGGCTGGCCGCATACCTACAATACCGCTCTCCACTAAACCGAAGCAAATCCACGATTGTGCAGCACCTGATGGGCGGAGGACTGGCGCACATAGAGGATCGCCTTGCGCTCTAGATGATGGGGGCGGATCTTGTCAGCGGTCATGGCTGCCCTCCGCCGCTGTCGGCGTCGCGTTTACCCGAACATGCTCCAGGATCAGCTGCGTCATCAGGCCGACCAGGGTATTGCGCGCGCCTTCTGGCAGGTCGGGCCATGCTGGCCCGCTGGCGCTTGCCTTCGCGAGCACGCCCCTGAACAGATCGACCTGCTGTGAAGCGGCCTGGTTCCCGGTCCGATTTACGGTTGCTGCCGACCTCGTCTTGTATGCTGTACAATACCCGCCGCCCTCACTCAGCCCTGGGGTGGCAGACGCCCCAGGAATTCGCTTTGGCGGCAAGCCGGACGGCTGCCGAATAATACCCGAAGGCTCACCCTCCGGCCGGACAAAATTCCGGGGACCGTCACGGAAAACAGGCCATTCACAGCCAGAGGCCATTGGTATATGCATTTGAGCCTTGCCGGGTGTGCCTGTTCTTACGGTCAGTCACAAACATCTCCTGTTGACTTCCATATAACTGCAGATGGTACGCTCGTCGTAAGGGATGGAATTGATTCCAAGACCTCTGTTAACTATCCAAGTAGACAGAATGAGCTCAAACGCGGTGTTTTATCGACTTTCTGAACGAGTTCGAAATTCCAGGATATGGGCCCGAAACCGCTCATCGGCTGTTCAGGCGAGTGGAGTGAGTTGAGGTTTTCGCGAGCCAGAGGCTCCCGCTACGTGGCTGTTGTCACCTGGTGCGGCAGGATGTCAAGCGAGAACCGCACTGGCCCCAGCTCGGAGGCTCTAACTGGGTGTGACGTCTTCTATTTCCTCATGAAAGCCCTGCGAGAATGCCATGACAGGTGAACCCCGACCGTACAGTGGATTGGTTAGGAGTGGGAGCAGTTTTAGGGCAAGGCTTCGCACTCAGATTGGTACCATAGTCCCCCTCCCAATACGTGATTACTTGAGGAAGCGCTTTCCGGCGGATCCAAACACGCCGCCTGTAGGCCATGCCAAATGGGGTGATCTGCGCCGTACTGCCCCTATCAGCCGCTCTTTTGGGTTTGACCGCGGCACCCCCATTGACCGTCTATATATCGAGAGCTTCCTCTCCGCCCGATCCGGCGATATTGCTGGCCATGTGCTTGAGGTAAAGGACGATGCTTACACACGCCGTTTTGGCGGTTTGCGTGTCACCCAGAGTGACGTGCTGGACATCAACCCGCAGAACCCGCATGCGACTATTATAGCTGATCTAAACGCGGCACGGGAGCTTCCTGATGAAAATTTTGACTGCATTATCCTCACACAGACACTCCACCTAATATACGACTTCCGTTCCGCTATCCGGGAGTTGCATCGAAGCCTAAAGCCCGATGGCGTCCTCCTCGTGACTGTGCCGGGTATTACCCAAATTTCACAGAAGCTTCTTGAAACTTGGTACTGGGCGTTCACTCGTAGCTCGATGCAGCGGCTGCTCGAGGAGTATTTTCCAGCATCTCACCTGACCGTGGAGGCACACGGAAACGTTCTCTCAGCGATAGCCTACCTTGAGGGCCTTTCTTCAAAAGAGTTACGACCGGAGGAGCTTGCGATCCGAGATCCCTGTTATCAGGTCATCGTTACAGTGCACGCTGTGAAGCCCCGACCCTGAGCGCCGGCCCTCTAAAGTGTGGGCCTTATCACCCACTTGACCTAAATGGCTTGCTACGCGGATCCACAGACCGGGTTTGCAGTCTCGTTCCGGCTGCTTTGTCGCGCCTTGCAGCAGGCCGGCTACGACGTTCGGATCAACGACAAGGCTGCCGCACTAGACAACCCAGCCTACCCGGTCGGGATCGTCGGTTCCCCGTCGCATCGAATATTCCTGTTCTGGCATGGGATTTCGGGATATGGGCTGATCCGCTTTGGAAGCTCTTTAGTCGGCAGCCCATCCGCGCATCGTCCGTACCCTTCTTCTCCGACAGCGGTGGCGAGCGGTTCGGCGGATTAACTGATTTCGAGGCGAAGCTCGACCGCTTCATGCACGAACTTGATTTCTATCAGCCGCGCGACTTTGTCCGGAAGAAGCTGTCGCAGGAGGAGTCCGCCAATCTATATGCCAGGATCTACTTTTCCATTTTAATGGTAAGACGCTAGCAGGATATTGGCCGCTCGTCCTCGGGGCGGGATCGCAGGCGTTTCAGGGCTCGGCGGGCAGAAGCGCCACGGGGTAGACTGAAAGTTTCGTCAATGGTTGATCTGTCCATCATCATACCGACCTACAATCGTGTGTGGAGCCTACCTGAGACTGTTGAATCGTGCCGTGGGAACTCCTGTTCTGTGGAAATCATTGTGGTCGATGATGGCAGCACTGATGACACTTGGAACTGGTTACAAAGTCAGAGCGACATCGTAAGAATCCGTCAGCTGAACTGGGGCAAGTGCAATGCGGTGAACCGCGCAGTGGCTGTTTCCCGTGGTGAGTTCATTCGTTTCCTCGACTCTGACGACCTCCTCGTCACGGGCGCCAACGACGCCCAGATTGCATTGGCCCGATGCGGCGCCGACATTGTCGTCGGCGGATACAAGGTCCGGTACGAGGACGACCGATCCGAGTTCACCGTCAACTGGACGCCCTGTGATGATTTTATCGCTCAGCAACTGGGCGAGTGTAACAGCTCCCATTACTCGGCGTACATATTTCGTCGAACCTTTCTCCATGATCTGTGCCACAGACAGGAGTTTGCCTTTCGCGATGACCGGATGTTCGTCATCGAAGCAGCCATGAAGAACCCATCAGTGACCATCCATGATCTTCCTTGTTTCATTCACCGACACCATGGCCGTGAGCGCATTCAGTTCCGGCATGGGCTCGTCAGCGACGTAACCAACTGGCAGGAGTTGCAGGTATTCGAGAAGGCGGAACGCCTCCTCGACGCGGCCGGCGCGCTTAACGAACGTCGCAAGCGCGCGATCGCAAAGACGCTTTGGCCACTTGCACACCGCATCGCCTCCACTCATCTCGAAGAAGCCGGCAAGGTCGTCGATAGAATCAGACGCCTAGACCCCACCTTCACTGTCCCAGAGAAGGGTCTCTTAGGATCATTGTATCGCGCCATCGGTTTCAGATCGACGCAGCGCCTCGTCCGGATCGCGCGCGCCATGCGCAATGCGGCAAGGAGAATGAGAGGCAAGGATTTCGTCTATATGCCGGGCCGGCCCCGTCGTTGACGGGCGCCAGCCCTGCTGCAGCTGACTATGAAATTCCGTAGAACGGGCTCTGTGGGAGAGAAGAGAGTGGGGCCTCGCAGATTGCCTCGGAGCTCGTCTCACGTTCTGAAGGGGCAGATTCGGCACCGCTGTTTGCGGCATGCTGCAGATACTTGGTATCGAATTACACTATGATATGATAGGAAATTGTCTGGCAGACATTTCGGACGCGGTCCTTCGGGCAGTATAGATGAGCATGATCAAAAACGTTCGTAGACTTTACGGGCAGCTCATTGGGTCAACCAAGAAAGCGAAGTGCCTGTCCGGCCCCTATGGGGACGCATCAGACCTTCGCGATCCTGATTCGAGGCCTCCTTTTCGGATCGCTTACTTCGCTCATGACCTCAATGATCCGGCGGTCCATCGGAGAGTTCGCATGCTTCGCGTGGGAGGCGCGGAGGTCCATCTATTCGGCTTTCGGAGAGGGCAAGTCGAACCCCATGACGTGGACGGCATCCCTGCCACTGAGCTTGGTCAGACGTTTGATGGCCGTCTTAAGCACCGAGCACTGCAAGTCGTGCGCCAGGCGCTGCGATGCGGTTTCTGGCGAGAGAGGCTTGAAGGCATCGATATACTCCTGGCGCGCAATCTAGAAATGCTTCTGATCGCGCGCCAAGCGAATTCTGCGTGCGCATCCTCTTCCCGCCTCGCCTACGAGTGTCTGGACATCCATCCGGCGATGGTCTCGCGAGGACTGGTCGGACCGGGCTTGCGTGCCGTCGAGCGACTTCTGCTCCGAAGCTGCAACACGCTTGTCGTCAGCTCGCCGGCCTTTGTGAGATCCTATTTCGAACCTTTCCAACGTGTCCGGCTCCCAGTGATTCTCCTAGAGAACAAAGCTCTGAGCCTCGGCGACGGTCATCCGGCCCAAACTCCGACCGGACAGCGGGATCGGCCAGGCCCCCCGTGGCGCATCGGGTGGTATGGTGTCATCCGAGCACAGAAAGCGTTGGACATCCTGACCGTAATCGCTCAATGCTGTCCCGGCCTCGTGGAATTCGTTATCCGGGGGCGCCCGGCGTTGATCGACTTCCGGGATTTTCATGGGCAGGTGCAACGTACACCAGGATTGACCTTCCTGGGACCCTATCGCACGGCTGATCTCGACGCAATGTACGCAGACGTGCATTTCTGCTGGGCCTTCGACTACTTCGATGAAGGACGCAATTCATCTTGGCTCCTGCCCAACCGCCTGTATGAGGGAGGTCAATTCGGCGCGGTCCCGATAGCGCTGCGGAAAACCGAAACAGGGCGGTGGCTCGCCGAACGCGGCATCGGTGTCCTCGTAGACGACCCGATCACCGATGTTCCTGAGTTCCTGCAGAGCTTAACCGAAGCGCAGTACTTTGCGCTCAGGGACGCTGCACAGGGAATTCCGCGTGAGGACGTCATCGTGGACCAAGCGGGCTGCAGAGCTCTGATTCAAGCTTTAGCTGGAGAGAGCGGACGTTGGTAAACCAGACTATGGAAAGAGCGCGGGACGGCAGTGACGTATTAATCGTCATTCCAAGTCTCAACGAGCAGCGGCATATCGAAAGTGTCATAAGAACACTTCAGGCGGATCGTGATTGCATGAAAGCCCTGATCGTTCTCGCGGATGGCGGCAGCCGTGATGATACCGTCGCGATCGTCGAACGCATGGGTGCGGACGATTCGCGGGTACGGGCTCTGCCGAGCGATTGCCCGCTTGGGATCAGTGCTTCGATCAACAGAGCGGTGCATCAATTTGGACATGGACGGCGCTGGCTTGTCCGCATCGATGCACATGCGGAGTACCCACCGCAGTACGCGTCACGACTTGTATCGAAAGCAATTGAGATGGGCGCAGCTTCGGTCGTGACGCCGATGGTCACAAAGGGACAGTCATGTTTCCAGAAGGCCGCCGCCGCCGCTCAGAACTCACTGCTCGGGACAGGTGGAGCCGCCCATCGGCTTCGCGGAAGAGCCGGATGGGTCGAGCACGGACATCATGCCCTTATGCGGATCGACACCTTTTGCCAGGCTGGCGGCTATGACGAGTCGTTTAGCCACAACGAGGATGCCGAGCTTGATCATCGCATTACGAAGCTTGGGGGGCGGATCTGGCTTGCAGATGAGCTGGCACTCCACTATTACCCTCGCGGGACGGCGCGAGCCCTGTTTCGCCAGTATTTCTTCTATGGTCGCGGACGGGCGATGACAATCGCTCGGCACCGTGGCGTACGACGAGCGCGGCAAGTCTTGCCGCTCGCAATCGCGCCCGTTGCCGTCGCCTCCCTCGCGACGCCTGCGTACTGGCCCGCGGGAATCCCAGCTTTGATCTGGATTGCCGGGAGTCTGCTCTATGGCGCTGCCCTGGCGCGGCCTGGGGATCTTTGCGCGGGTGGGGCGGGGTACCCGGCGATCATCATGCATATTGCATGGTCGCTCGGATACTGGAAGCAGGTTCTCGCCGGGCCGCGTCCAGGTGAAGTTGAAGTCCAATCTCCATTCACGTCCCAGTCTAAAGTCGACTTATATTCATGATGGCATCGGTCCGCCTGCGACGTACTTGTCCGGTCGCGGCAAAGGTGGAGTGGGTCCCACTCGTTGCCTGGCAGGCTCCCGATGTACGAGCACGGCTGCGTTCCCCCTCCGGAGAACCTGGTGAGTCGTTGGATCTGCCGGTCGAATGTGCGTCGGCGACCGCGTGCCGCACGATCTAGCACGACAGTTGCACGTGCCGAATCTGCGCTAGTTACCTCGTGATCTGACACAGGAGGCTGCCATGACCGGTGTGGCCGTCGAGCAGATGCTCGAACTCTGGTGTGTGGAGTTGCGTCAGG
>JAESFL010000530.1_pt1 | contig 25363 bp, 20 predicted proteins | sample 9269401 | NCBI WGS metagenome assembly JAESFL01 (sample SAMN14506025, study PRJNA617098) | algae metagenome | isolation source: Gloeocapsa sp. UFS-A4-WI-NPMV-4B04 and co-occurring heterotrophs from desert... | place: USA: Utah | collected 2006-10-01 | reverse complement strand
CGCGTTGCCGCCCTCGGGCGCAGCATCGACGCGGATCTCCTGTCCGCGGCCGGTGCCGTGCCGCCGCCCCACGCTCTCGGGCAGCTCGCCGCCTATTTCGCCGACCCGGCCGGGCTCAGCCGAACCGCGACCGACGACTTCCTCGGCGCGCTGCGGGCGCAGGACGCGGCCTACCGCGCCCATCTCGAGGCGACGGCGGCGGAGGTCGGCACCGAGGAGCGGGTGCTGCGCGCGAATTACCGTCCGCGCGGGATCGCGCTGACGGTGGGCGGCAGCCTCTTCGCCGTCATCGCGCTCGCGATCGCCGTGTTCGGCGTGCCGGGAATTTCGCCGAAGGACAACGGCGTCGTCCTCGCGACGGCCCTCGGCCTCGGTGCGCTCCTGGGCGGAGCCGGCGCGCTCATCCTGCGCCGGGGCGAACCCGTGACGCTGACCCTCAGCCCCGAGGGGCTGAAGGCGCCGGGGCTCGACCGGACGATTTCGTGGGATTCCATCGCCGACCTCGACATGACGTTCAACCAGACCGGCATCCTCACGCGCCTGCTGCTGCCGCCCGAGGCGGACTGGCCGCAGCGTCTGCCCGGCCGACACGGGACCAAGCTCGACCCGAAGCGCCGCATCATCACACTCGCGATCGGCCTGCCGCGCGGGATGAAGCCGCAGGACTTCGCCGACCTGATCGGCCGCTACCAGATGGCGGCGCAGGCTCGGCGCCTCCTCGCCGAGAGCGCACGGACATCACCTTCCGAACCACAGCCAGCCTGAGGCCGCATGACCGCATCTCCCGAGCGCGCTCACCCCGTCGAGAGGGCCGAGCCCCTGCGCCTGCCGCCCCAACGCCACGGCTGGATGGCGACCTTCTGGGTCCTGTTCGGCGTCGTGGCGCTCGGGGCCATGCTCGCGGCCTGCGCCATCTACACGGCGCCGGCCCTGATCTCGGACTGGCAGGTCCGCGAGACGGCCGTGCCGGTGGCGGAAGCCCGGATCAGCGACGGCAAATGCAGCTCCAAGATCGCGATCCACATCTGCGACCTGACCCTGACCCTGCGCCGGCCCACCGGCACCGTCACGCGCCGGGTGAACTACGTGTTCGCCGGCCTGCACGTCGGCGATTTCAGCGCCGGGCCGATGGCCGATCCGGCGCGCCCGGATCTCATCACCACCGATCTCGGCCTCGAGCGGCTGTGGAACCGTACGATCACCCTCGTGGTGATCATGGGCGCACTTGCGGCAGCCATCTTCGGGGCGCTCCTCTCGCTGGTGCGTAACCGGCGCGCTGCCTCCGGTGCGGCCGGGTGACGGACGATCCCGGCCGGATTAGTCCGCATGCGCGGCCGCATCGAGCGCCCGCCGCACCGCCGGATCGCGGCCGTATCGCTGCCGCAGCCGCGTCTCGTCCGCCTCGATGTCGTCGCAGCGCAATCTCTTGACGGCGGCGGCGATCTGCCGACCGCGGGCCGCATCGTAGGCGTCCTCTCCGGACCAGTGGTTGCACTCCCTCCGCCGGTCCAGATAGGCGACGATGTCGGCGGGCAGGCTCTTCCGGGCCTCGGGCGAGATCGCCGGTTCGGCTCGTACCGAGGCTGGCAGGTTCGCGAGGGTCAGCCCTGCGAAGAGCACGGCGGCGGTCCACGATCGGAGCATCGTCCCATTCATCCAGCGAGGGTTGCGCCTCCGCTTAGCAGGGATTCGACGTGAGACTCAGACGCGCCCAGCCGCTTCCCGCCCGCACCACTCTCGCCGCTGTTCTCGTCGCGTCGTTCGCCGCGGCCCCGGCCGTCGCCGAAGGCTGGAACGCGGCGCGCTTCGATCCGCCGGTGAAGGTCGAGACGGCCACGGATGCGGAGGGCCGACAGATCACCTGTACCCGCTATCCCGATCTCGTCGTCCGCGAGAGCGACACCGACACCCCCGAGCCCGGGGATGCGGCGCTCATTCCGATCCGTGGCGGTCCGCCCGTGGACTGTCGCGCCGCCCCCGGCGTCAACGCGCGCAGGCTGGAAACCGGCGCCCAGCGCTTCATCGGGCGGGCGGACGAGTTCCTCGTGTTCGAGGATGCGAGCACCAACGGCACGATGCCCTTCGCGGTGATCGATGCCGGGACCGGCCGCAGGCTGTTCACCGACACGACGACCTACGACGGCATCGACCGCTTCGCGGCCGAGGGTCCGACGCTGCGGCTCGGCTTCCGCCGCGGTGTGCAGGGCGCCTGCTCGATCCCGCAAGAGGGTGCGGCCTGCTGGGCGCGGATCGTGCGCGAGGAAAAGATCCCGGCCCCCGTCACTACCCTGCCGGTGCCGGCCAAGGCCTGCGCGCAGGCCTACCGGGCCGGGAAGGCCCCCAAGTATACCCCGAGTATCGTCTCCTTCCCGGTGCGGCTCGTCTGGAGCGGCAGCCTCGCCGTCGAGGCCGACGGTCCGGTGCGATGCCTGCCGACGCCGTGACGGCGCCCCCGCCCTTCACCCCCCGCGCCCGCGATGCGGGCCGCCCATCGAGGAGAAACCGCCGCATGATCTCACGCCGCAACGCTCTCGCCGCCGCCGCGACCCTGCTCTGCGCCTCCGCAGCCTGGGCCGAACCGACGATCGGGCTCGCCGAGCGCCGGGCCATCGCCGCCTATCGCGAGAGCCGCTACCCGGCGCAGGAGAAGGCGATCCAGGAGGCCGCCGGCTTTCCCGTGCCGGTCGAGGTGGCGTGGGACCAGATCACCCTGCCGGGCGACGCGAAATACTATTCGGACGAAGGCTATTTCGAGAAGACGATCTTCGAGCCGATCGCCGCCGGTCTGAAGGAGGTCGGCAAGGACAAGATGGGCCGCGATGCGCTGCAGGCGAAGCTCAAGTCGATTCGAATCCGCTTCGACGAGAAGACGGCGCCGGCCTCGAATTACCCGAACGGCCTGAAGTTCGACGGCGGCGTCCTCGACGTGAACTGGCGACCGTTCTCGAACGTCGCCGATTTCAAGGATCGGGTAGAGGCGGTGGTGAAGGTGCTGGAGAAGAACCTGTGACGCTGAAGGCTGCGCCCGCCTTGTGCGGCGCGGCGGCCGGGCCGGCTCTTCGTTCGGGCGCCTACGGCTTGCGCGGCAACGCCGAGGCCATCTCGACCTGTCACCGCGTGAACTGAGGCCCGCTATGGACGACCGCCTGCGACAGCGCTTCGACGATCTTTGGGCACGGACGGCCGGAGCGGCCAGCGCGGAGGCGGCGTGGCGGGCGCTCGATGCCGGGTATGGCGAGACTGCGCGCCACTATCACGGCTGGCGTCACATCGCGGACCTGCTTGAACGGCACGACGCGGCGCGGACCCTGCCGGACTTCGCTGAACTGGATCACGATGCCATCGACCTCGCGGTCGTCTTCCACGATGTGGTCTACGACACGGCCCGCACCGACAACGAAGCGCGCAGCGCCGACCTGCTGCGCATCCAGGCCGGGCCGCAAGCGGAATTGGGCCCGATCCGGGCAGCGGAGGCGATGATCCGGGCCACTGCCGCGCACGCGCCGAGTGCCGATCCGGCGACGCGACTGATGCTGGATCTCGACCTTGCGGTGCTGGGTGCCGCCCGCCCGGACTACGAAGCCTATGCCGCGGCGATCCGATGCGAGTATGCCGCAGTTCCCGACGCGGCGTGGTGCATCGGCCGGGCAGCCGTGCTCGACCGCTTTCTCGCCCGACCGCGCCTCTACCAGACCGACCCCTTCCGCGATCGCCTCGAGACGTCGGCCCGCGCCAACCTCGCCGCCGAGCTGCACGCGCTTCGCGGCGACCGGCCGTCAGTTGGATGATCCCCGCTGAAGCGGTGGACGGCCGGGCGCCCGGCCGCCATCCCCGGCGGAAACGACGCGAGACCCCATGGACGCCCCACCGACTCCCACGCTGCACGCCCTTCGCCGCGGCGACCTCGCCGGGGCCAGGGTGCTGCGGCTTGCCGGAGAAGCGAGCGAATTCCCGCCCGAGATCTTCGGCCTTGCCGAAACCCTGGAGGTGCTCGATCTCAGCGGCGGCGGCCTCACGAAACTCCCCGACGACATCGGCCGGCTCAAGCGGCTGCGCGTCCTGTTCGGCTCGGGCAACCGCTTCGAGCGGCTCCCGCCCGCTCTCGGGGATTGCCCGGCCCTGAGCCAGATCGGCTTTCGCGCCACCGGCTTGCGCGAAGTGCCGGCCGAGGCGCTGCCGCCGGCCCTGCGCTGGCTCACCTTGACCGACAACCGGATCGAGCACCTGCCCGACGCGATCGGCAAACGCCCGCACCTGCAGAAGCTGATGCTGGCGGGAAATCGCCTGCGGACCCTGCCAGCCTCGCTCGAAGGCGCACCGAACCTCGAATTGCTGCGCCTCTCCGCCAATCGCTTCGAGGCCTTGCCCGCCTGGCTCACAGGCCTGCCGCGCCTCGCCTGGATCGCCTGGGCCGGCAATCCCCTCGACGGCGCGGCCACGCCGTCGCCTGTGCCGGGCGTACCGTGGGGCGCGCTCGATCTCGGCCCGCGCCTCGGCGAGGGTGCCTCGGGACGAATTCACCGGGCGTCGTGGCGGACCGCCGGCGGGGTGCAAGCCGTCGCGGTCAAGCTGTTCAAGGGCCGGATGACCAGCGACGGGCTGCCCGAGCGCGAGATGGACGCCTGCCTCGCCGCCGGCCGGCATCCCCATCTCACCGGCGCCCTCGGCCGAATCGAGGGGCATCCGGAGGGCGAGCAGGGGCTGCTGATGCCGCTGATCCCGGAGAGCTGGCAGGTCCTGGCCGGGCCGCCGAGCCTGGAGAGCTGCAGCCGGGACGTCTACGCGCCCGGTCTCGCCCTGCCGTCGGTGACGGCGCTCCGGATCGCGGCCGGAATCGCCCGAGCGGCGGCCCATCTGCACGGCCGGGGCGTGCTGCACGGCGATCTCTACGCGCACAACACCCTCTGGGATGGATGCGCGGGCGAGGCGGTTCTGAGCGATTTCGGCGCCGCCTCCCGGCTGCCGCACGGCGAGGCCGGCCTTCCCTGGCAGCGCGTCGAGAGCCGCGCCTGGGGCCTGCTGCTCGGCGAACTGCTCGACCGCTGCGCGGAGGAACCCTTGGACATCGCCGCGCTGCGGGCGCTGGAGCGGGCCTGCTGCCAGGCTGATATGCGTGCGCGGCCCACGATGACGGAGGTCGTGGAGACACTTTCCGCGCTTCTGTCGCCGGATCGTCACGCTCCTGCGTGATCCATGACGCACTCAGACGCATTGTGTCTGTCCCGAACGATGCGGCAAGATGCACGCGTATCGCCGCCACAACCTTCACGAGGAGCAGGACGAAACCGCATGAGCGACCCGCGCGAGATCGAGCTGAAGCTGGAATGTGAGCCCTCCGACCTCGCCACCCTGCAGGATCATCCGCTCCTGCGGGATGCGGCGGAGCAGGGGGAAGCGGAGCTCGCTTCCGTGTACTTCGACACGTCCGACCGGCTTTTGCTCGCGGCCAAGCTCGGCCTGCGGGTGCGCGAGAGCGGTGGCCGCTTCGTCCAGACCCTGAAGGCCGAAGGTGACGGGCTGTTCGACCGGCCGGAATGGGAGCATCCGGTGGAGCGCTCCGAACCCGACCGGGCGGCGCTGGCCGACACGCCGTTCGCGCGCCACGTCGCGGCCGACGCCGCGCTGGAGCCGCTCTTCATCACGCGCGTGACCCGGCGGACCTATCTCGTCGAGCAGGGCGGGTCGCGCATCGAGGTCGCCCTCGACACCGGCCGGATCGAGGCGCCGGCCGCGGGCGACCGCATCGTGCCGATCTGCGAAGTCGAACTCGAACTCAAGGACGGGACGGCGAGCGATCTGTTCGCCCTCGCCCAGGCCATCGCCAATCTCGTGCCGGTCCGCATCGGCGTGCGCAGCAAGGCCGAGCGCGGCTACGCCCTGGCCACGGGCAAGCTCGACAAGGTGCGCAAGGCCGAGCCCGTGCCGCTGCGCGAGGACATGACCGCGGCCGACGCCTTCCGTTCCGTAGCGCATGCTTGCCTGCGCCAGATGCGGATCAACGAGGACATCCTGCTCAGGGGCCGCGACGCCGACGCCCTGCACCAGATGCGCGTCGCAATCCGGCGCCTGCGCTCGGCCTTCTCCCTGTTCGGCGACCTCGTGGACGATCCCCTCGGCGTGCGCATCCGGACCGAGTTGAAGGAGGTCACCGAACCGCTCGGCCGGGCGCGCAACCTCGACGTCTTCCTCGCCACGATCCTGCCGGCCGAGCGCGAGCGGCATCCCGACGAGACCGGACTGCTCGGCCTGGAGCGGCAGCTCGAGGACGAGCGCGCCAAGGCCTATCGCGACATCGCCGCTTTGCTCGAGTCGGACGCGTGGCGGATGCTGCTGCTCGACCTCGTCGGCTGGATCAATGCCGGGCCCTGGCTGCGGGAGAAGAGACCCGGCCGCACCGCCCTACGCGAGGAGCCGGCCCGCGTCTTCGCCGCCCGCGAACTCGACCGGCGGCGGCGCCAGGTGAAGCGGCGCGGGCGCCACCTCGACGACCTCGAGCCCGAGGAGCGTCACCGGGTGCGCATCGCCGCCAAGAAGCTGCGCTACGGGGCCGAGTTCTTCGCCGCGCTCTTTCCGGGCAAGAAGGCCGCCAAGCGCCACTCCGCCTTCGGCAAGGCGCTCTCGGATCTGCAGGATCATCTCGGCGCGCTCAACGACATCGCCACCGGCCACGAGCTGATGCGTGATCTCACCGACGAGCCCGCCGGCGCCTCGACCCTGTTCGCCGCCGGGATGACCGCGGCCGATATCGAGGCGCGCTCCCGCATGCTGCTGGAGGCCGCGGCCGAGGCGCATGAAGAGCTCGTCGACACCAAGCCGTTCTGGCGCTGAGGCGAAGCCGGCCACGAACGGAGCCGGGCGCGACGCGAACCCGGCTCCCCTGTCAATGGCGCGAACCGGGTTTCCACTCCGCTCAGGTTGCAGCCTCGACCTGCGCGAAACCTGATTGCCCGCAATCAAGCTCTGCCGTAACGGAGTCGGGCCCAAGGGGCGGAACGTTTCCGCTGCCAAAGTTTTTCGCGGTAATGCGTTTCGAGGTCGAGCGTAAATTCCTCGTCGCCGACGATGGTTGGCAGGGCGGCGTCACCACGCGCCGCCGCCTCACGGATGGTCTGATCGGACAGTTCGCGACGGGGAACAAGGTGCGGGTGCGGCTCGACGAGGGCCGCGCTTGGCTGACTGTCAAGGGGGAGCGCGTCGGCCTCGGTCGACCCGAATTCGAGTACGAGATCCCGCGCGCCGACGCGGAATCGATGATGAGCCTCGTCTGCGAGACCTGCTTTATCGAGAAGACGCGCCACTGCGTGCCCTATGCCGGCTTGGTCTGGGAAGTCGATGTCTACGGCGGGACCCTGACCGGATTGATCCTGGCCGAGGTGGAGCTTGAGCACGAGGGGCAGGCCTTCGAACGCCCGCCCTGGCTCGGAACGGAGGTAACGGGGGATCCGCGCTTCCGCCAATCGGCCCTGCTGCGCCGCTTCAGTGACGAGGGGCGCCGTGTGACCCCGGAGCAGGTGCTCGCCCTGCCGCTGTGATGCGATTTCCGGCTGATTGCTTCGATCTCTCCTCCGTCATCGCGAGGCGAAGTCGTGGCGATCCAGGGCGCGACCATGCCGGCGATGTCGCGCCCTGGATCACTTCGGCTTCACCTCGCGATGAAGGAGGAGATGAGGCAGACTCGAGGGGATCAACCGGAGACCGCCTCACACGATCAATGCAGCGCTCTGCTGATCGATGAGATCGACGCCTTGGAGAACGACGAGGGTCTGGAAGTTGTCCGCGCCGCCATCGCTGTCGAAACGGATTTCCGTCGATCCATCGACAAGGGCGAGCGACAGCCATCCGTCGCCGAAGGAGTCGGCCGAGGCGCCGACTTTGGTGAGCAATCCCGATAAGTCCAGCTTGTCCTTCGACGCGACCGAGAAGTCGGTGATGGTGTCGGCGCTCATCATGTCCAGTTGCACGAGATCGCCGTAGACGAAGCGATCCGCGCCCGCACCGCCGGTCATCACGTTCTGGTAGGCTCCGCTCTCCAGGGTGTCGCGTCCCTCGCCACCATCGAGAATGTTATGCCCTCGGCTGGTGAGGACGTCGTTGCCGGTTCCTCCGTAGAACTGGCTCGATACGTAGCGATCGTAGCCGCCGGTGAGGTGATCGTTGCCCTCGCCGCCATCGACCACGGCACGCCCGACATTGACGGAAATGGCGTCGTTACCGGCATCGCCATAGACGTAGGTGGTGGATTTGGCGGAGCCGATCGCGATCGTATCGTTGCCGTTGCCGCCGTGGATCGTGCCCAGAGCACTTCCAATCCGGATGCTGTCGTTGCCATCGTCGCCCGACAGCGTGCCGCTGGACATCGTGTTGATGTCGAACGTGTCGCGCCCATCGCCCCCCTCCAGGTGGCTCGCCTGAAGGAAGTCGAAGGTGAAGCTGTCGCGACCGGCATCGCCGTGGAGGGTCAGTCGGAAGTTGTAGGACCCCGAACCCGTGAAGCTGTCATCGCCCGATCCGCCGAACGCTTCGGTCCTGTTCAAGGGAACTCCCGGCTGGGGTGGCAGCAGGACGAAATCGTCGTCGCCGCTCTCCCCGTAGAGGAGGTCGCCGCTGCCGCCGATCAGCGTATCGCGCCCGCTGCCGCCCCACAGGACATCGGCGCCATCGCCGCCGTCGATGCGATCATCGCCGGATCCTCCGTACAGGGTGTCACGCCCAGCCCCGCCGATCAGGCTGTCGTTGCCGCCACGCCCGTCAATGACGTCGTCATCATCCGTGCCCAGCAAGGTATCGGCCTGATTCGTTCCGTTGGCCGTCGGCATGGCTTGCGCTTTCAGTGCAGAGTTTCGAATTCGAGGATTCTACCGCTCAGCCCGAGCTCTCGCAGGCACGCTTCGGAGTTAGACTAATATCAAATCACGACTTTCGATATCGCCGAATCACAAGAACTCAGGCGGAAGCATATTTAGGCAAGTCCAATAATCGAAATCGAATCGCCCTTGCATCGAATGGATGTCCAAGTCTGCGCGACGTCAAGCACGAGTTCAAAGGGGCCTCGGATAGGCTCGCCGGCCACTCTGCCGGAGCTCAGGCGGGTCCTCGGTCTCGCCCGGATGTCACGGCAATGCACGATGCCCACCATGAGACGAACCTTCGCGCTCTTGTTCGCTGCCGACGACTTCGTCGTTGCCTCGCACCGCGCTATGAGGGTCATTGGAGACGTCGTTCAAACCAGGGAGCGGGGGCGGTGGGGCAGGCGGCGCGTCCGGGTTTTGGCCGCCGCTTCGGTCTGCCCTGGCTCGCCCGTCCGACCCTGCGGCAGCTTCGTCTCGGCAGCGGCCTCGTGCTGTTCGCCTACGTGCTCACGCATCTGCTCGTCCACGCCTTGGGCAACATCTCCCTCGGCGCATTGGAGACCGGGCTGACGGTGAAGGCCGCGCTCTGGCGCACGCCGCCCGCCCTCGTGCTCCTTTACGGCGCTCTTCTCACGCATCTCGCTCTGGGGCTCTACGCCTTCTACGAGCGGCGCTTCTACCGGGTACGGCCGGCCGAGACTGCGCAGCTCCTGCTCGGCCTCGCCGTGCCGCTGCTGCTTCTCAGCCACGTCGTCGGCACCCGTCTCGCCTGGAGCCTGGAGGAGCTCGACAGAGGTTATCCCCAGATTCTCTACGCCACCTGGGTCGCCGCGCCGGGCCAAGGCCTGCTGCAGGCGGCCGGCCTCGTCGTGGCGTGGCTGCACGGCTGCTTCGGCCTCTATTTCTGGCTCCGGCTCAAACGCGGATTTTTCCGCGCGGCGCCCTGGCTGCTCGCGGGCGCGGTGCTGGTGCCGACCCTGGCGCTCCTCGGTGTGGTCCAGGGCGGGCGCAACGTGGCGTTGCTCGCCGCCGATCCCGCGTGGCGCGCACAGGAACTCGGGCCGAACCATTTCGGCTTGAAGGCGCAGAGCGAGCGGCTGGGCGCGGTTCGCCGCGGCCTCTTCTCGGCCTACCTCGCGGCACTTGGGCTCGTCGTGCTGGCGCGCGGTGCCCGCACCTTGGCCGAGACGCGCGGCGGCTTCGTGCGCATCGGCTATCCCGACGGGCGCACCGTCCGCGTGCCGCGGGGCAGCAGCGTTCTCGAAGCGAGCCGGCGCGGCCGCATCCCGCATGCGAGCGTGTGCGGCGGGCGGGGCCGCTGTTCGACCTGCCGCATCCGCGTGGTCGATCCGGAGCGCCACCGCAACCTGCCGGAGCCGGAACGGACGGAGCGCCTCGTCTTGGAGCGCATCGGCGCCAGCCCCGGCATCCGGCTCGCCTGCCAGCTCCGGCCAACGGCCGACTTGATCGTCGCGCCGCTGTTCACGCCGCAGGCCCGCGTGACCGCCGTGCCCGACGCGGAGCGAGCCGCGACCGGCGAGGAGCGCTTCGTCGTCGTGCTGTTCGCCGATCTGCGCGGCTCGACCCGGTTCGCCGAGGAGCACCTGCCCTACGACACCGTCTTCGTCATCGGCCGCTTCCTCGGCGCAGTCGGCCGTGCGGTGCGCGAGGCGGGCGGATCGGTCAACCAGCATCTCGGCGACGGGCTGATGGCGATCTTCGGTCTCGATCGCGACCCGAAGCGCGCCGCCCGCGACGCCCTGCGGGCGGTCGATGGCATCGCGGCACACGTGGAACAGCTCAACCGCATGCTTGCCGCCGATCTCGGCGAGCGCCTGCGCTACGGCGTCGGCCTGCATGCCGGCTTGGCCATCGTCGGCGAACTCGGGGACGAGACCGAATCCCGCTTCACGGTGCTCGGTGACACGGTCAATGTCGCCGCCCGGCTGGAGGGTCTGACCGGGCCGATGCGACAGATCGCGATCGTTTCGGAGGCCGTCTACGAGGCTGCTGGGCTGCCCGCCGGGCCGCTTCAGGAATTGACGCTGACGGGGCGGGCTCAGCCGCTGCGGGCGCGCCTGATCGGAGCCGACGCTCCGGCCGCGCTTCAGGACGGCTGATCCGGTCTCCGCTTGATCAAAGCGGGGATCGGATCGGCAAGCCCACGCGGCGCTTGAGCGACGGCCGAATCCGCCATCCCGAAGGGATCAACCGGATTTGGCATGACGGGTTCGGTGCTGATCACGCCGCGACCTCTTACTCCTCGAAAGCGAGGAGAGGGGGAGCCTGCGGATATGCGGAGAACGGGGTTCGGGCGCTCGCCGGGCAGGCAGTGCGGTCCGGTCGGAAGAGCGCTTGAACTGTGTTCGACCTCGCCTACAGCCGCGAGCCAAACCCGCGCGCGAAGGTTCAGACGGCGGCAGGCATTGCAACCAAGCACTGCACATCTTCGATCGACCGAAGCATGACTTCGTTTGCGACGCGAAATTCGCTGGAACGGTTCAGGTTCGGTCGCCGTTAGTCGCGCAGATTTGTCCGATACGGAGCATTTTCATGCGCAAATCCCTTCTCGCTGCTGCTGCCGTCCTGACGCTTGCCGGCGTCTCGGGCGCCTCCGCCCAGACCACCGTGATCGAGCGCGACGGCCCGGACCGGGTCGTGGTGGACCGCCCCGCCACCACCTCCTCGACCACCGTCGAGCGGCGCGACAGCACAACGACCGGCTGCTCCACCAAGTCGGTGACCAAAGAGAACGACATGGGCGACCGCAAGACGGTCACCAAGGAAAGCTGCGACTAAGTCGATCGAACCCTCGATCCTGAAAAAGAAGAACCCGCCGCGGGTGACCGCGGCGGGTTCTTCTTTGTGGACGATCCGGCTCAGGCGTGCGCGAGCACGGCGAGCAGGAGCAGCGCGATGATGTTGGTGATCTTGATCGCCGGGTTCACGGCCGGTCCGGCTGTATCCTTGTAGGGATCGCCGACGGTGTCGCCGGTCACGGCCGCCTTGTGCGCGTCCGAGCCCTTGCCGCCGTGATGCCCGTCCTCGATGTACTTCTTGGCGTTGTCCCAGGCGCCGCCGCCCGAGGTCATCGAGATCGCGACGTAGAGGCCCGTGAGGATCACGCCCAGCAGCGAGGCGCCGACGGTGGCGAACGCCTGAGACTTGCCCGCGATCGGCTGGATCACAAAGAACAGCACGATCGGCGTCAGCACCGGCAGCAGCGAGGGGATGATCATCTCCTTGATCGCAGCGCGGGTCAGCATGTCGACGGCGCGGCCGTAATCGGGCCGGTCAGTGCCCTGCATGATGCCGGGTTTTTCCCGGAACTGCCGCCGCACCTCCTCCACCACCGCGCCGGCGGCGCGGCCCACCGCCGTCATGGCGATGCCGGCGAACAGGAACGGGATCAGGCCGCCGAGCAGAAGGCCGACCACGACGTAGGGATTGGAGAGCGAGAAATCGACGGAGACGCCTTGGAAGAAACGGTACTGCGTCGGGCTCGCATTGGCGATGAAGTAGTTCAGGTCCGAGGTATAGGCGGCGAACAGCACCAGGGCGCCGAGTCCGGCCGAACCGATGGCGTAGCCCTTGGTGACGGCCTTCGTGGTGTTGCCGACCGCATCGAGCGCGTCGGTCGCTTTGCGGACATCCGGGGGCAGACCCGCCATCTCGGCGATGCCGCCCGCGTTGTCGGTGACGGGGCCGAAGGCGTCGAGCGCCACGATGAAACCGGCCAGCGCCAGCATCGCCGTGACGGCGATGGCGATGCCGAACAAGCCGGCCAGCGCGTAGGTAGCGATGATGCCCGCCACGATGACGAGGGCCGGCAGCGCAGTCGATTCGAGCGAGATCGCCAGCCCCTGGATCACGTTGGTGCCGTGGCCGGTGACGGAGGCCGTGGCGATCGACTTCACCGGGCGGAAGTTCGTGCCGGTATAGTACTCGGTGATGACGACGATCAGCGCGGTGATGAGAAGGCCGAGCACCGCGCAGCCGAACAGCGCCCCCGAGGTGAAGGTCAGGCCGGTATTCGTCGTGAAGGTGGTCGAGAAGCCGCCGAACAGGGCGAGGTTGACGCCGGCGATGGCCACGATCGACAGCACGCCCGCCGCGATCAGACCCTTGTAGAGCGCCCCCATGATCGATTGGTTGGCCCCGAGCTTGACCGCGTAGGTGCCGATGATCGAGGTGACGATGCAGGCCGCGCCGATCGCCAGCGGATAGAGCATCATCGCCTCCAGCACGGCGGCGTTGCCCGCGAAGAAGATCGCGGCCAGCACCATGGTGGCGACCACCGTCACCGCGTAGGTCTCGAACAGGTCCGCGGCCATGCCGGCGCAGTCGCCGACATTGTCGCCGACATTGTCGGCGATGGTGGCGGGGTTGCGCGGATCGTCCTCGGGAATGCCGGCCTCGACCTTGCCGACGAGGTCGCCGCCGACATCGGCGCCTTTGGTGAAGATGCCGCCGCCGAGACGGGCGAAGATCGAGATCAGCGAGGCGCCGAAGCCGAGCGCCACCAGGGCGTCGATGACCTCGCGACTGCCCGGCGCCAATCCGGCGCCACGGGTGAGGAACAGGTAGTAGAGAGCCACGCCCAGCAGCGCGAGGCCCGCCACCAGCATGCCGGTGACCGCGCCGGACTTGAAGGCGACCTCCAAGCCGCCGCCGAGCGACTGCGTGGCCGCCTGCGCGGTGCGGACGTTGGCGCGCACCGAGACGTTCATGCCGATGAAGCCGGCCGCCCCCGAGAGAATGGCGCCGATCAGGAAGCCGATGGCGACCTTGATGCCGAGGAAGTAGGCCAGAAGGACGAAAAGGACGACGCCGACGATACCGATCGTGGCGTACTGGCGCCTCAGATAGGCCTGCGCCCCCTCGGCAATGGCGCCCGCGATCTCCTGCATGCGCTGCGTGCCCGCATCCCTTCGCATCACGTCACGGATCGTCACAACACCGTAGGCAACGGCGCAGAGCCCGCCCACGATGATCAGCAAAAGTGCGGTCATGCGTGCGTCCTTGGATTTTGATTGTGATGTGCCGAGCTTGGCCGGGATGGCCGACGGACGTTGCTCGGTTTGAGGTGCCCTCCCTGGAGAACCTGAACTTGATTGCCAAACTTCGGCGTTAAGCGCAAATGCCTCGTGCCGTTGAGAACCTTCCTAAACGGCCAAGATGCAAGATAATGACAAGTTTTCGATTGCTGCACCGCAATTATTGCGGCGCAAGCCGGATTGGAACCGCGCGCCCGGCGAAGGTGGTCAGAAACGGCGAAGGGCGCAGGATTGACCTGCGCCCTTCAACGAAAGCGATGGATGTGGGCCGGGGTCTCAGCGCAGCGGTGGAGACTTGTAGGCGGGCGCCAGGACGTAGCCGTCCGAGGGCCGGCGCGGGCCCTGCGGTGTCGCGATCAGCATGTTGCCGTAGTAGTCGTTGCCGGTTGGGCCGAAACCGCCGCCGTTCATGACGGTCGGCACTGGCACGGCGCCGATGGCGCGCAGATCCTGGCCTTCGGTGCTGATCGGCGGGCCACGGAAGCGACCGCTGTCGGGATCGACCTGATGCACCACCGGCCCCCGCGCCTCGCCATAGGGGCGATCCTGCAGGTTCTGGGCATAGGCACCCTGGGCGGCGAGCCCGAGGAGGGAGGCGGCAAGGAGGAGGCGGGCACGGGCCACGGACTTGCTCCGTCGTTGGAGTCTCTGAGGCCGAGCGTTTGCCGCCCGGCATGAGAGCGTCTCGACACTGGAAATGGGCCGGCGCCGCTCGCAGCGCAGTCGGACCGGCTCGGGCTGGCGTCTCGAAGCTGCGATCAAACCCCGGGACGTGACAAGGAAAGGTTGACGAAGACGGTTGACGATCGGACGTGGCCTCAGCCCTTCGATTGCAGGACGGTCCGCGGCTCACGCAGCACGGGCGTGCAATCAGACTTGTAGGCGTTCAGCGGCAGCGGCGTCGAGCTGCAGGAATAGGCCTCTTCCGGGGAAGGGGCGGGCACGGGGTCGCGCGCCACAATCGGATGGGGCGCGCAGGCGCCCGTTGCGGCGCCGGCGAGCGCCAGGGCGGCGAAGAGCTTCAGGCGGCGCATGCGGGTCCTCGAAACACGTCGGTCCGCCGGGACGGCCCGGCGGCGGAACGGGAGAAGACCCTGCGGACACCGAGGTGCACTGACAAGCTTCTCCCCCCCGATGGGAGGGCGAACGGGGCCGATTGCCCGGCCCTGTCGCCCCGCCGCAACAACGTTCGTGGGGCAGCCGCCCGGATCAGACCGCCTTCTGCATCGGCACCACGTTGTGGAGCGTACGGTCGGCGTTGTCGAAGAAGCGGCGGACGTTGCGCGCCGCCTGCCGGATGCGCTGCTCGTTCTCGACCAGCGCGATGCGGACGTAATCGTCGCCGTGCTCGCCGAAGCCGATCCCCGGCGCCACTGCGACGTCGGACTTCTCCAGAAGCAGCTTGGAGAATTCCAGGCTGCCGAGCTCCCGGAATTTTTCCGGAATCGGCACCCAGGCGAACATCGAGGCCTCGGGCGTCGGCAGCTTCCAGCCGGCCTTGCCGAAGGATTCGATCAGAGCGTCACGGCGCTTCTTGTAGGTCGCCCGCATCTCCTTGATGCAGTCGTCCGGCCCGTTGAGCGCGGCGGTGGCCGCGACCTGGATCGGCGTGAAGGCGCCATAGTCGAGGTAGGATTTGACCCGCGTCAGCGCCGCGAGCAGCCGCTCGTTGCCGACCGCGAAGCCCATGCGCCAGCCCGCCATCGAGAAGGTCTTCGACAGCGAGGTGAACTCCACCGTGCAGTCCATGGCGCCCGGCACCTGCAGCACCGAGGGCGGCGGGTTGTTCTCGTCGAAATAGACCTCGGCATAGGCCAGATCCGAGAGCAGGATCAGTTCGTGCTTCTTCGCGAAGGCGACGAGGTCGCGGTAGAAATCGAGGCTCGCGACATAGGCCGTCGGGTTCGAGGGGTAGCAGACCACGAGCGCCACGGGCTTCGGAATGGAGTGGACGACCGCCTTCTCGAGCGCCGGGAACATGGCCGGGGTCGGCTCGGCCGGCACGGAGCGGATCACGCCGCCCGCCATCAGGAAGCCGAAGGCGTGGATCGGGTAGCTCGGATTGGGCACCAGCACCACGTCGCCCGGCGCGGTGATCGCCTGGGCCATGTTGGCGAAGCCCTCCTTCGAGCCCAGCGTCGCCACCACCTGCGTGTCGGGGTTGAGGCTCACGCCGAAGCGGCGCTGGTAGTAGCCGGCTTGGGCCCGGCGCAGGCCGGCGATGCCCTTGGAGGCGGAGTAGCGGTCGGTGCGCGGCTTGCCGGCGGTCTCGACGAGCTTCTCGATGACGTGGCGCGGGGCGTCGAGGTCGGGGTTGCCCATGCCGAGATCGATGATGTCGGCGCCACGGGCTCGGGCGGCGGCCTTGATCCGGTTCACCTGCTCGAAGACGTAAGGGGGAAGGCGCTTGATGCGGTGGAAATCGGTCATGGCGTCGGTCTGTCCGGTGTCGCGAACCCTCCTCCCGCGGGGAATCGTCGGCGGTGAGGAGTCGGTCTGTCTAACATCGACGCGCCCGCGCGCCGATACGAAATCTCAATGCTGGTATCGCAAAACCCGATCCAGTGGGCCGAGCGGCCCCCTCATTGCACCGGGTTGGGCGTCAGCCCCTTGGCGGCGTCCTTGGCCGCCCCTTCCGCCGCGCGCCCCTTGGCCGCGTTGCGATTGCGCGCGCCTTCGAGTTCCGCCTGCAGCGCGCTCTGGCCCGCCGCGTTGAGGGCGCGGATGTCCCGCCGCGGGGCCGATTCACCCACCGGCAGGTAGGTCGCGTCGCTCTTGCGGGACTGGGCCACGAAGTCGGGTGCCTCCACCGGCTTGATGCCGGAGCCCGCGCCGACCATGGCCGCCTTGAGCGGATTCACGTCGCTCGCACAGCCGCCGGCCGCGGCCAGGGCGACCAGGACGGCAGAGGCCGGCAGGGCCAGGGCAACGGCGCGGGCGGCACGGCGCACGATCATGACAACGGTCTGGAAATGGAGCCTGGGGCGGGCGACATCTGCTGGGTGGGGCGTTAATTTGTCGGAAACGAGGCTCGGGCCGCCCGGAGAGGCGGAATGCGGGCGGACCCTGGGAGGACGTGTCGCGTGGCCACGGAGCGGACGAGCCCGGCAGTGCCGGATTTCGAGACCATCGCGCGCAACGCGAATCAACTTGCGGAGGCATTCCGGCAATCGGCGGCGGCCTCGCTCAAGCCGTTCGACCCGGCGGGGCAGGGGACCGGTCTGCCGACCGCCAAACTCCAGGGCTCCGACGAGATCGACGAGATGACCCGCACGCTCACGCGGGTCGCCGAGACATGGCTGAAGGATCCCGAGAAGGCGCTCCAGGCCCAGACCAAGCTCACACACTCCTTCGCCGCGCTGTGGGCCTCGACCCTGACCCGGATGCACGGCGCCCCCGCCGCGCCGATCGTCGAGCCCGAGGCCAAGGACAAGCGCTTCGCCCACACCGATTGGAGCGCCAACCCGGTCTTCGACCTGATCAAACAGAGCTACCTCATTCTCGGCCGCTGGGCGGAGGAGATGGTCGAGACGGCCGACGGCATCGATGAGCACACCCGCCACAAGGCCGAGTTCTACCTGCGCCAGCTCCTCTCGGCCTACTCGCCCTCGAACTTCGTGATGACGAACCCCGAGCTTCTGCGCCAGACGCTGGAGGAGGGCGGCGCCAACCTGATGCGCGGCATGAAGATGCTGCAGGAGGATCTGGAGGCCGGCGGCGGCCAGCTCCGGGTGCGCCAGACGGACCTGACCGCCTTCACCTTCGGCCGGGACGTGGCCGTGACCCCCGGCGAAGTCATCTTCCGCAACGATCTGATGGAGCTGATCCAGTACGCGCCCGCGACCGAGACGGTTCTGAAGCGCCCGCTGCTGATCGTGCCGCCCTGGATCAACAAGTACTACATCCTCGATCTCAACCCGAAGAAAAGCCTCATCGGCTGGATGGTCTCTCAGGGAATCACGGTGTTCGTGATCTCCTGGGTCAATCCGGACGAGCGCCACCGCGACAAGGATTTCGAGTCCTACATGCGCGAAGGCATCGAGACCGCCATCGACATGATCGGCGTCGCCACCGGCGAGACCGACGTCGCGGCGGCGGGCTACTGCGTCGGCGGCACCCTGCTTGCCGTGACGCTGGCCTACCAGGCGGCCACCGGCAACCGGCGCATCAAGAGCGCGACCTTCCTCACCACGCAGGTCGACTTCACCCATGCGGGCGACCTCAAGGTCTTCGCCGACGAGGGGCAGATCCGGGCGATCGAGGAGCGGATGGCCGAGCGCGGCTATTTGGAGGGCGCGCGCATGGCCAACGCCTTCAACATGCTCAGGCCCAACGACCTGATCTGGTCCTACGTCGTCAACAACTATGTGCGCGGCAAGCCGCCGGCGGCCTTCGACCTGCTCTACTGGAACGCCGACGCCACCCGGATGCCGGCGGCCAACCACTCGTTCTACCTGCGCAATTGCTACCTCAACAACACGCTCTCCAAGGGGAAGATGGTGCTCGGCAACGTGCGCCTCGACCTGAAAAAGGTGAAGGTGCCCGTGTTCAACCTCGCCACCCGCGAGGATCACATTGCCCCGGCGCTCTCCGTGTTCGAGGGATCGGCGAAGTTCGGCGGCAAGGTCGATTACGTGCTGGCGGGCTCGGGCCACATCGCCGGCGTCGTCGCCCCGCCCGGCCCCAAGGCGAAGTACGGCTTCCGCACCGGGGGTCCGGCCAGGGGCCGGTTCGAGGACTGGATCGAGAGCTCGACCGAGCATCCCGGCTCGTGGTGGCCCTACTGGTTCCAATGGCTGGAGGAGCAGGCGCCTGAGCGCGTGCCCGCGCGCATCCCCGGAACGGGGGCGCTGCCCTCGCTCGCACCAGCACCGGGCACCTATGTGCGCATGAAAGCCTGAGGAATCGACAGGAACCGTGCATCCACCGCATCGCTGTTGCGGACACGGGACCGTGATTTGCCTTATCTGATCCCGGGGCCGGCTTCCCGCCCCGGGAGGATGGACGCAGGGTGCAGCACGCCACCGAACTCATCTCGATCATCGCGCTCGGCCTGGTCTGCGCGTTCATCGGCGGCATGCTGGCTCAGCGGATTCGGCTGCCGCCCCTCGTCGGCTACCTCGTCGCCGGCATCGCCATCGGCCCGTTCACCCCCGGTTTCGTCGGCGATCCGGCGCTGGCGAGCCAGCTCGCCGAACTCGGCGTCATCCTGCTGATGTTCGGTGTCGGCCTGCATTTCTCCATCGGCGACCTTCTCGCGGTGCGTACCATCGCCCTGCCCGGCGCGATCGTGCAGATCGCGGTGGCGACCGCCATGGGCGCCGGCCTCGCCTGGGGCTTCGGCTGGGGCGCGGGGGCGGGTCTCGTCTTCGGGCTGGCACTCTCGGTGGCGAGCACCGTCGTGCTGCTGCGAGCCCTCGAAGGGCGCGGCCTGCTCGACACCGACAAAGGCCGCATCGCCGTCGGCTGGCTGATCGTCGAGGATCTCGCCATGGTGGTAGCCCTCGTGCTGCTGCCGGCGGTGGCCCCTGCGCTCGGCGGCGAGGCGGCAGGCTTGGTGGGTCATCACGCGGCGCCGGATCACGGCCTCTGGGTCACGCTGGGGCTGACGCTGGCCAAGGTCGGCGTGTTCATCGCGGTGATGCTGATCGGCGGACGCCGGGTCGTTCCCTATCTGCTCGGGCTCGCCGCCCGCACCGGCTCGCGGGAGCTGTTCACCCTGGCGGTGCTCGCGAGCGCGGTCGGCATCGCCTACGCCTCGTCCGAACTGTTCGGCGTGTCCTTCGCGCTCGGCGCCTTCTTCGCGGGCATGGTGCTCGCCGAATCCGATCTCAGCCATCAGGCGGCAGCCGATTCCCTGCCGTTGCAGGACGCTTTCGCGGTCCTGTTCTTCGTCTCGGTCGGGATGCTGTTCGATCCGGGCATCGTCCTGCGCGAGCCCCTCGCGATCCTTGGCGTCGTCGGCGTCATCGTGTTGGGCAAGTCGCTCGCGGCCATCGCCATCGTGCTCGCCTTCGGCCACCCAGTCGGAACGGCGCTCACCATCGCGGCCAGCCTCGCGCAGATCGGAGAATTCTCGTTCATCCTCGCCGGCCTCGGCATCTCGCTGAAGCTACTGCCGGCGGAGGGGCGCGATCTGATCCTCGGCGGCGCGCTCCTCTCGATCACCCTCAACCCGCTGTTCTTCGGGCTGGCCGACCGGGTGTCGCGCTGGCTCGGCGAGCGGCCCGACCTGCGCCGCCGCTTCGAGCGCAGCGCCGCGGCGCCGCTGCCGGTGCGGGCGGCCTCCGCGTTGAACGGCCATGCCGTGATCATCGGCTACGGCCGGGTCGGCAGTGCCATCGGCAAGGCGCTGCAGGACTGGAACCTGCCCTTCGTCGTGGTGGAGCGCGACCGGCGCCGGGTCGAGGAGTTGCGGGCGCAGGGCGTGCCGGCGGTGTTCGGCGACGCCACCGCGCCGGGCATCCTGGACGCCGCCGATATCGGCTCCGCCCGCCTCGTCGTGGTTGCGACCCCCGACCCGCATCAGGCGCGGCGGCTGCTCGCCAAGGCGCGCGCCGCCAATCCCGGCATCGACAGCGTGGTGCGCACCCACAGCGACAGCGAGCGCCGCCGGCTGGAGGAGGACGGCGTCGGCCTCGTCCTGATGGCCGAGCGGGAACTGGCGCTCGGCATGATGACCTACGCGCTGCGCAGCCTCGGCGTGCGTGAGGGCGAGGCGCGGCTGTTCGTGGATTCGAGCCGCTCGGAGAGCCAGGAAACGCCGCTCGCCGAGCCCGATCAACCGGTGCCGGAACTGCGCCAGCGTCGGGACGAGCCGGAATAGGGCAGGCCCGTCTTCAGAGACTGTCGAGGCGGGTGATGAACACCGCGAGCTCACTCTGGCGACGGATCGCGAGCTTGCCGTAGACGGCCTTGAGCTGGCTGCGCACCGTGCTCTCGCCGACCGTGAGCTGCTCGGCCACCTCCCGCGGCGCGGCACCGCGGCCGACCAGGGCCGCGACCCGTGCCTCGGCCCGGGTGAGGCCGAGTTGCTCCAGCAGCGGCTCGATCGGGCGCGTGGTCGGCGCGAGCAGATCGCGCAGGAGCAGGATCACGCCGCCGCCGAGCCCGGTGCCGGCCTCCGGAAGCGGGTCACCGCCGCGCAGGGGAAGCGCCTCGACGTAGAGCGGACGCCCGCCGCCCCGGCGACGCAGCAGGAGCCTCTCTTGAAGCGGCCATGCCTGCTCCGGCAGAACGTCGCTGAGGAACCGATCGAAGCGGGCTCCTTCGCCCGGCTCCGCGGCCGCGGGGACGGCCCCGGTGCGCAGGGCGAGATACCCGACCGCCAAGCGCTCCCCCGCTGGGCTGACGAGCCGAACCCGGCCGCGGGCGTCGAGTACGACGGTCCCTGCCCGCATCCCCTCCAGGGCGGAAGCCAGCCCCTGCACCTCCCGGCGCAGGTCGCCGACGAGCGCCGTGAGCCGGAAGGCGCGGATGACGTGCGGGCCGACGAGCCCCAGCCGTTCGATCTCGGCGCCCTCGAACGGCCCCTTGCGCAGATCGCGCGGCGCGCTGAACGACAGGGTGTGGCGGTCCATCGGGTCGGCGCCGACATAGGCGCAGAGATTGCCGAGACGGTGCCGGTCGATGAAATGCTGGAAGAACGGATCGGTCCGCTTCTCGTCGGCCGTGATGTACATCTCATCGACCGTGACCGTGCCCGGTCGCATGAGGCCGCGCTCCCGGCCGAGGCGGATGCGCGAGTCGTGCTGCCACCAGCCACCGACACCGTAATCGAGGTTCACGTCGGCGATCCGCTCGGAGGCCAGCGTCTGCGCCGTGCGTGCCGGATCGTGCGAGACGATCACCGCGCCGCGGGCCCCGACCGCATCGGCGATCCCGTCGAGTGCGCCCGACCACCGCTCACGATCGAGTGCGGCCGCGTAGCACGCGTCGATCAGGGCAAGAGGATCGAAACCCGATATCGCCGACACGCTGGCACCTGCCGATCGGCTTGTGCCGCGAGCGAATCGGCACCGGCTCAGTCAAGGGTTCAGAGACGGACCCGACCAAGCATTTCGAACCTGATCGGATTCGTTTCCAAGGGAAAACGACGGGATCTGAAACAGGTTTCGTCTCGAACGGCGATGGCCGATTAGCAACAATCAAGCATTGCGAGCAGGTTGCCCCCACTATCGTCCACCTGACGACTAAGGAGCTCCTGCAACGAACGATCGCCGCCCCGGCGACGGCGCGACACCGTCCAGCCAGGGTGGCCCAGCACCCTGGCGTCTCTCCTCAGCCCTCGATGCGCGAGAAATCGGCCACCTCGCGGGTGGCCGCGCGCAGGGCATTGAGCAGCAGCAGACGGTTCCTGCGCAGAGCCGGGTCGTCGGCGTTGACGGTGACGGTCTCGAAGAAGGCGTCCACCGGCGCCCGCAGGTGCGACAGCGCCCGCATCGCACCCGAGAAGTCCTCGGCCGCGATCGCCGCGGAGGCCTCATGCCGCGCGGCCGCGAGCGCCTCGGCCAGCGCCTGCTCCTCCGGTTGACCGGAGGCGGCCAGTGCCGAGTCGGGGGCCGCGTCGTAGGCGTGGCCGTCCTTCTTCTCCTCGATGCGCAAGATGTTGGCCGCGCGCTTGTAGCCGGCGAGCAGGTTCTTGCCGTCGTCGGTGCTCAGGAACGCGCCCAAGGCCTCGACGCGGCGGACGACGAGCAGGAGGTCGTCCTGGCCGGGCAGGGCGAAGACGGCGTCGATCAGGTCGTGGCGGGCGCCCTGGTCGCGCAGGTAGACCTTCAGACGGTCGGCGAAGAAGGCGAGGAGATCGGCGGTGCGCTCAGCGCTCTCGCTCGCGAAGCGGCCGCTCAGCAGTGAGGACAGAGACAGCCGCAGCGACCGTTCGATCACGGCGCGGATCACGCCCAAGGCGGCCCGCCGCAATGCGAACGGGTCCTTGCTGCCCGTCGGTTTCTCATCGATCGACCAGAAGCCAGCCAACGTATCCAGCTTGTCCGCCAGCGCCACGGCAAGGGAGACCGGATCGGTCGGCACGCGGTCGCTCGGACCCACCGGCTTGTAGTGCTCCTCGATGGCCGCGGCGACGCTCGGGTGCTCGCCCTGAAGCGCCGCGTATTTGCGGCCCATCAGGCCCTGCAGTTCCGGGAACTCGCCGACCATTTCGGTGACGAGGTCGGCCTTGGCGAGCCGGGCCGCGCGCTCGGCCAAAGCCGGGTCGGCGCCCACCAGCGGCGCGATTTCCTTCGCCAGCGCAGCGATGCGGGCGACGCGCTCGCCCTGCGTGCCGAGCTTTTCGTGGAAGACGATGGTGTCGAGCTTCGGCAACCGATCTTCCAACTTCGTTGCCTTGTCGGTCTCCCAGAAGAATCTTGCGTCCGAGAGCCGGGCGCGCACCACGCGCTCGTTGCCGGCGGTGATCGCCGCGCCGCCGTCGGAGGCGATGAGGTTCGAGACCAGCAGGAAGGCCGGCGCCAATTCCTTGGAACCGGACTTGCGCAGCACGAAGCACTTCTGGTTGGCGCGGATGGTGGCCCGGATCGCCTCGGCCGGGATCTCGAGGAAGCGCTCCTCGAACGAGCCCATCAGCACCACCGGCCGTTCCACCAGCCCGGCCACCTCCTCCAGCAGGCCCTCGTCCTCCACGAGGTCGAGGCCGCGGGCGAAGGCGAGATCCTTGGCGTCGTGCAGGATGATGTCCTTGCGCCGGTCGGCATCGAGGATCACGTCAGCGCGCTCCAGCGCCTGCACGTAGTCGTCGAAGCGGCGCACCTCGAAGGGCGAAGGCGCCAGGAAGCGGTGGCCGCTCGTGACCGTGCCGGCGGTGATGCCGTCGACCGAGAACGGCACGACGTCCGGCGTCTCGGTCTCGGGGCCGAAGGTGGCGACGATCGATTGCAGCGGGCGGACCCAGCGCAGGGAGCCGGGCTGGGCCGAGGCGGCGCCCCAGCGCATCGATTTCGGCCAGGGGAAGTTCCGGATGATGCCCGGCAGGATCTCGGCCAGCACGTCCAGCGTCTCGCGGCCGGCCCGCTCGATCACCGCGAGGTAGAATTCGCCCTTCTTCGGATCGGTGACGGTGGTGGCCTGATCGAGGCTCGCCAGCCCCGCGCTCTTGAGGAAGCCCTGAACGGCGGCGTCCGGCGCGCCCACGCGCGGCCCACGCCGCTCCTCGCGCACGGCCTCGCCGCGGGCGGGCAGACCGGCGATGTGCAGCGCCAGCCGCCGCGGCGTCGCGAACGCCTTGGCGCCCTCGTACAGGAAACCGCGCTCGACCAGCGCGTCGGTGACGAGCTTCTTCAGATCCTCAGCCGCACGCCGCTGCATGCGTGCGGGGATCTCTTCGGAGCGGAGTTCGAGCAGAAGGTCAGGCATGCGCGCGGGAATAGCCGCCTGCTTCACCCGCGTCGAGACGGGAGATGGGCCCGGTCTGTCACCGCGCCCGCTTCGTCATCGCGAGAGGTGGCAAAGCGATCCGGCGGCGCGACCTCTCCGGACAGGGCGCGCTCTGGATCGCGTCGGCTCCTCCTCGCGATGACGACGACGATCGAGCCTCTCCTTCACCCGATCCGTCCGCCCCCCGTCCGACGCACCGCCACGACGGACGGCCGCGGCGGTACATCCGGCGAAAAGTCCGGCCAACGGGTCGAGGGCTTCTCGTAGGAGCCGAGCGCGCCGTCCTCGTCGGGCTCGCCGGGATGCTGGACGGCGACGAAGAAGGTCTCGTCGTCGGGGGTGAAGCAGGGGCCGCACATCTCGGCGCCCACCGGCACCCGCAGGAAATGGCGCGCGGTGCCCCGGCGCGGTCCCTCCGTCTCCACCGCCCAGATGCCGTCGGCCCGGCCGGTGGCGCGGCGGTTGTTGCCGTCGGTGGCGATCCAGAGGCGGCCCCGCCCGTCGAAGGCACAGTTGTCGGGCATGCCGAACCAGCCGTTCTCGGTGGTCAATGCGGAGAAGCTCGCCTTCACCTCGGGTTTGGCCGGATCGCCGCAGCGCACCAGCACCTCCCAGCGGAAGGTCTCGGCGCCGTGGTCGGTGCCGTCGGGGGCGATCTCGATGACGTGGCCGAAGGCGTTGGGGCCGCGCGGATTGGCGCGCTCCTCCTGATCGGCGGTGCGCTTCGTGTTGTTGGTCAGCATCACGTAGACGCGGCCGGTGCGCGGGTTGGCCTCGATGTCCTCGGGCCGGTCCATCGGCGTGGCACCGAGCCGTTTGGCGGCGCGCCGCGTCTCGATCAGCACGTCGGCTTGGGATCCGAAGCCGTTGCCCGCGTCGAGCCCGTTTGCCCCGTGGACCAGCGGCAGCCAGCGGCCGGTGCCGTCCGGCTCGAACCGGGCGACGCTGAGCGTGCCGGAATCAAGGAGGTCGGCGTTGGCGCCGCGCTCCGCCTGCACCTTACCGTCGCTGACGAAGCGGTAGACGTGCTGGAAACGCTCGTCATCGCCGAGATAGACGACGTAG
>JAESFL010000529.1_pt1 | contig 25424 bp, 25 predicted proteins | sample 9269401 | NCBI WGS metagenome assembly JAESFL01 (sample SAMN14506025, study PRJNA617098) | algae metagenome | isolation source: Gloeocapsa sp. UFS-A4-WI-NPMV-4B04 and co-occurring heterotrophs from desert... | place: USA: Utah | collected 2006-10-01 | reverse complement strand
GTTACATCGACGGCTTCTACAATCCTGTCCGGCGTCATTCGACGCTCGACTACGTCAGTCCCGTTCAGTTCGAGAGGTTGGCGGCGTAGAGTGCACAATGCTCTCCACTAAAGCGAAGCAAGACCACTTCTGGCTCTGGTTCTCGGTGGCGCCGCCTGGCTTCTCGTGCTGGCCACGTTCAACGTGACGGTCCAACTGCGAACCCCACGCTGGGTGGTGGGACGGGCCATGGCGATCTACCAAGCTGGGGTATTTGGCGGATTGGCACTCGGTGGTTGGCTTTGGGGCGTAGTGGCTGAGCATTACAGTGTGCCCACGAGCTTGATTGCAGCCGCACTCGCGCTTGCTGGGACCGCCCTTCTCGGGCGTGTTCTGCCGATGCCTGCAACAGATCAGATGAACCTTGAGCCGGCCCCGGGTGACTTGGAGGGTGAGAGCGACCGGCCCTCACTCGATCCAGCCAGCGGTCCAGTGGTGGCCAGTACCGAATACCGGATTGCCTCAGGCGAGGTTGGCGCCTTTCTCGCTGCCGCAAGTAGCCTTCGGCGCATGCGACGCCGCAATGGCGCCCGCCGCTGGGCTCTTCTCCACGATGCGGCCGATCCGGAGGTCTGGATTGAGCGCTTCGAGACGCCGACCTGGCTCGACCACTTGCGTGTGCGCGACCGCATGACCGTGGGGGACCGGGAGATCGAAAGCAGGATCCTGGCGTTTCACAGGGGCGAGGGGCCGCCCTTCTCCCGCTACCTTTTCGCCCACATGCCAGTTGCGCCTGAAGCTGACGATGGCTCAGATGTGATCGGCCAACGGGCTACAGCGTTCGATCCGAGCTTGCCCCTGACGCTCTCGGCTAAGCGTCAGGCGTAGTCCGTCTGCGTTCCGCCGCTCCTCAGCCCAGCTAGCGGACCGCATCGGCTCCGTTGATCGTTCTCATGCCGAGGTGAAGGGCGGCTCGAACAGCGGCCGCGAGCACCTGCTTGGGACGCCCGGAGAAGTGGTGCTCTTCCGCGACTGGCTCGTGCCCCCGCAGGGCTGCCCCAACGTAGACCAGCCCCGCCGGCTTGCCCTCGTGCGGCCCGGGCCCACCCACACCTGTAACGGCAAGAGCAAGCGAGGCACAGGGAGCCCGATCCAGGGCTCCGGCAGCCATCTGGCGTGCCACATCCGGGTGGTAGGGTGTCTTCTCCTCGATCAGCGCTGCTGGGACCCCGAGAGCATCGCTCTTGAGCGAGCTGCAATAGGTCACAAAACTGCCCTCCAGAACACCCGAGCTGCCGGGCGCACCGGCCACACAGGCCGCGAGAAGCCCAGCGGTGCAAGACTCAGCCGTCACCAGACGCCGGTCTGACGCCTTCAGCGCGTCAGCGAGTTGGCTTGCGAGGTCTTGTAGCTCGCCCGAGAACCGCGACAGGGCTTCGTCGGCCCGCAGCACCGCGGGCCGGAACAGCCGGGCATCCAGTGCATCGAGCGCCTCGTAACGCTCAGCCGCAGGGTGGTCGAGGCGGATCGGATTGACCCGCTTGTGCCAGGTGCCCTGGAGCCGTCGCAGCACCGTGACAAGGGCCGCGCGTGCGTGTGCGTCTTCCCCAATCTCCGGGACCCCGGCCAGGTCCTCGGCGGCGAGGCCTGGATTGCGAGACAGGCCCTCCAGCAGCGCGAAGACCATCACGTCCCATTCCAGGTAGCTCACGCGATCTGAAGCGGCCGGTCGAGCTCCCTCCCATAGACCTCGTTGAGCCGCTACACCCCGGTCCAGATGCGAAGGGCGGCCTCGAGGCTTGGCGTGACGCTCGCTCGGTATTGGCTGTCAGCCCGAACAGAGCCAGTGCCCCATCGCCGATGAATTTATAGGCATGACCCTCGTTTCCTCCACGGCATGAGTGACCACCTCGAGATAGCGCGAAGCTCAAAGCGAGCGAACCGTAGAGGGGCTGTGGCGCGCAGTCGGCCAGCTCGTTGACACCTTCACCCCACGGGAGTGCGCCGACTACTTCTCGGCCGCCGAATCCGACAGTGCTCCAGGCACTGCCACGGTCTGCCGGCTCCATTCACTTTTGCTTGCGATTCGACATGTGCCTCGGACGTCAGCTCCATAGTGAAATGCGTTGCACCGAGGAAGGTGTAGCCATCCTTTACCGTTTCGGGGTCGACGGGGTTGAGCTCCGATAAAGGAGCAGAACCGAAACATTCCATACGAGGCTGATTGCAAGCGCCGAGCTCAACGCGATAGTCGACCCGTGCGGAAGAACGAGAAGGTACACTGCGGTCAACGCCAGGACGAAGCCGAACAGCCCCGGCAATCCTGTTGCCAGCACCGAAGCCGTAGCCGGCCCACCGATGTGCGGATGCAAGATCAGCACGAGGCTTGTGAGGACCACGGGTGCGAGAGCCGCGATTCCTGCGGCAGCCGGACCGAGCGCCCGGCCCGCGATCACCACGGCCCCTACCAGCAGCATGACGCTGAGGACACGAACCGGAATATTCCACCACCGTCGAAGCGACCCGAGCACCTTGTGTCCCCGAACGAAACGCTTCGCTAGAACACTGCCGCCCGCGAACACGACGATGTTCAACGCCAGGAGTGCGGGCAAGCTCCAGGCGCGGGCAGGGACCACCCCGACCGTCATTCCCCAGCTCGCCAGGGCGGAGGCGAGGCAGACCGCAAGCCCCTGGCCTCTGGAGGCAAGGGCGGCGTATGTGAGGATGAAGAGCGGAGTGGCGGCATTGGCCGGAAGGCTGGCCAGGGCGCTCGCTTGAATGAAAGCAGGACCGTGCTCCACGGCAAGGAAAACGTAAGCCGGGCCGGCGGAGATGGGCAGGGTCGAGAGGAGGGTTCCGAGAAACGGTCCGCTGCGCTCGATCAGCAGGGATGCGATCACGACGATTGCTGCGGTCGTCAGCATCTTGGCCACAAGCATCAGCCAGAACTGCTCGTCCACCTTAAGGAGGTCCTCCGCAACGTCGTCACGTCGGGCATATAAAGCAAGGGTAGGCCATCGACATCGTAGGCGTGCGTGGCCGGAGCTGAACTCGTCAGAACCCGCGGTCGAAAGACCGCAGGCCGTTCGAGACAATTTGGTGCAGCATGGTGATTAGCGCTGTCTGCACTGTCGCTGACGTGCCGTCCACGAAGGGAACGAGTTTGGCGTAAGCTCCGTCCATGCCGCCCGCCGCGACGCAGCGCTCCAGCATGCGCAGCTCCGTGACCTCGTCATGCAGCACTTCGGGTCGTGCCAACAGCCCGGCTAGAGCCGCCGCGATGCCGTACGCTCCCCAATTTGAGATGCTGGCCGCAACGAGCACGTCGGTCGTTGCGACCGTCGCTATGCCCTGGCCGCAGGGACACTGGCACTTTCGGCCGAACGGCTGGATCTCGCGCACGGCGTCGATGATCGCACCGCACCCTACCTCGTTGCCGCCGTCCCCAATCCCAATCGTCAGCGCTCCCGTCTTCGCAGCCTCGTCGATAAGGAGATGAGCGTTTGCGACGGCCGTGTCGGGTCGGCCCGTGCCCATGATGCTGTGGAATACGCCTGCCGGATTGGGACCTGTCTTCTCCACGAATATGACGGCCTTCGGATCAAAATTCCGAAAGAGCTCGGCTGCATAGGTGCGCCCCGCCTCTTGACCGAGCGGGAAGGGCAAAGCCATCGCGACTCCGCCGCGCATCCGAAAGCTCTCATCGTCCATGCACATCAGGCCGGCAGCCTCGACTGAGGCGAGGGTGGGCTGGAGATTACGCTCTTCGGTGAGAACAATCGGCTTGGCTCCGAGGCCTATCTCGACGGCTCGCGCGAGGGCCGCCGCGCCAAGAGGCCCGTCCGTCTCGCCCTTTGGCAACCAGGGCGGAGTACCGGCACCTGTTGCGATGAGCACCACGTCGCCTGCCGAGACAGAGGCCTTCAGGCGTTCGGCAGCGAGAAGGCAAAGGGAGCGCCTGTGGTGGCGACGGGCCGCCTCGTAGAGCGGCTGGATAACGCCCCGAGGCAGACCCGATGCAAACCGCATCTCGATCGAAACAACCCGGTCGATTGCGTCCCCTACGATTTCGTCAATCATGAATATTGCCCTCTTTCCTATCGCGCCATTGCTCCGCTCCTGGTGCTCTGCGCCGATTATTTCAGAATGGGCGCTTGAATCCCTTGATCAGGCCGTTCCGCAGGATACCGCCTAGCATCGTCACGATCGCGTAGTGGATCTCCGCCGGCATCCCGTCCACCGCCATGATGTGACGGCCGGTGCTTCCATCCACCGCGTTTGTGCGCACGCAAGCCTCCAGCATTCGCCTCTCGATGTCTGGCGTGTGCATGATATCCGCCCGCCCGAGCACCGCAGCCATCGCGGCCTCTATGGCGTACGCGCCCCAATTCGAGGTGTTTGCGGGAAGAAGGACGTCGGTCGCGACCCGCGTCCCGAGCGTCTCCCCCGCGGGTTTGTACCGGCGCACGGCATCGAGGATGCGTCCAAATCCAATCTCGTTCCCGTTGTCGCCAACACCAATCGACGGAATGTCACGTTCTCGACCGATGTCGAACAGGAACTCTGCCCTCGCCCGGTTATCTGCAGTCGGCTTGCCTGAGGCCGTATGGGCGATCCCAACCGGATTGGGACCGATCTTTTCGATAGCGATCAGAAGGGTCGGGCAAAATGCGTCCAGATAGAACTGCGCTTGCCGCTCTGCGTCGGGTCCGGAGGTGAGGGGCAGAACGGCCGTCGTCCATGGCGTAGTACGCGCCATCTCCGGCGAGCGCAGACCAAGTCCCGCGGCAAGGGTGGTCGCCTCGAGATTTTCGACGAACTCATCCTCGGTGAGCAGAATGGGTGTCGCGCCAGTCGCGGCATGGATGGCAAGTGCCAGCGCTGCCACGCCTGGCGGACCGTCGGTCTCGCCTGCCGGCAGAAAGCGCGGGTCACCCGCCCCGGTGGTCAGGAAAATTACATCGCCCGGCTTGGCATTTTTCAGGATGAGCCTCGCTGCCAGGAGAGAGAGCGGCTCGCCACCTTGTGCCGCGCAGGCCGCATCATAGAGCTTGGAGATGACGCCGCGCGCATAATCCGAGATGCGCATCTCTACTGTCACGAGACGATCAATGTTGCGGCAGATGTTCTCCAGATTCGGATCGCCTCCGTCATTCATCTCTCTGCCTCCTCGAGCATTCTGCATGCAGGTTCATCAGGGGATATCCCGATTGGGAAGGCGCCGTCGCCTCTCTCCTATGCTCGCCAGCTGCCGCACGTTCTAGTCAAAGGATCGCGAGCTGCGTGTTCTGCAGGTCCGTCACCAGCATGCATCCCGGAGAATGCGTGATTGCGAAAGCGGGACGAACGGCCGCGATCGCCGCCTGCGGCGTCACTCCGCAGGCCCAAAAGACCGGCAACTCGTCGTCGTAGACCGTGGCGGGGTCGCCGTAGTCAGGGTGAGCGAGGTCCGAGATGCCTATGAGGCACGGGTTGCCGATGTGCACGGGCGCGCCGTGGACCGACGGAAATCGTGAGGTGATCTGGATCGCGCGGATGGCGCCTGCCGCTGCGAAAGGCCGCATGGAGACCACCAGCGGGCCCCGGAAAGGGCCGGCAGGTACGGTCCCCACGTTCGTGCGGTACATGGGGACGTTGCGGCCTAGCGCCAGATGCCGAATCTCCAACCCTTCGGCGAGGAGCGCCCCTTCGAACGAGAAGGAGCAGCCCAGCACGAAGCTCACGAGATCATCGCGCCATAGGGCCGAAACGTCAGGGGGTTCATCAACGAGTTCGCCGTCGCGCCAGACCCGATAGCGGGGAAGGTCCGTTCGGATGTCGAGGTCATTCCCCAGCGACGAAATTGTGGGGTCCCCGGGCTCGGATACGCCCAAAAGCGGGCACGGCTTCGGATTGAGCTGACAGAAGCGCAGGAAATGGCCAGCAAGGTTCGCCGGCAGAATCACCAGGTTGCCTTGAACATGGCCCGGCGCCAGACCGGAAGTCGGGCCGCGGAGTTCCCCCGCCCGTGCGCGCCGCCTGACGTCCGCAGCGTTTTCGCCCGCAGTGGCAAGGGGAGTTCTGGAACTGGCGGCCATCGTGAGGGCTCAGGGGCTCATGACAGCGATGGCCTCGATCTCGACCAGAGCGTCGAGCATCAGCTCGGCCCTAATCGTCGAGCGGGCTGGAGGCTCCTTTGGGAAATAGTTCGCATAAACCTTGTTCATGGCGGCAAAGTCTTCTACCCGGGTCAGGAATACGGTGGTCTTCACGACCTCGTTCATCGAGCTGCCTGCCTTTCTCAAAGCGTCCTCGATGTTCTCCAGCACGAGGCGGGTCTGTGCCTCGATCCCTTCGGGCACGAAGCCCTTGTCGTCCCGAGGCACTTGCCCGGATACAAAGACAAAGCCGTTCGATACCACGGCCGCACTCAGAGGCACGTTCGGGTTCCCTCCGATAGCCGTTCTCATGACACCTCCTCCAACGCTGCTTGCGTCTCAGTCGCATTGATCCGAGTGCGGCCAGGTCACCGTTCAACGCAGGCGCCCCGAGGCAACCCCGTAGCCCTCAGGGCGCCGGTCCTCAACCGGCTCAGTGCGTGAGCCCGGTTGTTCCCCCCTCCAGGTTCTTGCGTACGATGTTGCTGAGGAATTGCATGCACGCCATCGAGGTTTCCCCGTCGAGGCCGTCCACCCAGAACTCCGTTGTGCAATACATTGCCTCGAGTCCACCTGCATCAAGGCAGGCGCGGACGATTCGCTCCTCCTGTGCGGGCGAGTGCACCAGGTCCGGCCGGCGAAGCAGATAGGCGAGAGCCGCCTCGATGCCGTAGCAGCCCCAGTTCGACATCATGGCGGGAAGCACGATTTCGGTTGGGACCGACGTACACAGGTGGTCGCCCTTCGGCATGGTGGCCTCGACGGCCTCACGGATCGCGCCAAACCCGAGTTCGTTGCCGTGGTCGCCGATCCCGATCGTCAGAATGCCGCGCCGGTTGGCCTCAGTCACCACGGGGGAGATGTCGACGACGTCGTCCTCGACGGTCCGACCGGCGCCCTGCAGAGGTTGGCCGGTCGCGTTATGAATGATCCCGCCCTTTCCCGGCCCAAGGCGTTCCGCCGTTATCAGCGCCTTAGGGTTCATCTCGTCGAAAATCCGGGATACCCACCCGGCGACGCCATCCTGGGACGTGGGTGCGGTGGTAAGCGCGGCGCCGAGGTGCAAGTCGCGGGCATGACGGAACTCCTTCACCATGAGGCCGGCCGCATGGCTTGACGCGATCACCGGATCGACGTGGCACTCCTCCAGGACATAGACCGGCACTGCGCCTAGGCCCTTGTAGAGCACCCTTGCGATCGAGGCGGCGCCCGGAGGGCCGTCGCTCTCGCCCTTGGGCATCGTAGGAGAATAGCCTGCCCCGGTCAGGACCAGCACAGTGTCGCCCGCGCTGAGCGTCTCCTTCAGCCGCTCCGCCGCAACCATCGAAATCGGACGATTGCCTGCGAGTTTCCGAGCGGCATGGTACATCGGCCGCAGCACGTTGTGCGGCATGCCCGGATTCTTCGCTTCGATCGTTATGAGCTGGTCGATTGCTTCGCCCACGATATCCGCCAGCCGATCCTGCGTTGAACTCGCGCCAACCGTGCGTTTCAGCGACTCTACAGCGCCTGTCATTGCCGTCCTCCCGTGTTCCGCGCAGTGCCGTCCGACACCGGCGCCGGTTGTCGATCGAAAGGACAGCACGTGATTCAGGTCGCGAAAAGTGCAATATTTCGGGGTGAACGATGCCGTTGCGGCATCGCCCTTTCGGATTTTACTGATGCTGAAGACGTCCGTACGTTACTTCATGTCCGTTGTTCAGCACGGCTCGATCCGAGCGGCCGCCGCTGAACTCAACGTGGCGCAATCTGCCATCAGTCGCCAGATCCAGGCCTTGGAACACGAGATTGGCGCCCCGCTGCTGGAGCGGCGCTCACGCGGCGTGGCGCTTACTGCTGCGGGCGAGCTGCTGCACTCGTACGGCCGCGACGCTACCTTCCAGGTCGAGCGCCTGACCTCGGAGCTCGACGCTTTGCACGGATTGCGGCGCGGGCACGTTCGCATCGCTTCCATCGAAGCCTTGGTGCCACATCTCCTGCCCCAGGCGATAAGCCGGTTTCTCAACCAGTACCCGGGAGTCGCCTTTTCGGTTGAGGTCGGCGGGACAGATCGGATCATTGGCACGGTCAGGGAGGGACGCGCCGATATAGGATTGGCTTTCAACCCGCAGCCCAGCGGCGATCTGCGCGTCATCTTGCGGGTCCGTGAGCCTCTTTTCGCCATGGTCACGCCCTCTCATCCGCTGAGTCGCTCCCAGCAGACATCCGTGGGGCAAATTGCAGCGTGGCCTGTCGCCGTTCCGGTCCGCTACACCGGGAGTCGTATGCTTTTCGACGAGGCCTGCCGAGAAGCTCACGTTGTCATCGCTCCAGCTCTCGAAAGCAATTCGGTCGAGCTCCTCCACCGCTTTGCCCTGCTCGGCAATGGCGTCGCAGTTCTGGCGCGTCTCAGCGCCATAGAGTCGCTACGCACCCGCAAGCTCAGAGCAATCCGATTCAAGGAGGAGAATCTCGCGTCGGGCACGATCGACGTAATCACTCTTGCCGGTCGACGACTGCCCGTTGCCGCCGAAAAGTTCCTGATCGCCCTACGCGGTGCGATCGATGCGCTCCCGATGCCTCATTGACGCTGATGCCGAAACGGCATCGGAGTATCGCCAGGAATGCACTTTTCCGGGTCCCTGAGGGATGCTCTACTCACAGAGCGACGCCGCAGATCGACAACGGAGCGGACAGTGACCGTGGCCGCTCCCGCCGGGCTTGGAGGGAGGAGAGGCAATGTCACACGAACACGTGGGTAACGGAAGGTTTACTCGCCGGGACATCCTGAGAACTGCCGCTGCTGGGTCAGCGCTCGCAGTGACTGGGGTCTCGCCCTATGCTCCCGCCATCGCGCAGGGTGCACGTCGTGACCTACGGGTCGGTGTTTTTGGCGGCGATTTCGGCAACCTCAGCCCTGTTATCCGGTGGGACATCCAGGGCGGTCTCGTAGTCTATAACGTCTTCGACGGGCTGGTACGGATCAATTACGCCACTCGCGAAATCGTACCCTGGCTTGCGGAATCTTGGACAAATCCTGACCCGCTCACATGGCGTATAAAACTGCGCGAGGGTGTGAAGTGGCACCGCGGGCACGGGGAGCTTCAGGCCAGCGACGTGGTCTACACTTGGCTTTATCACCTGGAGTCAAAAAGCTTCCAGGTAGGCACCGCACTTTTTCCAATCGATACGGTGCGCGCGGACGGCAAGTACGTCGTGGAGGTCAAGACCAAGCAGCCGTTCGGGGCTTTCCCCGGTGTAACCATGGGCTATGGCGGGCTCATCATAAGCGAAAAGGCCCATAAGGAGATGGGCAACCAATCGTACAGCGCGAAGCCGATCGCCCATGGTCCGTTCATGGTGGAGAATGTGCGCGGCACGGAAATCGAACTCGTGCGCAATCCCGACTATTGGCGACAAGGCCACCCTAAACTGGACCGCATCTTTTTCCGTGCCATTCCGGATTCGAGCGTTCGACTTCAGGCGCTGACCCGTGGCGAGGTAGACTTCATGACCCATCCGGACCCACGGCAGGTCGCCGAGGCGCGAAAGAACGCCAATTATGCGACTGTGTCGACGCCGGGTTGGAACTGGGACTACCAGCAGTTCAATCTGCGCAGCCCCGCTAACTTGCCATTCAAGAACAAGCTAGTCCGGCAAGCAATTTCGTATGCGATCGATCGTGAGGCGATCGTAAATGAAATTTACTCGGGCGAGGCGACCATTACGGATAACCAAATTGCGCCCGGTTACCTTGGACATCGCAAACCTCTGCTTCGGTATCCCAAGAATGGCGACTTGAACAAGGCCCGACAGCTCATGTCGCAAGCGGGCGCACAGGGCTACGAAGTGGAGGTCATCACCAGCGACAAGGATTGGCTTAGGAAAGAGCTGGAGCTCGTTTCAGCGATGGTGAGCCAAATCGGCATCAACTACAGAATACGGAATCTCGACATTGGCGGGTTCAACAACCTCTGGCTGAATAAGAAGTTCGACCAGCATCTGGAGGATATCACGCTCGTAGCGCCTGATCCTGATGCAACCTCCTGGTGGTTCCTGCACAGCAAAGGAACCTCGTCGGCATTCGACAACCCGCAAATGGATGCGCTCCTCGATGGGGCCCGCTCCGAGATAGACGCCAAGAAGCGCGAGACGATGTACCACAACATCGTCGACATGACCCTGGAGGAATGTCCGCTCGTGTACCACTGCAACGCTAACTACATCCAGCTCTATAATAAGCGGCTCAGCGGGTTCAATCCTACGCCACAAGAGTATATCCAGCTCCATGATGAGACAGCGTGGACGAGTTGACGGCCGCGATCAGCTGAGAGGTTGCGAAGATGTGGCGTTACCTCGCCCAACGACTTGCCCAGGTCCCCTTGGTCCTGGCGGTGGTGACCCTGATGATCTTTTTGATCGTCAGGGCAACCCCAGGGGATCCAGTTCAGATCATGCTGGGCATGCAGACCTCGCCGGAGGCCGCGGCCGCGATCCGGGAGGAGTTTCGGCTCGACCAACCGATATACATGCAATACCTGCTGTGGGTTTTCGACCTTCTGCAGGGTGACCTTGGACGGTCGATTCGGCTCAACACGCCGGTTGTCGATCTCCTGGCTGAGCGTTTCCCGGTGAGTCTGCGCCTCGCCGCGGCCGCAATGGTGTTTGCAATTGCGGTCTCCATTCCTCTCGGCATTCTCGCGGCCCTGAAGCGTAACACTTGGGTGGACTATCTCTGCACCGGATACACGCTTGCGGGCTTCGCCATCCCAAACTTCGCGCTCGCTCTGATTCTGATTTATGTATTTTCGATTCAGCTCGAATGGTTCCCGATCACCGGGATCGGAACGCAGCAATCTGCATCGGGAAGCATTCTCGATGCCGCGCGGCCCTACGTGCTGCCCGCCGTCGCGCTCGGCACCCTCCAAGTAGCGGTGCTCACGCGCCTGCTTCGCTCCAGCATGATCGATGTGCTGTCGCAGGACTACATCCGCACTGCGCGCGCAAAGGGGTTATTCTCGCCGACGATCCTTTTTGTGCACGCCCTCAAGAACGCGCTGATTCCGTACGTCACGATGGTGGCCATTCAGTTGGGCTATCTCATCGGGATTCAGGTCACTATCGAGTACATCTTCGCCATCCCGGGGATGGGCTCGGCGGTGCTCAGCGCTGTGGTGAACCGCGATTTTCCGGTCGTGCAGGGCTTCACGCTTGTCGTCGCTGCCTTCTTCCTTCTCGCCAACATCGTGGCGGACCTTCTCTATTCCGTTCTTGACCCGCGCATTCGCTATTGAGCCATGATGGCTGACACCCCAACCACGATTGACGACGTCCATCCGGTTCAGGACGTGGAGCGCTTCGAAGGCGGAATGCGCCTCGCGGGCCGTCAGTTCGCCCGCAACCGGGCGGCGACACTCGGCTTCGTATGCCTGGCGCTCATCTGCCTAATGGCCGTACTGGCGCCCTTTGTGGCGCCCTACGATCCCGTGCAGATAAAGCTGTCGGCGAAGCTGCAGCCACCCGGATCCGAGTTCCTACTCGGCACCGACCACTTCGGCCGGGACGTCCTGTCGCGTCTCGTCTGGGGGGCGCGGGTCTCGCTCTCGGTCGGACTCATCGTGGTCGCGTTCGCAGTCAGCTTGGGCGTGCCGGTCGGGCTCCTGTCCGGCTTCGTAGGGGGCCGGCTCGATAACCTCCTCATGAGGGTCATGGACGCGTTCCTGACATTCCCGCCGCTGCTCCTTGCCGTAACGATTGTCGGCCTTCTCGGCCCCGACATCCAGAATGTCATGATCGCGCTCGGCATCGTGCAGGTTCCAGTGCTCGCCCGCATTGTCCGGGGCAGCACCCTGGCAGTGCGCGAGGAAACTTACGTAACGGCGACACGCGCCTTGGGCGCGAGCTTGACGCGCATCGTCCTGCGCCATGTTCTACGCAACATCCTTTCCCCCATCGTGGTCCAGCTTACAATTGTGTTCTCCGCAGCAGTCATCGCCGAGGCTTCGTTGAGCTTTCTCGGGCTCGGCACACAGCCACCGCGTCCGTCTTGGGGCCGCGACCTCGCCGAGGCACGCCGGTACATGGCCGACGCGCCGTGGCTGTTCCTCGCCCCGACGGGCGCCATCATGCTCAGCGTTTTGTCGATCAACTTCGTGGGTGACGGACTCCGGGACTCGCTCGACCCTCGCGCCTGGCGGCCGAAGCGTCGCCGGATTCCCGAAAACGCGCTTGGTTAGGTCTGATGCCCCTTCTCTCGGTCAAGAATCTCAAGACCCAATTCTCGACAGACCGCGGCGTCGTGCGCGCCGTCGACGGCGTCTCTTTCACGATCGAGCCGGGAGAGGTGCTGGGCCTCGTTGGCGAGAGCGGCAGCGGCAAGAGCGTCACCGCGTTGTCGATCATGCGGCTCATTCCTGAGCCGCCGGGCAGGATCACGGCGGATGAACTGCTGTTCGAAGGCACAGACTTACTGGCCCTCAGCGAACGCCAGCTCCTCGACATCCGCACCGCACGTATCGCGATGGTCTTCCAGGACCCAATGCGCTCGCTTAACCCGGTGTTGACCGTCGGCCGACAGCTAATCGAGACGCTTCACCGGCATCTCGGTCTTAATGGTGAGCCGGCCCGCCGGCGGGCGGTTGAACTTCTCGATATGGTCGGAATACCGTCCGCAAAGGCTCGGCTCGGAGCGTATCCGCACGAGTTTTCGGGCGGCATGCGGCAGCGCGTGATGATCGCCATCGCGCTGTCCTGCAACCCGCGTCTACTGATCGCCGACGAGGCTACCACCGCCCTTGATGTGACGATTCAGGCGCAGATCGTGGATTTGGTGAAGCAGCTGATTCGGGAGCTTGGCACGGCCGTGATCTGGATCAGCCACGATCTCGGCCTCGTCGCAGGCCTGTGCGACCGGGTCAACGTCATGTATGCGGGGCGCATCGTCGAAAGCGGCCCGGTGCGCGAGGTCTTCTACCGGCCGGCGCATGGCTACACGATCGGCCTTATGGCCTGCACGCCGAGGGTCGATTTGGTCGGCGGCCCGCTAACGCCGATCGAGGGCTTGCCCCCGAACCTGATGGACCCCCACCGTCTCTGCCCCTTTCTGCCGCGCTGCGCCGTCAGCGTGGACGCCTGCCGCAGGGAGCCCCCTGCTATGGGGGAGAAGAGCCCGGAACACGCTGCGAGCTGCTTTGCCGATCTGACACCCTTATGGAGGGTCAGCGCATGACCGAGGCGCTGCTGCGTGTCAGGGATCTCAAAGTTCATTACCCTGGTGCCGGAGGCATGCTTCGCCGCTCGAGCCCGGTACGGGCCGTGGACGGCGTTAGCTTCGACGTTGCACGCGGGAAAACACTCGGCTTGGTAGGCGAGTCCGGTTGCGGCAAGTCGACCACCGGCTTTGCCGTTCTCCAGCTCATCCGGCCCACCGCCGGCGAGGTGATCCTGGACGGCACCGATCTGACGAGCCTCAGCGGGGCGGCGCTGCGGCCGTACCGCAGACGCATGCAGATCATCTTTCAGGATGCGGCGGCGTCGCTCGATCCGCGTATGCCGGTGGGCGATCTCATCGCAGAAGCCCTGGACATTCACGGACTGTACAGGGGAGCGGAGCGCTCCACGCGCGTGCGCAGTTTGCTCGATCTCGTAGGTTTGTCGCCCCATTTCATGGAGCGCTATCCGCACGAGCTCTCGGGCGGCCAGGCGCAGCGCATCGCGATTTGCCGTGCGCTCGCGGTGGAACCCGACCTGATCGTCTGCGATGAGCCCGTTTCAGCCCTCGACGTCTCAATCCAGGCCCAGATCGTAAACCTTCTTCAGATGCTCCAACGCGAGCTCGACCTGACATACATCTTCATCTCACACGACCTCTCGGTGGTTCGCCACATTACGGACGAAGTCGCCGTGATGTACCTGGGGAAAATTGTCGAGCGCGCGACCCGCGACGACGTTTTCGCCCGCGCTGCACACCCCTACACGCAGGCGCTCTTGTCCGCGGTGCCGATCCCGGATCCAGACGTGGAGCTCGCCCGGGAGCGGATCATTCTCACAGGCGACCTGCCGAGCCCAGCCAACCCGCCCTCGGGCTGCCGATTCCGAACCCGCTGCCCGAAGGCGATCCAGGCCTGCGCCGAGATCGAGCCGCCGCCGATCCAGGTCACCGAGAATCACACGGCGGCATGCATCCGCATCGGAGAGGGGACATGGAAATCGCCTGCGACAACATTGATCGCGTGATGAACGTGGAAATGCGCCGCCCGGGCCTGCCACGTGGGAACAAGTGGGCAATGTACTCCATTGCCCGGAACGCCGCGCCCGCACCCCTGGTCCAAGAGACGGCGCGGATGCTCGATCGCGCGCCGGCCCGAGTCCTGATCGTCAGCGGCGCGGCTGTTCCGAAGCACATGCCTTTGGGCGAAAACGATGGGCCGATCGGGTCAGTCGTGCTCGCCAAGTCGCTCTCGGCCATTGGGCATTCGGTCGCCATCCTCACGGACCCAGCCTGTGCAGGGCCATTCGAGGGTCTGATCCGGTATCTGGACATCTCCGTAGAGGTATTTCAGATCGGGCTCGAAGACCGGCCCTTGCAAGAGCGCATGGTCGAGGAGAATGACCTGTTCATAGCCATCGAGCGACTCGGCGGCAACGTCAACGGCAACCTCTACGGGGTGAACGGCAATCCGCGCGGCGGCATGCGCGCCAACCTCGACCACCTCTTCCGAACCGCTCGTGCCCAGGGGAAGCCGACCATGGCCATCGGCGACGGCGGCAATGAAATTGGGTTCGGCAAGATCCGCGATCGCCTCGAGCGGGAGATGCCCGAGTACGCCTACAAGGATGTGACACCCTGCGGGGGCGGCATTTACTCGGCCCTTGAAACTGATACCCTGCTAGTCGCCAATAGCTCCAACATCGGCGCATACGGAGTCACCGCGGCGCTCGCTCTGCTGCGGCGGGACCCGTCGCTATGCCACACCCCGGAGCTTGATTACGCACTCGCCCACGTCGGCGTGGGTCTCGGCTTGGTAGACGGCATCAATGGGGAGCTGCGCCCTTGGTGCGACGGCATTCCGCCTGAGGCCAACGCCGCCGTCGTGCAGGTCATGCTCAACATCGTCGAGCGCACGCTGGAAACCGCCGCACCGCGCCATTTCTGAGAGGTCGTCATGACTTACACGATTCTCGGGCATTGCTCCCGCACCGGCGCCCTCGGGATCGGGGTCGCCACCTACTCGCTGGCGGTCGGAGGACTTTGCCCTGCCGTCCGCAGCAATGTAGGCGTCGTCACCAGTCAGGCCTTTGTGAACCCGGAGCTGCGGGGACTCGGGGCGACCCTTCTGGCAAGCGGTTTCCCGGCCGCCGAGACGCTTGAGCAACTCAAGGCCGCAGACCCGAAGATCGACTATCGCCAGATCGGCGTCCTGGATCGGTTCGGGCGAGGTGCAGCCTTCACGGGAACCAAAACGCGTTCCTGGACCGGCGACTGGATCGGCGAGGGTTATCTGGCGCTCGGGAACGTGCTAGCGGGCGAGCATGTGATCCGCGCCATGGCTGAGGCGTTTGAAAACTTCGGTGAGGCGCCGTTGGCCGAAAGGCTTCTGCTCGCACTCGAAGCGGGGAGAGACGCTGGCGGGCAGGTCGGCGGCTCAGGCCACCTGCCGGAGCGCTCGGCTGCACTTCTGGTCCACGGCAGGGGTGATGCACCTGAAATCGATTTACGAGTCGACCTACACGAGAGGGCTGTGGCCGAGCTCCGACGGCTACATGACGAGTACGCACCTTACGTGGCCTTCCACCGGCAGCGTTGGCTTGACCCTGCAAGTGCTCCGCCACAGGAGCAGTTCGTGGCCGAGCTGAACGCCATGGAGGCAAGGCAATAGCGCGGCCCCAGGCTCCTGCATCCCAGATCCCACTCGACACGAAAGCTGCGGATCGGCCTCTCCCGCTTTCCCCGGGGAATGACCTTTGATCGCATTGCTGCTCGGCGCCATCGCCCGCGGCGGTAGTGGGATGGCTCCCGATCGCGCACTAAGCAGCCGGCTGTGACTAGACCGGGTGCCGTGGCGGCGCGCTCCGCGTACCAGTCCAAGTCTTCATTGCTGGCGGTATTGATGTCGAGAGGGCTCATGATTTCTGCCCCCTCACATCAAGGACCGTCTCACCTCCAGCGATGACACAAGCGACCAATTTGCGCGTGGCGCGCTTCAGGGCCAGTCCGTCGCCGATGGCCGCGCTCTCGCGAGCATGGTGGGCGTAGACCTCGGCCCGCGTGAAGCAGTACACCGCAAAGGCGAACAGCTCCTTGGGCGTGCCAATAGAGGCAGGGTTGCGAAGCGGGGCGGGTCGTGTCCCTTGGAGTGGTGCAGGAGCGCCGGTCCTCGGCAGGGTCCGAGGGGTGGTCAGGCGGCCACAGCGGACAGCCTGAGCACGGGATCATCGCTCAAGGGGGCGAGCGACTCCAGGCTCATGGTTGCCATTGCTACAGGGGTGGTGCTCCTTGCGCCAACAACCCCGATGGCGATCGCGGCGGGTCTGGCCTACGGAGCCTACGGCGTCCCTGCTGCCCTTCTTGGGGCCACTCTCGGGTCAATGGTCGCCACCCTACTGGCTCGCTCTGTCCTGCGGCGGCGGGTCACCACCTTTGCGGCCACTCGTCCCAAGCTCGGGGCGATCCTGCAGGCGATCGAGCATGAGGGCTGGTGGGTGGTCTGTCTCCTCCGCTTTGGTTCGCCTGTCTCAGGTCCGTTCTTCAGCTATGCTCTCGGGCTCACCAGCCTCAGCATCGCAACGCTCAGCTCGGCCACTCTGGTCGGCAAAGCCGTCCCTGTGACGGTGTGGGTGCTCGTGGGCGCGGCTGGTCGTGGCGCTCTCTCGGGTGGCGAGTTCCCTCAGGTGCAGTTCGCGCTGCTCTGCATGGCTGCAGTGACGACGACCGTCGCGACCTTTCTGGTAACCCGGCGTGCACGGGCCCTTCTGAAGATACAGAATACTGCCAAGCGTGAGAGGCGTTAGGCCGATTGGTCTTGGTCCTGCACCTGGGAACTCGGCTACGGAGCGCGTGGGATCGGGTTGGCCGCCAAAGCGAGCTCTCCAGGCCCACAAAGCCCACGTCGCGAGCTAGGCCCGATGGAGCCGGATATCCTTTCAGCTGGCATGAGCAGGCGCCTACACCCCGCCCGTGGGCTGATGGAGCTTGCCGTGATGCACGCCAGAGCCTCACTTCACGGAGCAGTACGCGCGTACGCGCGCGCGAGGCCTCAGCCGGGGTCGCCTAGGGTGTCCTGGACGATGCCAGGCGCCCGCTCGATGAACGCGAGCAGCACGCGAGCCTAGCCGTTCTCAGGCACGCTTTCCTGAACGGAAGCAAGGTTGAACTGCTCCCGCGTGAAGAGTGGGCGCGTCAGCAGACCGGGGGTGCGGACTTGCGTCTTTTGCGTCCTTTGCGTCCGCGTTCTCCACCCATCGACCGGCCGTGCGGATGTAACGGACGCAGTATAGCTGCGCCGCTCTCCTCCTCAGTCTCCATCGGCCCCCTAGTGAGCGCTGGTCTAGCGCCTGTCATCCCGCCCCAGAGCAACTGGAAGATCTCACACCTTCAGCCCCGGCCGAATACGAAGCCGATGATGTCACCGCCCGAGCAACCATCCCGATAAGGTACCTGCGGCATCAGGTATGCTCGACCACTACCCTCCCGGATATGGTATTATAATACCATATCCGGGAGGGCCCGATGTCTGTGTTGGAATTGCGTAACAACGTGAGTTCTACGCCCGCACGCGGGTCCCGGGGCCGGCCCTTTGCGGCAGGTAATCCTGGGCGCAGACCAGGCTCGCGCAACAAGGCTACCTTGGCCATGGAGGCTCTCCTCGAGGGAGAGGCCGAGGCTCTCACCCGCAAGGCCGTTGAGATGGCTCTCTCCGGTGACACCACAGCGATGCGCCTGTGCCTGGAGCGCATCGCACCTCCCCGTAAGGACCGGCCCGTGTCCTTCGCTCTGCCAGAGCTCAAGACAGCAGCCGATGCTGTCGCTGCATCGGCCGCTTTACTCGAGGCGGTGGCGCAAGGCGAGTTGACCCCGATGGAAGCGGCAGAGCTCTCCAAGCTGGTGGCAAACTTCGTCGAGGCGCTAAAGGTGTCTGACCTGGAGGAGCGGCTTGCCCTCCTGGAGGCGAGGACCCACCCGTGAGCCGAGCGCTTGAGCGGCGCCTGCGCAAGGTGGAGGCGAGGGTTGGCAGGCCTGACAATCTGAGGCGCCTCTCAGACGAGGACCTCGAAGCGCGGTACAAGCGGCTGCTGCCCAAGGCGGTCGACACGCTCGCCCGCGGAGATGAGAGAGAGCAGCAGCTCGGGCGCGCGCTCTCGGGCAAGCGCTTGCGCGACCTCGCTCCAGGAGAGCACTCCCAGCTACTCGCCTGGGTGCAGGCTCGGCGATGAGGAGGGACATCCACACCCGGACAGGACAGGACACTAACAAGCGTCCTGTCCTGTCCGGGTGTGGATGGAGCGAAATCCGGGCCTTTCGTACATGTCCGGTGACTTGCGGCCGAACACATCGAGGCACCTAAGACCTCCGACCTTGGGGAGCGCCTGGATGCGCTCAAAGCCCGGGCACGCCCGTGAGCCGCACGTTGGAGCGACTACGGAGGTTGGAGGGGCGGGACGCCGAACGATGTGAGGTGGATGTCGGACGAGGAGCTCGAGGCCAGGTATGCCCAGCTCCTGCCGAAGGTGCTAGAGCATCATACAGAGGAGCGCGAGGACGACCAGCGGCTTGGACGGGCGCTGGTCGGCAAGAGCCTGCAGGATCTTACCGCTGACGAGGGGGAGGGCGCTGGAGGATTGGCTCCAGCGAGGCCACTCTCGAGGGACGGACCGGGGGCTAGCCTGAGGTGCCTTCGGAGGCCGCTTTAGCCTTGGTAGTCGGGCATTCGGAGCAGCGCCGAGCCGATCCAAGCTCGATGGGCACTGCTGTGCCAATAGCGACAATAGCGACCATAGGGTGGCTCCGAGGTCTGGCGGGGAGCTATTGTCGCTATTGTCACTAATGTCACAGTTTCCCCAGTATCTTATTAGGAGATCTGCGACTGCCCGAGTTGATGGCTCAGCGCCTCGAGGAGGAGCAGAAATTGCTACCGAGAAGCCGCAGCTGGGTGAGAAATGCCAGTCAGCAAAGCGGAGCTCAACACTGACCGTCCCTTGGTGCCGGTGCAGTGGAGCCTGCGACGTCTGTGGCTCGAGCACAGGCTTATCTGCTGTTTCACCTGTGATGATCGAGGCAGAAAGCACTGAGACTTCCGCAAAGGAGATGGAAAGCAGACCTTCATCAGATCCGCTGCCTCGTCCTTTATCCAGCCGCCTCCGACGTCACACCCGTCAATCGCGATGGCCGAAGCTGGCCGAGGCTGTGTGGAAAGTTGCGGTGGTTTGCAATCTGGCGTGCTGAGGCGGATTGCGGGCCGGTTCTTCTTGGTTAGCGCGGGCATACGCAAATGCCGCGCCGCTCGGCGGTCCCCTGAAGCGGGGGCGGGGCTCATCGGGCTCAGCCGGCCCGGACCCATCAGCGGTGCGATGCCCACGATCGCCATCACCCGTTTCAGGTTGTAGGCGAGCACTTGGAGGTCGATCTCCGTCCTGACGTTGGTCAGGCCACGGGTCAGGAAGTGGGTTGCCCCCATCCAGCTCTTGAGTGTGCCGAAGACGTGCTCGACGGTTGAGCGCCGCACCTGCATCAGCTCGGGCCTGCGAGCGAGCCGCGCTTCCATCGCCTCGAGCACGTGCTCGTGTTCCCAACGCCGGACACGGCGCTCCTTGCCAGTGGTGCACCCCATCCTCAGGGGACAGGTTCCACAGCCGCTCGCCCAATAGATGCCGATGCTCATGCCATTCTCGACGGACGTACAATGACGCGTGAGCGCCTCGCCGGCCGGACAGCGGTAGCTGTCGCTCGAGGTCACGTACACGAAGTCGTCCTTGCCGAAGCGCCCGTCTGCCACCGCGTTCGACGTGATCGTCTTCGGCACATGAGCTGTGATGCCAGCCTGATCGCAGGCCAGCACCTCCGGTCCGCTGTAGTAGCCGCGGTCCGCGACCACCTCGAGCGAGTTCGCGCCGGTCGCCTCTCGAGCTGCCTTGCTCATGCTGGTGAGCTGGACACGGTCACCGCCGGTCATCACCACGTCGTGCGCGACCACCAGATGGTACCTGGCCTCGACGGCTGCCTGGACGTTGTAGCCGGCGATCCCTGAGCCGCGCGTGTTCATCGACCTCGCGTCAGGATCAGTGAGCGAGATCTGCCCGTCAGGGGACGTGCGGAGCTGCTCGTCGACGATCCTCAGCTCGGCCATGTAGGCGTGGAGCGTGGCGAGCTTCTCCTCCAGAGGCTCAACGCGTGCCTCGCCACCGGGCTCGACGTCCGCCTCGTCCATCTCGGCCATGTAGCGCGCGATCGCCGCCTCGATCTCGCCTAAGCGCCGCTGCATCTTTGCGGGCGTGAAGTTCTGGTCGCGATTGTTCACCGCCTTGAACTTCGAGCCGTCGATCGCGACGACTACGTCGCCCAACAGGCCCATGCGGCGGCACAGCAGCACGAACCGGCTGCACACTTTGCGGATCGCCTCGCCATTGTCGCGTCGGAAGTCGGCAATCGTCTTGTGGTCAGGTGCGAGCCTGCCGGTCAGCCACATCAGCTCGACATTGCGCTGAGCCTCGCGCTCGAGCCTGCGGCTGGAGGAAATCCGGTTGAGGTAGCCGTAGACGTAGAGCTTTAGAAGAACGCCAGGATGGTAGCCCGGCCTGCCCGTCGGCGCAGGTGCTGCGCGCGAGAAGCCGAGCTCGCGAAGGTCGAGCGCGTCGACAAAGGCATCAACGACGCGCACCGGGTTGTCGGCCACTACGAAGTCGTCGAGCCGATCAGGAAAGAGCGTCGCTTGTCCGCGATCGACACCCTCAACATAGCCCGCCATCGGCAATCTCCGGCTCGATGCCAAAGACTACCAGACCAGCGACTTTCCACACAGCCTCGGCCGTAAGCGGAATGGCGGCTTTTGGCATCCGCATAGCGAAAGCGGACGTTCAGCGCGACTGGCGTAAGGTCGCAACCTGACCCCGAACGGACTTTCCGCGCAATGTGGGCACTCTATCGTTCGAGGTTGGATCTTCGTGAATTGGCCGTACAAGAAGAAGCGGGCCAAGCTGAGCCATAATCTGCATCTCTGGGCATAGCTTCTCGTTACCTCCCGTCTCGACCCTCTGGCCAGTCGTCCCATTCCGGGCCGATCCTCTCCGCTGAATACCTCATCCTTCATCTCCCACGCGGGCACGACCCGCTGGTCGTGCGAAACGGATGACTTCAAGGCCCCACACGCCAAGTGAATGGTCGCTTGCGCTTCCGGGTATCGGGCGTACTATCTTACCTCACCGATGCAGCCTGCAGGGTTCGATTTTATAGCCGAGTTGGCATTGGCTCCCGCCGCACCAAGCGCAAAGCCACCTGCAGCGATCTGGATCGGGTACACGCTGGAGATAAGCGTGATGCGACCTTCATATATTTCGACACTAGCTTTCGCGTTCTGTCTCGTCGTTGCGGGCGGCAAAGCGAATGCAGCGGCGCTGCATGACGCTGCACGGGCGGGCGATGCTGACGAGGTCAAGCAGCTTGTCGCGCAAGGCGGTGATGTGAACGGCCGCGATGAGAACCGCGAGACGCCACTGATCGAGGCGGCCCTCGCCAATCAGCCCAGTGCGGCCGCGGCGCTGGTCGAGGCCGGAGCGGACATCGAAGCACGCAATGACCGCGGCTTCACCGCGCTCCATGCATCAGCCTACTCGGGAAGTCCCCGTATAGCAGCGCTGCTGCTCGACCGTGGTGCCACGATCGACGCGCGGAGTATGCACAATATCACACCGTTGCATGTCGCGGCCGAGCAAAATCAACTTGCTGTAGCCGAGCTGTTGATCGCCCGGGGAGCTGACGTTGAGGCCATTCAGGGCGACGGCTTCACCCCGCTGAGCCGAGCTACCTTCTACAAGAGCGCACAGGTTATGGCCTTGCTCAAACGGCACGGCGCCAAGTGCCAACCTAGAGAAACAGTGGGCTCATCGCAGGCGGCGTGTCTTGCGGCTGGAAATTGACTGTCGAAGAGGACTTCTTGATATGACCGCACACCGCCTTGCAACACTTGGATCCTTGCTTTACCCAATGAAACTGGCGCCATTGTTGCTCTCTTTGAGCATCGGTGCTGCCGTAGCTGCCGACGGTGTGAACACTGGGTACTTCGGCAACGTAGCCATCGGGGGCTATGATCCGGTTTCCTATTTCACCGAGGGCCGGCCAACGAAAGGTTCTCCTGACATCAGCCAGACGTGGCTTGGCGCCACTTGGTATTTTTCCAAGGCCAAGCATCGGGACGCTTTCGCCTCTGATCCAATCCGGTATGCGCCACAGTATGGCGGCTTCTGCGCACTGGGGACGGCCAATGAACAAGCCTCAGCCAACATCGATCCCGAAGCCTGGCGGATAGTGGACGGCAAGCTATATCTATTCTCCGGAAAGGAAGGTCTTGAGGAGGACTTCGATGCCCGTGCCGCTGCGGTGATTGGGATGGCAGACGTGAAGTGGCCAGAGCTCCAGCAGAAAGAGTTCCGCGCGCGGCAGAATGGTAAGTGAGCGGGGCTCTGAATATAAGTTCTCGTATCGCATCCCAGGTCGAGACACTCAGATGGCCTGTACTGACGATCTCAACCGATGCTGACAGGTCGTCAGGCGTATTACGACTCCTGCGCCCTGCGCGAGTTGACGTTACTGAGCGACGGAAAAGTATCGAACCGAAGTTGAGTCAGGATGAACGTACTCACTATGCGTTTGCGCACTTCCTCCAGGGTTGCGATATATTGGGCTGCAGAACCTTCTGCCAAGCAAGATTGCAGAAGATTGGGTACAAAACAGATCATGCTCGAAGGTGAACTTCCCAACGACCATAATCCTTTGCGCGCGTAGCGCGAAATCGCCGTTGGGACTCAGTTGCATGATGAACTGCACGCCATCCTGGAGATGTCCCGTCCAGGTCTTGCTCATCGCGAGGGCGCGGATGGCTGCAGCGTCTAGCCGATCGTCGGGGCGGCCCCTGATGTTGTAAGACCACTCTGGCAGACCAGCGTCACGGAGAGCCGTTAACCGGTGGCCTAGATCTTCTTGTCGCTGATGATGACTATACACAATGCGGAGACTGGCCATGTTCTGGGAGGGTATCCGTTTGAGAATTGCCTCCACCGCCTTGCGTGCGTCCGCCATGCGGCCCAATCGCGCGCTTGCCATTGCCAGAGCTTCTAAGCCGATATCGCTCAAATCGTCAGGTCCGACGGAGCGAAGAGCCTTCAGCGCCTGTTCGTATTGGTGGTTCATATACAGCACGAGGCTATAGTAGTCATAGACTTGCGCTTTTGGTTTCGGATCGAGTTGCAGGACCTGTTCGATGGCCGCGAGAGCTTCCGGGTTTCGCCCCGCATAGGTAAGGACGATGGCGAGGTTGAGCTTTGCGTCTGCGCTATTCGGACCGAGCGCCACTGCTTGTTGGACCGACTCGATTGCCCTGTCGATCTCTCCGTCCAGCATCTGTAGGATGCTGAGGACAGCATAAGCTCGCGGGATCTTTGGATTGAGTTCGAGGGCTCGGCCCGCAAACTCATAAGCACGTTGCCGGGCAACGGCGCTGAGCACCACCGGCTGGAAGTCGAAACTGAGGACGTCTACAATTGCTCTGGCATAGCCCGCGTAGGCATCGGCGAACTCTGGATCAATGGAAATCGCCTTCTCGTACAAGGAGAGGGCGTCACCGAGGGCTTTGCGATCAACGGCATAGACCTTTTGTTCGGCTCGCGTGTAGAAATCATAGGCTTCAAGATTTCGGGTCGGCAAGCGAGAAATTTGAGACGTTTCGCTTTCGGTCAACCTGACGGATAGTGTCTCGACGACATGGTGGATCAAGCGGTCCTGAAGCTCAAAAATTTTGGCGAGGTCACCTTCATAACGCTCTGCCCAAACGTTGCTAGCGGTGGCCGAGTCGACCAGTTGGACATTGACTCGAATCCTATCACCAGCGTGGCGGACATTCCCGGCAAGGACATAACGAACGCCTAGCTGCTGGGCGGCTTGCTCAATGTTCTTAGGCTGACCCTTGAATGCAAACGCGGAATTGCGGGCAATCACCACAAGTCCCGAAACCTTCGACAGATCGGTGATGAGGTCGTCGGTGAGCCCGTCCGCGAAATAGTCCTGCTGAACGTTGTCACTGAGGCTGCGGAAAGGCAATACAGCTATTGTGGGCTTGCCTCCCACAGGCGCAGCCAAGCGCGGGTGTCCTGAGAACAGTGCCGCAGCGTCAGGCCAAAGCACCAGGCCAAATCCCGCCGCGACAACCAGGAAAAGCATCATTGTGGCTAGCATGAACCGCTGTAGGGATGGCTGTCGCTGAGCCCCGGCCGGCAGGTTCAAGAGGACGGCATAGGCTCGGACTGGGTCGGCAATGTTCTTCAGATGCAGGTTACCAAGCGACTTGAACTCCACATCAACCTTGTTCTTAGCTTGGTCGTAGGCTGTACCGGAGATGACGATCCCGTCAGGCTCACAGATCCCCTCCAGCCGAGCCGCAACATTGACGCCATCGCCGTAAACGTCGTGCCCATCGATGATGACGTCACCAAGATTGATTCCAATACGGAATGAAATCCGCGAGTGCTCGGCAAGGGCGTCGCATTGCTTTGCGATCGAACGTTGGATTTCCACGGCGCAGTCTACGGCATCGACTACGCTGGCGAACTCGACCAGCGCTCCGTCGCCCATGAGCTTCACAATACGGCCGCGGTGGCTCGCGATCAATGGATCGAATAAATCGCGACGAAGTGCCTTGAGCTGTGCCAGGGTGCCCGTCTCGTCAAAACCCATAAGGCGGCTGTACCCCACCACGTCGGCGGCGAGGATCGCGACTAGCTTCCGCTCTGCTCGCTGTGACTGATCCACGACCGAAGAATAAAGAAAACCTTGCAACGGGGCTAGGGAGATCAATTGCAATAATCTTCCACGGCCAGCGCACCACATCGCGGATAAGGTGATTTCCTCCATGATCTGAGTTGGTGTTCCGCAGCAAAAACGTTGGGCGAGCCTTGGGACATCACTCCTACAGTTGAGGAGCATGAACGGTCGACGCTAACCGTAATTACCCACGCCTTGGGCTGCGGCGGGTTCAGGCGCTGACGGTGGCGAGGATGGCGCCGAAGACAGTGGCTCCTGAGGTGAGCCGAGCGGTATCGACGACGGTGCGCACGGCAGCCTCACCT